>OGPM01002937.1_pt1 | contig 11197 bp, 4 predicted proteins | sample 1552961 | NCBI WGS metagenome assembly OGPM01 (sample SAMEA2580304, study PRJEB22360) | human gut metagenome | biome: human gut; feature: human-associated habitat; material: faeces | place: Denmark | collected 2008/2010
CTTAATAGTGGAAAGGTTTTGGATGTAACAAATGGAAGCAACGCAGATAAAACGAATTTGCAGCAGGTTGATGCAAATGGAAGTATGGCACAGCGATTCAGATTTTATTCGGCAGGAACCGGAAACTATTATTTGAAATCACAGCTTGGAACGATGATTACTGCGGATAAAGAAAATGCCAATATTTATCTTGGAAATGCAGTACTTTCAAATGAACAGAAATGGCAGATGAAACGGGTTATCCCAAAAGGAGTAGAAATTAGTGTATCGAATGGTAATTATCGGATTTTCAGTTCATTAGCTAACCGAATGGTCCTGGATATATCGAACGGAAGCAGAAATAATGGGGCAAATGTACAGATATGGTCAGATAATGGTACGATGGCTCAGAGCTTTTATATCAGTAAAGAAAGTGATGGATGGTATAGCATTAAAAATAATAGTTCAGGAAAATATCTGGATGTAGATAATGGAAATGCAGCATCGGGAACGAATTTAAAACAGTGGCAAAAAAATGGAAGTTCTGCACAGAAATTCAAATTTTACGATGCCGGTGATAGTAAAATAATGATCAGGTCAAAACTTGGGACTTACATTGATGTGTCAGGAGGAAATTGCTACAATGGTGCAAATGTATGGCTTTATCAGGAAAATGAATCTAATGCTCAGGTCTGGAGCTTGAAGAAGGCATATACAAAACAAACATTAGACAGTACGCTTGGAGTTAGTGGAAGGACAATTCAGGAAGAACTGGCGGCACATGTAAATGACAGATACTATTTAGGGACACACTATTGTGGAGAATACACGATTCCCGACCGATGTATGCATCCAAATGGATCGCCAGGATATAACAATTATACAGGACTTAACTGCACAGGATTTATTGCATTTGTTGTAGGAAAATGTGGTGGAGATCTTGGAATGATTGCAAGAATGGGACGAAATGGTGGATATACAAATGGTTCTAACTGGTATAAATATCTGAAATCTGTTAATGTAGAGTGTTATGCGTACAATTCTATTGCTGAATTACTCCGAAATGGACGTGCGGAAAAAGGTGATATTATGTATAAAGAACCAAAAAACTGGAACTGCGGAGAAGACTGTCACCTTGCATTTTTCTGGGGAGACACAGCATGGGATAATAAATTCTGGCATTCGCTGGAAGATGGAAATCAAATTTCACCACTTCAGGTCGAAAATTATGCAAATACATATTATTTAATTAAGACAAGAAAATAGACAAAAATTGTGAACTATTGTATAATAGATAAAATTAAGAAAGGAGGTGTGAGATGAGAAAAGTATTGGTATTTGTAATGGCATTGAGTCTAAGTGTTATGCTCTTGGGATGCAGTGGTACAGATACTTCAAAAGAAGCAAAAGATACGACGCAGGATACCAGCCAGGAGGACAAGCAAGATACCAGTCAGGAAAAGGCAGAACCAACGCAGGACAAAACAGAACAAAAGGATGAGCAGGTGGAAGAAAATGACAGCAAAGAAGAAGACAGCGGAAACCATGAAGCTCAGGATCAGATTCTGAAATTATATTATATATCCGACAGTGAAGAAATCGAATGCGCAGAGATCAGAACGAATCTGCTTCAGACAACCGATATCTGGAACGGCTTAATAGGGGAAGGCGTTCTTAGCAGTGAGTGTAAGATGAACAGCTGTAATGTTGATCAGGAACAGAAAACGATTGATCTCGATGTAGATTCCGGAACTGGTTCTTACATCAGAAGCATGGGGACGACAGGAGAAGAACAAATACTCACATGTATTAAAAAGTCTTTCCTGAAAACGTATGAATGTGAACGACTTAAGATTACGGAAAACGGGCAGCCTTTAGAAACCGGACATACCGTACTCAAAGGATACATGACAGCAGATGAGTAAGAGAAGAGGAGTATATAATGAAGAACTGGTTGAAAAAATGTAGTGTGGCATTGCTGGTCTTTTCAATGATTGGTACAACAATGCCGGTATATGCGGCGGATGCGCCAGCTGCAAAAACACAGACGACAACAGAGGACCAGACAGAAGAGCCGAAGTCTGAAGTACAGGCAGAAGAATCACAGGTAGAAGAACCACAGCAGCAGGAACAAACTTCGGAAGAACAACAATCAGTTGATGAAAATGTTGAAGGGGAACAGGATGTTCAGGAGCAGGAAGCGCCAGAGCAGGAAACGACAGAACAGGAAGCCCAACCAGAAGAAAGCAGCATGAATTATGCTTACGTGGAAAGTCCATATCTGCAGACACCGGAGACACAGCGAATTGTTGTATCCTGGGGAACAGAAGACGAGTACATAGAGCAGATGGTACTTCATGTACGAAAAGATGATGATACCTGGGAAGACTGGTGTATCAGTAGATCGGAAGGAAATCTGTATCTGTTTGAAAAGTATTACGAAGATGAGTATCAGAGTGGAACCTATGAAGTTGTTTCTATCAGTGTAACAGAAAATGGAGAAACTACAGATTATGCGCTTGCAGACCTTAAGATGGAAGCGAAGTTCGGAGTTAATCAGGAATATGATGGAATCGATGAACTTCAGCCGGTTGATGAAGAACAGGAAGAAGCGGCAGCGGAAGATGCAGTTGGTATTTCGGTTTCTACATTGAATGAAAATGGAACAATCGAAGAACAGAACAGTATCGAGGATGCACTTGATGCTGCACGGACAGATGTCCTTGCATCAACTCCGGCGATGATGTCGCTTGATGATGATTCTGGAATCAGTACACAGGCTGCAAGATCAGGCAAGATTGTTGTGGCACTGGATCCAGGACATGATGACAGAGATGCAGGAGCAAGCTATTACGGTTTACGAGAAGAGGCACTCACCTTGAAGATTGCTAATTATTGTAAGGAAGAGCTTGAAAAACATGTCGGAGTAGAGGTGTACATGACAAGGACATCTTCGAAGTGTCCTTATCCGAATGAATCACCGGCAGGTGGATGTATTACGGCGAGAGCAAATGCAGCGGCAAAAGCAGGGGCGAAGATATTTGTCAGTTTTCATCTGAATGCAGCATCATCAGCAGCAAAAGGTGCAGAGGTTATTATTCCAAACTATAACTGGAAATCAGAGGTAGGTGCACAGGGAAGAGAACTTGCAACCAAGATTTTGAATGAACTTTCATCAATCGGATTGTATAACCGTGGATTGTACTATAAAACGGGAACAGATCCAGAATACAAATACCCGGATGGTTCACTGGAAGACTGGTTTACGGTTCAGGTTGCGAATAAGAGAAATGGAATCCCGGGAATTATCGTTGAGCATGCTTTCCTCACAAACAGTGGAGATGTCAATAACTTCTTAAATAATGAAGCAGGTCTGAAAAAACTTGGTGTTGCGGATGCAACAGGAATTGCAAAATATCTGGGACTTGCCAAGACGGGTGAAAGAGTGAATGTTGCGGAAGGTACTTATGTATTTAGCAGCGCATTGAATGCGAATAAGGTTCTTTCGATTCAGAATGATGGATTTGCAGATCAGACAGCCGCAGTGCTGAATGATAAAAAAGATACATCAGGACAGAGATTTGAGGTCAGAAGTGCCGGAAATGGGTATTACACGATTACGGCAGAACATTCAGGAAAGGTTCTGGATGTGGCTGGAGGGTCGACGGCATCGGGAGCAACGGTACAGCAATATATGTCTAATGGAACGAATGCACAGTTATGGTATTTTACAAATGCTGGAAATGGGTATTATACGATTCATTCAGTATTAGGTACATGTTTGGATGTGTGGTCGGCTAATACAGCAAACGGAACGATGATAGACTGCTATGCGTATAATGGGACAAATGCACAGAAGTGGAAACTTACAAAAGCAGAGTCGAAACCATTAGAAAATGGTACATATTCGATTACTAATACATCATCAAACAAGGTGCTGAGTGTAAATGGAGGTTCAACAGAAAATTCTGCAAATGTGTGTGTGACAAGTAATCAAAATTTGTCGTCACAAAGATTTGAACTGACTTATGTTAGCAATGGGTATTATAAAGTGATTGCAGAACATTCAGGAAAATCGATAGATATTGATAATGCAAGTAATCAAAGTGGGGCAAATTTAAAACAATATGATTATAGTCAGAATAACGCGCAACTTTGGAAATTTGTCAAGTTATCAGATGGAAGCTATTATATACGATCAAAGCTTGGAACAGTAGTTGGAATACAAACTTCTTCAACAAATGTTAATATGCAGACAGCAAATCAATCCAATGCGCAGAAGTGGCAAATTTCCAAAACGGAAAACAAACCGGTAAAGGATGGAAAGTATGTAATTGCGAGTGCTAGCTCGATAACATTAGCTATAACAGAGAATAGTGGAAATGCAAAACTGGATACATATGTTGGAACTGAAAACCAGAAATATGATATAAAATATGTGAGCAATGGATATTACAAAATAAGTGAAGTATCTACTGGAAAAGTTTTAGATATATATAATGGTAATAGTACGAATGGCACAAATTTACAGACATTTTCATGGAATGGAACAGATGCTCAGTTGTGGAAATTTGTGGATGCCGGAAATGGAAAATATTATATTCGTTCCAAGGTAGGACTGGTGATTGATATTGCGAATGGTACGATTTCATCAGGAACAAATCTTCAAATTTACAACGCAAACTTTACAAATGCGCAGGAATGGATCTTAGATTCAAATCGAGCTAATGAGAGTGAGCAACCGGTAAAAGACGGAGTTTATTTGTTTGAAAATATGGCGAATAAAAATCAGACATTTGATGTTCAAAATGAAAGTATGTCAAGTGGAACAAATGTTCAGATCTATACGAAAAAAGGAATTTCGGCACAGAGATTTAGAATTGCGTATGTCGGAAATGGATATTACAGAATCATTTCTGATTTGTCTGGTAATGTTTTAGATGTTGCCAATGGTTCGAAGTCAGCAGGAGCAAATGTCCAGATGTACTCGTGGAATGGAACAGATGCACAGCTGTGGAGATTTGTTTCGGTTGGTAATGGAAGTTATTATATTATTTCTAAAACTGGGAAAACAATCGGGTTAAGAGGAAACAGTGCAAATGCAGGTGTGAATGTCCAGATGACGGATAATTCTGGAAAGAGTACACAACAATGGTATTTGCAGATACAATCGGAAAGTCTTGTTGGAAATGGAACATACTATTTGAAATCAGCCAGTACTGGAAAGTTGGTATTAGATATCAGTGGAGGCAGTAAGTCTGATAGAGCAAATGTGCAGATTTATAATGTAAATGGAACAAATGCTCAGCAATTTCAAATTACACATGTAAAAGATGGATACTGCAAAATTATATCGAAAAATTCTGGAAAAGCATTGGAATATAATTCTGGAGCAGATGTCAATGGAGCAAATGTATATCAAAATGCATGGAATGGGAAAAATAACCAGTTATGGAAGGTTATTAGTGTAGCTGGTAATTATTACATTCAGACAAAAAATGGTGGAGTTATTGATATTCAGAACGGTACACTTAATGCAGGTACAAATGTACAAACATTTACTTGGAATGCAACAAATGCACAGAGATGGAGCTTCGTACAGCTTGATAGTTATACTGGTTCCAATGTAGCAGAAGGCGTTTATACAATTTGTTCAGCTGCAAATAATGCATATGTATTGGATATTGATAATGCAAATACTTATAACGGTGCAAATGTTCAGTTGTTTAATTCGAATAATACGGCAGCACAGAAGTTTAGTATAAAAGCAGTTGGAGATGGCTACTATAAAATTCAATGCGAAGCAACAGGCAAGGTACTTGATGTGTCAGATGGATCTATGGCTTCGGGCACAAATGTTCAGCAGTTTTCATGGAATGGATCTGCAGCACAGTGTTGGAAATTTGTAGATGCTGGAAATGGTAATTATTATATCCAGTCAAAATTGGGAACGGTTTTAGATATTCAAAATGGTACAATTAGAGCACAAAATAATATACAGACATTTGAATTAAATAAAACAAATGCACAAAAATGGAAACTTTCATCCGTATCTACGAAGAATTATGTTGATATAGCAAATGGAACTTATGTGATTCAAACCTCACTGTCATCAGGAAAAGTAATGGATATTGATAATGCCTCTGCGAATGATAAAGCAAATCTTCAGATTTTTGATAAAAATGATACACTGGCACAGAACTTTATGATAAAGAAAGTTGCAGATAAAGAATATCAAATTGTTTCACAGAAATCGGGAAAAGCATTAGACTTGGCTGGAAAAACAAACCAATCAGGAACGAATGTATGGCAATATAGTAAAGATAACTCAAATACGCAAACATGGAAATTTATTGATGCGGGAAATGGTTATTACTATATTGAATCAAAGCTTGGTAATGTATTGGAAGTAGCTAATGGAAGTACAAATAACGGTGCAAATGTTCAAATTGCCACATGGGGCAAGAACACTAAGCAGAAATGGAAATTAGTAAAGAAATCAGATATGAGTGATTTTTACGCTATTATGGGTACTACATCTACGACAGCAAGCCAGATGGCAAATTATTTCACTGCTAAAGGTGGAAAATATCCGTATTCTGATAACAAAGATGCACCGACTATTAAAGATTTCTGTCAGATTTATATTGATGAATGCAAGGTGGAGGGCGTAAAAGCTGAAGTCGCATTTGCACAGGCAATGATGGAAACTGGTTTTTTACGATTTGGTGGAGATGTAAAAAAAGAGCAGTATAATTTTGCCGGTCTTGGAGCAACTGGAAATGGAGCTTCAGGTAATGGATTTAAATCTATTCGGATTGGAATTCGAGCGCAGGTACAGCATTTGAAGGCATACGCATCAACAGAAAATCTGAAACAGACATGTGTAGATGGAAGATATAGTCTTGTGACAAAAGGTGTTTCACCATATGTGGAATGGCTTGGACAGAAAGAAAGTCCAACTGGAGCAGGATGGGCTACAGGTGCAAATTATGGTTATAACATAGTTAATCTTTATATAAAACCATTATTGAACACAAGTAAATAATAAGTTATAATAGGATTTTGCATGAGAGAAAAACATGCAAAATCCTATTTTTATGTGAAGAATAGGCGATAAACATTGTATCTTGAAGTAAAATTTGGTATGCTATAGGTTAGAGTTAAAAAAGATGTAATATTTTGTAACAATTTTATATTGTACAAATGGAGGTTGAGTATGAAAAAAGGATGGGGACTTCAAAATTCCAGAAGCAGAATGATTGCTTTGTTTATCGTGGACATGCTTACTGTGGTTTTGGATTCTTACTTAGCGATTATATTGCGCTTTAAATTGGATAATATCTGGGTACCAGAGGAGTATATGAGCAGTGTAGAACACTACATGATTATAAATGTGATTACGACGGTAATTATCTTTTTACTGTTAAATCTGTATAACCGAGTGTGGTCCTATGCCAGCTTATATGAGATGCTATTGATTGTGTGTGCGGCAATGCTTTCAACAGCGTTTCAGGCGTTTGGATTTAGTTTATTGTATTTACCGATCCCAAGAAGCTATTATTTCTTCTACTTTATTTTGCTTAGTATTACTACACTAATTACTCGTTTTTCGTATCGAATTTTACACACGATGCAGAATGGAATTAAAAAATCAGCAAAGCATTCCCGGAATACGATCGTAATCGGAGCTGGTGAAGCGGGAAATATGATCATTAAAGAGCTAAAAAGCAGTAAGTACCTGAATCAGAAAGTTGTATGTGTGATTGATGATAACCCGTTTAAAAAGGGAAAATATATTCACGGAATCCGGATTGTCGGTGGAAGGGATATGATTCAGGAAGCAGCAAAAAAATATGATGCAGAAGAGATCATCCTTGCGATTCCATCGGCAGGAAATAAAGCTACCCGTGATATTTTGAGAATTTGTAATCTTAAAATTTTGCCGGGAATGTATCAGCTCATCAATGATGAAGTTGGGGTGTCAAACCTGCGAGAAGTATCCATTGAGGACTTGCTTGGAAGGGATACCATCAATATTGATATGGAAAGCGTTGGACAGTATGTAAGTAATAAACGAGTACTGGTTACTGGTGGCGGTGGATCGATAGGCAGTGAGCTTTGCCGCCAGATTGCTGCACACAATCCGAAGCTTCTGATTATATTTGATATCTATGAGAATAATGCATATGAGATTCAGCAGGAACTGATTCGAAAATATCCCAATCTGAAGCTGGAAGTATTAATTGGATCTGTTCGTAATACAAGCCGAATTGAAAGTGTAATGGAATATTATCGTCCAGATGTTGTATTTCATGCAGCAGCACATAAACATGTGCCGCTTATGGAAGACAGTCCGAATGAAGCAATTAAGAATAATGTATTTGGAACCTATAAAACTGCAAGAGCAGCGGACAAGTATGGTGTAAAGAAATTCGTACTTATTTCTACAGATAAAGCCGTAAACCCAACAAATATCATGGGAGCTTCGAAGCGCATGTGTGAGATGATCGTGCAGACATTTAGTAAGTATTCCAGAACAGAATATGTAATTGTACGGTTTGGAAATGTACTTGGAAGTAATGGTAGTGTAATACCACTTTTCAAGAAGCAGATGGAAGCAGGCGGACCAGTTACAGTTACGCATCCAGATATTATTCGTTATTTTATGACGATTCCGGAAGCGGTATCGTTGGTATTACAGGCTGGAGCTTATGCTCATGGTGGAGAAATCTTTGTGTTGGATATGGGAGAACCGGTAAAGATTGCCGACCTCGCAAAGAATTTGATTCGGCTTTCCGGATATACGCTTGGTGTGAATATGGAAATTAAATATACGGGCTTAAGACCAGGTGAAAAGCTATATGAAGAGTTACTGACGAAAGAAGAAGGGCTTCAGAAGACGGCGAATGATTTGATTTTTATTGGGAAACCGTTGGAGTTTGATGAGGTACATTTCTTAAGCCAGTTAAGAGAGCTTGAAAAAGCGGCGATGGAAGAAAGTCCGGATATTAAAGAAATAGTTGCCGGAATCATTTCAACGTATCATATCAGACCGGAAGATAAGAAGAGAGATAGTGAAGCTTTTCAGGAACTGGTGAGTCTGGGACGAATCAGTCATGAAGGACCGAGCGTGGAAACGGATCATACAACTATTTAAGTGTAGTTTGGAGGAATAAAATCATGAAAATGTCATTGGTAGTACCTTGTTACAACGAAGAAGAAGCAATTCCTATTTTTTATAGAGAAGCTTTGAAAGTAATAGAACAGTTGAAAGATGAGTTTGAATTTGAGTTTTGCTTCGTGGATGATGGAAGTAAAGATGGAACATTACAGTGTTTCAAAAATTTGCGAGTAAAGGATGAAAGAGTTCATTACGTTTCGTTTTCAAGAAACTTTGGAAAAGAATCTGCATTATATGCCGGATTACAGCTTTCAACAGGAGATTATGTTGCAACATTGGATGTGGATCTGCAGGATCCACCGTCACTGCTGCCGGAAATGTGGAAAACAATTAAAGAGTCAGAAGGTAAAGAAGATTATGATTGCGTTGCTACGAGAAGAGTTAACCGGGCAGGGGAACCGCCTATCAGGTCTTTTTTTGCGAGAATGTTTTATAAGATAATCAATAAAATGTCATCAACAGAAATTGTAGATGGCGCAAGAGACTTCCGATTAATGAAGCGCAAAATGGTGGATGCTATTTTGAAAGATGCCGAATATAACAGATTTACGAAAGGAATTTACAGTTGGGTGGGATTTCATACAAAGTGGATTGCCTTTGAAAATGTGGAAAGAAGCGCAGGAGAGACAAAATGGTCTTTTTGGAAACTGTTTTTGTACTCAATTGAAGGAATTTTAGCATATTCTACAGCACCTTTAGCGATTGCATCTGTGTTTGGAATTGTATTTTGCGGAGTTTCGTTTATATCTATGTTAGTGATAATTATTAGAGCATTAGCATTCGGAGATCCGGTTGCTGGATGGCCGTCATTGGTAACAATAATATTCTTTTTAGGTGGAATCCAGCTGTTATGTCTTGGAATTATGGGGTTGTATTTATCGAAGACATATTTGGAAACAAAAAAAAGACCTATTTATATTGTGAGAGAAAGCGAGTAAGAAATAAATGCAGATAAAGAAGGGATTCAATAAGCTTATTGATAGGGTTGAAAAGACGAATATATATATCATATTTGCAGTGATTTTATTTGTGCAAATTGTATTTATGTTATATTACTGTAATATGAAACAGGGTTTTTTTGTAGATGAAATATGGTCGTATGGATTGTCAAATAGTTATTATCATGCACAGATATGGGAAGATAATGGTTTGGATAATGTAAAAATAGAACCAGAGATATTTAAGTCGTATTTAACAGTGAATAAGGGAGAAGAATTTTCATATGGATCTGTAATTTACAATCAAACGCACGATGCGCATCCGCCTCTTTTTTATATGGTATTGCATACAATATCGTCGTTTTTTCCTGGGAAATTTAGTAAATGGTTTGGATTGATTCCAAATGTAATCTATTTTGCGATTGCAATGTATTTACTGTTGAGAGTAGCTAGATGCATTTCAAAGAAAAATATTTTTAATATTTTAGTATTAGTGTTATATGGATTTAGTATTGGAGCAGTTAATTCGGTGACATATGTAAGAATGTATATGTTACTAACTGTATGGTGTCTATTCTTTTTGCTGGAAAATATTCAAATTTATAAAGAGGAAAAAATAACAGTGAAAAGATTTGTGTTATTATGTATAGCTACTTTTGGAGGATTATACACACATTTCTTTTTTATTATTTTTGCCTGTCCTATTGTTGGACTTATGCTTACTAAGGTTATTAGAGAAAGAAACCTGGGGTGGAAAGTATTTTTAAAATATTCAATAGCTGGTGGAATAGGGATTATATGTGCATTTGGCACATTTCCAACATATTTAAGAAAACTTTCTGGAAAGGATGGAAATGCTAATAGTTCTTTGACACATACAAATATGCGTAATTTTAGTGATTGGGGAGAACGCATAAAAATATATTGGAAAGACATTAGTTCAGAATTGTTTGGAAGTTTGTGGAGTGTTATTCTTATATTATTTTTAGTTTTATTAGTTGGGTATAGGGTCTGCAATATATTGTATAAAATCAAAATTGAAAAAAAAGAAAAGAAGATACAATTAATTATTGAAAAAAAGCCTATTTCAGGAAAA
>OGPM01002941.1_pt1 | contig 11192 bp, 8 predicted proteins | sample 1552961 | NCBI WGS metagenome assembly OGPM01 (sample SAMEA2580304, study PRJEB22360) | human gut metagenome | biome: human gut; feature: human-associated habitat; material: faeces | place: Denmark | collected 2008/2010
CATATTTATAATAAGAATTACTTATCTCCCAATAATCCAAGTTTATTTTATAATAACCATTCTTAAAATCAATTCCCATATAACCGCTTAAAGTCAATACAAGAATTAAACCTCCCAAACAGATCCTGGTCTTTATTTTCATCCTGTTTTCTATCATTCTGCAAACACATACTGTGACAACACAACATATGATTGCCAGACTGATCCACTTAAAACTATTAATTGGAAGTTCTATTTTATAATTTGATGACACATTCATAGCCGTTTTTAATGCTGGTATGTCAGACGGCATTATTGCATTTCCATTTCTAAAAATACCTACACAGTAATTTGCAATACTAAATACTACACCAATGCCATAAAATATAATAACGGTTATTCTATACGGAAAACAAATATAATAGAAAAATATGAATATTATCTCTAAAATAGCCACATTAATAATCCAATATTTTAACCCAATATTAAGATTACCATATGGATTATTGATATGTTCCATCATCAAAAATAATATTACCGGTGTTAATAGCATCCATACATTAGCCCAAATTTGTCTTGTCCGTTTTGATATATATTGATAATCCTTACTGTATATCATTTATTATTCCCTTATGTTTCAATATCAATCTTTCTGTTATCAAAATTAATTCTAAAATATAAAGTTCTCCAACTCTTACGAGTTGGAGTCATCTAGCACTGTATTTTATTTATTGCATCCTCTATTTTTATTCTTGGAAATTCTTCTAATTTTCCTCCACGGGTCGAATTAAATATTTTAACTCCCAACTGTTCACAGTTCCATTTAACACTCTTATATGAAGCATCCATATACTCTATTGATTTAATCATATCATTAATATTTTTTTCTAACTTTTCTGAGTATCCTCCTGCAAAATAAGAATCATCAAAATGGCTTTTTACATTAACATCATACATATATTTTCCATCTTCATTTTTTCTCACCGGCCAGTTATTATCAACTCCAAGAAGATAAATATTCTTAAATCCCATGTATACAGCAAAGTTGATCAGTTTGCATGTGATCGTTCCCCAGAAATGTACCCCAAGCATAATATCCGCATTAAACCACGGTGGTCTTCTTTCCATTTGGACAAATGGATAATAAACCGCATCATCCACAATCCCCATTTGTCTTGTAATTACCTGTGCACATAATAATTTTGTACAACCCTTCATTTCCTTAATTTCGTCCAGATAGGTTTCTACATAATCCAGATCGGATGCAGCCCAGATATCCGGTCTCCATGAAGTCTTATCATAGATCAAATTAATACGTTTAGAAGCAAAGCAGAAAATATTATTGTTTTTCAATAATTCCAGGTCTTCAGCTTTTAATGAGGGACCATTTCCGATAATAAAACAACTTTCTCCTTTATGGGTATCTTTTAATGCTGCCAAGCGTTCTCTGTTTCCGGGCAATATATTTTCTACACAACTCATCTGCAGATCTGATATCATCCGGTCATAACCAAATTTTGAAAACCAGTCATAATCACTGGCTTCTTTTTTATAACTGGCAAACTCTAAACTAAATTCATTATTTTTTTCTTCAAGTTTATTATTCTTTTCTTCTAATACCTGAAGTTTTTTGTTTAAACTCTCATTTTCTTTTTGCAGCTTTTCATTTGCTTCGCATAATTCTAAATATTGACTTTTTAATTGATATACACGATCTGATAAATTATATAATTTATTTATAGGCCAAATATTTTTAAGCATTTCTATAATCATCCTCTACCTAAAATCATCATTTAGTTACATACATTACCATACATAATAAAACGCATCTTACGGACCAGCTTATTAAACCATTTATATTTCCTGCATAATATAAATACATTATATGATATTTTTAACATAGATAATTCATACTTATAATTTGGATTTAAGGGCAATTCCATATTCAAAAAATACTTTTCATTTGTATCATAGATTATTTTTCTTACACGATCTGTCTTTATTCCATATAAATAACATTTATACAACCGATCCAGTAACACGCAGAAATACATATTTTCCATTTCTGTCTGCAATTCTACAATCCCTTTTTCATAGAAAAAATCCAGACGACTTTGTAACGCATCTATTACATCCAGATTTTTTTCCCTAAAAGATGCCGTAATACTTTCCTCTCTTGTCCGATCATAATTGTACTTTGAAACATCAATATATACTAACTTGCGAGCATTATAAAATGCCAAATGTGTAGTAAACTCATCTTCATGAAGCTTACCTACAGGAAATCTTATATTTTCAAATATCTTTTTATCATAAATTTTGTTGCATGCGATTGGTTTAAAATATTTCCATTGAATTTCTCCATGCAGTGCAAATACATTGTCCCCAACAATATACTCTCCTGTATTATCTGTTTCTTCCTCGATTCGATCACTATAAATACACCGCCAGCTACATTCTGCAATATCTGCTTGGTATTTCTGTGTTGCATCATATAAGAGCTGAAACATATCTGGATCAATCCAATCATCACTATCTATAAAAGCTACATAATCACCAGTTGCAACATCCAACCCTTTATTACGCGCATCAGATAAACCACCATTTTCTTTGTGTATCACGCGAATTCTTTTGTCCTTCATTTTCCATTCATCGCAAATTTCACCTGATCTATCTGGAGAACCATCATCTACCAAAATAATTTCCAAATTGGTAAATGTTTGCTGTATAATAGAATTAATGCAGCGATCCAGGAATTTTTCTACTTTATAGACTGGTACAATCACACTTATAACTGCCATTTTATCTTCCAAACTTTCTGTTTATTTTTCCTGAAATTCTTTTCAATGTAATTACTAAGCCATACTTCTTAATTGATTTAAATGAATAAAACACCCATTTTATTTTTTGTCTACTTCCAACTATATTAGGGCCGTCATCTTGAATCTTATATCTGACATATCTCAATTTATAAGTTTCATCATCAATACCCTTTTTGCAATTTATAACTGCATCGTATACTTCTGTAAATTTTCTTGTTTTAATCAGATCGGTAAAAATCCTTTGCGCAGGTTCCCCTGTTAAGTTTGCATTATAGACTGCATTGATCGCATCTTCTGTTTTACAAAAAGATGCAACATATTCCTGGCGTTCTGTATTCGTTCTATAATTTTGAAGATTATCCTGTTGTTCTATGCAATATAATAACCTATGTACATAATAACAGTCTAAATTGTATATATTATCTCCCTCATATACAGAATTATCTATCATAACCTGTTTTGCAGCTTTATATAACATTGTCTGATTTTCAAATAAATCTGACTTATATTTTGCTTCTAACGAATCTGGATTTTGTAAAATATAATTATACAATTTTTCATTTGTTTCTATAGCACCATTGCAATATTTCAGATACTCTAAATTAAATAAAAAATCTTCTCCATAGCTTACTGTAGGTATAAATTTTATATTATTTTTACGTATGATCTCCAGGTCAAATAACTTATTCCAAGGCGCAAACATAGTAGGCCTTCTCATTATCATGTATCCTAAAGAATTCATTAATTCACTTTTTGACAATGCATACACTAATTCTGATGTATTCTCATGTCTTATTGGATTTAAAGCACTTTTTATATCATTTACTGTTCTAAATCCACATATAACAAAATTAACATTCCAGTGTTCTGCCAAAAATACCATACGACTAACTATATTGCTTTCACATAGATCATCGCTGTCCACAAACATTATATATTTTCCAGTTGCTGCTTCTATACCTGCATTTCTCGCAGAACTAACTCCTCCATTTGTCTTATGTATAGCCCTAATTCGCTTATCTTCCTTTTCAAACGAATCGCAAATAGACGGAGACGCATCTTTTGAGCCATCGTCTACTAAAATAATTTCAATATTAGAATAGTCCTGCTTTTGCAACGCATGAATGCTCGTACAAAGATATCTCTCTGCATTATATACTGGCACTACTATACTTACTAAATGCTCCATAAACTTATCCTTCCAACATTCAGTGATCAAACTTTTAAGATCATATTTACTATAGACCAGAAACAACTAACCCCAAAATAGCATTTATGACTCAACAGTTTTATCGATAATTGTTTAAATATTTTTTCATTTCTACCATCATACATCCCATAAGATAATACCGCCATATTTCTCCAAAAATCCGGAAATGTATTATGTATACGCCTCATGTACTCTTTTAATAGCTTTAATCTTTTTCCAAATTTTTGTTCTCGAACAGGGTACAATGCCAATGCCAGAATTTGATGAGCATATAAAGAGTTTTTAATTATATTTTGTTTTTCTTTTCCTAATACTGCTGCATTATCAATGCATAACCTAGCTGTCTGTAATATTGCAAATCTTCTTTCGTTAAATTCTCCGTTCTGTATAGAACCAGAGCGCTGATAATAATTATAATACGGTTTATTTATGATAACAATTTTCGATGTTCGCCCCAATACAATGGGTGTCACCGCAATATCTTCATTATTTATTCCTTTTGGAAAATAAATCCCATCAAATAAGGACTTTCTAATAATTTTATTACATGAACTGGCCATCATAGGCATATCGATCACTGCCTCAAAAGCATCTGTCTTTGCAGAATTAGTACAAGGCCAGACTCTTTCTGTTTTATCATCATACACTAATTTTATATCACATACAGCTGCATCGGCAGATGAATTCATTATGCCATTCATCATGTCATAAAACATTTCCGGATCTACAAAATCATCAGAATCTATAAATGAAATAAACTCTCCTTTTGCATGGTCCAATCCAAAATTTTTCACATCCGACAATCCCCCATTTGGCTTATCATATGCTGCAATTAATTGAGGATGTTCATTTTTATATTTTTCTATAACAATTTTAGAATTATCTGTAGAACCATCATTAATAACTAATACTTCTGTTTTGATCTCTACCTTCTCTAATGCTTGTATAATAGAATCTAAACATTTTGCTAAATATTTTTCTGTGTTATATACGGGAACAATAATCGACAGCATGATATCCCTGCAAACCAAGCTGTCTACGTTTTTTCGCGCGTCTCTCATAAATTAATTCCTTTGTCTCTTCTTTTACATCAAAATAATTCATTGCAAAATTTTGCAATGAAACAATCTCATCAAATTCTTTATGTGCATTTGTAGTCAATGTTACGCTTTTTTCCTGCATCCGGTGATAATTCAGCGATTGTTTACAATAAGAAATCTTTCCCAGTCTCAATATACCCATATAAGTATACCAATCACCTGCCAGACGATAGCGTTTCGCTTCTTCCATTATATTGTAATAATCGCCTTTTCTAAATACCGCACTTGAAGCATTGGCAATCGTGTTATTGATACACATTGTCTCTGAAACTTCTTTCATTCCATCATTGACATAATCTGTATCCCACTTACCTGTACCATATATATCAATCCATTCCCTCAAATCTTGCATCAACAGTCGATTTTTTTCATCTATAGTCAATGACTCACAGTAAGAGATCACCATTGTATTATCTTTAAATGCAGGCATAATATTCTCAAGAAAATAAGGACTGCAGCTATCATCTGCTTCCGCAATCCACACATAATCCCCGGTTGCAGCCTGAAAGGCTTTCTGCCATTGTGCAAAAACACTTCCCGAATTATGTCCATTCTTTATTAATCGGATTGGAATATCCGTTTTATTATTACGGATCCTGCTTTCAATCAATTCAACACTTTTATCAGTAGAGCAGTCATCTAAGATGATCAATTCATTTACAGGATACGTCTGAAACAAAATTGAATCGATCCGCTCATTTAAAAATCTTTCATAATTATAGTTTGGGATTACTGCTGTTACTTTTAAATTATCTGCCTTCCCAGTTTTTACAGCACTTTTATATTCTTTATAAATATCAATTTTAGGTGTCAAAATTCTTTTTAAACGTCTTTTTATTCCTCTGTAACATCTTGTTACCTGGCTCATGACTCCCACATCCTTCTGTATTCTTCACATATTTCTTTTACATCACCAACTTTTTTTACTTTGTGATCTTCAAGCCATACTACACGATTACACAATTCTTCAATTTGTTTTAATGTATGTGAAACAAATAACACCGTAGTTCCACCACTCATTAATTCCATCATTCGTTTCAGACTTTTCGCCTGAAATCCCGCATCTCCTACTGATAATATCTCATCTACAATAAGGATTTCCGGTTTTACCACTGTTGCAATTGAAAATGCAAGTCTTGCCATCATACCTGAAGAATAGTTACGTATAGGCATATTAATAAAATCACCTAACTCTGAAAATTCTACGATTTCTTCAAATTTGCTATCCAGAAATTCTTTGGTATAACCTAAAATTGCCCCATTTAAATAAATATTTTCCACACCATTTAATTCCATGTCAAAGCCAGATCCCAGTTCCAACATAGGGACTATTTTTCCATTTGCTGAAACACTACCTTTTGTTGGCTGTAATACTCCGGCAATGATTTTTAATAATGTACTTTTTCCTGCACCGTTCTTTCCAATAATACCTACAACTTCCCCCGGTTCTACAGAAAAACTCACATCATCCAATGCCGTAAATTTCTTGTATTTTAATTTTCCTCTTAATAAAGCAACTACAGTTTCTTTCAAACTAATGATCTTGTCATTTGCCATGTTAAACTGCATTGTCACATGGCTCACATCTATCATTGTCATATGTCTTAACCCTTCTATATTTTATATATACAATACGAAACGATTCTGGAATTTCTTAAATATCCAGGCACCAACAATTAAAGTTCCAAATGAAAATAATAAACAATATAAATATTCTTCTGGTGTAGGTGATACCCCATCTATCAAAATAATCCTTATAAATTTTATATAGTGATACATAGGATTATAAGTCTGAATAAACTTAAATCGATCTGGGATAATATTTTCTGGATAAAATAATGGTGTTGCATATGTCCATGCTAATGTTGCAACCCCCCATAAATATTGAGTATCCCTGAAAAATACTTCTGATGTACATAACATAAATGTCATTCCTATACAGGCATATCAACGGAAATGGTATTAATAATATTGCTTTTGTAATGCGCTGACCAGTCAATAATACTACTATCATCAACGGGATCAGCGAAATAAACAGATTAATGGAGCTTGATACAACCTTAGTTACAGGATAAATATATTTAGGCACATATACTTTCGTGATCAATGATGCATTCGCCAAAATTGCCGTTAATCCCTGGCCTACGCTTTCTGTAAAGAAGCTGAATAATACGATGCCCGATAATAAATATACTGGGAAATTTTCAATATTGGACCGAAACAACTGAGAGAACACAATATACTGTACCATCATAGTCATCAACGGATTTAAAAAACTCCACAGATAACCCAATACAGATCTTTTATATTTTGTTTTAAAGTCACGAGAAACAAGCTGTTTGATCAAAAAACCATATCTACACCATACTCCATGCATCACCATACCAATAGTAAATTTGCCTTTGGTAGCTGCAACACAAGAATAAACATAATAGCATCCAAACAGTATTGCAAAAGAAGCCATTATAACCCAAAAATATTGGCCCAAAAAATACCTTGATATAAGTGTGGTTTGAAATGCAAGACACCCTGATATAGCTTCTCCATTTCTATATAAAGCTTTGTCTCCTGTATTCAACGTTGAATTACAATATACAGATATTCCCTCTCCTGATTTTGAATCTGACATTATAGACAAAATTAACTCTTTGTTTTCCACATCATCTACCACAGGATCCATATTCCAATTATATTGCATATCCGGCGTAACAGCAGCGACATCTAAACTGGTTTCAGCTAAAATTGTATTGGTATTCTTGTCTTTTAATACAAGCTTAACTGTTCCTGTATTTTCTCTCATGTAATTTGTAAACATCAGTGAAATTGCTTCTAACTTTTTCTGATTACATAAAAATTCCTGGTCGATCGTAACTCCATCTATCAACTCTCCTACAATTCCATCTGGTACGATCTGAGGTGAAACACTTCTTTTCGTCTGAATCTGATCTCCTGCTACAAAATAAAATAACGCACATATTGCAAAAAAACAAATATAAATCACTGTCAATTTTTTTACTTTATCTTTAAGATTAACCATAACTATCTCCCAAATACCTGCTTAAATAAAAACTTTTACTTACAAAGTTCTCTATAAACCTGTTTCATAATTTCTAGAGACTTACTTTTATCATAATTTCTAATTGTTAACGCATTATATTGGCCAAAACGTAAGCATTTCTCTCTATCACCAGCCAAATCAGCTATTGCCCTCGCATAATCATCGATATTATGCCCTTCTATTAATCTGCCACCAAAATCATTTTTTATAAGTTCTCTGTTTCCACGAATATTAGAACATATAACCGGTAAATTGCTTGCCATTGCCTCCATTAGAGCAACTGGCATTCCTTCTCTTATTGATGGAAATACAAATATATCTGCTATCCTATAAATTTCAAAAACATCTTTTCTATAACCTAAAAAAAGCACTTGATCATTCAACTGTAAGTCTGTTACTAAATTTTTAAGCTTTTTTTCCTCCTCTCCATGACCACACAATAAATATTTGATTTTTTTATTATTCAATTTTTTTAATGCTCTTAAAACCAATTCATGATTTTTGTTCGCTGTCATTTCTCCTACTGAAAGCAATACATATTCATCATTTTGAATTCCTAACTGTTCCTTTTTCTGATTGGTATTTACGATTGTACTTTCAATTCGTTCAATATCCAGTCCTACTCCAGGGATCCGAACTACATTTTTGGCATAAAAATGCTTTTTCGCACGTTTATAATCTTCCACATTAATACAGATCAAAACATCTGTATACCTAGACAAGTAACATTCCACCGGATAATAAATCATCCAATTTATAAGTGGCGCTCCTTTAAAAAAATGGAAGCCATGAGCAGTGTAGATCACCGGACCTGTATGGGTATTATGTGCTGCCAGACGGGCTAAAGCCCCACCCATAGGGGTGTGGCAGTGCACCAGGTCAAATTCATGTTCTTCCATTAATTTTTTCAACTGCCTATACGCAGTTATATTCTTCCGTTTAAAAGGACTTCTCTCAAAGTCTATCTGATGACAGATGATTCCTGTTCCTTCCAGGCGACTATTATCATCACCATAAGAAGGATTATGGAAATTACTGGCATAATGCACCTCATATCCCATATTCTGAAGGATATGTACATTATTCATTTCAAATTGAGGCACAAACCCACTTACATGAGTTACCAGGAGAGCTTTTCTCATTTCTCCACTCCTTCTGTACTTTCTTTCAAAAACAGGATCTTCGGTGTCATAATAATAAGTTTCAGATCTAAAAGAACTGAATACTTACGAATATACATAAGATCAAATTTCAGCTTATCATACGGTGTAGTATTATATTTTCCATACACCTGGGCATAACCTGTCAGACCCGCTTTTACTTTCATTCTGTCCGGGAATTCTGGGATTTCATTAGTAAATTCTTCTACCAGTTCCGGACGCTCCGGACGAGGACCTACAATAGACATATCACCTTTTAAGATGTTAAGTACCTGTGGCAGTTCATCCAGACGGGTTGCGCGAAGTAAACGTCCTACAGGAAGAATACGCGGATCACCTTCTGCTGCCAGCCGTGGAACTCCGTCTTTTTCTGCATTCTGTATCATTGTACGAAACTTATAGATCTTAAACGGTCTTCCATCTTTGGTTAAACGTGTCTGGGTATAAAAAACTGGTCCATGGTCTGTCAGCTTAATACTCAGTCCGATGACAATAAAAAACGGAATTGTAATAATAATTCCTATCATAGATCCGATGATATCGATCACACGTTTCACAAACTGCTGCTCAATGCTTAATCCCATATTTCTTGACAATAATAATGGTGTATCAAACAAATTCAGTTCATCCGAACTGCGAAGCAGAATATCAGATATTTTGGGAACACTGTATGTCCTAATCGAATGATCAAAACAATACTTGATTATTACATTTCTTTCATGAGAAGGAATATCACCAACAATAATCGCATCATACTGATGGATTTTCTCAATCAGTGCCTCTTTACCCATATGATAATTGATCGTTTCACAGATCATATATTTATCATCTCTGGCATTGATCTTTTCTATTAAATGATAATCAGACCGTTCTCCTGAAATCAGCAGCATTCTCCTTGGCGGAAAGGCATTTGCATACAAAAGCTGAAACAACATCGTCCAGCACCATACGATCAACACGTCCGCTACTGTCATAACTAAAACCATCTTTGGTTCGAATAATTTCTTATCCAGAACAGACAGCTGAAAGTATGTAAAAATATTCGTAAATATCAAAGACAATGCCTGGGAATAAATCAGATTTCCTTTTCTCAGATATCCGATTTTAAAACCGCCATACGCATTCATAAAGAAGATCAGCATAGCAGCGTAAATTCCCGCCATCATCCACATACCTCTGCGGTAAAACGGATACAAAATGATCTTATTATAATAACGAACCCAAAACTGATGATATGTTACTGTAAGAAGCAGGATCATAACCACTGAAAAGAAGCATTTGATCAGTCGTTTGTATTTTTCATCTATCCTCATAAGTCTTTATTTCCTATCTATATTTCGCTTGTAATCTTATATTCCGCCTGATAAACCATTTTACAGTATATCATCTGACTGCTGAAAAGACAACGTTGAAGCAGTTTTTTCTTGATTCTTCTGCCGTATATAGCCATATAAAAGGATCATCCAGAAGAATGGCTGACGATAATTTACCAGCAAAAAGCTTTCTACTATTAAAGAACCGGCAATTATCCATTCTACAGCAGAAATTTTTCTCATTTTTTCCCAAAGCCACTTTAAAAGTAATACAGTTGGAATCACACCATAACTAAACCATATATTGAGAAAACTGCAATGGATCTCATTTTGTTGAGCGGCTTTCAGGAAACGATTAAAATTACCTTCTCCTGCTCCTAACAATAAATATCTAGGATACAATGCCACCCGGTCCATTCCCCGGTCGGAAAGCATGGTAGAATTGCCTCCATATAGTACTTTCCATATCTTTTCCTGTATTCTGGTAAGCATAGTATAATCCGTATTCTTAAGATTAAAATCCGGACCTGGGAAAATTTTTATCACTATT
>OGPM01002948.1_pt1 | contig 11164 bp, 9 predicted proteins | sample 1552961 | NCBI WGS metagenome assembly OGPM01 (sample SAMEA2580304, study PRJEB22360) | human gut metagenome | biome: human gut; feature: human-associated habitat; material: faeces | place: Denmark | collected 2008/2010
TAACGCGCGAGGAATGCGGCGGCCACCCGTAACTCCCCTCAGCCTCACTGCGTTCGACAGCTCCCCTCAGAGAGGGAGCCAAAAAGGTCTATAACGAGGCTGCCTCGATGAGCTGACGGGTGTAATCGGATTGGGGGTTGCCTAGCACTTCAGCGGTGGGACCCGTCTCTTCGAGACGCCCGTCATGGAGCACGAGGATGCGGTCGGCGATGTGCTGCACCACGCCGAGATCGTGGGAGACCATGATGATGGCGGTGCTCGGCCGGGCCGCGCGGATGGCGGCGAAGGTGTCGAGGATCTGAATGCGCGCGGCCACGTCGATGGCGCTCATCGGCTCATCGGCGAGGATCACTTTGGGCTCGTTGATGATAGCGCGGGCGATGACCACGCGCTGCGCCTGGCCGCCGGACAGGTCGATTGGGTACCGGTTCAGGAAGTCTGCCGGTTCAAGGCCTGCCATGGTCAGAGCCGCGGCCACTCGCTCGTCGATATCGGTGTTGTTCAGGTCACGCCGTTGCAGACTCAGCGGTTCAGCCACTGATTTGGCGACTCGCCAACGTGGGTCGAGCGAGGAGAACGGGTCCTGGAACACCAGTCCCGATTCGCGGCGCAGGGCCGCGAATCCCGGCGATTTTCGGCCGCCGACAATGGATTGGCTCTCGTATTCCACGCTGCCGGAGTCCGCGGATTCCAAGCCCAGCATAATGCGGGTCAGCGTGGATTTGCCGGATCCGGAGCCGCCGATCACGGCCAGACATTCGCCGGCGTGGACGTCGGCGGAGACGTCGAAGAGGACTTGGTGGCGTGCGGTGCGCGGGCCGAAGGATTTGGTGATGGAGTGGGCGGAGAGGAGCGGCACACTGCTGTTACTCATGCGAATCCTCCTTGGGGGTGTGGAGGGTGAGGGTTTGGGCGGCGGCGACCAGGCGCTGGGCTTGTGGTGTGGTCGGCGCGGCGAGCAGGTCGGCGGTGGGTCCGGATTCGACGATGCGGCCGGCGTCCAGCACGTAGCAGCGGGTGGTGGCACGCGCGAGTACGGAGAAATCATGGGTGATGAACAGCATGGATGCGCCGGCGTCGTCCACCAACGAGGTCAGCAGGTCCACGATCTGACGTTGCGTGATGGAGTCGAGCGCGGTGGTGGGTTCGTCCGCGATGATGAATCGCGGTGAGGTGATCAGCGCCGTGGCGATGCCCACGCGCTGCTGTTGGCCGCCGGACAGTTCGTGCGGGTATGTGCCGGCCACGTCACGGTCCAGTCCGACCTTGTCCAGCATGGTATTCACTCGCTCAGCACGTTCGGCCTTGGTCAGATCGTAGTGCAGTCTCAATGGCAACGCAATCTGCTGCGCCACGGTCATCACCGGGTTCAGCGCATGGGCCGGATTCTGGAATACCGTACCCACATACCGGCCGCGCAGGTCGGCAAGCGCACGTTCGGAAGCTCCGATAATTTCCGTGCTGCCCATATCAATCGACCCATTAGTCACAGCGGTCAGGGGCAGCAACCCCAGCATCGCCTTGGCAATCATAGATTTTCCGGAGCCTGAAGAACCGATCAAGCCGACTCGTTCACCGTCGGCAATGGTCATATCCGCATCAGAGACGATTGGTTTGCCGCCAATCGTGATTTTCAACCCGCGAACATCGACGCTCATCGTTCGCCTCCTATTTCACGTAATGCGGGGTTGGTGACCGGATCGATGGCATCGCGCAGCACATCACCAAAAATATTCAGCGCCACAACCACAACCGTGACGATCAGGCCGGGCCACACCACGGTTAATGGGAACACGTTGATGAGTTTGACCGAAGTGGCCAGAGAATGCCCCCAGCTCGGCACACCGGACGGCACACCGATACCGAGATAAGTAAGCCCCGACTCAGCCAACACCGCCGTGCCCGCCGACAATGACAGTTGCACAGCCAATACCGGCAGAATATTCGGCATAACATGGCTTATGAGCACACGCCACCCGCTGGCACCATTGGCCAAGGCCGATTCCACATACGACGAGCGGGCCGCCAGCAACGCTGCGGGGCGAGCCACACGAGCCAGATTCAACCCATATCCGAAGCCGCAGGCGATCACAATCACCGCGATTGACGCTCCCAACGGCACAGCCAGAATCAACGCAATCAACACGGTGGGAACGGAAATCAACGCATCAACTACCACTACCGAAGAACTGGCGAGCGCCGCATTGCGTGCCACCATGGCCGCGATGAGCAGCAGCCCCCAAGCCATAGATGACACTACGGTCAGCAGCACGATCACAAGATTGGTATGTGAGCCGGCCAGCAGCCAGCTGAACACGTCCGCGCCGGTGCCGTCAGTGCCGAGCCAGTGCTCGGCGGACGGCTTGGCCCATACATGGTAGCCATCAGTGGCCCACAGCGATTGCGGGGTCCAGAACAGGGAAACGATGGCAATGAGCAACCACAGAGCGAGCACGATAAGTGCGAATTTGCCCTCGGCACGACGCCACATAGAGTGCAGGACGATGACGAAGGCAGCCCGTCGACCACCAGTCGTCGCACGACGAACATTGCTCATGCGGTCACCTCCGTAATGGCGGTAGCGGTTTTCAGACGCGGGTCGAGCACGCGGTGGAACAAATCGACCACGAGGCCGACAGTCAAAAAGAACGCGGCCAGCAGGAACAGCTCGCTTTGCACGGCAATCAGGTCGCGGTTGCCCACGTCGGTCACAAGACCGTTGCCGATGCCCGGTAACGCAAACAGGTTTTCGATGACCATCACGCCAGTGACCATCGAAGCGAAGGTCAGCCCGATAACAGACACCAGCTGCGGGGTTGCCAACCGCAATCCCACACGCAACACCGCCTGAGTGCGCGTCATGCCACACGAGCGTGCCATATCGATGTAGCCGGAACTGGCTAAATCCCCTAAGGCCGCGCGCGTGTATCGCATAAGCGATGCTCCCACGATGATGCCGACCGATACAGCCGGCAATACCAACGCTGATATCGCCGAACCGGGTGCGCCCCAACCATCCAGCGGGAACCCTTGCGAGGGAAACACATCAAGCAATCCTACGCCGCGCCCGAACAACAGAATCAGCAGCAGACCGCCCCACAACGCAGGTACGGCACCGCCGACAATAGCCAGTACATGAAACACCGCACGCACCGTTGCGCTGCGGGCCAGTACCGCCGCACAGCCCAGCGGCAAGCCGATGACCAAGGCGATGAGCAGGGCAAGAATAATCAGGGGAAAGGTGATGGACGCACGTGCGCCTACCAAGGAGGTTACGGAGCGACCAGTCAGGATTGAAGTGCCGAAGTCACCACGGGCCAGCGCACTCATCCAATCGAAGTATTGTGCAATCAATGGCCGATTCAGACCGAGTTGTTCGCGTAGCTGGGTCACACGCTCAGGCGGCGAGTTGACGCCGGCCATCACGGAGGCCACATCGCCAGGCAGAATGCGCAATGCTGCGAAAACCACCACGGACAGGCCGAACAACGCCACCACGAATAACGCCAGCCGTTTCAACACGAATCGCATAATGCCTACTTTACTTGGATTAACAATGAGCCCCCTCACTGAGGGAGCTCATTGCTGTAACGAACTACTTCGTGTAGGTCACGTTGTAGAGGGGCAGAACGGTCTGGTTGAGGTCGAAGGGGAATCCTTCAACGCCCTTGGCCGTGGCGGTGGTGATGCGGTAGTTGAACAGCCAGTCGGCCGGCGCATCCTCGGAGACAAGCTTGGCGGCCGCGGCGAACTTGGCATCACGCTCCTTGTCGGAGGTGGCGGCAACACCCTCGTTGTACAGCTTGGTCACATTCTTGTTGTCGTAACCGAAATAGTATGTCGGATCGGTCCACGATGCGAAGTCGTGGCTTTCGTTGTGGTCCACCAGCGAAATATCGAAGGTGTGGTTGGTGTACACATCCTGCAGCCACGTGGAGAACTCCACCACATTCACCTTCAGGTCGATGCCGATGGGCTTGAGCTGGGAGCGCAGCTGGTCTCCGAGCTCGGTGCCGTAGATGTTGGCGTAGGTCAGCGTAAGTTGAAGCGGCTTGTCGGTGGAATAGCCGGCTTCAGCCATGAGCGACTTGGCCTTGTTCTGATCATACGGGTACAGATTCGTCAGATCCTCGTAGCCGGGGTCGAGAGACGGGATCGGGCCGCCGAGCGCCTTGTCCGCACCGCCGCGAGAGGCGATGAGCTCCTTGTGGTTGATGGCGTAACGGATGGCCTGGCGAATGCGCTTGTCAGCCAGTTTGGAACCGGAAGCGTTGTTGAAGCCGAGCACGAACTTGTCGGTGCCGTTGCCGGCTTTGACCGTGTACTTGGCGGAATCGGACTTGAACGGTTCGGCGAGGTTCTCGGTAATCGGGGCGAGCACCTGCACGTCACCGGACTTCAGCGCATTGACCGCGGCGTTGTCGTCGGCCAGATACTTGACGACCACGGTGGGCGTCTTGGCCTTGTTCTTGCCCCAGTACTTCTCATTGGCCTTCAGCGTGATCGAGCTGTTTTCCACGAACTTGGCAACGGTGTAGGGGCCGGAGCCGACGGCCTGCGTCTTCAGGTCATACTTGGCGTCCTTGTCGAACACGAGCCCTGCGCGACCGGTCAGGGTCCACAACAGGTTGGAGTTCGGCGTCTTGAGCGTGATCACCGCGGTGTCGGCGTCCTTGGCCTCCACCTTGCTGACGGCGGCGAGCGCGTCGGCGTCGTGGTAGCCCTTAGCGATCAGCTCGTTGATGGACCAGGCCACGTCCTCGGCGTCAAGTTTGTCGCCATTGAAGAAGGTCATGTTCTTATTGAGGTGGAAGGTGTAGGTCAGGCCGTCCTTGGACGTCTCCCAGCTGGAGGCGATGGCGGGAGCGACCTGGTTCTTGGAGTCACGTGCCACGATGCCTTCGTATACGTTGCCGATCAGGATCTGGTCAAGCGCGGAGCCGGCGGTGTTGCGGATGTCCAGATTGGTGGGGGCCAGTTTGAGGCCGATGGTCACGGTGTCGGCATATTGGTTGCTGGACGAAGCCGACTTGTCATCTTTCTTACCGCCGAAAGCGAGCGTGACGCCGATGACGACCGCCACTGCCACGATGACGGCAATCAGTGAGATCAGCCACCACTTCGGGCCGCTTTTTTTCGGATTCTTTGCGCGCGAGGCAAGGCTCGCATCTGTGGTTGCGCCGTCTTCGACGTGCGCACCATTGTCTTGAGACATGGTTCTTCCTCTGTATATGTTGTGTTCTACGGTTGGCCGCCACGCTGGGTCGACCACCGCAGGCCATCATAGCCATGGGACTGTAGAATTGCGCATGAAATCCATCTTGAATCTGGAGGGTTATCATGCTGGTCGCCGTTGATATCGGCAATACGAACATCGTGCTGGGCTTTTTGGATGGCGATGCCATCGCCGGCACCTACCGCATCACCACCAAAGCCAACCATACGTCTGATGAGTATGGGCTGTTTCTGACTGAATTCCTGAGAATGAGCGGTTTTCAGCCATCCGATGTGGACGATGTGATCATCTGTTCGGTGGTGCCGAAAGTGATGCACTCCTTCCGTTCGTCCATCGTCAAATTCCTCGACATTGATCCGATGGTGGTGGGACCGGGCATCAAGACCGGTATGAACGTGCGCGTTGACGATCCGAAATCGCTGGGTGCGGATATTCTGGCCGACTGCGCCGGTGCCTATTACGAGTATGGCGGCCCAGTGCTGGTGGCTGATTTCGGCACCGCCACCACGTTCACGCACGTGAGCGACAAGGGCGTGGTCGATTCCGGCGTCATCACCACCGGCATCCGTGCCGGTGCGGCCGCTCTGTGGGGAGATACGGCCCAGCTGCCGGAAGTGGAAATTACGCGACCGGATACGATTCTGGGCACCAACACCAAGACCTGCATGCAGGCCGGTTTGTATTACACGTTCTTGGGCGGTGTGGAGCGCACGATTCGTCAGTTCCGCAGAGAGCTCGGAGGCGAGGATTTCAAGGTGATCACCACCGGTGGCCTCGGTCGAGTGTTTGAGAATGACACCGAGCTGATTGACGTGTATGACCCGGATTTGATTTTCAAGGGCATGGCGCACATCTACTCGCGCAATGTGAAGTGACGTAGTATGCAGGAATCGGCCGCGTATAGCGCGGTCGATTCCGACCCAACCCCGAATCCCTACTTAATCGTAAAGCCCTGATTGAAGCCGTATTCTCGGAGGTCTTTCTGCCATTGGGCCAGGCCGTCGGAGAGACTGACTTTCTTGCCGGGCTTCTCCAATGGTTCGAGCGGGTTGCCTTCCTCGTCCTTCATGCCCATCTCAATGGCTTCCTGTCGCTGCTGATAGGCGTGGAAACTGCCGGACCACTCGTATGCCTGGCCCACCGTCGATTTGAAGTCACTGCGCGCATACACTTCGAATGGCAGATACTGGTATCCGACCGACACATCCTCGGCGGCCTCCGACAGTACCCGGTTGAACTTCTGCCCGCCGAAATACGGGATTTCAATGCCACGGTCATTGGTAATCGTGGTTTTATCCAGAAAATCAGCGGAATTCAGGGTGGCGTAATCGGCCGGGAAGGCACCGCCGTCTACACGCGCGCTAATGCCTTGGGCGTCATGCGCCACAAAGTCCACGAAACGATAGGCCGCATCCGGCTTACGGGTCAGTTGCAACACGGTCAGCGCCGAGCCGCCATTTTCGGCGTTGGCAGGCTGCCCACCGTGGCATGGTGGGCGGGGGAGCCCCGCGCCACAGACCGGCCGCGCCCGGCACATTGGACAGCAGCAGCGACGGCATCCAAGCCCCAGAGAACACGGAGGCGATGGTGCCGGTGCCCACTCTGCTTTTCCACCGATCCGACCATGTGGCGGAGGTGGTGTCAACAAGCCCCTCATCGATCATTTTCTGCCAGAATTCGGTGAACCGTTGGGTGCCGGCGTCCTCATCCAAATCGATGGTCACGGTTTTGCCGTCGGCCGACGTGTGGAACGGCTGGCCGCCGCTCCCATGCGGGGGGGGCGGGGCGCGGCGGGGGAGCCAGACCATGGCATCGTAAAAGCTGCCATCGCCCGAGTCGGCGGCGATGTACACGCCAATCTCCTTGAGCTTTTTGGCAGCCTCATAGTAGTCATCCCAAGTCTTGATCTTGGTGGCGTCCACGCCGGCTTGGCGGAACACGTCTTCGTTGTAGAAGAAGCCCATCGGGCCCGAATCCATGGGCAGCCCGTAGGTACGGCCGGCGAGCTGCACGGCCGACCCTGCGCCGAGGGTAAAGAAGTTGGAATAATCCGAGCCGATTTTGTCGGTCAGATCAAGCAATTGGCCGGAGACCGCGTACTGCAACAGTGCATAGTATTCGATTTGAGCCATGTCCGGCGTGCCGTAACCGTCCTGAATGGCGGTGTTGAGATTGCCATAGCCGGAGATGTTGGTCCATTTCACGCGGATGTCCGGATTGGCTTTTTCGAAACGGCGGATGACCTCGCCCATGCTCGGTTCCCAGCTCCATACGCTGATTTCCGTGCGGTTATCGGTGGTGGACTGCCCGCACGAGGCCAAGGATACGGAAAGGATGGCAGTCACTGCTATGGTTGCCATTCTTTTGATTCGCTGTCCGATCACTCGCATGGTGACGAGTGTACTAGGCGGGGCTTAAAACGGTAAAAGCCCCGTGACGGGATTCGTCACGGGGCTTTGTGTATCAGGTGAGATTAGCTAGGCAGTCTCAGCGAGGGTTCAAGGCTTACTTCACGGTGAAGCCCTGATCCTTGCCGTAATCCTGCAGTGCCTTCTGCCAAGCGGCGATACCGTCAGTCAGCTTCTGGTCGCCGGTGTAGGACTTGCCAAGGTAGTCGCCGAAGATGGTGCGGGCCTTGACCTCGTAGGGCAGGAACTGGTAGTCGGAGGACACGTTCTCAGCAGCCTGAGCCAGAACCTCGTTGTACTTCTGACCACCGAAGTAGTCAACGTCCTCGCCATCGGCGTTCTTCACAGTGGTGGTGTTCTTGAAGGAGTCGGACTCCATGGAGGCCTTGTCAGCCGGGAATGCACCGCCGGCCACACGGGTGGCCACGCCGTCGCCGTGGTTGGCGTACTCGATGAACTGGTAAGCAGCGTCAGCCTTCTTGGTGGAGGCGAGCACAGCCAGCGAAGAACCACCGTTCTCGGAGTTGGTGGTGGAGCCGTCAGCGGTCGGCATCTGGGTCACACGCCACTTGCCAGCGCCGTCAGCAGCGGAGTTGGCCAGGTTGGCAGGCATCCAAGCGCCAGTGAACAGGGAGGCGATGGTGCCGTCGACCATGCCCTTGAACCAGTCCTCAGACCAGCCAGCGGTCTTGGTGTCGAGCAGGCCCTCGTCCAGCAGCTTCTGCCAGAAGTCGGTGAAGGTCTTGACGCCCTTGTCCTCGGTCAGGTTGACGGTGACTTCGGAACCATCGGAAGAGGTCTGGAACGGCTTTGCACCGGCCAGCCAGGTCATGGAGTCGAAGAAGCCGGCGTCACCGGTGTCGGAGGTGATGTAGTAGTTGTCGCCCAGAGCGTGAATCTTCTTGGCGGCGTCGTAGTACTGATCCCAGGTCTTGATCTGCTCGGCGTCAACACCGGCCTTGTCGAAGACCTCCTTGTTGTAGAAGAAGGCCATTGGGCCGGAATCCATCGGCAGGCCGTAGACCTTGCCGGCGAACTGCACGGAAGCCCACGGGCCAGGGGTGTAGAAGTCGGAGTAGCCGGAGGTCTTGTCGGTGATGTCCAGCAGGTTGCCCTTGATGGCGTACTGCGGGATGGCGTAGTACTCAACCTGAGCGACGTCCGGAGCACCGGAGCCAGCCTCGATGGCGTTATCAAGCTGGGTGTATTCCTTGGTGTTGGTGCCGACGTTCTTGAGATCGACCTTGATGCCGGTCTTCTTGGTGAAGTCCTTGGCAACCTGGGTCAGCGTGGGCTCCCAAGCCCACACGGTGATTTCGGTAACGTCCTTATCTTGAGCCGGCTTGCCACTGGCGGTGTCGGAACCGCAGGCGGCAACGGAACCCAGCATGGCAACCGCACCGGTAAGTGCAATGGCCTTCTTAGCAACGGTGAACTTCATCGTTCTGTTCTCCTTCCTTGGATCGCCTTTCGGCGGTCTGCAGTGATTGTCACCACAACAGCATGGCAACTCTCCTCGTCGTCATGCTATCGTGAACCATCACTCTATGGTTCAGTAGTCACAAAACGGCTTTGTTTCGCCACTTTGTAGCTATGGTTGCGATAACATCTTTTATTATACACATTCTTCGGCAACACGCCATCTTGGTATCGCAATCCGCGCGCCACTGCTCCCATGGCATAAGAAAATCGGGCGCTCCGAAGAGTGCCCGATCCTGTTATCGCAACCTCCCGCTACAGAAACCACAGGAGGAAGTCTGCTGCGATTGCCGTTACTTCACCTGGTAGCCCTGCTGCTTGGCGTAATCCTGCAGGTCCTTCTGCCAGGAAGCCACGGCATCGGAGAGCGTGGTCTTGCCGGTGTAGGCATCGCCGGCGTAGTCGCCGAACTTGCCGCGAGCGTAGACCTCGAAGGGCAGGAACTTGTAGCCGGTGGACACATTGGCTGCGGCCTTGGCCAGCTCCTCGTTGAACTTCTGACCGCCGAAGTACTCGTGGGCCTTGCCGTCGGAGTCGGTCAGGGAGGTCATGTTGAGGAAGTCGTTGGACTTGAGGGTGTCGTTGTCGGCCGGGAAGGCGCCGCCGTCAACACGGGTCTTAATGCCCTCGGCGTCGTGGCAGGCGTATTCCATGAACTTGTAGGCGGCGGCGACCTTGTCCTTGTCGTCGGACTTCACGATGGCCAGCGAGGAACCACCGTTCTCGGAGTTGGTCTCGGAGCCGTCTGCGGTCGGCATCTGGGCGATGCGCCACTTGCCGTCACCGTTCGGAGCGCCGGAAAGCAGGTTGTACGGCATCCAAGCGCCGGTCAGCAGGGATGCGATGGAGCCGTCATCCAGACCCTTGTTCCAATCGTCGGTCCAGCCGACGGTCTTGGTGTCGATGAGGTCTTCGTCGATCATCTTCTGCCAGAAGTCGGTGAAGGTCTTGACGTTCTTGTCACCGGTCAGGTTGATGGTCACGGTCTCGCCGTCCTTGGAGGTCTCGAACGGGGTCGCGCCGGCCAGCCAGGTCATGGAGTCGAAGAAGCCGGCGTCACCGGAATCGGAGGTGATGTAGGAGTCCACGGCGCGAATCTTCTTGGCGGCCTCGTAGAAGTCGTCCCACGTGCGCACCTGGGTCGGATCGACGCCGGCCTTGTCGAAGACGTCCTTGTTGTAGAACCAGGCCATCGGGCCGGAATCCATCGGCAGGGCGTAGACGCCGTCATTGATGCTCACCGAGGACCACGTGCCCGGGGTGTAGAAGTCCTTGAAATCGGAGGCGCCGAGATCGGAGAGGTTCTCGAGGTGGCCGCGAATCACGTATTCGGGCAGTGCGTAGTATTCGATCTGGGCGATGTCCGGAGCACCGGAGCCGGCCTCGATGGCGTTGGACAGTGCGTTGTACTCGTCCTTGTTGGTGCCGGCATTGGTCACCTTCACCTTAATGTTCGGGTTCTTGGCCTCGAATCCCTTGACCGTACGAGGCAGTGTGGAATCCCAGGACCACACGGTCAGCTCGATCTTCTTATCAGAGGAGCCGGTGCTTCCGCCATCCCCGGCAGAGGTGGAACCGCAGGCAGCTACAGAGGAGAGCATGGCCACAGCACCAATCAGGGCAATCGTCTTCTTGCCGAACTTCATCGTTCTTTCCTTCCTTGTTATGGGAAACGACGGGACTTGGCGTTTTGTTCCAAGCCTTGTATCGTTTTAAGAAACGGTACCACATGTTTTATGTTTACGCAAACACGACACGTCGCACCATGGTGACTAACCGCAAACCGAAGGAGATGCATCCCGCTCATGACCACTCACAACAGCCAGTATTCCGCCGAAACCACCCATCCCGGCAAGCAGGAAAGCAGCCCGGCGCCGACCGCCGCCGACACCACGGCCAGTAACGTCTCCACAACTGGCAACGCAACCACGCCGGACGCCAGCATCGCCCTCAACGCCGACGCCACTCCGGTAGCCGACGTTCCCCCGCGTCTGTTCGGCTCATTCGTAGAACATCTGGGCCGCTGCGTCTACGGCGGCAT
>OGPM01002951.1_pt1 | contig 11158 bp, 6 predicted proteins | sample 1552961 | NCBI WGS metagenome assembly OGPM01 (sample SAMEA2580304, study PRJEB22360) | human gut metagenome | biome: human gut; feature: human-associated habitat; material: faeces | place: Denmark | collected 2008/2010
TCCTTCACTCCCTGTAAAGCTGCCTGCGCCGCCGCTGCTCTGGCCATTCCTCCCGCACCTAAAATAAATACCTTCTGGATTTTTTCCTGGGTTTCATCTCTGACCTCATTTACTGCGTTCCAAAAACCCAAACTATCAGTATTATAACCGATAAGCTTCCCCTTTCTCAGGCATGCGCAGTTCACGGCTCCGATAATCTCCGCTTCTTCTGAAAGTTCGTCCATATAACGTAAAGCCACCTCCTTCACAGGCATAGTAAACACATATCCCTCCAGATCAGAAGCTACGAGTCCCTGCATGATTACATCAAAATTTTCCAGATTACCTTTTATAGCTATAAAGACATTATCCATATCCAAACGGTCAAATGAAGAATTCATAATAACCGGAGACATTGAATGTGATATGGGATCTCCAATAATAGTAAAAATCTTACTTCTTGCATTTACTGTCTTCTTTCTCATAATAACCTCGCATTATCTGTGTGCAATAATTAACCTGTTACCTGGCAGAATACCCGCCGTCTACCGGAATCATGATCCCGGTTATATAATCCGATGCCCTGGAGGCAAGAAATACTGCCGGACCCTCAAAATCATCGGGGGTCCCCCAACGTCCCGCCGGAATTCGCTCATCCATGGGCTGCCGTCGCTTTGGATCACTCCAGATTGCCTTTGTAAGCTCTGTGGCTATGTAGCCCGGCGCAATGGCATTGACGCATATACCGTAAGGTGCAAATTCATTGGACAATGCTCTCGTCATACCCATGACCCCGTGTTTAGAGCAGGTATAACCGCTGACCTCAACACCTCCGAAGGTGGTAAAAAGTGAGGCGGTATTGATGATTTTCCCTTTAATCCCCTTGTCCCGAAAGTGCATGGCAGCCTTCTGGGACAGCCGGTACGGCGCCTTCAGATTTACGGCAATCACCTTATCAAACATCTCCTCCGGATATTCAAATGCATTCTTCCGAAACTGCATACCTGCATTATTGCACAGGATATCCACATGACCGGCTTCTTCCAAAAGGCGTATCCACACCTCATCCACATCAGAAGAAACTGACAAATCCACTTTGTAACACCGGCACTCCCGCCCCAGATTTTCAACCGCCCTTCTGGTATCTTCCAAATCCCCAATATCCAGTGCAATGATATCTGCTCCTGCTCTGGCAAGTCCGGCTGCCATTCCTTTACCGATGCCTGTTGCACAGCCTGTAATCACTGCCCTTTTACCCGCAAGAGAAAACAATGAATCCATATGAAATCTTAACCTCCCCTCCTATGAAAACGGTTTCTTGTGTTGTTATGTACATATTAACTCATGAAAACGGTTTCGTCAAGAGTTAATTGTAGATTTTTGTTCAGTTTTAAAAACATTTCAGCAAAAGACGGAAAGGGCTGTAGATTTACGCTTCCCTTTCCGTCTTTCCTATAATTCTTATTGATACATTTTAAACCGGCCTCCCCGTTCACCCCTTCTCCCGTTTCGCCGCCAACAGCCGGTCCAGATAAACAGACTTGAACTGTTTGCTGGCCATGGCCTGCTTAAGAGGCGGCAGCTCCAGGATAGCACTGAACAGAGCGGCCATGGCCCTGTGGTTGGAAAAGGCCTGGTTATCAAACACCAGATTTGCCAGTGTTCCCTTCTCAATGGCCTGAAGAACAAATCTGTGGGTGCTGTTCACCGGAGTAATGATCTGCTCCGGCCTGCGCTCCATATGAATCGCCTTGACGCCGCAGTTCCTGGCGCATACACCGCAGCCAAGACAAATATCCTTATCCACCGCGGCACGCTTTTTTCCGTTCCCTCCATCCTCCATGGAAATGGCCAATACCGGACAGACCTTTGCGCACTTTCCGCAGCCAACGCATTGGTCCCCGGAAATATCAGGAATATAATTCGTGGTAGCCACCGGCTGCATGGGGCTGAACCGCCTGGCAGCCTGAAGGGCCTCACAGCAGCACCCGCAGCAGTTGCAGATAAAAGCCGGGTGCTCCCGCACATTTTCCCCTATCTGTACCAGATTGCTGGCGTAGGAGCGTTCCAGCGCATCCAGCGCCTCCTCCCTGGAGATAAGTCTGCAGTAATCCCCGTGCTGGGCCAGGGAACGCGCCACATTGTCAAAGGTCAGGCACACATCCCAGGGAGCGTTAATCTCGCAGGGATGGCCCGCGTGGAACATTTTATGACGGCAGTAACAGAGCCCCAGACCGATATATTCTGCCTCTTCCACGATGTGGGTCGCCCGCTCGTAATCCAGAATGTGGTTCATCCTGTCATTGGTCAGAACCGGCTCCTGGACAAACACACGGCCCAGCTTTGTCTCCGTGGCATAAAACAAATCCTTGATGAAATCCTCCTCCACATTCATATACTGGTAATACAATTCACTGAGATACTTTTGGTCAATATCTCCCCTGGTCCTCATCAGGGCAAATTCAATAAACCCGGCCATTGGCGGGGGCATCACGAATTTCCGCACACCCTTGTCCCAGGAATCCACCAGCAATGCCTTGCCGCACAGGTGGTCCAGCAGCTTTTCCGCCTTATACTCCGATGTGCCCCATATCTTTGCCGCCTTTTTTATGGTAAACGGGCGAACCGGCAGCAGCGCCACCCATTTGGCCTCCTTTTCAGAATATAGGACCTGCAGTATCTTATACAGTGTCTCAGAGGCCGGAGCCCCCTGGGTAAACCAGTTGATACGTTCACCCAGGTTCCGGTATGCGTCACGGGTTGTAAGATGTCCCATTGTCTTTACCTCCTCCTTGGATTTTCCTTGATTGTTCCCATTTTTTCCTCTGCCATACCGCGGAGTGACTGAACCCTCATTCCTGTCAGATAAACCGCGTCATGCCCGGGCATGGAACAACCGCTTCACCATCTACTTTAGCACTGCAAAAAATAATATTCAACAGAAAGTACATCACATGCTTCCTTTCCACAAAATCCTGTTTTGTTTCGTTGTTCTATACCATTCATCCGCTAAATCGAACATATGTTCTGATTTTTCTTGACAAAATCCCCCCTCAGTGATATCTTTAAAATACATCACAGATTTCCTTTTCCACATGAGAGGTGGAAAATATGCAATATTACATACGCATTGATAACCGGAATGTATACGTCTCAGAAGAAATTTATAAACTATACTGCAAAGGCGAGCGGAAGGAGCGGTATTTCCGGGAATCAGATATTCATAACAAGACATTTTATTATAATGCACTGGACACAGAAGATTTTAACGGCTGTGATCTGTTTCAGGACACCCGAGCCAAGCCTGTGGATGAACAGGCAGAGGAAGCTCTGGAGCGCTCTCTGCTCTTTGAGGCCATGAAGGACCTGGACCCCAGAGAGAAGGATATCATACGCCGTATTTACTGTTACGACCAGTCCCTGCGCCAGATTTCCAGGGAAACCGGAGTTCCTGTAACCACCCTTCATTACCGCCATGGAAAAATTCTCCGTAAGCTGCGGAACCTCATGGGCTGAAGGAAAGGTGCCGCACAGATTCTCACAGGCATTTTGGCCAAAGGGCCGCCCGCGCTGACATTCAGGTACCTATACACATACCTGTTGGCTCTTGACGGCCCTTCCTATCCGTTTTTATCAGAACATACGTTCTGTTTATCGGATGAATCTTGTAACCACCTAATAATTGCTTTTACCCGGAACAAAGGAGGAATCTGGTTTGAATATTGTTATATCAACTGAACATAATCAGCTTTTCAGACAACTTTACACAGCTGCAGACGCAGCCATCTCCAACCGGCATCTGCGGGGCCTGGAGCTATATGCCTTCAGAAGCCTGGCGCCGGAAGAACTCCTCAGGGAAGCGGCCGGCTCTTCCGGGCAGCTGTGGCTCATGTTCTTTGACAGCGACAGCCGGCCTGACTGGCCGGATGTACTGAACAGGCTTACATCTTTCAGCAGTCAAATTATGGTCTGCATAGTGAGCAGTGATTACAGCACCGCAGCCCGTCTCATCAACAGCCACTCTGTCCGCGGCGTTGCAGGTTATATCCATCCTGTCCATGACAACTTAGAGCGCTCCTGCCTGAACATCCTGACCTATCTGAACCGCCGTGTAACTTCCGCAGATGGATTTCTAATCGTGCACGGCAGCAGCCGTGACACCCGGCTTTCCTTTTCCAGCATCTATTATATAGAAACTGTAAAAGGAACTCATATGTGCAATATACACTGCTCAGACGGAGTATATACCTTCCGTTCCGGCATAAAAGAGTTGTCAGAAAAGCTGAAGCCGCCCTTTCGTCAGGTCCGGGCATCCACCATAGCCAATCTGTCAAATGTCCGGTCCTTTGAACCAACCCAGGGCATTCTTTCCTTTACAGGCGGTATTTCATGCTGCTGCTCCCGCAGCTACAGGCATGATGTATCCGATTATTTCCGCAGGCATCCGCGTCATGTGCATGGGGAAGGGGATATGGCGGAAAGGGGACCCGGGTGACGGGAAGGCGGCAGGGAGAGAATACGGCAGTGAAAAGACTATCCGAAACACATAAGGCGGACACTTTATGCAGAGCACATTAAAAGGGCAGAGTTTCCCACCTCTGCCCTTTCCTTTCACATCTATCTATAATTATCTGACATTTCCCTGGGGCAGTACCAACCACCGCCCTTCTGTCCCCTGTCATGATAAAAATAACTGCCGTTCCATCATCCGCCGTCTGGTGAGTCCCTCCAGTACCTTTCCTGCCGCTTTGTTCCATTTAGGAAATTCATCCGCAGCCCCTTTCACATCACCTGCGTGCAGACGCTTCAAGAGCGTACTGTTCCTGAGAGCGCCTGCCCCCAGATTATAGGCAAAGCTTACCAGGGCATCAAACTGGTTTTGGGTTACGCTGCACTCCAGCACCTTATTTACAGCCTTCTCAAAGGCCCTTAGGTCCTCCCTCAAATATGCCTCTGCCTGTGCCTGGGTAATCTTCATCCCCATGGCCACGCCGGCCGTATGCCCATATCCAATGGTGGGGACCCCTGCCGCACAGCGGTACGCCTCCAGAAGGCAGCCCTCAAACTGTTTAATCAGGCAGATACCTGCATCCGATATCCTTCGTTCTCCCTGGGCATATCCCGCTTTACGATCTGCTTCTGAAGCGGTTCCTGCCTTTGTGACCGGAGGCTGCACTGCACCAGCCGTATATTCGCTGCCCTCGTACGCTGCCAGCGCAGGGTTTTTTCCTTCTGTTTTGCCAGGTGATGTATGTTCCGGCTCCCTGCCGTCTCCATTTTCCACCGATATTCCTCCCGTACTAATGGGTATCTCTGCGGATTCTTCTTCCGGAAAATGCAGTACGCCGTTTTTGTCCACCTGTACCATAAACCGTGTCCCAAGCTTTGCCATCTGTCCATCCCGGTTAAAGTAATACGGCTTTCCTTTGATAAGCTGAAGGCCCTTAACCATTGCAAAATCCGCCCCAAAATAATACCAATTATCTTTATAAAGATACCAGTTATTCCGCACCGCATGGCCGGAACCGTCGAACCAGAACCACTGGCCTTTGTCCTGATACCAGTCATTGGCCACATACCGTTCCGGTTCCAGATAAAAACGGACCCCTCCGTCTTCTTTGACCCATCCCGTGGGATGGACTGATGGAACTGCTGATTCACATACCTGCTCTGAATAGTCAATATCCTTAAGTTTCAGCACACTGACCCAGGGTGTATCCTGCGCCCTTGTCTCCACCGTACCGTAATTGATTCCCTTGGCCTCAATGCATGTTCCGTCTCCAATGTACACCCCGATATGCCCTGGCTTCCATAGAGCCCAGCCTGCCATTGATTCATTCAATGCTCCTATAGGCTGTACCTCACGGGCAGTCTCCTTATAATTGGCGCTTCCCCTCAATATGCCGGTGCACCAGGTAATCAGGCCGGAACAATCCGTACAGTGCTTTCCCATAAAACTCCTGGCCTTAGTTATGTACTGGGGTGTATAGACCTTTGGGTTTTCCGCTGCCAGCTGTTTCAGCAGCGCTTCCGTCAGGACCTGCCCCTTCATGCCGAACACATATGGTGTGCCCAGCTTTCCCTTGCAGAATTCAATCAATTCCCTGCTTGTCTTGCTCATAATTTATTTTCTCCTCTCTGTTCATGAACCGGTATCTTCTGTCTCTATGCCGGTAAAATCCGTATAGTAAATATTCTGCCGTACGTCCATCAGCATGAAACCGTAGAAATATCCATCCCCGGATACAGGTACTGTCTCTAAAAGCATGTCATCCGGTTCTTCTATATAAAATTCAGTTCCCATATAGTAGCTGTCCGTGTAGTACCTGTCCTCCGTGATTTGGTCTGGATTATGACCCGTCTCTCCGTGAGAGCTCCCGGCAGTATTTCCGGTTTCATCTCTGATTTCATCTTTTGTTTCATCGCCGGCTTCATCTTTGGTCTCATCTTTGGCCCCATCTATGGTCTCATCTTTGGCCCCATTTTGGGTCCCATCTTTGATCCCATCTTTGGCCTCATTTTTTGCCTCATCATTGGCCTCATCTTTGGCCTCATCATTGGCCTCATCTTTGGCCTCATCAACCGCTTCCTCCTCCACGTCCTCCATATGTTCAAGCAGATAAAGCGGAGTCACCCGATCCCCCTCCTTTAACTCATAAATCTGCTTTGCGGCCTCGGAGGTCTGCCCTGCGGGTGTCATGGAAAGAATCTGCCCGTCTTCATGCTCCTCGTCAAACCCTATCCGCATGGTGCACAACTCCCCGTTATAGAGCACCGGGGCCATATATTCTGTGTATGCATCCAGATTCATGGTTTCAATCAGGCAAAGTACCTGCCCCTTCATTCCCATATAGCTGTTCTCCGGAGCTGCCCGCAGGGTACCGTCCACGCCAATATCCACATCACTGTCTGTGCAGAGAAGGTAGTAGTTCCCGTCATCCCCCACAGGACAGAATACAGCCAAATACGCTCCTGTCACGTCGGAAACATCCTCGGGGGCTATGCTGATTTCCACGGTGCCGTCCTTATGTGCATTTATGTTCCCCCATTCCACGCCGCTTTCCCGGGCCAGATACGCCGCATATCCGTCCGTCAGCTGCCTGTAGGCACTGCAGAATCCTGTGGTATCATACGTTTCAAGATCCTCGCTCAGATAGGGGTTGGAACCGCTTGGCAGGTATATAGTAAGACCGCTTGGATTCCCGGGATAGCCTTTGGCCCACTGGTCCGTCACAAGCTTCCCCATCCCCTCCTTCAATGTCTGAAGGGCGCTTTCATCCGGATATACGCTCTGGCAGGCATCCAGGAATTCCAGTACATCCACCAGCTCCGGAGAACCTCCCGCCTGTCTGCTGCCAAATGCCAGCATTTTCATTCTGTCCTTTCCCAGCTCCCTGTACAGCTCTTCCCGCAGTTCCTGGGGTATCCCGTCCACATATTGGTGAAATACCTCATGAAACGCCGGATATTCCTTCATATCCAAAAGGCTCATGGCAACAGGCGCAGTACCTGAGGCATAGTAGGCATTATAGGTCTCCACCATAGACCGGCCCACTGCTTCTCCCCATTCCATATCAGACGGCAGACTGTCTCCCAGAGCTGTCATCCAGCTGTAATCATATCCATCCTGAGGTTCCAACTCCGGAGATGCAATGACATAGCCGGCCCTTCCCTCCATGCAGTCAGCAATCTCCACGCTTCCCATAAGGCAGGCGTCAAACGCCACAAAGTCAAACTCTTTGTCTGCCATAACAGAATGGTCCAGAGCCTCTCTTATCTCCTCTAACGAGAGCCCATCCCCGTCAAAATGACTGTCGCTTCCATATCCCCCCACTGGACCTCCTCCATGATTCCACAGTATCAACCCATAATGGTTGGCCGGATAAGACTGGACACCGTAATTGATAAAATCCGTCAGTGTATCCGCATCCCCCATGTTCCTGATTTCCATGGGTTCCATGGAGGATATCCCATCCTCTGTCAGAGAAAATCTGGCATAGGGTACACCATCCATTTCATCCAGCTCCCACCGGGTGGAACCGCCTGCCTCAACCACTACATGGAGGGAAGGTGATTTTCCTTCCTGCTCCATCACCTTAAATGCATCCATCATTTCCCAAAGGTCCGCTGTGGCGGCGCCGTAATCCCCCTCCAGGTCGCTTCCGTTCATATAAACCATGATTGTACTGTCCGCCGCCTCTGCGGCCTCTGTATACTCCTTTACCTGTATGCCCTGACGCTCAGAGCCGCTCACCGTGTAGAGAGCCGCACCTGCCAGCAGGGCGCTGAGGGCCGCCGCGATTCGCGGCGCAGTGACCCTCTTTCTTTTTTCATCCATCTGCCAATCTCCTTTTCATTATCTGTCCAAAATCATTTTTCTGCTTCGTGTTTTAACGACTCGCATCTTACCTGTTCACAGCCTACAGCCTGCTGTCATACCTGCCCTTGCGGCTCCTGTTCCTCATTACGCGCACATTTTCAGAAGCCCGGGCCCCAAATTCCTGCCTGGCCTCGTCCATATACTGGTGAATCAATCCTTCCCGGGAAAGATTAATGTAATTCTTGCCGCTGCGGTCCACAGGGAAACTGCGGTACATGGCTTCCTCGGTCTTATTCAGCACGCGCTCCATACTCCCCTCCGCCGGGGACAGCGCCTTCTTCTGTTTCTGCTCACCAGTCTTCTTCTTTTGAAGCTTAGCATACGCCAGCATCTGTTTCCTCTGGCTCTCAACCGCGGACATGCTCTTCTTTACCTCATCATACAAAAGCTTTGCCTGGTCGTAATTGCGAATAACATCCTTCAGCTCAGACAGCTCCTCATCCCGGAACACACCCTCCTTTTCTTTCAGGGTAATCTTACGCTTTAATCCACCCATGGAGCCGGACAGCGCCTTCACATCCCCGGCCTGTTCCCCCGTGGTCAGAATACCGCCCACACAGTCCAGAGCGTTTATATACTCCTGGTTCATCTGGTCAAAGTCAGACATGGGTTCGCGAAACTCCTGGATATAAGCTTCCTGCATGGAACGCATCAGCCTTGTGGAAGATTTCATCTGCTCCCTGGCCCCCGCCAGGCGCCTGCACTGTTCTTCTATGGTATATGTTTCGTGGCTGTACCGCCTGAAATTGCTGCGGAAAGCCCCATCCTCAATGTGGTCCAAATCATTTTTCATCTGCCCGTTCATATTGCCTGATACCGTGCCTGCCGCATCGGATTTCAGCGCAGAGTGGCCCATTTTTGTCTCATACCGGTAAGTCTTTCCCAGGGCAACAAACTCAATGGATGCCCTGAATTCCTGTTCGCCCATGTTAGCCTTGCCATACAGCTCCAGCCGGTTGATATAGAAGAATGACAATGCCCCCTGTATCACGGCATTTACCGCTTTCATGACACCCTCTCCAACCTTGCCGGCCAACTGCACCGCGGCCTTGGCCACCTGAAGAGCAGCTGTTGCCACCCCGATTGCCACATATACTCCGGCCTTGGCCACCTCATAGGCTCCTATCTCAATTCCCTTGGCAATGGCCACAAACGCTTTCTTCCACCACTTGGCATTCCTGATGGAGCGTTTGCAGTCCTCAATTTTACGGTTCAGGGAATCAATCTGCCCATACAGCTCATTTACATGGGCCTGGGCTCTGTCAATCTCTCTGGCAGCATTCTTAATCTTATCCCGGAGCCTGTCAATGGCTCTGTTGATGCTCTCCTGTACTGCCTTCAGTTTTTCCGCCAGCTTGGACGTATCAATCACCAGACGGAATTCAAACCCGCCCCGGTTAAAATCCTGGTAATTCACCTTCAAATGAATACTTACATCAAAAATCGCCAGCCAGTTAAACCGCACATCAATGGATATAAGCCCCTTGCAGAAGATAATTCTGGTCTCAAAATACAGGATGGACAGCAGCTCAATCCTTCCGTCCAGATAGAACGTCACATCCTTCTTGCCTGCGGAGAGGAAGAATACGATACCCTTCTGTTCCTTGCCCATAAACTGTCTCAGCACACTGTCCGCGGGCACAGGAAGGGCTTCCCCGGACTCCTGCCCGGCTTTGGAGGGACCCAATTTCAGGAAACCCAGATTAACCTCCGGTATACGTCCATACGCCAGCACCCCATCTCCCTCCCGGAAGGAAAACAGAACCTCGAACCGGACCTTGAAAATCTCAATGACTCCGCATACAAAGATTCCCCGTTCCACCGTGTAGCTGCCCAGCCTGGTATTCACATCCGCATAATAAAACTGGGCCGTAAGCTTGATGACGCCTGAACCGTCTATGTAATAATGACGCATCCGCCGCTGGTCCACCAGGTCCACCCCATCCCCAAAGGGAGAAGCCTTTACCTGAGCCTTGTCCAATACCAGGCTGTTATCATGGATTCTCTGGTTAAATGCCTCAGCCAGCCGGGCTCCGTCCGCACTCTTAACCATTTCCCGGTCAAATGCCTGCATGTTCTGAAAAGGAAGCCCCAATATACGTATAAAATCAATGCTGTCAAGACCGTCAAAGGATAGTCCCAGCAGATTTCTCACCAAAATGGGAATGGACAGGTCGCTGACTGCTGCCGACAGCAAATCCAGCTTTGGAACCGATCCGGCCACAGTAAGCATCACAGCCCCAAACAGGTGAATTTCCCGTATATAAAGATTGGCAAACATGGCAAAGGACGGCCCCTGGTCAAACCCTATGGCCAGGCAGGTATCCCCTATGGAAAACGGGCCTGCCAGATGAATGGGCTCCCTGACCTCCCCAAAGGCCTCCACCATAAAGCGGGTCCTGGATATGCCGCAGTTTACATGAAACTCCATATCCGGCACAAAGACAAACCGAAAGGTACCCTGAAGGGCCAGTGACAAGGCGCTGCTTCTAAGCCCAACTGCCAGACACATGTTCCTGCTCTCCATAAAACTGTTTTTGCTTGCCGGGATTGCCGCCATACACAAAAATCCGTCTTCACCTGCTCCCAGAAAAAGCTGCGTCTCCTCAAGGCCTAACAGCTCCCTGACTGCCCTCTCAAACACGCTGTCTCCATTCAGTTTCAAATGGGAGTATGTCAGAAAGCTGCACCTGTCAATCTGAGCCGGAAAAGCCTCTGCTCCCGGCGCCCCATCCATCAAATCTCCGGGACTCAGCCCCTTTCCCACACGTCCGAAGAAATAAAACTCCTCCATCCCAA
>OGPM01002957.1_pt1 | contig 11142 bp, 6 predicted proteins | sample 1552961 | NCBI WGS metagenome assembly OGPM01 (sample SAMEA2580304, study PRJEB22360) | human gut metagenome | biome: human gut; feature: human-associated habitat; material: faeces | place: Denmark | collected 2008/2010
GTGCTTTCTCGGCTTCGAGGGGCTGATTTTGCCTTATCTGGAAGTCTACTTCCACTTCGAGGGGCTGATGCCCAAGTAGACACGGCCCTAAAACGGCGGAATGACGTTGACGTGTAGCCGTTTATACTTCCGATTACATGGATGAGGAGCCCCTCGAAGCGGAGATAGACTTCCGGCAAATGCGAAATCAGCCCCTTGAAACGGAAGTAGGCCTCCGGCAAACGCAAAAATTAGCCTCCTCGAAACGGATAAATGCACGTATTGGGTGTAGTGGATGCTTCAGCCCCTGATATCGAAGCATATTTTTTCTGGTTGGCGCGTCTAGCATGCGCACTCCGCAATCGATAATTCTGTGGCCTCTCTCACTTTAAAAGTCTGGCGTGTGCGAGGGCGTTCGCTTAAGGTGAATGGGATTGCGCGGAATGTGGAGCGCAGGTACACATGACGAGGGCACACCGCAACAACACGGCAAGGGGGAAGCGGACCATGTTCGACAAACGACTGTTCCAATTGGCGCCTGGCTTGAAAAAACTCATAGCTGGCAAAGTGGCCCTGATGTGGGTAGGTCTGCTTGCCAACATTGGTTTTATGCTGTCGCTGGTAATGCTGCTGAACAGCTTACTGACCGCTGTGGCACCGCCGCTGCTCCAATGCGGCGGCACTTCGCAAGGCGCGGCCTGCCCCGTGCCGTTGTCTGATCGGCACGGCGCGGATGTGCTGCCCATGGCTGGCGACGTTATGATTTACGTGCTGCTTGCGCTGGTCTGTATAGCGGTCCGTTACACGGCCACCACGCACGCCACCCGTCTCGGCACCGAAGCCGCCGAACGAGTCAAGCTCGCTTTGCGCTCCAAGCTGTACCGCAAAATGGTGGCACTCGGCCCGTCCTACAAAACCCGCATCAAGACCTCGGATGTGGTGCAATCCGCCGGCGAAGGTGTTGAACAGATTCAAAGCTTCTTTGAACTGTTCCTGCCGCAGCTCTTCTATGCGATTCTTGCGCCAATCACCTTGTTCGTGGCCATTGCGCCGATTAACGTGCCCGCCGCTGCCGTCATGCTGGTCTGCGCGCCGTTCATCATCATCGTGACCGGCATCGTCTCCATGACCGCCGCCCGCGCCTTCAAGAAGTACTGGGTGCGCTACACCGATATGGGCGCCGCGTTCCTCGACAATCTCCAAGGCCTTGAGACCCTGAAAAACTTCGACGCCGACGAGCGCGCCGCCATCGAGATGGACAAGAAAGCCGAAGGCTTCCGCGTCATGACCATGCGCGTGCTGCAGATCCAGCTGCGCTCGCTGACCGCCATGGACATAGTGGCCTACGGCGGTGCTGCGGCCGGCATCGGTGTGGCGTTATGGCAATACGCGCATATTGGCGATGCTTTTGCCAATGGTGCGTCCGGCTGGTCGCCAATCGCACTGGCCTCACATCTGCCTGGTGTGCTTGCCTACGCGGCATACGGCCTGCACTATCTCATCCCGTTCGGAGTGGGCTACCCGCTGTCTCTTACCGGTCTGCTGTTCATTGTGCTGCTGTCCGCCGAATTCTTTATTCCCATGCGTCAGCTTGGCTCGTTCTTCCACGTGGCGATGAACGGCATGACCTCCACCAAGCGCATCTTCGCTCTGCTGGACACCCCGGAGCCCGAGCATGGCACGGCGACCCTGCCGGCCAACGATTCCGATTCCGCTGACGACGGTCTGACGGTCCGCTTCGACCACGTCGGCTATTCCTATGATGATGCCGGGCACGGCGACTCCAAGTCCGCATCCGCAAAGACCGATAAGCAAGGTGAAACCAGCCCCAATTCCGCCGTCGCTCCTGCGCTCACCAACATCACCTTCGCCGCACGGCCCGGTCAGTTCACCGCCATTGTTGGCATCTCCGGTTCCGGCAAGTCCACGGCCGCCTCGCTGCTCGCCGGTACACTGGCCGGTTACCGAGGTTCGCTCACGCTGAACGGCGTCGAGGTATCCGATTTGTCAGGCGAAACACTGGCCGGAGCCGTCACTGTGATTGGTGCCAGCAGCCATCTGTTTGCGGGCGCATTGCGCGAGAATCTTCTGATGGCCTTGCCCGATGACGAGATTCCTGATTCGCCGGATTCCGTGGACTCCCGTCTGTGGTCCGCGCTCGAGCAGGCGCGCATTGCCGACTTCGTGCACGCACAGCCGAACGGACTGGGCATGCCGATTGAGTCCGATGCCGCCAACCTGTCCGGCGGCCAACGCCAGCGCATCGCCATCGCCCGCGCGCTCCTGCATGATTCGCCGGTATTTGTGTTCGATGAGGCGACCAGCAGCGTTGACATGGAATCCGAAGAGCTGATCCTGGATACAATTCGCGAATTGGCGCAATCCCGCGGCAAGACGGTTATTATGATCACCCATCGCATGGCCAACGCCGAACACGCTGATCAAGTGGTGGTGCTCGAACACGGCAAGTCGGTTGAGAGGGGCGCCCATACCGAGCTGATGACGGCGGACGGCGTCTACGCCAAGCTGTTTACCACGCAGGCAGATATTGAGAACTTCGGAGAAGGCCATGCTCGGCGTGTGCTGCAGGTTGGTTCCCGCAAGCAGGAGCTGTCCGACGACAGTCGGACTGAGGGTGGCGCAGCGCGCGTAAGCGCAGAGGCGGGTATGACGGTTGACCGCCTGCAGTCAGCTTTGCCGACGGCTTCCGTTGGCGGGAGTGAGCAGGCCTCGGCTGAGACTCCGGCTGGTGTTGCAAATAGCGATTCGTCTTCCAAAATGAGCACATTCCAAGTGATCAGGCGACTGCTTAAGGAAGCCCGACCTCTGGCAGGACTGATGGCAGCGGCCTCCACCGCCGGCACCATCGGCCATCTTTCGGCCACTTTCCTGCCCGTGTTCGGCATTATCGCGGCATTTGCACTTACCGGTAATCCGGTGTGGGGCATGGGTGTTGCGCCCGCCGTCATCATGATGATTATCTGTGCTCTTCTGCGTGGCATCACCCGATACATTGAACAATATCTGAACCACAATGTGGCATTCCATCTGCTCGCACTCTTCCGTTCCAAGGCGTTCGCCGCGTTGCGCAGACTGGCGCCGGCCAAGCTCGCGGGCAAAGGTAAGGGCAACCTTATCGCCATGCTGACCACCGATGTGGAACTGCTTGAGATCTTCTTTGCCCACACCATCAGTCCGGTGGCCATCGCGGTAACCTCCACCATCATCTACATGATTGTGGCCGCCACCCTAAGCCCATGGATGGCGCTGGCGTTGATTGCCGCCCACCTGGTTATCGGCATCCTTGTGCCGCGATTCTTTGCCACCGGCGTACGTAATCTTGGCCCTGCCATCCGTGGCGCTGCCGGAGAACTCGACGATGTGATGCTCGATGACATGCGCGGCCTGGACGAAATCATCCGATTTGGCCGCGGCGAGGAACGTGCGCAGGCCATCGAGGACCGTACCCATGCGTTGTGGAAGGATCACGCCAAGCTCAGCAAGGTCAACGGCCGTTTCACCGGAATCAGCGGACTCTTGGTGGCTGTGCTCGCAGCGGCTTCGGTCGCCGTGGCTATTGCCTGTGCCGGCGCGAACCCGCAGAGCATTCCGGCTCTGATTGCCGCCTTCGTGCTGTTCGCCAGCTCGTTCGGACCGACTTTGGCGCTCGCCGCCTTGCCCGCTAACCTGACTCAGACCTTCGCGTCCGCTAGCCGACTGTTCGGACTGATGGACGAGGTGCCCGCTGTGACCGAGAACGGCACTGTTGTGCCGCAGGAGTATATGGGCATGCGTCTTGATGACGTCACCTTTGCATATGCGGGGGAGCATGAAGTCCTGTCCGACTTCTCGCTTGACGTGCCGCAGCATGGCGTGCTGGGTATCCAGGGGCCGTCCGGCCGAGGCAAGTCCACCATGCTCAAGCTGCTGCTGCGCTACTGGGATCCGCAGCGCGGTCAGGTGACGTTGTCCGGCATGCCGTTGCCCGAGGTCGATGTGCATGCTCGCCGACGTATTCAGGCCATGATGAGCCAGGAAACCCACCTGTTTGATGGCTCTATCCGAGACAATCTGCTGATTGCTTTGCCTGAGTCCGAGGTTGAAGCTGCAAATGTTGCAGGCAATGGGGAAGTGGGTGCCAAGACCGTTGATTCCCGACAGCAGCAGTTGGCGGCGCAATCGGCAGAGGGCGATGCCGTTCAGGTGGCAGCATCTGACGGTCTCGACGCTCGTTTGCGTCAGGCTCTCGCCAAGGCCTCCGTGCTTGATCTCATCGATTCCCTGCCCGATGGCCTTGATACTCAGGTAGGCGAGTTGGGCGACCGTCTATCCGAAGGTGAACGCCAGCGTATCGGTTTGGCTCGTGTGTTCCTGCGCAATGCTGATCTGGTGCTTTTCGACGAGCCGACCAGCCGTTTGGATGCTTTGAACGAGGCTATTATTCTACGTTCCATTCACGCTATGGCCGTGGGTGAGCAGCATGCAGACAAGGAGCGCGGCGCGGCTGTGGTGCTGGTCTCCCACCGCGAATCCGCCATGCGCATTGCTGATGCGGTACTCAATCTGTAACTGCCTGTAACTACGCGGGAATCACATCGCATTGCGTTACGTTACCGCGTTGCATTGCGGTTCCTCGCTGGTGGCGGCGATGCCATCTCCGGTCGTCATTGCGTTGCTGCGTTTGTGTTGCGATATGTGATGCGGCAACGCAGCAATGCGGCAATGCAATGTGATGTGGCAACGTGGCAACGTAGCGATGCAATAACGCGGCAACGTGACAACGTAGCGATGCAATAACGCGGCAACATGGCAACATGGCAATGCAGTAACGCAACGCAGCATTCACGCCTTGATCAAAGTGCCGACGATGAGCGCCTTCCGCAGCCCTGGGCGGAACAGGTCGTGAAATTCATGCGACATTTCGGTTTCGAGTTTGACCGATGCATGGATGTCGTCAGTGCGAAGGCGTGCCTGTTCGGTGCCGATGATGTGCTCGAGCACCGCGAATCCCTCTTCGGTTTTGCCGGCTTGAATGAGGAATCGTGGGCTTTCCGGTGCTCGCACCATGGAGAGCAGGAACGCGGCGGCCGGAATCGCACCCAGCCTCAGCATCCAACGCCAACCGGCGTTGACGTCCCAGCTTCTGGGACCGTAGGAGGCGATGATGTAGTTGATGACATTGGTCAGGAAGATGCCGCATACCGCGAGGAGCTGATAGGAAAAGGCAAGCAGACCGCGGACATTGACCGGCGCTTAAGGCCAGACCGAACGTATATTTGCCCGATCCGTGAGTACGTATGGTTGTTCCCAAGGGATTGCGCTGCTTGGAAGTAGCTTGAAACAGGCCCGCCATGTGCTTTTCCTCTCGATACAGCTATGGGGGGTGCCTGTTCATACTAGTCAGATTCTTGTCATATGGCGTTGAATATCTACAAATGTGGGCACTGGTGAGGCGGCTGAGTGGTGGAATCGCGCCGTGGTGTGTGGGTGTTGGGGACTCACGAGCATGCTGCGCGTTATTTGGTGGTGTGCTGAGAGTCGGGACCTACTCACGTTGGGGGAGGGGATGAAGAGCCTCTGAGACAAGTCGCTGTTCGACTGGAGATTTGCTCACGTGGAAAGCATGGAAAAGGCGAAAAAAATCAGGCGTGTCGGGTGATTTGACAAATTGGTACACAGGTGTATCATCTTAGGTATTGGTACACGGGTGTACCAAAGAAAACACCCCAAGGAAAGGTGGCCAGAGGAGACTTCGCAAGCGGCCAAACGAATTGAAATCCAACGCAGCAGTCGATTCGTTTTTGGCAATCGGAAGGCAGTCGTCAACAATCGGAAGGCAGCCAAAGACAGCCGGAAGATAACCGAGAAGTAACCGGACGAAAACCGGAGGCCAGTCGGAAGAAAGCCAACCACCCGCAAGTCAACTCCAATGGTCCAGAAGGAGATAACATGCGCAACACCAAGAAGGTCATCGCGGCAACGGCAGCCGTGGCCACGCTCGTCGGTCTCGCCGCAGCAACGACAACGGCGCCAACAAGGGTGACGCTGACAAGGCCGAACTCGTGTTCTGGGGCTGGGATTCCGGCAACTCGATGAAGGAAATCCTCGCTGACTTCGAGAAGGCCAACCCCGGCATCACCGTCAAGTTCAACAACACCGGCACCGCCGAGAAGACCTCCACCGCGCTCTCCAACGCCATCGCCGCAGGCAACGGCGCCCCTGACGTCGTGATGCTCGAAGATCCGACCGTCACCCAGTTCGCCGTCACCGATGGCCTCGTGGACCTGAGCGAATTCGGCGCCGACAAACTCGCCGACGACTTCGCCGCCGGCCCGTGGAACAAGCTCCAGTACAACAACAAGCCGTACGCTCTGCCGATTGATTCCGGCCCCGAAATGTTCTTCTACAACAAGGCAGTGTTCGACAAGGCCGGCGTGGACGGCGAGTCCATCAAGACCTGGAACGACTACTACGAGGCCGCCAAGAAGATCCGTGCCACCGGCTCCTACATCACCAATCTGGCCGGTACCTCCAACGACTATCAGCCGTTCACCGCCCAGATCTGGCAGGCCCGGGGCAGCTGGGCGACGAATTGCCGCCCGGATTGGGCAGGCCGGTGCCCAGCCGTGGAAGGTCGATGGCGAGAACATCACCATCAACATGACCAAGGACGAGGGCATGCAGCGCTATATCCAATTCGTCCAGAAGCTCATCGACGAAGACCTCGTGGACGCCAAGACCCCGAACTGGTCCGACGATTGGAACCGCGAGCTCAACGATGGCACCCTCGCCTCCCTGACCATCGGCGCTTGGATGCCGATCAACCTCATGACCGGCGCCCCCGATCAGGCCGGCAACTGGCGCGTCGCCCAGCTGCCGCAGTGGGAGGAAGGCAAGGAAGTCTCCGCCGAAGACGGTGGCTCTGCACTTGCCGTCACCTCGCAGTCCAAGAACCAGGCCGCTGCCTACAAGCTCGTTGAGTACATGACTCATGGCGAGGGCGCTCAGACCATGGCCGACACCGGTACCTTCCCGTCCCTGAAGAAGATCCTCCGGTCCGACTCCTTCACCGACCCGACCACCGAGTCCAACAAGAAGACCAACGACTACTTCGGCGGTCAGAACGTCAACGAAGTCCTTTCCGCCGCGGCTCAGCGCACGACCGAGAAGTTCCAGTACCTGCCGTACAACCCGTACGCCCAGACCGCTTACGGCGACGAAGTCTCCAAGGCCCACTCCGGCGACATCACCCTGGAGAAGGCGCTTGAAAACTATGCCAACAAGCTCGCCGAGCAAGGCAAGCAGCAGGGCTACAACGTCACCGTCAAGTGACGCAACCGATCTATTGCCGGTACATCCGGCACTGACCAACAATCAAAACCTGCGGCTAGGCCACTCTCCTTCCGCCTAGCCGCCCGATCTCCCAAAGCGGGGATGCTCCCCAGTGTCCCCGCTTTCCCGTGCCCTCGCCTGACGTGACCGCTCCAATCGAGCGACCCCCTGGTAGCGGGCGCAGCACAGCAATCCGTATTCCAAGAAAGCAATCGATTATGTCCGATCAAACAATGGCCGCAGCCCCGCAGCCAACGGTGGGAATCCTGCCTGAGGAGGCGGATCTGCACACGGCCGAGGCCCGCGTCAACAAGCACAAGGCCGACTGGCGCGGCTGGAAGTTCATGTGGCCGTTCGCCGTGGTGTTCGTCTTCGTGTTCATCATCCCAATTGTGTACGCCATTTACATCTCCTTCTTCAAGAAGCAGATGGTCGGCGGCACCAAGTTCGTCGGCTTCGAGAACTACGCCCGACTGATTCAGGATCCGCAGTTCTGGAGCTCGGTGGGCCGCGTCACTATCTTCACCGTATTCCAGGTGCCGATCATGCTGTTTCTGGCCGCAGCCATGGCCCTCGCTTTGGATTCGATGAAGCTGCATGGCACCAAGTTCTTCCGCATCTCCACATTCCTGCCCTATGCGGTGCCCGCAGTGGTCTCCACCATGATTTGGGGTTTCGTGTATGGCGCCAAATACGGTCTGGTCGGCTCCCTCAACGACTTCCTCGGCACCAACATCGATGTGCTCAACCCCGACGTGCTGCTTGCGTCCATCGCGAACATCAACACGTGGGAATATGCCGGCTACAACATGCTGATTTTTTACAGCTCCCTAAGCACCATTCCACACAGCTTGTATGAGGCCGCCTCCATCGACGGCGCTTCGGAGTGGCAGATTGTTAAGAAGATCAAGCTGCCGGAGCTGAAGGGCTCGCTGGCCATCACGGTGATCTTCTCGATCATCGGCAGCTTCCAGCTGTTCAACGAGCCGAGCATTTTGCAGAACATGGTTCCGGGCAACGCGATCACCACGTACTACACGCCGAACATGTACGCCTACAACCTGAGCTTCACCGGCAATCAGAGCAACTATGCCGCAGCTCTGGCCATCGTGATGGCCATCATCACCATGGCCATTGCGTATGTCGTCCAGCTTAAGAGTATGAAGGAGCAGATGAAGTAATTATGAGCACTGCAACCATGACTTCAACAACAACCATGACCCTGGCCGATCTCAAGGCTCAGGAAAAGGCCGCCAAGAAGGCCGAGAAGGAGCGTCAGAAGCGCATCGACGCCGACGAGAAGGCCGAGCGCAAGCGCGCCGCCAAAACCGGTTTCTCCAACCCGGCGAACCCGACCCGCTCGATGGCCCTGACCATCGTGTGCGCGATTTTCGCGGTCTACTGCCTCTTCCCGTTTGTCTACCTGATGATTAACGCCACCAAGACCCAGTCCGACTTCACTTCGACGTTCGGCCTCGGTTTCGGCAAAACGTTCGCCCTGTTCGACAACATCGCCACGGTGTTCACCTATCAGGACGGTATCTTCGGCCGCTGGTTCGTCAACACGATTCTGTATGTGGTGGTCGGCGCCGGCGGTGCCACCTTGCTGGCCATCATGGGCGGCTATGCGCTGGCCAAGTTCCGCTTCCCCGGCCGTAAGCTGTGCTTCGTGATCATCATCGGCGCCATTTCGGTGCCGGGTATCGCGCTGGCCGTGCCGCAGTTCCTGCTGTTCGCCAAGATGGGCCTCACGAACACCCCGTGGTCGATGATTATCCCGAGTTTGGTATCCACGTTCGGTCTGTATCTGATGTGGATCTTCTCCGATCAGGCCGTGCCGGATGAGCTGCTTGAAGCCGCGCGCGTGGATGGTGCCGGCGAGTTCCGCACCTTCTTCCAGATTTCCCTGCCGCTGTTGGCACCCGGCATCGTGACCACTGCATTGTTCGCCATTGTAGCGACGTGGAACAACTACTTCCTGCCGTTGATCATGTTGAAGGATTCCAACTGGTACCCGTTGACGATCGGTCTGAACCAGTGGAAGGACCAGGCTTCAACCGCAGGCGGTCAAGCTATCCAAAACCTCGTGATTACCGGTTCGCTGATCACGATCATCCCTCTGGTGATTGCGTTCCTGTGCCTGCAGAAGTACTGGCAGTCAGGCCTCGCCGCAGGCGCCGTCAAGGAGTAACCTCTGGCTCCCTCTGACGGGAGCTGGCCGCGGAGCGGACTGAGGGTGGTCATATGGGGATTCGACTGGCGACCACCCCCAGTCAGCTTCGCTGACAGCCCCGCCAGCGGGGGCGGCCTCTCTGGTGTTCACAACCTGCAAGCACAGCACTTCCCGCAAACCGATACAATAAAGGATTTGATTAATATGACTACTCATAGAGCATTTAGGTGGCCGTCCCTGCTGACGGAATCCGGCCGCGGCATCGCGTTCGGCGGCGACTACAACCCGGACCAGTGGCCCGAGGAGACGCTGGACGAGGATATCCGTCTCATGGGTGAGGCCGGCGTGAACGTCGTATCGCTGGCAATTTTCAGCTGGGACAAGATCGAGCCGGTCGAGGGCGCGTTCACGTTCGAGTGGCTCGACCATGTGATCGACAGGCTCGGCAGAGCCGGCATCGCCGTGGACTTGGCCTCCGCCACAGCCGCCGCGCCGCTGTGGCTGTACGAATCCCATCCAGAGGTGCTGCCGGTAGACCGGTATGGTCATACCGTCAACGCGGGCTCACGCCAGTCGTGGCAGCCCACAAGCCCGGTGTTCAAGGAATACGCGCTGCGCCTGTGCCGCAAACTTGCCGAACACTACAAGGACAACCCGTATGTGACCGCCTGGCACATGGGCAACGAATACGGCTGGAACAACCGCTACGACTACTCCGACAACGCCTTGGCCGCGTTCCGCACGTGGTGTGAGGCCAAGTACGGTACCATCGACGCGTTGAACGAGGCGTGGGGCACGGCCTTCTGGTCGCAGCACGTGAACAGTTTCGACGAGGTGCTGCTGCCACGTCACATGGGCGGCGACGCCATGGTCAACCCGTCGCAGCAGTTGGATTACGAGCGGTTCGGCAACGACATGCTCCTCGACTTCTACAAAGCCGAACGCGACGCCATCGAGCAGATCTGCCCCGACAAGCCGTTCACCACGAACTTCATGGTCTCCACCGACCAGTGCGTCATGAACTACGCCAAATGGGCGGGTGAGGTGGACTTCGTGTCCAACGATCACTACTTCCATGAGGGCGAATCCCACCTGGACGAACTCGCCTGCTCGGACGCGCTCATGGACTCCCTCGCGCTGGGCAAGCCGTGGTACGTGATGGAGCACTCCACCTCAGCCGTGCAGTGGAAGCCGCTGAACACACGCAAACGGGCCGGCGAACTCATGCGCGACTCCCTGGCCCACGTGGCCATGGGCGCCGACGCCATCTGCTTTTTCCAATGGCGGCAATCCAAGTCGGGCGCCGAGGCGTTCCACTCCGCCATGCTGCCCCACGCGGGCGCCGATTCCAAGGTCTTCCGCGGCGTATGCGAGCTCGGTAAGGCGCTGAAGACCCTCTCCGACGCCGGGCTGCAGGGCACTGAGCTCGAGCGTGCCGGCACGGCGATCCTGTTCAGCGCGGAATCCGAATGGGCCACACGCTCCGAAACCCTGCCCAGCATGAAACTCAACCACTGGCACGACGTGCGCGACTGGTACCGCGGCTTCCTGGATGCCGGGCTGCGCGCGGACGTGGTGCCGCTCGCCTACGACTGGACCGGCTACAAAACCATCGTGCTGCCCACCGTGCTCAGCCTGTCCGACGAAGACGTTCTCCG
>OGPM01002959.1_pt1 | contig 11133 bp, 10 predicted proteins | sample 1552961 | NCBI WGS metagenome assembly OGPM01 (sample SAMEA2580304, study PRJEB22360) | human gut metagenome | biome: human gut; feature: human-associated habitat; material: faeces | place: Denmark | collected 2008/2010
CAGCCCCATATCGTGCAGCGCGTGCATAACCACAAACGCCTTGGGGTCACTGGTGCAGAAGATGGCATCGGGCAGCTGCCCTTGCTCTGCCAGCTCACGGATTTGATAGTAAAAACCATTGCTGCCGCCGCTTTCGCGCAGGAGGTACTCCTCCCTTTCGGGCAGACCGCTGTCGGCAAGCGCCTTGCGGTAGCCGCGCAGACGCTCACGGTAGAGCAGCAGCTCCTCGCGCCCGCAGACGATGGCAATGCGCTTATGCCCGATGCGCGCCAGATAGCGCGTGGCATCGTAACCGATCTGGAAGTTGTCGGAGGTGACGGTATCCACCTTGCCGATGTCGCTTTCCTCAAAACGGTTGACCAGCACAAGGGGGTAGCCCTCATCGCGCAGGCTGCGGATGTGCGGGGCGTCGCTGCTCAGCGAGCAGACGATAAACCCGTCGATCCAGCGCTGCTTCATGGTTTCCAAATAGGATTTTTCAATGGCGGCGTCCTCGTCGGTGTTGCACAGAAAAACGGTCATTCCGTTTTTGCGCGCCTCATCCTCCACGCCGCGGGTCAGCTTGGGGAACATCAGGTTCTCGATGGAGGGAATCATCAGGCAAATCGTATTGCTGCGCCCCATCTTCAGGCTTTGTGCCAGCGCGTTTGGCTGGTAGTTGGTCTTGCGGATGGCTTCGGTCACGATTTTTCGCGTTTCCTCGTTGACATAGCTTTTGCCGTTCAGCACGCGGGAAACCGTGCTTACCGACACACCTGCTACAGCGGCGACCTGCTTGAGATTCATAGGGAACTCCTCCTGCTTTTTATTGATACGGCACCGGAAACAGGAAGGCTCCTGCCCCTCGGTACTTAGTCCTTATCCCAGTAGACGGTAGCGCCGCGGTGTGCAGAGGTACACTGTTGGCGGAAAAGCTGCAGCCACCCGGTGGCGGGTTTGATAACGGGCTTCCAGCTTTCCTTGCGGCGGGAGAACTCATCCTCGCTCACATCTACTTTTAATGTACGGGCTTCAATATCAATATACACCATATCCCCATCCCGTATCAATGCCAAATTGCCGCCTTCGTAGGCTTCGGGGGAAACATGACCGATCGCAAGACCGCCGGTGGCACCGCTGAAGCGACCGTCAGACACCAAAGCGATCTGACTGCCCAGCCCCTTGCCCAGCACAGCCGCCATAAAGGTTTCCATATGGGGCATACCGGGGGCGCCCTTGGGACCCTCGTAGCGGATGATGACCACATCGCCTGCCACGATCTCATCCTTCAAAATGGCGTGCCATGCGTCGTCCTGCGAGTCGTAGCACTTGGCGGGACCGCTGAACTTCCATGCGGCGGGATCCACGGCGCTGAACTTGACAATGGCGCTGTCGGTGCCGATGTTGCCGTGCAGCACAGCCAGACCGCCATGCTCGTAAATCGGCTCTGCCACGGTGTGGATGACGTCGTGGTTTTTGTTTTCGGCGCGGGCAGCTTTGTCACCGATGGTGCCGAACATACCCTTGGCGTCGGTGTCGATTTTGCCGGCAGCCGCCAGCTCCTTGACCACGGCACCGATACCGCCGGCGGCGTCAAAGTCCTCCATGGTGTAGGTGGGGTGGTTGGGGTAGATGGTGCTGAGCAGCGGCACCTCGCGGCTGATGGCGTCAAAGGTTTCGGGGGTGATGTCAAAGTCTGCCTGCCGTGCCAGCGCGGGGATGTGCAGCAGGCTGTTGGTGCTGCCGCCGGTCGCCATCATATAGCGCACGACGTTTTCAAAGCTGGACTGGCTCAGGATGTCGCTGGGGCGGATCTCATGCTCCCAAGCGTACATGACCTGCCGGGCAGCCTGCCGTGCCAGCTCGTGCCATTTTTCCGACTGGCTGCGGGTGCTGGCGTTGTCGTGCGGGGCAAAGCCCAGAATTTCCGCCATGGCGCACATCGTCTGGGCGGTACCCATAAAGGGGCAGGCACCGGGGGTGGGGCAGGCGTGACGCACAACGTCCTTGTACTCCTCGCGGGTGATGGAGCCCTCCACATAGGCGGCGTAGGCCTGCTTGGTGTGGGTCAGGGTGATCATACGCCCGTCCGAGCGATGCCCTGCTGCCATATAGCCGCCGGTGAACATCACAGTGGGGATATCCACGCGCACGGCACCCATCAGCATACCGGGAACAACCTTGTCGCAGGTCGCCATAATGACCATGCCCTCCAGCATATTCAGGTTGGCGACCATCTCCACCTCGCTGGAAACCAGATCACGGGCGGGCAGAGTGTAGCGGTCGCCGGGGGTGTTGCTGCAGATGCCGTCGCAGATGCCGCTGATGGGCAATTCCAGCGCCAGACCGCCCAGCTTGTAGATTTCCTCCTTCATCTCGGCGATCAATGCCTTGTCAAAGGGGTAGTGACCGGGGTTCATTTCGTTCCAGGTGTTGACCAGACCGATGATGGGGCGCTTGGCGTCCTCCTCAGAAATGCCCATAGCATACAGCAGGGTATTGCGGTGGTCGAGAGATTCTTCATTCCATTCACGAATCATATACTTGCTCACTTTCTGCGGCGCGTGCCGCGTACATCGTTATTTCTGCATCAGATGGATGGCAAAGCCACCGATCTGCTGCCTGGCGTAGATGACCAAAATCCGTCCGTCGGGAAACCGCTTGACGGAGTCCTCGTCAAAGGCAAAGCCTTTTTCTTCCAGATAGCGGCGGGCCGCGGGAAGATCGGCGGTGGCAAGGGCGATGTGTCCATGCTCGCCGCGCCCGGGGGCTTTCATCCATTCGATTTGGGTACCGGTAAACCGTGCATCTGCACTTTCCTTGGCCGGGTTCACAGCCAGCTGAAACAAAACCGCAAATTGCTCGGCGCAGCGCTCTGCCTGCGCGGCATCGGCGCAGTTGACGCCGATGTGGGCAATCTCAAAATCCGGTGTGTATGCCATACCTCAGCCTCCCAGATACGCCTTGCGCACGGCATCGGATTGCAGCAGCTCCTCGCCGGAGCCGGACAGGTTGATCTTGCCGTTTTCCAGCACATAGGCGTAGTCGCAGATGCCCAGCGCCTTGCGGGCGTTCTGCTCGACCAGCAGCACCGTAATGCCGGAATCCCGGATTTCGCGAATCAGATCGTAGATTTGGTTCACAATGATGGGCGCAAGACCCATCGAGGGTTCGTCCAGCAGCAAGATCTTGGGGCGGGACATCAGCCCGCGCGCAACCGCCAGCATCTGCTGCTCGCCGCCGGACAATGTGCCGGCAAACTGATCCTTGCGCTTTTCCAGAATGGGGAAGCGCTTGTACTGCTCCTGCAGGTCCTTTTCCAGGTCAGCCCCTTTAAAAAGGTAGCCGCCGACGAGCAGGTTGTCGCGGATGCTCAAGCCGGAAAAGCACTTGCGTCCCTCGGGGACGTGTACCACGCCCGCGCCCACAATTTTGCTGGGCTTGCGGGGCAGAGGCTCGCCCTCAAACTCCACGGTGCCGGTCTTTGGTTTCACCAGGCCGGAAATCGTGCGCAGCATCGTAGTTTTACCAGCACCGTTGGCACCAATGATGGAAACGATCTGCCCTTTGTGGACCTCCACGTTGATGCCGCGCAGCGCTTCCACATGACCGTAACTGACAGCCAGATCGGTCACTTTCAGCATAGGTTCCATTTTTATTCCTCCTTGCCTAAGTAGGCCTCAATGACCTCGGGATTGTGCTGGACTTCATCGGGGGTACCCACGGCGATCGTTTCGCCGAAGTTCTGCACGTGAATTTTGTCGGAAATGCTCATTACCAGCTCCAGACGATGCTCGATCAGCAAAATGCCGAAGCCGATCTCCTTGCTGATGCGCTGGATCAGCTCGGTCAACTCGCCGACCTCGGTGGGGTTCAAACCGGCGGCAGGCTCGTCCAGCAGCAGGATTTTCGGCTCGCACATCAGGGCGCGGGCAATCTCGATGCGGCGCTGCATCCCGTAGGAAAGATTCTCCGGGCGCTCGTGCAGGTAGTCCTGCATCCCCACGACCGTCAGGTATTTTTCGCACAGCTCGCGTCCGCGCTTTTCCTCGGCGCGGCGCTTGGGGGTGGGCAGCAGCCCGCCCACGATGCTGTAGCGGCTTTGCGGGTCAAAGGCACACATCACGTTTTCTTCCACGGTCAGCCCCTTGAACAAGCGGATATTCTGGAAGGTGCGTCCCATGCCAAGGCGGGTGATTTTATACTGTTCCAGCTTGGTGATGTCCTTGCCGTCCAGTAAAACGGTGCCTTGGTCGGCGGTGTACACGCCCGAAATGGTGTTGAAGATGGTGGTTTTGCCTGCGCCGTTGGGTCCGATAATACCGTGGATTTCCCCGGCGTTGGCTTCAATGGAGAAGTTCTGTATCGCCTTGACGCCGCCAAAGCTCTTATAAATGTTCTTGACTTCCAGCAGTGCCATGGTTTACCCCTCCTTTTTGGCAGTGTTCTTTTTGCCCAATTTGGCAAAAAGTTGTTGAATATTGCGGGGCGTAAGCTCCCACTCGCCCAGCAGACCGGACGGCTTAAAGTTCAAAATCAGCAGCACCAGCACGGCGTAGATGACGTAGCGGTAGTTCTGCAGCCCGCGCAGTGCCTGCGGCAGGGCGCTCAGGATAAAGGCACCCAGCGTGGAGCCGGTCAGACTGTTGACACCGCCGAAGAATACCATAATGACCCAGTCGGCGCTCTTTTTCCAGCCGAAGCCGGTGGGGTCCACATAGGACATATAGAAGGCGTACAAAACGCCGGAGTAGCTCGTCAGCGCAACGCTGAGCAGGAAGGCGATCATCTTGACGCGGGTCACGTTGATGCCCATCGCCTTGGCAGCCAGCTCGTCGCCCTTCAGCGCGATGCACTGGCGACCGTATTTGCTGGTTTTGAAAAACGCTGCCAGCGCAATGGCAAGCACGGCGGAAACAAACGCCAGCGGCAGCCCGACCAGACGGGGGATGCCGGTCAGACCGCCGGTCAGGGTGGTCATACGGTTCAGCAGGGCGGCAATCGCCTCGCCGAAGCCTAGCGTGACCAGTGAGATATAGTCACGGCGCAGCCGGACAACGGGGTAGCCGATCACATAGCCGATCAGCGTTGCCCCTGCGACCGCCAGCAGCGCCGCCAAGGCAAAGGGAACGTGGGCGCGGATGACCAAAAGCCCCGATACATAGGAGCCGATGGCCATAAACGCCGCCTGCCCCAAGCTGAACATACCAGTAAGCCCGGTCAGCACATAGATGCCGGATACGGCAATCAGCGTGATAAAAACCTGCGTAAGTACGTTGGATACAAGTGCGTTCATTGTGTGATATCCTCCTTACGCTTTTTCCTGAACGTTGCTGCCGGCAATGCCCTGCGGACGGATCAGCAGGAAAACCAGCATAACAGCGAATACGGCAATGGTAGAATAACCGGAACCCAGTGCAGCCAGCAGAATAGTTTCCAGAATGCCCAGCAGCAGCGCGCCGATGACGGCACCGGTCAGGCTGCCCAAGCCGCCGATGACCGAGGCGATAAAGCCCTTGACGACAAGGCTGCCCAAGGTGGGGTACAGGGTGTACTTGATGCCCAAAAACACGCCTGCGATGCCGGCGAGAATGCCGGAAATGACAAAGGCGAGCTGGATGATGCGGGTGGAGTCGATGCCCATCAGCTGGGCGGTGTCGCGGTCAAAGGAAACCGCGCGCAGCGCACGACCCAGACGGGTTTTCTGGATGACATACGCCAGAACGATCAGCGCCACGGCACTGATGCCGAACATCATTAAATCGCCGGTGGAAACGACCAGCGTTGCCACATTGACGGTGGGGCTTTTAAAAAAGGAAGGGAAGTTGAAGAAATTGGAGCCTGCCTTGATGGTGACAAGACCCTCGTACAAGGTGCCCAGCGTGATGGAGGACACAAAGAAATAGGTGGGTGCCGAGTGGTTTTTCAAAATGCGGCGGAAACCGACAAACTCACCGAACAGCGAGATCAGCGCGCCTGCCAGACCCGCAATCAGCAGGGTGGAAACCAGCCCCATCCCCTTGCTGGAGACCAGAAAGTAGGCGATAAATGCTGCCGCTGTCATAGTGGCACCATGGGAGAAGTTGGAAAACTTTAAAACATTGAAAATCAGTGCAAAGCCGGTGGCGATCAATGCATAGATCGAGCCGGTTGCAATGCCGTTTATGATGACTTGCAGCGACATACTTGATTTGCCTCCTAGAAAAAAGCAGGCAGCCCCGCCAAAGCGGTACGAATCCGCGGGGCTGCCTGTTCAGATGTTACGGATAAAGGACGCGCAGACGTTGTTTAGCCGGCAAACTGCTCCAGCATAACGGGGGTCTGGTTGTCGTAGGTGTACATATACATACTCATACCAGTGGGCATATGGGTGGTGGGATCGATGGTGATCTTGCCGGTAACGCCCTCGTAGCTCAGGTTCTCCAGCGCATCGTGCAGGGCGGTGTAGTCGGTGCCGACCTTAGCAACGCAGTCCGCAGCAGCCATCACGATGTCGTAGCCCAGGAAGTACTTGTTGGGGGCGCTGACGTCGTTCTGAATCTCGGCGATCTTGGCGGCGATGGTTTCGTCCTCGGTATTGATGTTGTTGATGTAGTAAATGTTGGAGCAGTCGCCGCCGTAGGTGGTGTTGAAGCCGGGCGCGCCGTCCAGACCGGTGATGATCTTGCCCTTGTAGCCCAGCTCGGTAGCGGCGGTTTCAATGGCGACCAGCTGCTGGGTGTAGTTGGGGCAGTAGATGGCGTCCACATTGGCGTTGACTAAGGGCAGCAGCAGGGTCTTGTAGTCGGTGTCGGCAGCGCCGTAGGCAACGATCATGCTGTTGTCCACGGTGATGTTCTCCTCAGCAAGGCGATCCACAAAGGGAGCCAGCAGGGAAACGGAGTAGGCGTTCTCCTGATTGTACAGGATGCCGAAGGTCTTGTAGCCGTTCTTTACGGCAAAGGCTGCCATAATGTCGCCCTGCGTGGTGGCGCTGGGCTGCAAAGCAAACATATTCTTGTAGGGAACGCCCTCGCTCTTGGTCTGGCAGGCGGGGTCCATGGCAAGACCGACAACGGGTACGTCATAGCCCTCGGAGGTTTCCTTGATGGCGTTGGCGATGTTGGCAACCGGGGGTCCGACGATCAGGGAAACCTGATCCACGGTCACAGCGGTGATGTAGGAGTTGACAGCCTCAGTGACGTCGCCCTTGGTGTCGTAGGTGTTCATCACGATCTTTTTGCCGTTGATGCCGCCGTTGGCGTTGATCTCATCGACGGCAGCCTGTGCGCCCTTCTGGACGGACAGACCCAGACCGGAGGTGTTGCCGGTGATGTCCTGCAGGCAACCGATCAGAATCTCGCCGCTGTCGGCAGCTGCTGCAGAGGAAGCAGCGGGGGCAGAGGTGCTGGTGGAGGCGGTGCTGGAAGCTGCGCCGCCGCAAGCGGCCAGGCTCAAAGCCATACCGGCGGCCATAACAAAGGATACAATGCGTTTCATAGTGTTTTCTCCTTGATTTTGTGTTGGGTCAGCGCGCGGGGCTGCGGGGGAAGGAATGTGTGCGGGCTTTGCCTCCTTTTTTCCGGTGTGAAGGCGGGCAAATTGGGAGGTCTTGCCCTGTCTGCACCGGTTTTTCTGCTTTGTTGTCCGGTTTTGATTCTTGATTGCAAACGTTTGCAATCAAGGGCAAATATAAATTCCGATGGAGTTTTCCGCGCTTTTGCGGTTCCACCAGAAATCTTATGCCCAAAATATACTCCTGTTGCTCAGATTTGTCAATATGTGCTGCACATTTTCGTGCTTTTGTTTAAATTTGGCTATGCAAACATTTGCAAAACGACGAAAATCCGGCACATCGCACCCCGGCCATTGCAGAAAAATGAAAGGGCAGACCGATAATTTTATCTGCAATGAGAGCAGATGTCACGGAACTTGTCAAAAGAATCGCTGTAGCAATTTTATATCGCAGGGTGTATAATGAAAACGTTATCACATAAATCATTTTCAAAAGGCTGAGACAACACCATGAAGCAAAAACATATTCCGGCACGCTGTTTTTTCTATCTGTTCGGTATGCTGGTTCTGGCTATGGGGCTGATTTTGAACATCAAGGCCGGGCTTGGCTCCTCAGCAATTATGCCCGTAGCCTACACGATCAGCGAGGGCGCAGGAGTGAATTTTGGTGACATGACGTTTGTGATCTACTGTCTTTTTATCGCTGCGCAGATGATTATAAACGGCAAAGACCGCAGCTGCCTGGATCTGCTGCAGCTGCCGCTGAGTCTGGTGTTTACGCGGTTTATGAATTTGTTCAAAGCGGTAATCCCCTACGAACACGGCTATCTGCCCACAGATCTGCTTGTGTTGCTGGCGGGCATTGTGCTGACCGGCATTGGTGCCGCCATGACAGTGGATATGCAGCTCATCCCCAATTCCGGCGACGGTATCGTGAACAGCATCGCCCGCCGCTGCGGTCGTGAGCTTGGCTTTACCAAAAATATTTTTGACTGCGGTTGTGTTGCTGTTTCCCTGCTTGTCGGTGCGTTCTTCGGCGATCCGCTGCTCGGCATCGGCTTAGGTACAGTCATTTCAATGCTTGGCGTCGGTCGCGTTGTAGCTTCCTTTAACCATCTTTGCAAACCCGCCATAACCCATGCCGCGGGGTTGGAGAAAGTTGTACGTAAATAAATTTTGCATTGGTAATATAGCGAACTCAAATTCTAAGGCAACACCGCACAATACAATTTCCAGAAACAGAAAAGCGTCTGACTCACAAAAAAGGCCGGACGCTCTCCCAAAACTGCTTGCAGGGCAAAATTTAATCAGGCCGTCAGACAAGGTCTGTCAGCTAAAGTCAAGTTTGCCAAAGAAAATATAATATTCATTTTTGCAATTTGCTTTTGTAGCCCTCGGTATCGTGTCTTTCGGAAACGAAGCTGCAGCTTGACTACAGCAAAAACATGCTCGACTTTGGCACGTACAGAGGACTTTTCATGCTCACGACGCTTGATTTGTGCCTGAGAGCGCGCAGACTTATTCTTACTTTGGCTGGGACAGCGATTGATTTTGTAGCGGACAGACTTACCGCCTTTGTTCTTTTTCAGTGCTTCAGGACGTTTTTCGGCTCCGAGATAGCCACTGTCCCCATAAACCTCTTCCTCTTCTCCGGTAAGAAGCTCAGAAGTTACAGTGACATCGTGCTCGTTGGCTGCTGTTACCTTTACTGTATGAACCAGCCTGCTTTCCTTATCCACGTCGACATGGGCTTTGTAGCCAAAATGCCAGGTATTGCCCTTCTTTGCTGAATGCGCCTGAGGGTCACGCTCTTTTTTCTCATTCTTGGTAGAGGAAGGCGCCTCAATAAATGTGGAGTCGACTATCGTGCCGCGCTTCAGAATCAAACCGCGCTGCATCAACAGTTCCACAACCTGTGTAAATAGTTCCTGCTGGATTCCGTTGCGCAGCAGAATGTTCCGAAAGTGCCCCAGCGTATCTCCGTCCGGTACCTGATTGATTGATTCTACTCCGCAAAAATCCGAAAAGGCACGGCTGTCAATTACCTCCGCTACGGTTGCCATATCCGAGAGATTATACAGATTCTGTACGAGATAGATTCTAAGCATCCGTTCCAAATCGTAGGGCTTATTACCGCGCGCTCCTTCAAAAAAATCGCCAACTCCATCAAAATTGTAAAAGAGCAAAATTATATCAATTGGAACGCCTCCGCTGTAGCCATGTTACCAGTCATACCAGATCAATGTCCGGATAAAATCCTTCGGCGTTTCTAGTTTTGTAAAGAAATTTTCCTCGCGGACATTCAGAAGTCTGGCTATTTCTGGGGTTTTGCTCTCTTTATTTTTCCCCATCATTACACTTTTGGGGAATTTATTTGCTTTTTATTCCAAATTCCGTTCCCTACACTTAAAAGGTTCTCCAGCATTGCTGCCGCATAAATGTATGGATTTCTCCGTTATCCCGGTTTTCGTAATACGCTACCAGCAATTTCTTGAATTCAGGAACATCCTTCTCTGGGATAACAATCAGCCCTTTTCCTTTTGAAATCATGTAGTGGTTCGCGAAAATCACTGCCGTTCGTTTGTTGCCATCATTAAAGATTTGAGTTTTCATGCAATACAAGCACAAGCGAATGGCAATGTCTACATCATCTGCATCTTCACTGACGATTTTGTCAATCGCTTCTTTTACCACGGTCTCAATCGGAAGTGGCGGCACATACGAAGTTCCGCCAATCGTAACCGGCACACCACGAATTCGTCCTCCATCTGTATAAAAGCCCTCGTTTACCAATTTCGCAATGTGGCACAGAATATGATAATCTGTTGTATAGTTCAATACGTCTTTATCGAGAATGAACTCCCATGCGTGTTTCAGATTCAAAATTTTCTGTACATCGCTGGCAGTCATACCGGTCACAATGCCGTTATCGATAATATCCGCTGTCTGTGGGAAAGTCGTCGCCACGCCTTCCAGCACAGCCTGATCATAAATATTGGCCTTCATGTTGGCTCTGGCAAAATCCAGATTCAACATTACGCGCGGTGGCAAGTCGGCTTCCGCATATCCCAACGCAGCCAAATCTTTTTCGATATGTCGAATTTGTTTCCGTAATTCGCGCGCTTCGCGGTTGTTGCGCAGAAGCAACTGGTATAAATCCTCGGAATATACATCTACATAGGTCGATGTTAACCGACTTCCAACACGCTTACGGATATAGAGATATTTTTGCCCATCTCTGTCTTTCACTTCCGGCGTACCATCATAGGGAAGTAAATTTAGTCTGGCTTGGAAATCCGCTTTTTGGTGCAAAAGCTCTTGAATTTTTGAGTATGTGTTTTCCATAGCTACTCCTTGGGGAATTTTTACAAGATTATTATAGCAATTTATTCCCCCATTTATCAAGCGAAAGGGATCATTTGGCAGAGAAATCTATTTTCTCGCTCAGCGTTTAAGCGCTTGACTTGAGTTCTCGTACTGCAATTATATGGGGAACATTTTGCTGCTACAGTTATTGATTTGTTCTCTACGCCAAATGTTTTATGGATAGATACCACATCTTTAGCTTTCACCTCAGTGTAACGGTCTTTTTGTAGTCACCTGTAAACCGTATTTCAATTTCATTACGCGACCTCACCGTGATTTTCTCAATGATTCGCG
>OGPM01002967.1_pt1 | contig 11111 bp, 8 predicted proteins | sample 1552961 | NCBI WGS metagenome assembly OGPM01 (sample SAMEA2580304, study PRJEB22360) | human gut metagenome | biome: human gut; feature: human-associated habitat; material: faeces | place: Denmark | collected 2008/2010
GAGCCGATGAGTCTGGATGAAAAGCTGGAATTCTTCCAGTTATTGGTCGATGTGGGATTCAAAGAGATCGAAGTCGGATTCCCGGCAGCATCTGAGACAGAGTACCAGTTCATGCGTACCCTGATCGAGAAAGACATGATCCCGGATGACGTGACTGTCCAGGTACTGACACAGGCAAGAGAGCACATCATCAAACGTACCTTCGAAGCCGTACAGGGAGCACCACATGCTGTGATCCACGTGTACAACTCAACCTCTGTTGCACAGAGAGAACAGGTTTTCAAAAAAGACAAAGAACAGGTAAAACAAATCGCCATCGACGGAGCAAAGCTGTTGAAACAGCTTGCTGATCAGACAGAAGGAAACTTTACTTTCGAGTACAGTCCGGAAAGCTTTTCAGGAACAGAAGTGGACTATGCAGTGGATGTCTGCAATGCAGTACTGGATGTATGGCAGCCGACAAAAGATAAAAAAGTAATCATCAACATTCCGACAACCGTAGAAAACGCAATGCCGCATGTATTTGCAGGACAGGTAGAATATGTAGATAAGAATCTGAAATACCGTGATGGCGTGGTACTCAGCCTTCACCCACACAACGACCGTGGATGCGGCGTGGCAACTGCTGAAATGGGTATTCTTGCAGGTGCAGACCGTATCGAAGGAACCTTATTTGGAAATGGAGAACGTACCGGTAATGTGGATATCGTGACACTGGCACTCAATATGTTCTCGCAGGGTGTAGATCCGGGACTGGATTTCACTGATATTCCAAAGATCCGTGAAATTTACGAACGCCTGACCAGAATGCATGTCTATGAAAGACAGCCATATGCAGGAGATCTGGTATTTACCGCATTCTCCGGCTCCCATCAGGATGCCATCGCAAAAGGTATGGCATGGCGTGAAGCGGAAGAAAGAGATCACTGGACCGTACCGTATCTGCCGATCGATCCGAAGGACATCGGAAGAACTTACGATAAAGATGTTATCCGTATCAACAGCCAGTCAGGAAAAGGCGGTGTAAGCTACATTCTGAAACAGAACTTTGGCATCAGCGTTCCGAAAGAAATGCGTGAAGAAGTCGGCTACATGGTAAAAGATGTATCCGATAAAGCACACAAGGAACTGACTCCGGACTGGGTATACCACATTTTTGAAGATCATTATGTAAATTACAAAGGAATCTTCTCTATCGATGAATGCCACTTCAAACAGGAAGATGGTATTATAGCAGATGCAACCATTTCCCATGCAAATGGAAAACGTGTGGTAACAGCAGGCGGTAACGGACGTCTTGACGCAGTCAGCAATGCGATCAAACAGTACTTTGGTATCAGCTATGAACTGAGCTTCTACGAAGAACATTCCCTGACACGTGGTTCTTCTTCCAAGGCATGTGCTTATGTAGGTGTCATCTGCAATGGAAAGACCTACTGGGGAGTCGGAATTGATGCCGATATCATCAAAGCTTCTATTGAGGCATTGACAGTTGCTGTCAATAAGATCGATGAACTGAAGAATGTGAATGAATGTAAAGATGAAAGAATGGTAGAGATCATGAACTATATCCAGGCAAATTATCTGGATGTATCTTTAGATGATCTGGCAGAAAAATTCTTCCTGTCCAAACCGTATCTTTCTAAATATATCAAAGAAAAATCCGGAATGACTTTCGGGGATATTGTCAAAAAAGTCAGAATGAAAAAGGCACGTGCCCTGTTAAAGAGCAGCAGCATGACCGTTGAAAATATTGCACTGACCGTTGGATATCAGAATGTAGAGCATTTCAACAGACTTTTCAAGAAGGCGTACAATATCACACCGGTACAGTTCCGCAACCAGAAATAAATAATACATAAAAATGACGAAAAAAGGGCGCAAAAAACGGAAAAGAGACGTTTTTTGCGTTCTTTTTTTGTCGGTGTTTATGAATGTGAACAAAAATTCATATTTACAGACAAAAATATTGACAAAGTTAACAAAAAAAGTAAGATACTTGTATGTTCAAAATAAAAAACAAAAGTTAAAAATTATGAAAAAAGGAGGAGTGAAGACATCTGAGGATGGGGAAAAATTAACGATTGTTTTTTATTGAATGAATACAAAAGGTTATTTTGGAGGGAAAAATAATGAACGAACATGATGAGGCGTTAAGAAAACAAACCGCCTTTTTAGGACAGCCAAAGGGTGTGGGAACCCTGAGCTTTATGCAGCTTTGTAACTCTTTTGCAAACTATGCGATGAGTGCGGTACTGATTTACTACTTATACGCAAATGCACCGGAAGGACTTGGATTCAGCAAGGCAAATGCAGCACAGCTGATCTCTTTATATTCAACAGTTGTCGTACTGACAGGTATTGTCGGAAGCTTTGTCTGCGACCGTATCTTAGGATGCCGGAAGTCTTTATTTATAGCAAGATCACTTTCATTTATTGGATATGTATGCCTTGCATTACCACTTGGCGTTCCTGGCTATGGAATCGCTATGGGATGTCTGGCAATCGGACCGATGTTCGGTGGCAGATGTCTGGATGCTCTTCTTGGAAAATTCTATGATGAATCCGATGGAAGACGTGACAGCGCTTACACGATTTCTTACGTAATTTCCAACATTGGTGCAGCAGCTCCGGTACTTTCCGGTGCAATCGCAGCAGCACTCGGATACCATGTAGCATTCGCGGCATGTGCAGTCCTTGCATTCCTGGGTATCGTTGTATATGCAGTTACATACAAACCGTTCTTCGGTAATATCGGTATTGAACCGGATGATCCGCTTCCGGATGATAAGAAACGTTCTTTCATCACAAAGATGATCGTTGTACTTGTTATCTGCGCAGTTGTTCTTGCAACGCTTTTTGCAACAGGAACATTAAGTATTTCTGTATTCTCAAATGTAATCAGTACTGTATCGATCATTATCCCGATCGTATACCTGGTAGTTATTTACAAAAGTAAAAAGACAGAGTCACATGAGAAGAAGAAAATCCTCTGCCTGGTTCCGCCGTTCATCTGTAACGCAGTTACCCTGCTGATCTGGACACAGACAATTTCAATCCTTGCAATCTTCTATGAAGAAAAGGTTAACCGTGTACTGTTCGGAATTGAAGTGCCTGCAGCATCTATGCAGACAATCCCAGCAGTATTTGCAGTTATCATCGGAAGTATCCTGACAGCAGTATGGACAAAACTTGGAAAGAAACAGCCATACGGAACCACAAAGATGGGTATCGGAACAATCTTTTGGGGATTTGGAGCTTTAATCATTGCACTCCTCTATGTAATCTATCCTGGAGATGCAAAAGTCAGTGCATGGTGGATCGTATTATTCTATGCAATCCTGATGCTTGGTGAAGGATTTACCTGTCCGATCGGTTACTCAATCACGGCTGTTGCAGCACCGAAGGCATTCATGACACAGATGATGACAATCTGGTCAATGTCACAGTCTACAGGAGCTGCTCTTAACACGCTGCTCATTAATTTCTATAAAGAAGGAAGCGAAATTCCGTTCTTCGTAGCAATCGGTGTAGGTGTATGTGCAGTCGGTGCGGTTGTAGCAATCTTCAGTAAAAAGCTTGCAGTCGGAATGGGACTGGACAAGAACGCAGAAGCATAAAAGATTAGGAAATAAGTTTATGTTTCAGGAGGATGAAAAATAAATGTCAGAGAATTGTAATTATGCACCGGTCGAAAAAGTCATTCTGATCGATGACAGAAGAATTGAGATTTATTGGGGCGAACAGATGCGCCGTGCTGATAATGAAAACGATTATCTGGTAAAATACAAAGGGGAAGTACAGGAACTGGTACACTGGACCAGTGATATGACATGGGATTATGGTACGGTATACCAGAAAGAATCCATGCGTACCACACTTTCCCTGGTTCATCCGGTTGATCCGGAATGTGCAGGAGAGGTTACCGTACAGGTTGTCGGAAAGCTGACTGATGTAAAAGACAGACCGGCAGACAATGAAAAGGTCTACCAGACCGTGTATCAGCCATATTATGTAGTCCGCAAAAAAGGAACCGCCGGCATTGTAGTAAAAGCCGGAGAAAAAACAACACCGGCCGTAGTGGATAAAGCACTTGCAATTATTGATATGATGCTTGAAAAGATCCCGGAAGTAGCAGAAGAGCTCGTCCGCAGAGGCGCAGAGGTATCTGTGTTCGGACTGCTTGAGAATGCATATGATGTCCCGGAACACAGAATGGGATATCTGCTTGCAACCCGCCACGTGGCAGGTTACGGCGGTGAGATGACGAATCCGGCATCCTCTATTTCAGAGGCAAATGTAATCCGTCTCAGAACCGGAAGATATGCAACCAGTTATCCAAATGAGATGATCCTTGTGCATGAATTCGGACATGCGATCCATCTGGTTGGAATGAATGGTCTGAAAGACCAGACGCTTGCAGACATGATCCGGAAAGCATATCAGCATGCCAGCGACAATGGTTTGTGGCCGGACACTTATGCGATCAGCAATTACGAAGAGTATTTTGCAACCTTAAGTACTGTCTGGTTCAATGTCATGCAGGAAGGTGTTGACGGACGATGGGATGGTATCCGCGGACCGGTCAACACAAGAGAGGAACTGAAGGTCTATGATCCGGAAGGATATGAGCTGATGAAGCACATTTATCCGGAGAAGACACTTCCGGAACCTTGGCATTATAATGTAAACATCTATGATATTGATGGAAAACCATACAAATCATATGATGAAAATATGAAATTCAACTGGGATTTCATTCAGTAGGAGATGGAACAATGAATACACGCATACAGAAAATTGTAGATGCTGTAAAGAAAAATGGTTATGATGGAATTGTGATCAGCAAAGGAAGCGACATCAAGTATCTGACCAGCTTTACCGGAGAATATGGAGTTGCAGTCTTGCTTCTGACAGAACAGAAAAACTATTTTGTAACCGACGGACGGTTTGAATTCCAGGCCGCGCAGGAAACAGAAGGATTTGAAGTTGTTGTCTACGGTGAAGGACTGAATTACTTCAGCCAGACCGGTAAATTGGCGGCAGAAGCAGGGGTAAAACAGTGTGCAATCTGTGGAGCAGATCTTACGTTTGATGATTATCAGGATCTGGTAAGTCAGGCGCCTGATACCAAATTCGTTTCCGAAGGGTCTTATGTAGAACCTTTACGTGCGATCAAGACACCGGAAGAAATCGAGACGATCGAACAGGCATGCCGGATTTCAGAGAGATCTTTCTATGCACTGCTTGATGTGATCAAACCGGGCGTTACAGAGATCGATATTGCAAATGAACTGGAATATCAGTTCAGAAGCCGTGGCGGCTCCGGATTCTGCTTCGAGACGATCGTAGCATCTGGTCCGGATAACGGAGCAAACTGTCATGCGACAGCATCCGATAGAAAAATCCAGCTTGGTGATTTTGTGACGATTGATTTCGGGACTTATTATCACGGATACTGCTCGGATATTACCCGTACTGTTGCAGTAGGGAAAGCCAAAAATCCGGAGCTTTACAAGATGTTTGACGTAGTCAGAAAAGCAAAGGATGCTGGTCAGAACAGCCTGAAACCGGGAATGGTTATGGGCGAGCTCAGAGATATCATCGTGAAGGTAGTAGAAGATGCAGGCTATCATATTCCACATGGTCCGGGACACAACTTCGGACTGGATATTCATGAACAGCCGTATATCTGTACCGGCAGTAAAGTGACCCTTCAGCCGGGAATGGTTCATACGATCGAACCTGGAATTTACATTCCGGGAATCGGTGGCGTCCGTCAGGAAGATGATTTCCTGATCACAGAAGATGGATACCGCAGAATTACAAATATTACAGATGCTCTGATCACACTGTAATAAAAATGTTGTCATCCTAAAAAAGTATAAAGAATTGAGGAAATCCTTATCTGGTGGTTTGCCGGATAAGGGTTTTCTTTTTTTGCGGGGACGGTCTGCGAGGGGGAGGTAGTGGGGCAGATTTAGAAAAATATGGGGGTGAAGTCCATTGTGCAAAACATTGCGATGAGCCTCTGAAAGCGAAAATTATGTCAGCAGAGACTAGGGAGTGTAATCGTGATAGGTTGGCTAGAATGCGTGGATTTTGAGGAAAAATTTGATTTGTGAAAATAGACAAAGAAAATCGATGATATAGTTAAAAAATAGTCAATAAAAACAATGCCTATAGGGAAAAACTATTAAATATTCTGACAAATAATAAACAATAAAGAAAATTATTTAACGCTTGACTAATTGTGACGACAATTATATAATGAGATTAACGTTAAGGTTGGAAGATGAATATGTGAGATACTTGTTGTACAGACGGCGCGCTCCGTTATTTAATGTATAGCATGAGCCGAAGGGGCAGGCAGAAACTCTCAGGCAAAAGGAACATATTTGGACAACACTCTGGAGAACAATATATATGTATTGTACCGAAGAAGTAGTCTGGACTATATAGCGCAAAAGTTCGGGTGATCTTTCAGGTGAACGGACAGAGGCAGACAAAAAAGATTTCAATGACGAAAACTTTTTTGCCTGTTTTTTTTGTACCCTAAAAAGGGGAATATTCAGAAAAATACAGATATAAACGATAAAATTCTGAATCAAATACACCGGAAAGGCAGCGAAAAAGACCAGGAAGTTGGTTCCAGGGAGGTAAAAGAGAATGAACAGAATTGAAGATGTAACAAATTACATTACTGAATGTGATGAAGAAGTAGGGAAAGCGCTGCAGTTAGAACTTGACCGTCAGCGTAGAAACCTTGAACTGATCGCATCAGAGAATATCGTAAGCCCGGCAGTTATGCTTGCGATGGGAACTGTACCGACAAACAAGTATGCAGAAGGTTATCCGGGAAAACGTTATTATGGCGGATGCGAGGATGTAGATATTCTTGAAAATCTTGCAATTGAACGTGCAAAGAAATTATTCGGATGTGACCATGCATGTGTACAGCCGCATTCAGGAGCAAATGCGAATACAGCTGTATATCAGGCGCTGATCAAACCAGGTGATACAGTTATGGGACTGAACCTGGCACACGGCGGACATCTTACACATGGTTCACCGGTAAACCTTTCCGGTATCCTTTACAATTTCGTACCTTACAATGTCAATGATGACGGTGTTCTGGATTACGATGCAATCAGAAAGCTTGCACGTGAATGCAAACCAAAGATGATCGTAGCAGGAGCTTCGGCTTATCCAAGAGAGATCCGTTTTGATATTTTTGCAGATATCGCAAAAGAAGTTGGAGCTTATCTTTTCGTAGATATGGCACACATTGCAGGTCTTGTTGCAGCAGGACTTCACCAGAGCCCGGTTCCTTATGCTGATGTAGTTACAACAACAACACATAAGACACTCAGAGGACCTCGTGGTGGAATGATCATGTGCAAAGAAGAATATGCAAAAGCGATCAACAAAGCAATCTTCCCGGGAACACAGGGCGGACCTCTGATGCACATTATCGCAGCAAAAGCTGTATGCTTCGGAGAAGCATTAAAACCGGAATTCAAAACCTATCAGGAACAGGTTGTCAAGAATGCAAAAGCACTTGCAGAAGCCATGGTTGAAGAAGGATTCAACCTTGTCAGCGGTGGAACAGACAACCATCTGATTCTGGTAGATCTTCAGAACATGAACATCACAGGAAAAGAACTTCAGAACAGACTGGATGAAGTTTACATCACAGTTAATAAGAATGCAGTTCCGAATGATCCTGCAAGCCCGTTTGTGACCAGTGGAGTTCGTATCGGAACACCGGCTGTTACAACAAGAGGTCTGAAAGAAGAAGATATGAAGACCATCGCAAAACTGATCAAGATGACGATTACAGACTTTGATACCAAAGCAGATGAAATCCGTGCCGAAGTTACAAAGATCTGCGATAAATATCCACTTTATGAATAACAGGAGGAAAAAATAATGGAATTAAAAACACCCCTTTATGACGCTCATGTAAAAGCAGGTGGAAAGATCGTGCCGTTTGCCGGATACCTTCTTCCGGTTCAGTATGAGACAGGCGTGATCAAAGAGCATATGGCAGTACGTACACAGGCAGGACTTTTTGATGTATCTCATATGGGCGAAATCCTTTGTGAAGGAAAAGATGCTCTTGTCAATCTGCAGCACATCCTTACAAACGATTTTACAAATATGGTAGACGGACAGGCAAGATACAGTCCGATGTGTAACGAGAACGGTGGAACTGTAGATGACCTGATCGTATACAAAAGATCAGATGATCACTATTTTATCGTAGTAAATGCAGCAAACAAGGATAAGGATTATCAGTGGATGCTCGCACATCAGTCAGGAGAGGTTACATTTACAGATGTATCCGACCAGTATGGACAGATCGCTCTTCAGGGACCGAAGGCGATGGAAATCTTAAGAAAACTTACAACAGAAGAAAATATTCCAAAGAAATATTATCATGCAGTATTTGGCGCAGAAGTTGCCGGAATGCCTTGCATCGTATCCAAGACAGGATATACCGGTGAAGATGGTGTAGAGATCTACCTGGCAAGTGATCTGGCAGAAAAGATGTGGGAGACACTTCTTGAAGCAGGAAAAGAAGAGGGACTAATCCCTTGTGGACTTGGTGCTCGTGATACACTTCGCATGGAAGCTGCAATGCCTCTTTACGGACATGAGATGGATGATGAAGTATCACCTCTTGAAACAGGTCTGAACTTCGGTGTTAAGATGAAGAAAGACGAATTCATCGGAAAGAAAGCCATAGAAGACAGAGGAACACCAAAGATCGAAAGAATTGGTCTTAAAGTAACAGGAAGAGGAATCATCCGTGAACATCAGGATCTGTATGCTGGAGATCAGAAGATCGGACATACAACATCCGGAACGCATTGCCCTTATCTTGGATATCCAATCGCCATGGCACTTGTTGATGCCGGAAGCGTAGCAATTGGCGACAAGGTAGAAGCAGATGTACGTGGAAGAAGAGTGGAAGCAGAAGTTGTGCAGCTTCCGTTCTATAAGAGAGCAAAATAAAAGAAAATAATAACGAAAATAGATTAACAGTCCGGTCGCAGAAAAAAGCGATAGAGAGTGTTTGGAAAAGGCGACCGGCAGTTGAAAAGAAAAGGAGATTAAAATCATGGAAGTAAGAGCAGAATTAAAATATACAAAATCACACGAATGGGTAAAAGAAGAAGGCGGAGTCTGGACAATTGGACTTACGGATTATGCACAGTCAGCACTCGGTGATCTCGTATTCGTAAATCTTCCGGAAGCTGGAGACAGTGTAGAAGCCGGAGAAGTATTTGGAGATGTTGAATCTGTAAAAGCGGTATCAGATGTATACTCACCGGTAACAGGAGAAGTTGAAGAAATCAACGAAGAACTTCTTGACGCACCAGAAAAGATCAATAGCGCTCCGTATGATGCATGGTTCATCAAAGTAAAAGATGTATCGGGAACAGAGGAACTTCTTTCAGCAGAAGAATATGAGGCATTTGCAGCAAGCGAAGAATAATCAGGGAAAGGCGGTGGACCATTTATGGGAAGCTATGTACCGAATACAAAAGAACAGCGTCAGGAAATGCTGAAAGAAATCGGGTTTCAGACAATTGATGATTTGTTCGCACACATTCCGGCAGAAGTAAAGATCCAGGGCGGTCTTAATATTCCGGAAGGAAAAACAGAATTAGAAGTACGTCGTGATATGGAAAATATTGCTGCAAAGAATCAGGTCTTTAAGACGATTTTCCGCGGCGCAGGCGCTTACCGGCATTTTATTCCGGCAACAGTAAAGAGCGTGATTTCAAAAGAAAATTTATTAACTGCATATACTCCTTATCAGGCAGAGATCAGCCAGGGAATCCTGCAGTCGATCTTTGAATATCAGACCATGATCTGTGATCTGACAGGAATGGATATTTCCAATGCCTGCGTATATGATGGTGCAGAAGCATCCGCAGAAGGTGTGGCAATGTGCCGTGACAGAAAACGCAGCAAAGCACTTGTTTCAGCTGCCGTGAATCCATATGTTCTTGAAACAATCAAAACATACTGCTTCGGTAATGAAATGGAAATAGAAGTAATTCCGGAAAAAGACGGACTTACAGATATGGAATATCTGAAAGAACATGTAGATGCACAGACAGCATGTGTACTGATCCAACATCCGAACTATTACGGTAATCTGGAAGAAGCAGCCGAGATTGGTGAGATCACACATGGAGCTGGTGCGAAATATGTGATGAATGTCAATCCGATTTCTCTCGGTGTAGTAAAGACACCGGCAGAATATGGAGCTGATGTGGCAGTTGGCGAAGGACAGCCACTTGGACTTTCTATTGCATTCGGCGGACCATATCTTGGATTTATGGCTGCAACACAGAAGATGATGAGAAATCTTCCGGGACGTATTGTTGGACAGACAGAAGACCACAATGGAAAGAAAGGTTATGTACTTACTCTTCAGGCAAGAGAACAGCATATCCGTCGTGAAAAAGCATCCAGCAATATCTGCTCAAACCAGGCACTCTGCGCACTTGCAGTAGGCGTTTATCTGGCAACAATGGGCAATGAAGGGATTAAGAAAGCAGCAACACTTTCAACTTCAAAAGCACATTATCTTTCAGCAGAACTTGCAAAAGTTGGATATCAGACCGAGAACAAAGGAGAATTTTTCCATGAATTCGTAACTGTATCCGATGTTCCGGCCGCAAAAGCACTTGCAGCACTTGAGGAAAAAGGAATCCTTGGAGGATTTCCGCTTGACGAACACAGAATTCTGTGGTGCTGTACAGAAGTGAATACCAAAGAAGAGATGGACGCAGTTGTTCAGATTCTGAAGGAGGTGCAGTAATGTTAATATTTGAAAAAAGCAGACCTGGAAGAGGTTGCGATTTACTGCCAGAATGCGATGTAGAAGTAACACTTCCACAGGAAAAAGATAAAAGAGAGAAAAAACTTCATCTGCCAGAGCTTTCTGAAATTGAACTGAGCAGACATTATACAGAACTTGCAAAGAAATCACATGGTGTGAATGATGGTTTTTATCCACTCGGATCTTGTACAATGAAATACAATCCGAAGATCAATGAAGATATGGCAGCACTTCCGGGATTCACAGA
>OGPM01002971.1_pt1 | contig 11095 bp, 6 predicted proteins | sample 1552961 | NCBI WGS metagenome assembly OGPM01 (sample SAMEA2580304, study PRJEB22360) | human gut metagenome | biome: human gut; feature: human-associated habitat; material: faeces | place: Denmark | collected 2008/2010
TGCAGGATAGCGTCAACACCGACGTTGTCCTCGATCTCCTGCACCTCCATGGCGCTGGCATTATTCAACAGAACGATGACCTTGCCGCCGTTGGCCGCCTTGGCAGTGACGGCGGCATTGATGAGGTCGCGCTCGTCGTCGGACAGGCCTAAGGGGTCAGTCTGGTTCAGGTTTTGGGTCGGGTCTACACCGGCCGTGCCGGGCTGGTAGGTGCCGTTCTCAGAGGCAGAGCGGGCAATCGTGACGATCATCACGTTGTTGTCGTTCATGCTGTCTTTCCAAGTGGCGTTCTGGCCGTCCAGCGCAGCCTGACTCGGCTCCTTGCTGGAGAAAACGCCGGTCGTGGAGGGAGCCGTGATGTGGTTGTACTCAATCGTACCGCCCCAGCTCTGTACTTCGGACTTGAAGGTAGGCTGCAGGGCCTCGTACATATCGGCCACAGTCTGGTTCATGCTGAAGCCTTTCGCCTTGAATGCCTGCACCATATCCACGGTGTCAGCATCGGTGCCGGTGTTCTCCACAAGGCTGGAACCCATATCGCCGCCCTGTACGGGATAGTAGCTCGAGAAGCCCAGAAGGGTGATTTTCTGGGTCTCATCCTTGGTCAAGGGCAGTGCGCCGTTGTTCTTCAGCAGGACGCTGCCCTCTTCGCTCATCCGCTCACCCACGTCCTGAATGCCGTGCAGCAGCTCGGTAGTGGAGGTGTAGTCGGATTTGAAAGTATACAGGTCAGTGCCGTCGGAGCTCTCGGTCACGAGCTTGGTGCTCTTGGTGCCCAGGAACTTGTCAATGTCAGTGCGGAATCCGTCCACGACGGTTGAGGCGCAGACACTGAGCGCCAGCAGCGACGCCGTGGCCGTGGTCACGCCGCGCCAGACGCGGCGGCCGGATTTTTTCTTACTCATGTTTTTCCTCCTTGTGTATCCTTGTGTATATTGTAATCGCGTGTAGGGCGCGTTACTTCTTGCTGCGTTCCTTGATAGCCTTCTGCTCCTCGGGCAGGTTTTTCTCAACCGTCCAGAACAGGATCAGGATGACGGCGCCGATGATATAGCAGACGGTCTCGACCCAGATATAGCTGACGGAGATCGCGGTCTGCACACTGGCGGTCTGGGCGGCGGTGCCCAGAGCAACGTCGGCGGCTTGGTTATAGCCGCTGCCGTTCAGCATGGCGCTGAAAATGGAGTTGCAGATCGGCGTGGCGGCGACCATAAGGGAGCTGTAGATGCTCATGGTCAGACCGTCGGTGCGGATGCCGGTGCGGTACTCAATGTGGTCGATAACGTCGGCAATCATGGCCAGGATCAGATAGCAGGCCGGGGAAGAGCCCAGACACTTGAGGGCCACGCCGATGGCGACCGGCACGATGTTGCCGCCGCCCAGACCTGCGATGATGCCGCCCGCGGCACCCAGCAGCATGAAGCCGCCGCAGACCAGACGCTTACCGAACTTGTTGGCCAGGGGTACCACAAAGACCGCAGCCACGGCCATCGGGATAGCGCCCATGATGCTGAGCAGGCCCTGGGAGGCACCCCATGCGTCCGCCGTGCCGAAGAAAGTGTTGTCCAGGACCCATTTGCAGAAGTAGCTCATGGAGCCGTTCTTCATCGCGCCGCTCCACTGGAACAGCATATAGAACGCCATGACGATCCACCACATGCGGTCACCGGTAACGGCCTTGAGCTGCTCGCCCAGCGTGGCGGACTTGGCAGGGGTCTCGGTGTCGGCGCGGCCTTCCTCGGTGACGCGCTCACGGGTGAAGAGGAACTGCAGGTAGATGGTCAGTGCGCTGAAGATGGCGACGGCCAGCATGGTGAGGAACCACAGGTGCTGGTCCTCCTTCAGCGCGAAGGAAACGAGCATCGGGAATACCATCGAGCCGCAGCCCATAACGCCCAGACCCGCCACGTTGGTGAAGGAAGCCAGCGCACCGCGCTGCTTGCTGTCACGGGTGGAGACGGGGATCATGGTGGAGTTGGCGGTGTTGTAGATGGGGTAAGCGACCGCGTAGTACAGGTTGTACGCGATGGCGATCCAGACCATCTTGGCCATGCCCTCAAACGGCACGATAAACATCAGCACACTGGCGACGGAAAGGGTCAGCGCGGAGAGCAGGATCCACGGGCGTGCCTTGCCGGCCAGAGCCTTGGTGTGCTCAATCAGCTGACCGACGATGAGGTTGGACGCCACGATGAGCACCGTGGAGACCAGCTGCAAGGTCGTCAAAAAGCCAAGATCAAGCTTGAGGACATCGGTGAAGTAGTTCTGCAGGATGCTGGTGAAGATGCCCGAGGAAAGCAGTGCGCCGAAGGGGCCGATAAAATAGCCCAGCAGCATTTCCGGCATCTTGACGTCGTCGCTGGTGATACGGGACTTCGTCAGCGGCGAGGACCAGAAGTTGGATTTCGAGGTTGACATGATAGAGAGTCACTCCTTCTTTGTGTGTATAAGCAATTTGTTTACGTATGTCTTTACGCCTTTGCCGCAACGGTATATTCCCCGCTGCCAAGCACCTTCTCATCCCCGCTCGGCAGCACGACGGTGCATTCGGTGCCGACGGGCACTGCCACGGTCATCGTCATCTCGCCGTCCGCAATCTTCCAAGCAGCCTTGATCACGCCGTAGGGCGTGCCCACCGTGCCTTCGGCCTCGGTGATGCCGCCGCCGACCACCGGCGCAAACTTGAACTTGCGGTACCCGGCCTCGGTGGGCTCCACACCCAGCACGCGGCGGTAGAGGAACGCACCCACCGCGCCGCTGGCGTAGTGGTTGTACGAGATCATCATGTCGGTGCCGTCGTCGCCGATTGGGCACTCGCCGTTCTCGTTCAGACCGTCCCAACGCTCCCAAACCGTGGTTGCGCCCACGCGGACCTCATACAGCCAGCTGGGACACTGTGTGTTCAGCAGCATCTTGTAGGCAGTGTCGGCGTGACCGTTGTCGGCCAACGCAAACAGGATGTACGGCGTGCCCGGGAAGCCTGTGCCGATCTTGTAGTCGTTCTTCTCAACCAGCTTGACCAGATTCTCGGCAGCCTTCGCCTTGACGTTTTCGGGGAACATATTCAAGTACAGAGGCAGCACATAGGCGGTCTGGAATTCTTCCTTCGTCTTGCCGCTGCCGTCGGTCAGTACACTGCAATAGGCATCGGCCACCTTACGGCTCAGCTCCTTGTACTTGGCGGCATCCTCGGTCTTGCCAAGGATGCGTGCAATTTTCGCCAGTGTACCGCTGGTGTTGCACAGGGACGCCGTGGCGGTGTACTTGCTGCGGGCCTGCCACTGACTCATCTTCGGCACATCGGGGGCGACCCAGTCGCCAAAATGCAGCACCGACGGCGTGTGCCAGATATAACGGTGCTTGCCGATGCCGAACCCGGCCCAGAAGCAGCACGCCTTGACGTACTTCTGCATGGTGGGGTACATCATGCGCAGCACGTCCAGGTTGCCCGTGGCCTCGTATAGAGCCCATGGCACCAGCACGCAGGCGTCGCCCCACCAGTCCACGGCCATCTCGGGCATTGTGGCGGGGAAACCGTAGCCCTGCACAGGCACGGTGTTGGGGATGCCGCCGGTGGGCAGCTGCTCGGCCTTGACGTCGCGCAGCCACTTCTCCAAAAAGCGGCTCAGTTCAAAGTTGTACAGCGCGGTGGGCGAGAACACGGCAATGTCCCCGGTCCAGCCCATGCGCTCGTCGCGCTGGGGACAGTCCGTCGGTATATCAACGAAATTCGACTTGGCGCCCCATGTAATGTTGGACTGCAGTTTGTTCAGCATCTCATTGGAGCAGCGGAAGGAACCGCTGTGCTCCACATCGGAGTAGAGCGCCACGGCCTCGATTTCCAGATCCTTTGCGTCGACACCCTTGACCCCCGCATAGCGGAAGCCCATGTAGCTGAACCGTGGGCTGTAGGTCTGCTCGCCGTCGCGGCAGGTGTAGGTCGCCGTGGCCTTGGCCGTGCGCAGGAAGGTCGTGTTTAAGCTGCCGTCGGGGTTCAGGATCTCGGCGTGGCGCACGGTCACGACCTGCCCGGCCTTGCCGTTGAACTTGATGCGGACAACACCCGCAAGGTTCTGGCCGAAGTCGTAAATCGTCTCGCCGTCGGGGGCGGTCATCACGGCCACGGGCTTGCGCACCTCGTGGGCCTTGACCGGGGCACCGTAGTCCGCCGTGATGGCGGGGGTGACTTTCAGCGTTTCGGGCGCGGCGTTGTGCCAATCGCTGATTTCCTGCGTGGCATCGTAGGTCTCGCCGTCATACAGATCCGCCATCCGCACGGGGCCGCTCTCGCTGACCTGCCATGTAGCGTCGGTGCCGATGGTCTCCGTCGTGCCGTCCGTGTACTCGATGCGCAGCTCGGCCAGCAGAGCCTGGCGGTCGGCAGTCACACGGTTTTTGCGGGTAAACACAAAGCTGCCCACCGCCCAGCCGCCTGCAACCGTGAAAATCAGCGTGTCGACGCCTGTCAAAAGTGCCGTTACATCGTAGGTCTGATACTGCAAGTAGGACTTGTAGCTCGTAAAGCCGGGGGCGAAGTATTGCTCGCCCAGCTTTTGGCCGTTCAGCTCGGCCTCGTAGATGCCCATGGCTGTGGCGTAGAGGCGCGCGCGGGCAATGGGTTTGTTCGTTGTGATTTCCTTGCGGAAAACCATCGGCACGGGGCTGACCTTCGCCTCGGTGAAGTGGTAGCTCGGGTCGCTGATCCACCGGCCCTTCCAGGGCGTCTCCATGCGGCCTGTCTCAAAGGTAGTGGTGGCGCTGGCGGTCTCGCCTGCGTCGTCGGTGGCGTTCAGGCGCACGCTGTAGGTGGTGAACGGCAGCAGCGCAGGGCCGACGTAGGCAGCGCTCTGGCCGCTGGTCACATGGGCGGACCAGTCACCGACGGTCAACTCGGCGTCGGCCAACTGTGCGCCCCGGCGGTCACTGCTCAGGGAAAACCCGATGCGGGGTGTGGAGCAGTCGGTCACGCAGCCGGCGGCCAGATGCTCCACCGTCAGGCGTGTGATTTCAAACATGTGTTCTCCTCCTTCGTCGGACGGGCAGCCCGTCCGGAGATTCTTCTTTTTTCTGTAAGCCTACCATACCACAAGAATCGTGCGGCGACGCATAATTTGCACGAAATGCGCTCTTTTTCGCACAAACGGTTTTTGGTTTCGTCGGATTTCACAAGGTTTTGTGCTTGCTTTTTGTACACATTGCCAAATGCAACATCCAGACACGGACTTTTTCCGCACAAACAACGCCCCCTGCACGGCGTTTGCCGATGCAGGGGGCGTAAAACTTCATTTTTTATTCTTGCTGCGGCTGCCCCAGCGGAATCAGCACGCGCAGCTCAAACCAACCCTCGCGGGTCGTAATTGTCGCGGTACCGCCGTATTTTGCGGCGGCGTTTTGTATGCTTTTTACACCGAAGCCATGGTACAAGACATCCTTTTTCGTCGTGACGGGCAGGCCCTTCTCAAATTTCAGCTCACCGTCAAAGCAGTTTTCAATGCGGATGGCCGCAAAGCCTTTTTGCCTCGCCACGCTCAGGTGGATGAGCCTGCGCTCCGGGTCTGTGATTTTGTCGGTGCTCTCGATTGCGTTGTCCAGCGCATTGCCGAACAGGTTGCTGATGTCCATCACGTCCATAAAGTCCAGCACTGTGCCGTCAGCCACGCAGGTCAATTGAATGTTTTTGGTGCGGCAGGTCAGACTTTTGCCTGTCAGCACCGTGTCCAGCACCTTATTGCCGGTGTCGTTCTGCGCCTCGTAGGCTTTGATTTCCTGCTCCATATTGTCCAGCACGGCATTGCGTTTCTCGCCGCTCTCGGCGCGAAGCACGGCGATTTGGTGCTTCAAGTCATGATATTTTTGGTTGATGAGGTCAATGCTCTCCTGCCGGATTTTGTAGTTTTCATACTGGATGTGCAGCATGTTCCGCAAGGCATCCGCCTCACGCTGCGTCAATAAATCGCGCAGCTGCGATTGATATGCAAACAGCAGCGCCACGCCGCCGAAGTAGACAACCGTGCGCATTGTGTAAATTTCCATCGTGCCGCGGGCCGAAAACGGCGTGTTCAGCTGCGTATAGCTGATGCTGGACAAAATGTAGATGGCCGCCGCCATGACCGCCGCGATGCAGGTCGTGCGGGGCCGAATGTCAAACTGAATGCTGCCCGTGCTGCCGCCATCCTCCAGAAGCCACATCAGGCCGAAGATGATGCCGAACCCCGCCGCAATAAAGAGCACCAACGCAGGCAGGCTTCGCAATGCTGCGATGTAACGCGCAAAATATACATACATCTGCCATGTCAGCGCCCCGGCAAAACCCGCCAGAATAAACGCCCGCGTGCAGAAATATCCCACCTGCCAGCGGTCTGCACGGGTAGCCGCCGCCATAAAAAGCAGCATAAGTGCGACAGAAACCGCGTACAGCACATTGAACCGCCAGCCGTCAAAGCCGTCGGTGGCCACAAGGTAGAGTGCCAATGCCGCCAATGCACCACCATACAGCGCCGCACGCTTGACCCCGCCGTAGCGCGGAGGCAGAAACCGCAGGTACAAAAGGCAGGCCAGCCAGTCTGCCAGCGCCGTGACAAGGCGCGGAATATCCATCTCATAATAAGGAATTTTCAGCGGCATATCGTCACCCTGCCCCGTTGATATAGTCGTTCAGTGCATCCAGAAATGCCTTGCGCCGCGCTCGGGCCAGCGGCACACGGTCTCCGTGGACGATGGCATCCTCACCGTCCATTCGGTCAACGTGTTCCAGATTCACAAGGCAGCCCTTGTTTACGCGGAAATAACTGTCCTGCGCCAATTTTTCCTCGGTCTCCGTCATGGAGCCCGGGGCGGTCAACTCCCCTTCCGCCGTGTGAAAGACCAAGTCATGCCCGCAGTTCTCGATCCAATAAATGGCCGAGGTGTCCAGCTTATGTGCCGTGCCGTGGGCGTTGATCTGCAAAAAGTGCCGTGCGCGGCGCGCCACGCGCTCCACGGCGCGGCCAAGCCTCTGCGAAAACGCATAGTAGCTGACCGGCTTCAGCACATAGTCCAGCGCATCGACGGCATAGCCCTTGATGGCATACTGCGGCGAATTTGTGATGAAGATAATGATAACCTCGGTGTCGACCTTGCGGATCTCCTCAGCAGCCATCATGCCGTCCATAAACTTCATCTCGATGTCCATCAGGATGATGTCATAGACAGCCTTATAGCCAAGTGCGATCTCGTCGCCGTCGGAAAATTCTGTCACGGTAAATTTTTCGCCCGACACCGCGCTGTATTTGTCAATATATTCGCGCAGCTGGCTGCGGTAGAGCTCGTCGTCTTCGACAAGGGCCAAACGAATCATACCCGGCACGCCCCCTTTTGTTTTTATACTAAATGTAGCATGTTCGCCGGAAAATTGCAAGGAAAGCCGCGGATTTCCATTCTTATCGGTTTTCCGCTGCCTTCGGCTGACACTTCCTACCGCCGGGCGCACCAATAAAAAACCCGCATTGGTTTTGAATGCCAATGCGGGTTTTTGGTTTACGGGGCGGCAGACGGCTTTACGCTCTCATCAGCGTTCCCTGCAGGCTCTCCAATGCAGCCATGCGGGCGCTGACAGCAAAAACGCTGGCAACGTGGGTCAGCTCGTCGGAGCGGATATCCTCCGGGATCGTGCGCGCCAGCACCGTGCAGTGGTCGATGGCGTCGAAGCGGACACCTGCTTTGCGGCACAGCTCCACCGTGCGGTGGGCACAGCCGGGCATCGTGGCCAGGGCCGCCACGGCGTCCGGTGCTTGGGCGGGGTGGGCTGCGCCGGTATCGCGCAGCTCCTTGTCCAGCACAGTGCCAAAATGCTTCACCGCACGGCGGTTCGCGCAGCCCGGCAGCGGATCCTCCGTTGTCAGGTCCAGCTCCACCGGCTGGCGGATAAAGTCCGTGTACTTCCGTGTCAGGCGGCTGTACTCCCGCTGCAATTCCTTTCTTGTCAGGTCCATATACTGCATACCTTTCCACTCCTCTTTTACTTGCATCGACTATTATACACGTGGGAGTGGTGTATGTAAAAAGTATTTTCTGTATATCTGGTATACAAAATATACATGACAGACTGTTTTAACAATTTTTTTGGATATGCAGCGAATGACAGCAGCCCTCTCCCCTGCTCTCACAGCTGCGCCAGCGCATCGCGCTCCTGCAGACGGAGGGCAGCGTGGCGGTAGCTGAATACAAAATAGACGATCTCTGCGGCGGCGGTCAGCGCCCAGGAGCAGGGATACAGCAGGTAGAGCGCCGGGATCGTGTGGAAGTGGGCAAAGATCGTGTAGACCCACGCAACGCGGAATACGCAGGACCCCAGAATTACAATGACCGTCGGCCCTACCGTCTTGCCGAGGCCGCGGGAGGCGGCAATCGTGCAGTCCATGAACGCCGAGGTGCAGTAGGCCCAGCCCATGACCATAATGCGCTTCATGCCCGCGTCGATGACAGCGCTCTCGGTCGTGAACAGCGCCAGGAACTGCCGCCCAAAGACGAGCAGCCCGCCGCCCAGCACCGCGCCCAGGCCAAACGAGTAGGCCAGCGCGATGAAGTAGCTTTTCTTGACGCGGTCCAGCTTGCCCGCGCCGTAGTTCTGGCTCATAAAGCTGGCGCATGCCATGTAAAACGCCGCCATAGCGTCATAAATCATCGCGTCGGCGTTAGCTGCGGCGGAGTTGCCCTTGACCATCAGCGAGTCGAAGGAGTTGACGCCCGCCTGAATAAAGAGGTTGGCAATCGCAAAGATCGCGTTTTGCAGGCCCGCGGGCACGCCCAGCATCAGGATGCGCTTTGTCATGTTGAGGTCCAGCCTTACCTTGCGGAAATCCAGCGCATAGCAGTCGCTGACCTTTGTCAGCGCGTGCAGTATCAGCCCTGCCGAGACGCACTGGGCAATCGTGCTGGCCAGCGCGACACCGGCGACATCGAGCTTGCAGACGATGACGAAAAACAGGTTGAGCAGGATGTTCAGCACGCCCGCAAACGACAGGTAGGCCAGCGGCTTTTTTGTCTCGCCGATAGCGCTGAACACTGCGTTGCCGAAGTTGTAGAGCGCCAGCGCCGGCATACCGAGAAAGTAGACCCGCAGGTACAAAACCGCACCGGGCAGCAGATCCTCCTTTGTGTTCAGCAGCTCCAGCAGCGCAGGCGAGCCGAACAGGCCGACGAACAGCAGCAGCACACCGGCGGCCAGGCTGACCAGCAGCGCCGAATGGACGGTCTTGCTGACGTCCTTGGGGTGCCCGGCACCGTAAAAGCGGGCGACCAGCACGTTGACGCCATTGCTCAAGCCGATCAGAAAGCCGGTGAACAGTGTGACAAACGTCGCCGTCGAGCCCACGGAGCCGAGCGCCATGGAACCGGCGAACCGGCCCACAACGGCAACGTCGGACATGTTGAACAGAATTTGTAAAAGGTTGGATAAGGCCAGCGGCAGGCTGACCAGCAGAATTTGTTTGGCCAGCGGCCCTTCGATCATGCTTTTGGATTTTGAGGTGGTGCTCATGATGGATGGTTTTTGCTCCTGTTTTAATTGTGACTGCGCAGTAGGGGCCGGGCATGCCCGGCCCTCGCGCGTAAGGCAGATGGGTTCTTGCGGGAAAGCCGCGGGCCGCACATCTGCGGACCCTACAGTTCTGCCTTTCGGTTTGTAGAGGGCGGCGTCCTCGACGCCCCGCGGGCGGATATGCAACCCGCCCTTGCAATTTTCCATTACATCGTGTGATCCGCAAAAATCGGGTCGTCCTGCCACAAAACGACCCGGCCCGCTGCGCGGGTCTTGTTCATGTCAATGATGCGCTGGTTGCTCGACCCGCGGAAGCGCAGGCTGATGTCGTACTGGTCCTGCACAAAGTCGCCGTCCACAAGCACATCTATATATTGTAAAAACTCGTCGGTGACCTCGCATCGCCCGGGACCGGGCTGCCAGATCTCGTGCTCCAGATTGTTGCCGGTGTAGCACCAGATCGTCTTGTTGGGGTACAGCACCTTTACATTTTTAATAAAGGGCAGCAGCTCCCGCTGGTTCTCCGGCTCAAACGGCTCGCCGCCCAGCAGCGAAAGACCATTGATGTAACCGGGGGCCAGACTCTCCAGTATTTCATTGCGAACTTCCTTGGTAAACGGCGCACCGTAGCCGAAATCCCATGCCACGGCATTGAAGCAGTTCGGGCAGTGGCGGCGGCAGCCGGAAACGAACAGGCTCGTGCGCACACCCTCCCCGTTGGCAATATCACAATATTTAATGGTTGCGTAATTCATGGTGTTCTCCTGCGGGGACATCCCCATATCTTGTGTCGGGCGGGCGTTCCGCCCCCAAACCCTGTCATAGTATACCAGCTTTGGGGGCATACTGCAAGGGGGAGCATGATTTTCGAAGAAGATATTTGCACGCTGCATCGACAAACTGTGTAGAACCACTCAAAATCACCAAAATTTCAGTCTTATTTTTGGCAGGGCTTTTTTGCACGTTGAGGCGACGAAAACAGAACATTTTGTTTCCGCTTGCTCGCTGGACACTATATCTTGTGGTTTTGTGGATTGACTTTTTGCCCCCGGTGCGGTATTATAGTCTTGCTCGCAAAACGGGCAATTTACGAATCGGCATTTCATCTGCATTCTATACAGTTCGTATTGGACGCACTGTATTTATTTTTTTGTAAAGAGGAGTCACCATGAAGATCATCAAGCGCAACGGCAGCGAGGCTGTCTTTGACATTACCAAAATTATTGCGGCCATCACGAAGGCTAACAAGGTCGTACCCGATGCCCAGCGCCTGACGAAGCAGCAGATCATCGAGATCAGCGATCATGTGCAGGAGGTCTGCTATGCCCGCGGCCACGCGATGAACGTCGAGGAGATCCAGGACATCGTCGAGGACGCCATCATGGCCACCGGTGCGTATGAGGTTGCCCGCAGGTACATTACCTATCGCTATGTGCAGAGCCTCAAGCGCACCCACAACACGACGGACGATAAGATCCTCTCCCTCATCGAGTGCAACAACGAGGAAGTCAAGCAGGAGAACTCCAACAAGAACCCCACCGTCAACAGCGTCCAGCGCGACTATATGGCCGGTGAGAT
>OGPM01003000.1_pt1 | contig 11021 bp, 8 predicted proteins | sample 1552961 | NCBI WGS metagenome assembly OGPM01 (sample SAMEA2580304, study PRJEB22360) | human gut metagenome | biome: human gut; feature: human-associated habitat; material: faeces | place: Denmark | collected 2008/2010
CCTTCTTTCGTAAATGTTGCAAATGTTTGTTTTGGCACTTTCATTATACAACACATGGAATCGAGGTGTCTTTCTTTTATGCAAAATCACGAACTTGCTCATTTATAGTATATATATTTTATCAACGTCTGTAAACGCTCCCATAAGAATTTCTGCAGGTGTAACTGCCTGTTCTTCTGTAATAAAGAACTTCTTTTCCAGTAAAACTGTTCCACAGAAATCTCTCATGTTTCCTTTCCATATACCAGGAATACTTATTTTATAAAAACTATCTGTCCTTTGATCAAAAGACTGATCCGCTTTTTTCATCCAGTATTTTTCTCTTTCAATTTCTATTTTCTGCGTACATAAAACATAGTCTTCATTTTTACATTTTTCCAACTCATCTGTATAAAAACCCATATGCCTTATTGTCTCTTCACTACACCATGCTTTCACCGGCGTTCCCTCCACAGCAGTCTGGATCAGCCCGACCGGGACATCATTTTTTTCTCGAAGAGACAATGCCATAAACAGTCCTAAAGCGCTGAATTCAAGGACCGATTCCCCCTGTGCGCTTTCCCAGCGTCCCTGGGAAAGCCATTGTCTTTTCTCTCCGAAATCATATTCTTTCGGAACATCAAACTTTCTGATAAACGAATCATTTATTTTCTTTATTTCATCTGCAAACCGCTCTGTTACAAATTTTATTCGCAATTCCATATTGGACTGACCGCCCAGAAGAAATACATCCCCACTCATAATGTTTCTAATTACACGCTTCTCGTCACCGTTTATTTCCATACAATACGGACCACCAACCGGAAGATCCGGAAGTTCTGCCACAAACATTCCATGTGTATCTGCCTTAGTATTAAACTTCCTGCCGTCGAGTATTCCCGTTACTATAATTTCAGGGCTCGTCTCTCCCCAAATATAATTCCTTTTTCCTCGTTGCAATACCATCCCATCACTGAACAAATATGATAACTTCAATCCTTTCCCCCCCTAGCGATATTTTATCATGCGTCTATAATTCCCCAAAAAGCTGGTTTTTCGTTACAGGCATCATCAAATGGCAACGGCATCTGAGGTCTGTTTCCATCAGATCCACCTCCTACCAAAGCAGCTTCCTGTAGCCACGAAACTGAGTCATGGGTGCCCCAGAATGTGATACCTGTAATATTAATTTTATCTTCCTTATCAAGACTATAAATTGTTCGAAACAACTCTTTATACCTTGCTCCCTCTCTCTCTAACTCCAACTCGCGGTCTGATCCGTCATAACTTTTGCTTGACTGCATATCAAATTCCGTAAACTGAATTTCATTTACAATAGATGAATACATATACACAGCTTCTCTAATCTGTTCAATAGACGGAAACTCCATATGATAGTGTGCCTGCATTCCCATCCCATCAATACGTGCTCCCTTTGTATCCTTAATCTGCCTGAGCAAAACACAAATAGCATCCCTTTTTACCGGATCCGCATCATTGTAATCATTATAAAATAACTTGATATCTTTAGGCGCATAGCGGTTTGCAAAAACAAATGACTGAGTAATGTAGCTAATGTCCCCCTGAAAAATATTATACCAACCCGTATTCTTGTTATTACATGTATAGCGCACTGATCCTGGGTTTTTTTCTGGATGAAAATCGTCCGGCTCAATCTGTTCATTTACTACATCCCAGGCATATATAATACCACGATACGGGCTATTTACTCCGTCATAATGCTCTATCACTTTCTGAATATAATTTTCAAGGCGCTTCAGCATCTTTTCTTTACCCACATATGCCCCCTGAGAGTCATATTTTTCACGAAAAAACCAATCCGGAGTCTGTGAATGCCATACGAGTACATGACCCCTTACCCGTATTGTATCATCTGGATTTTTCTCATTATGTTTTTTTATAAAATCCATAATTTTATCTGCCTTGCTGAAATCAAGTGTTAAAACCGGATCGCCATTTTCATCTAAACATATACTTCCTTCAGTATCAACACTGAATACAGGAACATCTCCCAAAATTATTTCTGGTTTCATCTCGTTTTCACATGTAATACTATTATAATGCTTTATTACAAGATTCCTTATCTTCTCGTCATTTAGCATGTCTGACATAATTGCAACGCCAGCCTTCCCATTAATTGCTGATTTCTGTTCCAGACGTTTTTTTATCGACATTATATCCTTCATATTATCCCTCCTGCTTTTTACATATATGTCTAAATAATGTAAATTATATAATAAAAGTAAAAAAGTAAAATATGAATAATTGCAGAAAATCCCCCGGCAAATTAAATAACCTCGCAGTATTATTTCTCAAGCCTGCAAAATCTTAGGAGAAAAACAACGCTTAAATCAAGAAAATAAAAATATGTATCTTATCTCTTATTCAATGTTCATCAACAAAAGTCAGCCACGTTTTCACATTTTTTAAAACTGGTGAATTCTCGTTTTTGGACAGCTGACTTCAGGTATTTTCCAAAAATATCCTTCTAAACCTTTCCAATAAATTCAATCTTGAGGCTCTATTTCGTAAAACATTACATTCAGATTTGCAAGAACGTCAGAATATTGTCTCTTCTTTTCCAAGAGATATCAAGGATTTATGTATGCCCTCAGCGTAAATAAGTTCGAACCGTATAATGCACAGTTTACCAAATGTAATTTTCAGAGTTACCTGCTTTTATAATTAAGCAGGGTGTAGGATCATCCAACCACACTTGACAACCAATGATATTCCACGCACAAAGATAGAATACCTTGCGGCAGATATGCTCCTCTCAAGAGTCAGCAAATCGGAGACACCATATCGGAGCACACTGAAGTTATGGGCATCTACATAAGATCTTAATACTGAACTGGCTCTTTCAAAAAAGAGTATCGCTTAATCATCAATTTTGATAATCTAACGATACTCCTTATTTAATTTAATTCTAGAAATTTATGTGTATTCCTCAACAAAATCCAATGATTTTTATAATCCAAAAAGTATATTTACTAACAACATCAATAGCATGCCACTCCATACCCCTCAATCTGCTCATATCCTATTGGATAATCCCGTCTGACCACTTTATCCCCGCTGTTTCCTTCCACAGTATAAACGGTTCCGTCTACCACGCTCTCAACAATCCCCACATGATCAATGTTTCCATCATTTCCCCAGTCAAAGAAAATAAGATCACCGGAAGTGGGAACATAGCTGCCGTCCATGAACTGGCCCCGGCTTTCAAACCATTCCATACCTGCGGAACACAGAGAAAACTTAGGGATAACTCCTGACTCAATATATCCACACTGATCCGCACACCAACTTACAAAGCAGGCACACCATTCTACCCGGCTGGAAAAACCATACCAGCTCCAGTAAGGGCCTCCTCCGTTTCCTTCCTGTGTCAGGGCCACCTGTACAATCGCCTGATTTCCGATTCCTGTAGGGATACGCCCAAACACATAGTATCGCAGTACATGAGATACGTATTCTTTATCCCCATAACTGCTCCACCCATTCCGTTCTGCCATCATCGTGGAAAATTCCACCGCATTGGCATAGGTATATCCGCCGTAATTCTCTTTCGCCCATGAAATATACCCGTTTCCATAGTTATATCCCTGCAGTGCCAGTTTGATATTGTTCATATCCAGCGGACTTTCCACCTCCGCTTCTCGCAGGCAGGCTGCAAAATTCTGGATACCGACATCAATGGAATACTCCGGATCAGGAATCCCGTTTGGCGTATTCGGGTATCTTGTATTATACCCGCACTCGGACGCCTGCATGGGATCGGTTCCCTGTCCGCCGCTCTCCTGCATCATCACTGCTTTAATCAGTTCCACATATTCCTCAATCCCGTGTTGTCTTGCATACTGACGGATCAATGGTTCATACGCCTCTACTTCGGCACTGACCTGTGTAACCGTACTGGCATTACTTCCTCCTACCATGCTGAGCAGCCCGCCAAACAATATTACGATGAGCAGAATCAGCACTACAATCCATCCTCCTGCAATGATTGCGGAAATAAGAGTTTTTAAAGCAGCAATAACTGCCTTCACTGCGTGAGCCACAGCTTTTGCAGTCGCTTTTGTTGCCTGTGCTGCTGCAAAAGCAGACCTTTGTGCTTTCAGCACTGCCACTTTTGTCCCCTGTACAGTTGCTCTGGCAGATACTTCTGAAGTGTGGATTGCAGTATACCATGTCTGCTTTGCGGTTTTAATCGTCCTGCCTGCACCTTTCCCTATTGTTTTTCCAGATATTTGCACGGAAGAAGGAATGGTTTTGACTGTTTTTTCTCCCTTTTCAGCGGTTTTGATCGCCTGCTTTGGAAATTCCCGGATTTTTCCTTCTTCTTTTACCATCATCTTACCGGCGGTATTTTTTCTTCCAAATGACTTCCCGCTCTGCATTCCTGTCTGGTTTTTCATTTGTTCTTTCGGCTGGTAAAATCCTTCTCTACAGGACGAAAAAGAAGAGGATGAGGATTCCCGGAACGCCTCTGCTTCAGTCCTGGTTTCTCCCTTTTTCCGGACAGTCTGTATTGCTCTTTTCCCCTGTTTTTCTGCCTGCTGAACCGTTCCACGGGCGGCTCTTTCACCTTGTCCCATAACCTGATCCTCAGCATACCCTACCGGACTGTCCTGTTCCTTCACCTGGGTCTGATCTGCACTGTCTCTTGTCCGGATATACGCATCTTTCAGATGCTCCGCCGCCGTCAATGTTTTATCCAATACCTTGATATCCTTCTGGACGTAGCGGGTTTTATAGTGATAGGTAATCCTTTGATGTTATCTCCAGATTTTCCCCCACTTCACACCGGACGTGAGAGTTTCCCCTCATCCGGCGTTCCATCATCAGTAACTTCTACTTTTTAACATCGTAACTTACAGTTCCTTATCAAGTGCTTTTACGTCTATTTCCTCTAATCCTGCATTTTTTCTTATGGTATTTACTTTCCGTCTTTGATTACTTTCCAGTTTGTATTTGTTTAGAATACGCTTGATTTCTTTGTTGTCCTGACTTTTTATCAGCCTTTCCATCTCTTTATGCACAATAATCAGATTATTATATTTATCATCACCGCCACAAGATTTTGGTATTTTACGGACACACCGCATATTTTCCAAAGTTAGAGGCAGCTTGCAAATTGCACATTTTCCTCTTTGTGCCACAAACAGCGAAACGCAGTTATCATTAAATTCTACAGTTTCATTACTGATAGGGTTTCTCATAAGTTCATGCACCCTCTCTATATCTACAGTTTCTAATTGTTTGTGTATTTCTTTTCTTCCCTCAGCTGTATATTTATTTACTACAGCCTTTTTGTGGAGCGGAACACGATGTTGCACATATCCTATTGGGACTAATGGCACACCGTTTATAAATCGCAGTTCTTTACTTTTTCCATATCTTTCTGAAAGATATGGTGTTAATGCTTCGTTAGTTCTGCGTTTCACTCTTGTATTTAATCTGATTTTTATGCTTGTCTTGATTTCATAGGCTAAAGTCTGTATATCTGGATTTACGCACGTTGCCATGCTGTAATAATTCTGCATTCCCATGACAAAGCTATTATAATCCCGAATTGCATACTCACCGGCTCTGCTTCCATTCGTTTTCTGTATTGCTATGATTCTCTCTTTTGCGTTGGTTTTTATTTTCTTCAAAGCCTTTTCTGAGATATGTGATTTTACTACATACTTATCGACTGGCGGTTTACATTTTGTGTCCTTGCCTTTCTTATGCACTTTTATCCTAAATCCTAAAAATTCCGAATAACTGTGTTTTAGATTGACAATTTTTGATTTTTCTGGACTAATATCCAGTCCTAGCCTTGTTTTGAGCCATTGTTTTGTGGCTTCAAACATTACAACCGCATCTTTGTGTTTCCTGCAAAAGATTTTAAAATCATCAGCGTACCTTACGATGAAGCACTCTTTTAATGTGCTGTTCCGCAAAGCCCTGTACTTCTTTGATTTCGATTGAGTTCCATTCGCCTTTATTGCTTCTTTATAGACGTGTCTTGTAGGCATAAATTCCCACTGGCTGGCAATCCACCAGTCAAGTTCATTCAACACCACATTCGATAACAATGGTGAGATAATCGACCCTTGAGCTGTGCCTTTCTCTGGAAAACCGATTTCTGCAATTTCTCCTTTTAACATGGCTGAAATAATACTAATGAGCTTTTTATCCTGTATTCCTATCGTCCACAACTGTTTTAATAGTTTTCCGTGGCTGACATTATCGAAAAATCCTTTAATGTCAATATCCACCACGATATACAGTTTGTTGCTCTGTATAAGTTTCTCTGCCTGTGCAAGTGCATTTTCCACACCTCTATTTGGGCGGAATCCATTGCTTCTATCGTGAAATTTTGCTTCACATATCGGCTCTAACACTTGCAGAATACATTGCTGTATCAGCCTGTCTTCAATCGAGGCAATCCCAAGTGGTCTTTTCTTTCCATTACCTTTGTCAATCTCCACTCGTCTGATGGCTTTCGGCGTGTACCATTCCAGTTTGTTACGGACAAGTTCGATGACCTCTTTTTCAGTCATTTTTGCTAAATGCTCTATCGTTTTTCCGTCAACCCCCGGCGTGGTACTTCCATCATTTTTTTCATGTTTCGATAGGCGAGTTTGATATTTTCTTCCATCAAAATCAATTCCATCAGGTTTCTAAATTTCCTGTTTTCTAAACTTTTCTGGTATAGTTCGTCAAATATCTCCTGCAATCCATAATACTCAATGTTTCTTAGAGTCTGACGTTTCAGCACTTTCTTCGGCACTGCCAAAGTCGGCTGTCCGCCTTTCTTAGTCTTACTCGAACCTTTGATTCATTACGAATTAAATTTCGATTCTTACTGATTGACTGGAGCCTATCCCTCCACGGCTTATTATCACCGCTTCATTGGTACTGTGGCTCCACTTTCAGTCAGATAAAAGCAGGTTATACTAATGTCAATCGCTTTCCCTGCTAACACTTCATTGCGTGTAAACACTCCGTGTTCTGACCTTCCCTTGTTCCGATATTCCTATCTGTTCATGCCGCCCTTAGGTGTAGCCTATAAGCCTGTATGCTTGCCAGTGCCTGTAACACTGTAAGGTATTTCATAACGTCCATTTTTACTTTACCTCACATACCCCGTAGATTTACGGTTATGACATTTCTGCCATATCACGCTTTAGACTCGTACACTCGGCTGTTCGTCTGCTGTTTTACCAGCTATCCTCACCATAGGCAGTTTATAGACCTCCGGCATATAGGACACACCATCCACCTCTGGACAGCTTTCGACAACTTAATGTTTCGGTGCCTCTCTGCCGACTTCAACGAGCTTCGCACATACAGCGTTTTACACCGCCTTTGCACGTCGTAGTATCAAGGGGAGCGTTTCAGGGCGTTACCCCATCATTCCACTCCTCGGAATATCAGTTAGCTGAATAGATTCAGCCGTCGATTTTAGTTCTAATACAGGATTTATCCCACATTAGAGTTTGTACGACAACAAGTCGCACGGACATCCATGTGGATGCCCTCGTTACTCTTCCTTTTCTTCTTCGTTTTCTTTTGCTTCCAGTGCAAACTTCACACGGTCACTGCCCAGCTTATAATAAGCATCGGTCACTTCAATGCCTACTGCCTCATAACCTTCCTCCACCGCTGCAAGGATGGTTGTCCCGGCTCCGGAGAAAGGGTCTAAAATTCTACCACCCGGCTCACAAATCTGAATCACATCCTTCATAAGTTGCAATGGTTTTTCTGTTACATGGATACGATTTTGGGGATTGCCATATCGGAACACTCCTGGAAGGCAGGACACCGGGCGGTTGATTGGCATCGGGCCATTACTGCCCCACACAATATACTCAGCCTGCTGGCGAAAGCGCCCCTTCTGAGGTCTGGAGTTTCCCTTATCCCACACTGCAGTTCCTCTCCAGATCCAGCCTGCCCACTGAAGGGCATCGGTAATGGATGGATACTGTCTCCAGTCAATAAACAAGCAGATCGGTGTGCCTGTCTTGCAGGCTTTTCGCACATCATACAGCCATTCTGCCATCCAGTGAGTCCAGGAACGCTGGTCCTTATTATCCCCATCAAAATCCGGCAGGGCATTTTCCGCTTTCATACTGCTGTATTTCTGGTTGGTCGTGCGATTTCGCTCATTCTGTTTTGTTCCCCCGGACGCATAAGGCGGATCGGTGATGACTGCATCAAAGATTCCCGGCTGAAATGCTTTCACCAGTTTCAGCGTATCTCCATGTAAAATTGTCCAGTTTTTCCCTCCGGTATATTCCTCCGGGTATGTTCCTTCTTTCAATAAATTCCCTAACTGCAGGGTATTTTCCATAGGCATCATTCTTTCTTATCAGCGCTCCGGCTGTTTTTTACTTTTCTTTTTATTTTTCTGAATACATTCCAAAAGCTGCAAACGTTTTTTCTGCGTTTCTGCATCTGGCACACTCAGCTCGGTTTCTACATATTCACTAATGATATTCAAAGCCTGATAGTAGCTATCTGATTTCATCACTCGCTCATACATTTCATTTGCTTGTTCATCCATGCCGTCCTTAATCAGCATTCCACCTGCCGCTCCTAAAATAACGAACACACTTCCATCCATTCCTAAGAGATGCATCTCCGGGCGTTTCGGAACATTTGCCTGATTTTCTTGTTTCTCCGGCTTTTCTTTTGGGACTTCTGGTTTGGCCTGTTGAAATTCAAAATCCATTGGGCGCCAAAAGTGTACACACAGTTCACCACCCTCTACCGGAATCTCCTGCTGTTCAAAGCCTTCTCCCCATCCATCACTATATTGTCCGGTAAGATATTCACACAGTTCCGATAATTCTTCCGTTTCCAGATACTCCTTTAGTTCTAAGATTGTACAGCCATATAACACTCCATCAGCTTCTTTCACGGATGGAACTGCGGATAACACTTTTTCTTTGATGGCAGCACTTCCATCAAAATAATCCATCAGATTATCTGTCTTATCATCCTCATGTCCGACACGGCTGTATTCCGCAATCTTCTCTTGAATTTCAGAAACATACGGTATCAAATCTGCTCCATCAAAGAGTACCTGTTCTTCTTCTAATTCATGATATTCCTCTCCTTCCCAATCTTGTTCCATCTCATTTGGAAGAAATGTTCCTGTCAGTGGTGTCAACAATTCTATTTTGATCGTATCTTCCATTCGCTTCACCTCCCACGTTCCCTTCGCTGTTTCTGCTGTTTTTCCCATGCCTGTTTTGCCAGGTCTCCATAATCAGCTCCCTCTATTGGGGGCAGATTACAGAAAACAGCATATTCTTTTTCATAATGCTCTTTTAACTGCTCGCATGCCCATCGCCCGGCAAAATCATTATCGGTGCAGATTTCAATCTCTGTCACCTCCGGATGCTTCTTTAGGAAATGCTCCAATGCATCCGGGCGTTTCATCTTCTTCGGTGATTGTTCCATCCCTTCTTTTGGTGCTGCTATCCCACCCAGAGACAGGCGGTACTTATTGGTCCTTCCATCTTCCAGTGTCATATGGGCAAGGGCGTCAATGCAGGCTTCATACACCGCTACCCGATGACTTTTCCCAAAAGGCGGAACACAAAAGCTATACTGTTTGTTGCTTCCTTCCTGTTCCATTTTAAAACTCTTTCCCCGGGTGTCATAAATCCCACGCAGAAACGCATACTTTGCTTGCTCCTGCTCATCCAATCCAACAAAAACAGCGTTATGGTATGGAACGCTCTCATACAAGATTCCAAGCTGCACACAGTAATCCAATACCTCATCCCGGATTCCCCTTTGGTTCAAATATCTCCGCACCCGGTAAAAGCTGTCATTGGGCAGGGGCAGGGAAAAGGGCTTCTTCCTAGGCGCTGGTTCTGCTCTGGGAACATACACAGGAGTCTGCTCACACAGGATTTTTACGGCTTCCGTATATCCCATGCCATCTACCTGCATCAAAAACCGAAGGGCAGACATTCCACCGATATTCCTGGATTTCCAATGCCATTTACTGGTGATCTCATTAATCTTAAAACTATCATGGTCCTGAAGCTGCCATTCATTTCTTGTCCTTGTTTTCTTCAATCTCCCCGGTTGGTATGTCTGCAGATACTCATAGGCTCTCACCTGCTTGGCTGCCTGATACTCTGCTTCGGAGTCAGCCCAAACACCAGCGGGATTGCCAGCTCCAGACAGTCATCGGCACACACCTTCCCCGTACCAAACGTATCCACCTGCACCATGACCGGCTGGGCAACCCCAATGGCATAGACCAAAGACACCTGACATCTGCTGGCAAGTCTCGCAGCGACAATGTTCTTGGCAATGTATCTGGCCATATACGCTACCGAACGGTCTACTTTTGAACAGTCTTTCCCAGAAAATGCTCCGCCGCCATGGGGAACCATGCTGCCATAACTGTCTACCATCAACTTCCTTCCGGTCAGTCCCGTATCTGCATCCATGCCTCCGCAGACAAAACGACCTGATGGATTGATAAAAATTTTTGTATCTTCATCTGGCGGAAGGAGACGAAGTGCCGGAAGAAGCACCTTTTTTCGGATCTCTGCTTCCAGTTTCTTCAGATTCTTGTCCCCCGTATGCTGACAGGACACTACCACACTGTCCAGTCGAACAGGCTTTCCGTTTTCATATTCTACGGTCACTTGGGCTTTTCCATCGGGTAGAATTCCCTGAATATAAGAGCTTTGTCTGCAAGCAGATAATTCTCGGACAATTCGATTTGCCAACACTACGGGTATGGGCATGAGCTGCTTCGTCTCATCACAGGCATATCCGATCATCACTCCCTGATCCCCTGCCCCTTGGAACCAGTCCATCTGATTGTCAGACACTCCTTCCCTTCGTTCTTTTGAAGTATCGACTGCCCCTGCGATATCGGGACTCTGCTGATGGACAAAGGTATCCATTGCAATCCCCTCACTGGAATACCCAATATCAGACAGTACCTTTCGCACGACTGCAAACACATCCGGTTCATAGGCACTGGTAATCTC
>OGPM01003006.1_pt1 | contig 11010 bp, 7 predicted proteins | sample 1552961 | NCBI WGS metagenome assembly OGPM01 (sample SAMEA2580304, study PRJEB22360) | human gut metagenome | biome: human gut; feature: human-associated habitat; material: faeces | place: Denmark | collected 2008/2010
CCTGCGGCCGCACCCAGTACCCCTGCACCGAGATCGCCAACGAGGTGGAAAAGCGCCTGCAGGGCTATAAGAAATCCATCAAGGTGGCCGTGATGGGCTGTGTGGTCAATGGCCCCGGCGAGGCCCGCGAAGCCGATATCGGCATTGCAGGCGGCAAGGGCGAGGCTGTCCTCTTCATCCACGGCCAGCCCATCAAGAAGCTGACCGGGGATAATATCCTCGACCAGTTCATGGAGGAGATCTATAAGATCTGAGAGACAACCCTCTCAGTCTCGCTGCGCTCGACAGCTCCCCCAAAGGGGGAGCCAACGCATCTGCAAGGGGAACGGGTGCTGATGGCTAAACCTCTCAGCCATCGCTGACGGTTAAACCTCTCCGTCATCTTCGCTAACGCTCGATGCCACCTCCCCTAGTAGGGGAGGCCTTGGCATAGGGTTCATTTTTCGCAATGATCGCCTGTCGGCTCCAAAACCGGCATCTGCCGCAAGGGTAAGACTTTGCGCCAGCAGGGCAAACAGGAGCGAAGCGCCAGACCACGAAAACGCGACGGCCTGCCAAGGGCTCCCCTACTAGGGGAGCTGCCGAGCGTCAGCGACGGCTGAGAGGTTTAACCCCGCCAGCACCCCCAAAAGGTCATGCCGCAATAGCCTCTCCCTTTGGGAGAGGTGGCATCCCGCAGGGATGACGGAGAGGGCGCAGATGCAGGAGCTGGCGCGAAGCACCTGAGAGGTTCAGCAAGGAGAACACAATGCCCTTAGAAAACAAACTTGGTTTGACCGACGAGGCCGCGCTGGCCCGGGCTGAGGAAAAGATCAGCAAGACCAAAGCGCTGGAGCTTTACGACACCGGCCTGCTGGACACCTTTCCGGTGGGAACATTTGAAGGGCTGGCGGATATCCACGGCTATCTGTTCGGCGAGATCTACCCCTTTGCCGGGCAGATGCGCACCGTGAACATTGCCAAGGGCAATTTCCGGTTTGCACCGGTCATGTATCTGGCTGCGGCTCTGGAAAGCATCGACCGGATGCCCCAGTCCACCTTTGATGAGATCATCGAAAAGTATGTGGAGATGAACGTTGCCCACCCCTTCCGGGAAGGCAATGGCCGCAGCACCCGGATCTGGCTGGACTGCATCCTGAAAAAGGAGCTGCATCAGGTCATTGACTGGAGCCGTGTGGACAAGTCGGATTACCTGCTTGCCATGGAGCGCAGCCCGGTGAAGGATGTGGAGATCAAAGCCCTGCTCCGTGCAGCCCTCACAGACCGGATCACAGACCGGCTGGTCTATATGAAGGGCATCGACGCAAGCTATCATTATGAGGGCTATCACGTCTTTAGGACAGCAGAACTGTAAATGAAACCCCACCGTCATCCCTGCGGGATGCCACCGCCCCTAATAGGGGCGGCCTTGGCAAAGAGGCAGAGCCTTACGCCATGCCAAGGGCCCCCCTACTAGCGGGGGCTGGCACGCGAAGCGTGACTGGGGGGTTAAGCAACAATATCAAAAGGAGTAACCCATCGTGACACCACTTGTATCTCAGCTATGGCCGCAGTTCATGGCGGACCCGGATTTCGCGGCCAGTTTCGGGCGCGTGATCGTGGAGCATGCCCGGATGCTGCGGCAGGAGCGGCAGGTCGTTTTTACCCTGCGCAGTGCCGCCCCGCTGGACAAGGGGCTGTGCGCCCGGCTGCTGGCCTCCCTGCAGCCGGATTATGAGGGCTTTGAACTGAAGATCGACAACCTCTTTGGCTATGCCGCGCTGGACGAAGCCGCCCTGCGGGAGCTGATGGAGGAGATGAAGCGGGACGGCATCCCCATCAACGGCTTTCTGGACCGGTGCCGGATCACCATCACCGGCCAGAACATCACGGTGGGGGTCTGCCACGGCACCAAGTTTTTGCAGGAGATGGAGTTTGAGCGCCTGCTGGCGGACCGCGTTGCCGCCCACACCGGTGTCAGGCCCAAAGTCACCCTGACAAGCGCGGTGGGTGAGGCCGAACAGCGCCAGATGGAGGAAAAGCTGGAGCGCAAGATCGCCCCGCCGGTGGTCAAGTTCGAGAAAAAGAACACCGCCCCCTCCATCAAGGTGGAGGGCCTTGACCTGACCGACAAGCCCGTGACCATTTTCCACGGCAAGATGTTCACCCCCAAGAACCTCACCCCCCTCAAGGACCTGGGCGGCGAGGGCGGCAAGTGCGTGATCTGGGGCGACGTGTTCTTTACCGAGGTCAAGGGAAACTACCGCAAGATCTACACGGTGTCCATCACCGATTACACCGGCTCCATCAACCTGAAGATCCGCGCGCAGGAAGGGGAGGACTGCTCCAAGTGGGAGAACATCCCCAAGGGCACCGCCCTGCTGGTGCGCGGCGACTGCACCTACGACAAGTACGAGCACGACTACATCGTCTACCCCTACGATGTCCTGTTCGTGGAGCGGAAAAAGCGGGAGGACAACGCCCCGGAAAAGCGGGTGGAGCTTCACCTGCATACCAAGCTGTCCAGCATGGATGCCTTCTGCGACCCGGGCGGCATCGTCAAGCTGGCCCACCGGATGGGCCACCCTGCCATTGCCATCACCGACCACGGTGTCTGTCAGGGCTACCCGGAGGCCATGCTGGCCACCGACGAGATCCACAAGAGCGACCCGGATTTCAAGCTGATCTACGGCTGCGAGGCCTACTTTGTGGATGATATGGTGCCCTGCGTTTACGGCGTGAGGGACCAGCCGCTGGACGGTGAGTTCTGCGTGTTCGACACCGAGACCACCGGCCTGGACCCCGGCGTGGAGTACCTGACCGAGATCGGCGCGGTGATCGTGCGGAACGGGGAAGTGGTGGAGGAGTTCGACACCTTTGTCAAGCCGGGCAAGCCCATCACCCCCAAGATCACCGAGCTGACCGGCATCACCAACGAGATGGTGGCCGATGCCCCCGGGGAAAAGGAAGCGCTGGAAGCCTTTCTCCGGTTCGCGGATGGCCGCATCCTGGTGGCCCACAATGCCCATGCGTTCGATATCCGCTTCCTGAAAGCCGCCGCCAAGCGCAGCGGCATTTCCTTTGAGCCGACCTATATCGACACCCTGACCATGGCGCAGGCCATGTACCCGGGCCTGCACAACTACAAGCAGGGGACCATCAACAAGCATCTGGAGCTGCCCAGCTACGAGGCCCACCGCGCCTGCGAGGATTCCGCCGCGCTGGGCCGCATCTTCTGCGTCATGCTCAGTGACCTTGCCGAGAAAGAGGTCACCACCGTGGAGGGCATCAACACCGGCCTGGGCGGCAACCGGGAGGTGCTGAAAAAGAAGTACTTCCACCTCATCATTCTGGTCAAGAACCAGATGGGCCTGAAGAACCTGTACAAGATCGTGAGCGAGGCCCACGTCAACTACTTCTTCAAGAAGCCCCGTGTGCCCCGCAGCCTGCTGAACAAGTACCGCGACGGCCTGATCCTGACCAGCGCCTGCGAGGCGGGCGAGCTTTACCGTGCCGTTGTGGAGGGGCGCTCCTACGAGGAACTGAAGAAGATCGCCTCCTACTACGATGTGCTGGAGATCCAGCCCCTGGGCAACAACGAGTATATGGTGCGGGACGGTAAGGTGGAGAGCGAGGAAGTCATCAAGGACTTCAACCGCACCATCATCCGGCTGGGCGAGGACCTGCATAAACCGGTCATCGCCACCGGCGACGTGCACTTTACCGAGCCGGAGGATGCCATCTACCGCACGGTGCTGCAGGCGGGCAACGGCTTCAAGGATGCGGACACCCAGCCCCCGCTGTTCTACCGCACCACTGAGGATATGCTGAAGCAGTTCAGCTACCTGCCCAAGGAAAAGGCCTACGAGATCGTGGTGACCAACCCCCGCAAGATCGCGGCCACCATCGACAACAACGTGCGGGCCATTCCGCGCGGCACCTACCCGCCCAGCATCGAGGGCGCGGAGCAGCAGCTGCGCGATGCCACCTGGGAACACGCCAGGCGGGATTACGGCGACCCCCTGCCCAAGATCGTGGAGGACCGCCTGAAAAAGGAGCTGGACTCCATCTGCGGCCACGGCTACGCTGTTCTGTACGTCATTGCCGTCAAGCTGGTGGCCTACTCCAACGCGGGCGGCTATCAGGTGGGCAGCCGTGGCTCGGTGGGCTCCTCTGCCGTGGCCCACTTCTCGGGTATTTCGGAGGTCAACAGCCTGCCGCCCCACTATCGCTGCCCCAAGTGCAAGTACAGCGAGTTCATCACCGACGGCAGCGTGGACGACGGCTTTGACCTGCCCGATAAGGACTGCCCCCACTGCGGCACCCGGATGCTGGTGGACGGCCACGACATCCCCTTTGAGACCTTCCTGGGCTTCTACGGCGACAAGGAGCCTGATATCGACCTGAACTTCTCGGGCGAGTATCAGTCCAACGTCCACCGCTATACCGAGGAGCTGTTCGGCAAGGCCAATGTGTTCAAGGCGGGCACGGTGTCCGGCATTCAGGACAAGACCGCCTACGGCTACGTCAAAAAGTATCTGGAAGCCCGCGGCAAAACCGTCAACCACGCCGAGGAGAACCGCCTGACCCTGGGCTGCACCGGTGTCAAGCGCACCACCGGCCAGCACCCCGGCGGCATGGTGGTTGTGCCCGATACCTACGAGATCTACGATTTCTGCCCCATCCAGCACCCGGCGGATGATGTGGCGGGCGGCCTGCTCACAACGCATTTCGAGTTCAAGTACCTCCACGACACCCTGCTCAAGCTGGACGAGCTGGGCCACGATATGCCCACCTTCTACAAGTATTTTGAGGAGTACACCGGCATCCCCGTGGACAGCATCCCCATGAACGACCCCCGGGTGTACAGCCTGCTCACCAGCCCGGAGGAGCTGGGCGTGACCCCGGAGCAGATCGACAGCCAGACCGGCACCTTCGGCATCCCGGAAATGGGCACCAACTTCGTGCGCGGAATGCTGGTGGAGGCCCGGCCCCGGAACTTCTCGGAGCTGATCCAGATCTCGGGCCTGTCCCACGGCACCGATGTCTGGACCGGCAACGCCGACGAGCTGATCCGCAGCGGCACCTGCACCATCGCGGAGGTCATCGGCTGCCGTGACAGCATCATGCTCTACCTGCTGCGCAAGGGGCTGGAGCCCAAGATGGCCTTTGATATCATGGAGGCTGTCCGTAAGGGCAAGGTGGCCAAGGGCGGCTTCAAGCCCGGCTGGGAAGAAGCCATGCGGGAGCACGAGGTGCCGGACTGGTACATCGAGTCCTGCCGCAAGATCAAGTATATGTTCCCCAAGGCCCACGCTGTGGCCTACCTGATGAGCGCCATCCGGCTGATGTGGTTCAAGCTCTACCGCCCGGCAGAGTTCTACGCCGTTTACTTCACCGTGCGCGGCGATGATATCGACTATGAGGCCGCTGTGGGCGGTGCGGCTGTGGCCCGCGCCCACATGGAGGCGGTGAAGCGCCGCCTGAAAGAGGAGAAGAACGCCAAGGACGAGGACGTGCTGGTCAGCCTGCAGCTGGTCAACGAAATGCTCTCCCGCGGGTATGCGTTCCTGCCCATCGAGCTGGGCAAGAGCCGCGGCAACAAGTATATCGTGGAGGATGGCAAGGTGCGCCTGCCCTTCTGTGCCCTGAAAGGCGTGGGCGGCACTGCCGCCGCCTCGCTGGAGCGTGCCACCATCGACGGGCAGGAGTATATCTCCGTGGAGGAGCTCCAGCAGGCCACCGGCGTGACCAGCGCCGTGCTGGAAAGCCTGCGCACCGCCGGTGTGCTGGCAGACCTGCCCGAAAGCAGCCAGGTGAGCTTCTTCTGACCCCTTGACTTTTAGGGGAAGGCAGGCTCAGGCTCCGAATCGTTCATCAAGTGCGACAAAAAATCCCCTGCCGGATCATTGGCAGGGGATTTTTGAGTTGTGTGGTGCAGCTGCTGGTATTAAACCTCTCCGTCAAAACCTGACGGTTTTGCCACCTCCCCTAGTAGGGGAGGCCTTGGCATAGGGTTCATTTTTCGCAATGATCGCCTGTCGGCTCCAAAACCGGCATCTGCCGCAAGGGTAAGACTTTGCGCCAGCAGGGCAAACAGGAGCGAAGCGCCAACCCCCGAAAACGCGATGGCCTGCCAAGGGCTCCCCTACTAGGGGAGCTGGCGCGGAGCGCCTGAGAGGTTTAGCCGCAAGCAGCTGCTTCCCTCGCAGGGCATTGGCCCCCTTTACGCTTCCTTTTCCATAGCGGCCAGCGGGGTCAGGTACTCCTTGCAGCACTCCTCGTACATGAGGGAGTATTCCTTGCTGGGGTTGTGGTGCATCAGGCTCTTGAGGGTGTGGGAATCGTAGTCATCGCCCTCGCTGGTGCCCACCAGACGGGCCGCCACGTTGGAGCAGTGGTCGGAGATGCGCTCCACATTGTTCAGCACATCCAGGAACACCACGCCGGTATCAATGGAGCAGATGCCATCCTTCAGGCGCTTGATGTGGCCGTCGCGGAGCTTCTCCACCAGAATGTCGATGACCTCTTCCAGCGGCTCCACCTGACGGGCCAGCGCGATGTCATCGTTCTCAAAGGCATCGTTGGTGCGGGTCAGGATCTGCTCCAGCGCGGAATCCAGCAGCTTCAGCTCGTTCTTGGCAATGTCGCTGAAGGAGGCCTCTTTCTCGTAGAGCTCCACAGCCTTTTCCTGAATGTTCACGGCGTAGTCGCCGATGCGCTCGAACTCGGTGACAAAATTCAGCAGCTCGGTCACGGCGTGGCTCTCGTCGTCGCCCAGCTCCTGGTCAGTCATCTTGATGAGGTAGTTGGAGATCTCCACCTCCATCCGGTCGATAAGGTTCTCCCGCACATTGATGGCGCTCACCACGTCCTCATCCATCTTAAGCAGCAGGGGAGTGGAGAGGCTGACGTTGCGGGCGGCACGGCGGGACATCTTGACCACGGCGCTCTTGGCCTGCTGCAGGGCCACGGCCGGGCTCTTGAACAGACGCTCGTCCAGCACGGGCATACTCATCTCCTGTGCTTCCTCGGCGCTGTTGGGCACGGTGAGCATGGCCAGCTTGGAGAGCACACTGCTGAAGGGCAGGAACAGCAGCATGGCCGCCACACTGGAAAGGGTGTGGATGTTTGCAATGGTGCTCTTGTTCATCACGTCGCCCCACACCGGGATGCCGATGGTGTACCGCACGGCGTAAATGGCACCCAGCAGCACAAAGCTGCCGATGATGTTGAAATACAGGTGGATCAGGGCGGCGCGCTTGCCGTCCTTGGAGGAGCCGCCGATGGTCAGCAGCGGGGTAAAGGCGGTGCCGATGTGGGCACCCAGAATGATGGGGATGGCGCTGCCAAAGGTGACAAGGCCGGTGCTGGACAAAGCCTGCAGGATACCCACCGAGGCCGAGGACGACTGGATGATGACGGTGACGACCATGCCCACCAGCACGCCCAGCACGGGGTTGGTCATGCTGACGAACAGTTCCTGAAAGGCTGCGCTCTCCCGCAGGGGGGACACGCCGGTGTCCATCAGGCTCATGCCCGTGAACAGGATGCCGAAGCCCAGCATGATCTGGCCGATGTTCTTCTTTTTGGCGTTGCGCAGGAACACATAAAAAATGCAGCCGACAAATGCCACCACCGGCGCAAACGTCTTGGGCTGGATGAGGGTCAGCAGAAGGCTTTCACCCGAGATATCCGCCATGCGGATGAGCTGACCGGTGACCGTGGTACCAATGTTTGCACCCATGATGACACCCACCGACTGCGTCAGGGTCATAATGCCAGAGTTGACAAGGCCGACACAGATGACGACTGTGCCTGCGGAGGACTGGATCACGCCGGTGATGAGGGTGCCGAAAATGACACCCTTGATGGTGGAGGAGGTCAGCTTCTGCAGCACGCCCTGCATCTTGCCGCCCGCCAGCTTTTCCAGGCCGGCACCCATGATCGACATACCATAGAGGAACAGCGCAATACCGCCCAACAATGAGGTGATGTGTGTGATATCCATCTCGATACTCCTAAAAACTTCCTTTTGCTCTTAAAACAAACCAAGGACGGCCGCCCGGGGCTTCCTGCCCTGAACGCCGTCCTTTTTATTATAGCATTGAACTCCCCCGGACAACAAGCGTTATTTTACATGTTTTTTGCATTTTTACTGCATTTCCGCGCCGTTTTGTCCTTTTGTCAACTGTTCTTTTCTTATATTTTACAGGTATTTTACATTTGAACTTTCCCCGCGCGCTCCTGACATGTTTCCGGGAACTGCCGGGAATATGTCATGCGGCCTCGTCCAGCTCCTCCATGGCCTCCCGCACCGTGTCCGCCGAGAAGAGGAACACCCCGCCCCGGGTATATACCTCCACATGGCCGCCTACAGATCGGATCTCGTACTCACTCATGGTGTTCCCTCCTGTTCCTGCGGCCCGCCTCCGGGCCGCTCCTGTTTTGTTCGACAAGAGGAGTATACCAGATGCTGGGTACGATAAGGGGGACTTTCAAGCAGTCCGCTTGACTTTTTTCATAAGCCAGCATATAATGAATATGACACCACATACGACACCACAAAGACGAGGGAATAAAAGATGTCTCAATGGGATAAGCTGCTGGCACGCATTTGTGCGCTTTCCAAAGACCTGCGGTTTGATGAACTGCGCAAGGTGTTGGAAAGCTATGGCTATGAGATGACTGCCCCCCGGAGCGGGAGCAGCCACTATACCTTCCGCAAAGCAGGCTGTATGCCCATTACGATACCCAAGCACGAACCGATCAAGAAAGTATATGTGGAAATGGTGCGTCAGATCGTAGAGAGTGAGGCGAAAAACGATGAAAACGCTGAATGAATATCTGGCTCTTCCGTATCGGATGGAGATTGTAGAGGACAGGGAAGAGGGCGGCTATGTTGTCTCCTATCCCGATCTGCCGGGGTGCCTGACCTGCGGCGAGACCATTGAAAGCGCTGTGGAGAATGCCCGGGATGCTAAGAGGGTCTGGCTGGAGGCCGCACTGGAAGAGGGCGTATCCATTCCGAAGCCGGACAGTCTGGAGGATTACTCCGGGCAGTTCAAGCTCCGCCTGCCCCGCAGCCTGCACCGCGCTCTGGCGGAGCACTCCCAGCGGGAAGGCATCAGCATGAATCAGTACTGCGTTTACCTGCTGGCAAAAAATGATGCCCTGCACGCAGGGTAAAAGGAAAGCTTTCCGGCCCTTCGCTCTGGTGAGCGGGGGCTTTTCTTATTTTCTCCCTCTTTTTTCGCATTTTTCGCGCGAAAAATCGCCGGAACATACTCGTTGACGACACAACCAAAAGGTGTTACACTTTGGGTAACAAAACAACGCTGTGTGATGCAAAAGAAAGAGGTGTTTCCATGAACGAAATGAAGGAAGCAGTGGGGAACTGGCGGGAGGCAAAGCAGTTCAGCCCGGCGGACGAGAATGATTTCCTGCGGTGGCTGGACAAGGCCGACACCGAGGAAAAGCTCTTTTCCCGGCTGACCTTCTGGTTTACCTTCCGGGGCCTGCCTGCGGACCAGAACCAGCGGTATCATCTGGTGCAGGAGCGGGCCCGGGAACTGCGGCTCTGGAACGGGCTGGAGCTCAAGCTCCGGCGCTGGCAGGACCGTGTGGCCGACGAGTACGAGCAGATCGGAAAGGAGGCGTTCGCGGCCCGCATCGGCGAAGACTACGCCGATTACATCAACAGCCTGACCGACCCGGAGGCCGCCCCGCAGCAGGCTGCCCCGGAGCCGGAGACCGCAAAGCCTGCCGGGGTGCAGGCGTGGTCGGCCCGGGAGCTGTCTGAAATGGTGCTGCCGCCCATCCGCCATGTGGTGGAGGGCCTGCTGCCCATGGGCATGGGGGTGCTGGTGGCAAAGCCCAAGCTGGGCAAGAGCTGGATGGTGCTGGACCTCTGCCTTGCCGTGGCACAGGGGGAGCCGTTCCTGGGGTTCCCCACCCGGCAGCACGGCACGCTCTACCTCGCCCTGGAGGACGGCAAGAGCCGGATGCAGACCCGCCTGCGCCGCTTGCTGGAGGGCAGGCCCGCCCCGGCCAACATGCACGTTATGTTTCAGGCCCAGCGGCTGGGCGAGGGCCTGCTGGAAACGCTGGGGGAGTATCTGGATGCCAACCCGGACATCCATCTGGTCTGCATCGATACCTTATCCAAGATCAAGCCCAAGGCAAAGCCCTTTGAAAATGCCTACGATGCCGACTACGACTACATGGGCAGGCTGAAGGCCTTTGCCGACAGCCGAGGCATCTGCGTGCTGCTGGTGCACCACACCCGCAAGAGCAAGAACCCCGAGGACAGCTTCGACAACATCAACGGCTCCACCGGCATCCTGGGCGCGGCGGATTTCACCATCGTGCTGGACAAGCAGAGCCGGATGGCCGATGAAGCAGGCTTTCTGCTCACCGGCCGCGACATCGAGCAGTGCGAGCGGGTCATCCGCTTTGATAAGGCCCGCTGCCGCTGGGTCATGCAGGGCACGGCGGCCCAGCTGGCCGCGCAGCGCCGGGTGGCCGAGTATGAGGCAGAGCCCATCGTCAAGACCCTGCGGGTGCTCCTGCAGCAGGGGGATGGAACGTGGAGCGGCAATGCGCAAGCATTGATGCAGATGGGAGTGCGTTATACAAACGAAGAGCTTGCTTCCAGCACACGAGCATTGGCAGGACGAATCAAAGAGCTGCAACCAATACTCTGGGAAAGAGATGCAATCAAGTGCTGGGATAAACAGAATGGAACAGGCGGAAAACGATACTGCTTTAAGATGAATCGGATTGATAATACTGTGCCTGTTATGGATTCTACACAACTGTCGTTAAGACATAATTATCGTTGATATCGTTGCTATCGTTGATAAAACCGCATTCTCTGCAACGATTGCAACGAATGCAACGATAGAAATGAGTATAACGAGAACCCCCTCCGGTATGGTGTGTACCGAAGGGGGTTCGTTGGGGTTTGATGGCGTGCCCTCTCAGTCTCGCTGCGCTCGACAGCTCTCCCGAAGGGAGAGCCAACGCATC
>OGPM01003012.1_pt1 | contig 10996 bp, 7 predicted proteins | sample 1552961 | NCBI WGS metagenome assembly OGPM01 (sample SAMEA2580304, study PRJEB22360) | human gut metagenome | biome: human gut; feature: human-associated habitat; material: faeces | place: Denmark | collected 2008/2010
CGCCGTGTTCGCCCTGACCCGCCTGCGCAGCGACCCGGCCAAAAAACAGGCGGAGTTCGTGGTGCAGCAGCTGCTCTCCTGCTCTTCTGCCGTGGAGCAGGCCGTGGATGCCGCCGCGCCCGCCGGCAGTGAACCGGGGCTTGCTGCTGTGGACACCGATGGGCTGTACGCCTTTCTTCAGGCACAGTTGGGCGATGCCATGACAGCCGACTGCCTTGATAAAGTCATGGCAAACCGCCTGCCCACCCGCATCACTGCGCTGGCCGGGCAGTCCGGCGGCAAGCTGGTGCCCGCTGACCTCACCCTGAAAAAGCGCGCCGGGGCAGAAAACTGCTACGACTTTTCCGCCGCCCTGCTGACCGCTGCGGACAGCACCGCCGCCGCACAGGTATCCGGCACCATCACCATGGTGAAGGAGGACGGCCGCTGGAAGGCCTCTGCCATCACACTGAACCTGTAACAAGCCCTTTTGCCCCTGTGCCCTGCGGCATGGGGGCATTTTTTGCTTATAATGTATATCTTTTTGCGCGCGCGTATGTTATACTTAGATGTTGTATCACACTATTATCAAGAAAAGGTATTATCATATCATGAATGAAAACGATATCTGGCTCATTGCAGGGCTGGGCAACCCCGAAGCAAAGTACGATGGCACCCGCCACAACGCCGGTTTTGCCGCGCTGGCCGCACTGGCCGACAAGTGGAACATCTCTGTGAGCAAGACCAAGTTCCAAGGCCTGTGGGGACAGGGCGAGGTGGACGGCCACAAGGTGGTGCTGCTGAAGCCCCTGACCTACATGAACCTCTCCGGCGATTCCATCGCCCCCATGGCGGGCTTTTTCAAGATCCCTGCCGACCATGTGCTGGTGCTGTGCGATGACATCACCCAAGCCCCCGGCAAGCTGCGCATCCGCCCCTCCGGCTCTGCGGGCGGGCATAACGGCCTGAAGAGCATCATTTCCCGGCTGGGCGGGGAGAATTTTCCCCGCATCCGCATCGGCATCGGCGCAAAGCCCCACCCGGACTACGACCTTGCCGCATGGGTGCTGGGCAAGTTCCCGCCGGAGGACGCCAAAGCGATGACCGACCGCTACCCGGACATTGAAGCCGCCGCCAAACTCATCATGGACGGCAAGCTGGGCTTCGCTCAGAGTAAATATAATGGATAAACCTCTCAGTCTCGCATCCGCTCGACAGCTCTCCTAACAGGGGAGCCCTTGGCAAAGAGGTGCCGTTTTCGATGAAACTGATTTGCGTTTGCTGAAAAACGTCACGGAATGCCAAAGCCTCTCACTTTGGGAGAGGTGGCACGGCGAAGCCGTGACGGAGAGGGCAAGGATGCTGACAAAAAGCAAAAAACACAGCGATACAAGCCCTGCTTGTCAGAGCCATCGTATCGCAACGCCGCTGGAGTAATTTCACCGGGCTTGCCCTCTCAGGCGCTGACGCGCCAGCTCCCCCAAAGTGGGAGCCCTTGGCAAAGAGGTTTCGTTTTCGATGAAACTGATTTGCGTTTGCTGGAAAACGCGACGGAATGCCAAAGCCTCTCACTTTGGGAGAGGTGTCTGCGGAGCAGACGGAGAGGGCAAGGATGCTGCCAAAGAGCCAGACACACAGCGATACGCACCCTGCTTGTCAGAGCCATCGTATCGCAACGCCGCTGGAGTAATTTCACCGGGCTTGCCCTCTCAGGCGCTGACGCGCCAGCTCCCCCAAAGTGGGAGCCCTTGGCAAAGAGGTGTCGTTTTGCTGAGATTGATTAAAGTTCGATGGAAAACGTACCGGACTGCCAATGCCTCTCCTGTCAGGAGAGGTGTCATCAAGTGAAGCGATGATGACGGAGAGGTTCTTCATCAGAGAGGAGGTCTACGATGTACGAGGCACTGTTAAAGGCCACGCCTGAATATCAGAAGATCGCTGCCAGCCTGGCTGCACCAGGCCCGGCAGCCCTGTTTGGCCTGCCCCCGGCGGGCCGCGCCCTGCTGTACGCCGCCCTGCAAAAAGACCTGGACCGGGTGCTCTGCATCGTGACCCCGGGCGAGGCCGAGGCCACCCACTTTGCGGAAGACCTCAAGGCCCTGGGCCTGACGGCAGCGGTCTTCCCACCCCGGGATTTCATGCTCCGCCCCGTGGAGGGCGCGGGCCGCGAGTACGAGTACCGCCGTCTTTCTGTATTGGGCCAGCTGGCGGGCGGGCGGCTGAATGCCGTCTGTGTCCCCGCCGAGGCCCTGCTGCAATACACCGTCCCCCGGGACGAATTTTTAAAGAATACCCTCACCCTCAAGCCCGGCATGGTCTACAACCGGGAGGCGCTGGTGGAGCGGCTGTTTGCCGCCGGGTATGTCCGCCGCAGCCAGGTGGATGGCCCGGGCCAGTTCAGCGTCCGGGGCGACATTGTGGACATCTACGCGCCGGACATGCGCCAACCCGCCCGTGTGGAGTACTGGGATGACGAGATCGACTCGCTGGCATCGTTCGACCTGCTCACCCAGCGCCGGGACGGCTCATTGGAAAAGATCTATCTCTCCCCCGCCCGCGAGGTGCTGTTCGGCAACACGGTACAGACGGCGGAGGCCCTCCGCGACGCCCGGAAAAAGGCCCGCGGCAAACACCGGGCAGCGCTGGAAAAGGCCATGGAGGCTGATCTGGCCCAGCTGGATTCCGGCCTGATGCCCGAAGCCATGGACAAATACTACGGCCTGCGGTACGCTGTCCCCGCCACCCTGCTGGACCACCTCACCGGCCCCATCTTTGTGCTGGATGAGGTAGGCGGCATCCGGGATGCTCAGAAAGCCACCGAGTTCCGCCGGGGCGAAGAGCTCACCGGCCTGCTGGAAGAGGGCGTCATCTGCCCCGGGCTGGATGTGCTCTACCAGACCATGGACGACCTGGCCATTGCCGCCCAAAAACAGAGCACCCTGCTGTGCGAGAACTTCCTGCGCGGCATGAACGAGTTCAAGCTGAAAGACCTCATCAACGCGGAGGCTTTCGCGGCCCCCAACTGGGGCGGCGACCTGGCCTCCCTGCGGGAAGATCTGGACCCGCTGGTGGAGCAGGGCTATGCCATCGCGCTGTTCGCAGGCACCCCCAAGGGCGCTGCCGCCCTCACCCGGGACCTGGCCGACAAAGGCTACGCGGTCAGCATGAGCCGGGACGTCCGCCCCGCCAAAGGGCTGGTGCAGATCCTGCCCGGCCACCTGACGGCCGGGTGCACGTTTCCCTTTGCCCGTGTGGCAGTCCTCTCTTCCCGCCGCCATGGTCTGGATGAAGCCAGCGAGGCCGCCAAGAAACGCAAAAAGAACAAAAACGCCCTGTCCAGCCTTTCGGACATCAAGCCCGGCGATTATGTGGTACACCAGAGCCACGGCATCGGCATGTACGCAGGCATCCAGCGGCTGGAAGTGCAGGGTGCCACCAAAGATTACCTCAAAGTGCAGTATTCCGGCTCCGACGTGCTGTATGTGCCCGTCACCCAGCTGGACCTGCTTTCCCGCTACACCGCCCCTGGCGATGAAGAAAAAGTCAAGCTGGCCAAGCTGGGCGGTGCCGAGTGGCAGCGCACCCGCGCCAAGGTCAAAAAGGCCACCGAGGAGATGGCCCAGGAGCTCATTGAGCTCTACGCCCGCCGCCGACAGGCACAGGGCTACGCGTTCCCGCCGGACGGCGACTGGCAGAGCGATTTTGAGACCCGCTTTGAGTACGACGAGACCGACGACCAGCTCAACGCCACGGCGGAGATCAAAAAGGATATGGAAAAAACCTACCCCATGGACCGCCTGCTCTGCGGCGACGTGGGCGTGGGCAAAACGGAAGTGGCCCTGCGGGCCGCGTTCAAGTGCGTCATGGGCGGCAAGCAGTGCGCCATTCTGGCCCCCACCACCCTGCTGGCCTGGCAGCACTACAACACCATCCTCTCCCGGATGGAGGCGTTCCCGGTCAAAGTGGAGATGATGTCCCGCTTCCGCACCGCCAAACAGCAGAAAGAGACCCTGCGGGGCCTGCAGGCCGGCAGTGTGGACATCGTGGTGGGCACCCACCGGCTCCTCTCCAAGGACGTCCGCTTCCACGACCTGGGTCTTGTCATCATTGATGAGGAGCAGCGGTTCGGCGTCAAGCACAAGGAGAAGCTGAAAGAGAACTTCATCGGGGTGGATATGCTCACCCTTTCGGCCACACCGATCCCCCGCACCCTGAACATGGCCATGAGCGGCATCCGCGACCTCTCCACCATTGAGCAGCCGCCCTTTGAGCGCCAGCCCGTGGAGACTTTCGTCCTCGAGTACAACGATGTCATCCTGGCCGAGGCCATGAAGAAAGAGCTGGCCCGGGGCGGGCAGGTCTACTATCTGCACAACCGGGTGGACAACATTGAGTCCACCGCCGCCCATGTCAGCCAGATGGTGCCCGGCGCCCGGGTGGGCATCGCCCACGGTAAGATGACCGAGGACGAGCTCAACCCCGTCTGGCAGCACCTGCTCAACGGCGAGATCGACATCCTCGTCTGCACCACCCTCATTGAAACCGGCATCGACGTGCGCAACTGCAACACCCTCATCATTGAGGACGCCGACCGGATGGGCCTGGCCCAGCTGTACCAGATAAGAGGCCGCGTGGGCCGTTCCGGCCGCAAGGCCTATGCCTACTTCACGTTCCGCCGGGACAAGACCCTCTCGGACATTGCTCAGAAGCGGCTCTCCGCCATCCGGGAGTTCACGGCGTTCGGCTCCGGCTTCCGCATCGCCATGCGCGATCTGCAAATTCGCGGTGCGGGCAGCCTGCTGGGCCACAGCCAGCACGGCCACATGGAGGCCGTGGGCTATGACCTCTATGTCAAGATGCTGAATCAGGCCATCGCCCGGGCCAAGGGCGAACCGCTCCAGCGGGACAAGAGCGAGTGCCTTGTGGACCTGCGGGTGGACGCGTTCATCCCCGAAAAGTATATCGCGGATGGGCCGGGCCGCATCGAAGCCTACAAACGCATTGCCGCCATCCAGACCCCCGAGGACGCCGCCGACGTGCTGGACGAACTCATCGACCGCTACGGCGACCCGCCGCCCTCCGTCAGCGACCTCGTGAACGTCTCGCTGGTGCGCGTACAGGCCGCCGCCGTGGGCGTCTACGAAGTCACCCAGAAGAAGGATACCCTGCTGTTACAGGTGGAGACGCTGGACGTGGCCATGATTCGCGGCCTGCTCATCGCTTTCAATGGCCGGGTGACGGCAGGAGCCGGCACCAAGCCCTACCTCTCGGTGACTCTCCAACCCGACGAAAAGCCGCTGGAACTGCTGCAAAGCATCCTCAAGGCGATGGCCGACATCCTTGCTGCCCCGCCGGAAGAAAACACCGGCAAAAAATAAATTTCACTAGGAGTACACTTATGAAGAAGAAACTCATCGCGCTCGTCTGCGCCCTCGCTCTGGCCGTCGGTCTCGTGGGCTGCAGCCTCTCCACCCCGGATTCCGTAGGCACCATCGGTAACGTGGACATCTCTTCCGGCCTCTATCTGCTGGCCCAGTTCGATGCCTACCAGACCGCCGCCGACCTCGCTTCCGACGACCAGGACGCCACCAAGGTGTCCAGCTTCCTCAAGGCCACCATCACCGTCGATGACGCCACCGGCGAGACCGCCGTGGTCAGCGACTATGTGGCCCAGAAGACCCTCGAGAACCTCGAGTCCTACGCCGCCATCGAGACCCGCTTCGACGCGCTGGGCGGCGTGCTGACCCCCGACGAGGAGGCACAGGCCGACAGCTATGCCTCCCAGCTGATGGAGCAGAACGGCGACCTCTATAAGGCCAACGGCATCGGCCTCGACACCCTCAAGCGGTTCGAGCGCATCCTCATCAAGAGCAGCGACCTGCTCACCCTCTGCTACGGCACCGACGGCGAGACCCCCGTCTCCGACGCTGAGCTGACCAGCCACCTCGAGGACGATATGGTCTACATCCGCTACACCGTCATCCCGCTGTACAATACCAGCACCTTCGCCTTCGCCGACGACGACCAGAGCACCCAGATGCTGGAGCTGGCCCAGACCGCCGCCGAGAGCTACAACGCCGCCGTCCACGCTGACGCCGCAGCGCAGACCTCCGCCTTTGGCGCTGCCGTCTCTGCCGCTCTGCCCGACATCTACGCCGTGCTGGACGGCACGCCGTCCTCCGACGCTGCTTCTCTCTCCACCGCCCTGCTGGGTGCTGCCGACATCGACTCCACCTTCTCTGAGGAGGGCGCTGCCGACGCCGTCCGCGCCCTGAAGCCCGGCGAGGCAGCTGCGGTGCAGTACTCCGGCTATGCGCTGATGCTCCTCGTCCGCCTCGACCCGCTGGAGGCCGACACGCTGGACGCTCTCCGCGCACAGGCCCTCTCCGACATGAAGAGCAGCGAGCTGCAGGACAGCATCCAGTCCTTCGGCGCTTCGCTACCTCATGCGCTGGACACCGCCGCCATGAAGAAGCTTCCGGCCTCCAAGATCAAGAACACCCAGAGCGACCAGTAATTTTTCCGGAATAAGATGCAAAAAACTCCGAGGGCCTTCCGGCTCCCGGAGTTTTTTGCTGTCAGGATACGACCTTTTCAAATTCCGCTTCCAGCGCCTCATTGACGGCCCGGATGGCAGCGGCCTCGGGCTTGATGGCCCGGCGGTCGTAGGTGAACAGGCCGTTCACCTCATCCTCCACATCGGTCAGCTGCGTGTATACCAGCGCCGAGAGGCCCTTTCTCAGCTGGGGCAGAATGGTCTTGAGCTGCAAGTCACGGTAGCGCCCGGTCAGCTCGGCCCGGCTTCTGACTGTGCCATAGCCGTAGGTCTTCCGGGGCGGCTCATGGCCGGGCATGGGCCAGGCAATGCCGCCGTACTCGCTGAGGGCCACCGTGCGCACGTTCGGGCGGATGCGGAGCGGATAGAAGTAGTTGTGGATGGAATGCACATCTCCCCCGCCCCGGTCGAACCAGCCGCTGGCCTCATCCACCAGCCGGGTCGGGTCGAGGGCGCGGAGGGCCTTCGTCGCTTTCTCTGCGTCGAACTGCCCCCAGCCCTCATTGAAGGGCACCCAGCATCCGATGGAGGGGTGCTGGCCCAGCGCGGACACCGTGTCGGCCAGCTCCCGGCTGTACTCCTCCCGGCTGCGGGCGCTGCCCCGGCCCAGCAGGCCCCAGAGCAGCTTCCCGTCCGGGGCATAGCGCAGCAGCGGCTGCAAAGCGTTCGTCAGGTAGGTGACGTACCACATGGGGTAGGCCCCGCCGCCGTTCACCATATCCTGCCAGACGATGATGCCCAGTTTATCGCAGTGGTAATACCACCGCTCCGGCTCGATCTTGGCGTGCTTGCGCAGCAGATTGAAGCCCAGCTCCCGCACGGTGTGCAGCTCGTGCTCCACTGCCCCGTCGGAGGGCGGGGTGTAAAGGCCCTCGGGCCAGTAGCCCTGATCCAGCAGGCCGTTGAGGAGGATAGGCTTTCCGTTCAGGAAAAAGCGTTTGATGCCCCCTCCATCCTCTCTGCACTCCCACTTGCGGAGGGCGAAGTAGCTGTGTACGGTGTCGAACCCTTCCTCTTCGCCCTGCGTCGTACCAACGGTCAGGTCGTAGAGAAAGGGGCTGTCGGGACTCCACGGGAAGAAGTGCTCCTCGGAGATATTCAGGGTCACTTCGCCGTCTTGGTCGGCCTCGTCGCTGCCCCAGTCCTCGGCGATGGTCACGCCTCCGGCCCGGACAGCCGCCCAGACATTTACCGCGCCGCCGGGCTTTGTGGTATGGACTCTGACCGTCACAGTCCGGGCGTCATAGTCCGGGGTGACGGTGAGGCGTTCGATATAGTTTTCCGGCACCCGCTCCAGCCAGACGGTCTGCCAGATGCCGCTCTGGGCCGGGTAGAACATCCCGCCGGGCCGGAGGGTCTGCTTGCCTCTCGCCTGCGTGCCGGTGCCGGTGGGGTCCTGCACCGCCACCCAGAGGGTGTTATGGCCCTGCGGGCGGAGCAGGTCGGTGATGTCCAGCGTGAAGGGCCAGTAGCCGCCCCGGTGTCCCCCGGCCAGACGGCCGTTGACCTCCACCGCGCAGACATAATCCACCGCCCCGAAATGGAGCAGGACCCGCCCTCCCTCGCCCGCCGGGGGCGTGAAGGCGCGGTGATAGTGGAGCCACTGGCCGGGCTGCAAGGTGCGGCTCACACCGGAGGCCCTTGCCTCGGGCGAATAGGGCACGAGGATGCTGCCGTCCCACCGGGCCGGAAACTCCGGGCTTCTGGTGATGGCGTAATCCCACAGGCCGTTCAGATTCAGATAGCTGTCCCGGCGCAGGCTGGGACGGGGATATTCGGGGAGCGGATGCATTTTATTTCCTCACTTATAGGCCGCAGCCAGCTTTTCCAGCGCAGGCAGGCTGCGCTCCACTTTCTCGGTGTCGATGCAGTAGGCAAAGCGGACATAGCCCTTGACGCCGAAGGTGTCGCTGGGGACCAGCAGCAGATCGAACTCCCGGGCCTTGAGGCAGAAGGCGTTGGCGTCCTCTTCCAGCGCCTTCGGGAAGATATAAAATGTGCCGCCGGGGCGCTCCACCTCAAAGCCCAGCTCGGTGAGCTTATCGTACAGCAGGTTCATGTTCGTCTCGTAGACAGACAGATCACTGGTGACGTCGAGGCACTCGGCAGTGGCTTTCTGGATGATGCTGGGCGGGCAGTTGTGGCCGGTGAAGCGGGAGATCTGAGCCATCATGTCCACCAGCACGTCTTCGCCCTCGCAGCCGGGCCGGACGGCCACATAGCCCAGACGTTCGCCGGGCAGGCTCAGGCTCTTGGAGAAGGAGAAGCAGGTCAGGGTGTGGGGGTAGAACGCTGCCGGGTAAGGCACCTTTTTGCCGTCGAAGGCGATGTCACGGTAGGGCTCGTCGCTGACGAGGAAGATGTTGTGGCCGAAAACTTTGCTCTTTTCGGTCAGGATGTCAGCCAGACGGCTCAGGGTCTCAGCGGAGTAGACGACGCCGGTGGGGTTGTTCGGGGTGTTGATGAGGACGCAGGTGACGTTCTCGGTCAGCATCTCTTCAAAGGCGTCGAGATTCGGCTGGAAAGCCGGTGCCTGAGGCGGCACGACCTTGAGCACAGCGCCGGTCCCCTCCACATAAGGGCCGTACTCGGGGAAGTAGGGGGCGAAGGTCAGCACCTCGTCGCCGGGCTTTGTCACAGCGCGGATGGCGTGGGCGATAGCGCCCGCCGCACCGGTGGTGGGGAAAATATCCTTCTGCTCATAGGGCAGGCCGAAGGTCTTTGCCAGATGGGCCGCAACGGCGGTGCGGAAGCCCGGGTCGCCCTGACTGGGGCAGTAGCCGTGAAGGGCGACAGGCTCTTCCTCGGCCAGCAGGGTCTGCATGGCTTTGGTGAACTTGTCCGGGCAGGGGACGCTGGGGTTGCCCAGCGAGTAGTCGAACACGTTCTCATAGCCTATCTCGGCGGCGCGCTGTTTGCCGTACATGAAAGTCTCGCGGATGACGCTCTTGTGGCCCAGCATGGCGCGGTAAGTCTCGTTCAGCATAATACTTTCCCTCTTTTTCTTATTGATCCTCTTCCGGCAGAGCGGAGGCATAGCTCTGCTCCACCTTCACCATACAGCAGTATCTCGGGTCCTGCTCCTTGACGAAATTGCACATCTCGGCCAGCCGCGCGTCCTTGTCGCCGGTGTAGCCCGCCGGGAACACGAGGTCGAACAGCACGTTGGTGTGGCTGTCCCCCGGCACGATGCGCAGGTCATGGATGGACAGACGAGGGTCCATCTGACGGGCTTTTTCCATCAAGCGGCTCCGCAGGATGCCTACGGCGGCGTCCGACGTCACGATGGGGTCGTAGTGGATGGTGACCTGTAAGTGGTCTTTTTTCAGAAAATCCCGCTCAATGTTGTCGATGATGTCGTGGGCTTCCAGCGGGTCGGCTTCGGCGGGGAACTCGATGTGGAGCGAGGCAAACTGATGCCCCGGGCCGTAGTCGTGGACCATCAAATCGTGGACGCCCAGCACCCCCGGGTAGCTCATGACGGTGTGCTCGATGTGCTCCACCAGCTCCGGCGAGGGGCTCTCGCCCAGCAGGGGGCTGAGGGTGTCCATCATAAGCCCCCAGCCCGACCAGAGGATGAACGCCGCCACGGCCACGCCCATGAGGCCGTCCAGCACGTCCCAGCCCGTCAGGTGGGAGAGGACGGTGGACAGGAGCACGGCGCTGGTGGTCAGCACGTCGTTCCGGCTGTCGGCGGCGGTGGCCATCAGAGTCTCGGAGTTGATGCGCTGTCCGATGGTCTTGTTGAAGCGGCTCATCCAGAGCTTGACGCCGATGGACGCCGCCAGCACCCCCACACTGAGCCAGCTGAACACCACTGCCGTCGGATGCAGCACTTTGAGCGCAGATTCTTTCAGCAGCGAAAGCCCGATGGCGAGGATGGTGACGCAGACCACGAGGCCCGCCAGATACTCATACCGGGCGTGGCCGTAGGGGTGCTTTTCGTCCGGGCCTTTGGCCGCCAGCCGGAAGCCCACGAGGCTCACCACGTTGGACGAGGCGTCCGAGAGGTTGTTCAGGGCGTCGGCCATGATAGCGATGGAGCCGAACAGCGTCCCCGCCGCCAGCTTGCCCAGACAGAGCAGGAGATTGCAGGCCATGCCCACGAGGCTGGCCAGATTGCCGTAGGCCGTGCGGACGGCGGCGTTCTTGGTATCGTCCGGGTGCCGGACGAACAGGCGGATGAGCAGTTGTGTCATAAAATTCCCTCTCAGCAGGTATTTCGATGCTACCAGTATAGCACTGCACTTTATGGTTTTGAAGTATTTCGGTAAAATTTTTCGGGTATGCAAAGCCCCCGGCGGGGAAGTTCCCTGCCGGGGGCGGCGTTTTCAGCGCAAAGGGCCTTACTTATCGGAAGGCTTGCTCAAATCGATGCTGCGGATGATCTTGCGCACGGGCAGCACGCTCTTGGCGTTCATGGACAGCTCGTCCACGCCCATCCGCAGGAAGGTCTCGGTG
>OGPM01003028.1_pt1 | contig 10963 bp, 10 predicted proteins | sample 1552961 | NCBI WGS metagenome assembly OGPM01 (sample SAMEA2580304, study PRJEB22360) | human gut metagenome | biome: human gut; feature: human-associated habitat; material: faeces | place: Denmark | collected 2008/2010
CCTGTGCATGCTGCTGCTGGGCAAGGCCCATGTCGGCGAGGTACAGGTCAGCCTGTGGGATGACGCTACGGTACAGGCATGCAAGAATTCGGGCGTGGAGCTGCTGTAACTCTTGACAAACCCCTGCCGATTGTGATATTATATTAGAGTTCCCGCTAGTATAGCACAATTGGCAGTGCAGCTGATTTGTAATCAGCAGGTTGCAGGTTCGATTCCTGTTACTAGCTCCACTTAAAAAAGCGCGTTAGCAAAGTAAATCCACTTTGCAACGCGCTTTTTTCTTGTTTTTGTATGTCTTTTTGCGTCCTAAACAGTAAAAAACAGGTCGTAAACAAGTCGTAAACGCAGTAGAATCACATAACGCGGAGTCAGGGTTGAACTCAGGATATTGTAACAGTTGCTGCTGTACATAAAGCTGATGGATTGTTCTTGAGGAATATTTAGAGAAGCTTTTCCTTATTGCACCCTACTCTATATACTCCTAAAAAACGCCCGATAAGCGTGATGCTTACCGGGCGTTTTGCTTTGCTGTTTTAAGTGTTTGCCAGTGCCGTCTGCAGAGCGCAGTAATTCTCCAGTGTCAGCTGCTCGGGGCGAGAACGCTCATCAAGACCGGCGGCCTGCAGGGCGGAGATGACCTGCGCCTTGGGCAGGTGCAGGCCGTTGGCGATGGCGTTGGCGGCGGTCTTGCGGCGCTGGGAGAAAGCGGCGCGAATCAGCGCGAAGAAGGCGGCTTCGTCGCCGTTCGGCACGGTTACGGCGGGCTTCTCCCTCACATCCAGGCGGATGACGGCGCTTGTCACCTTGGGGGCGGGGTAAAAGCTGCCGGGTTGGACGCTGAACAACAGCTTCGGCTCGGCGTAATAGGCCACGGCGTAGCTGATTGCACCCGCATCACGCGTGCCGGGGGCGGCGCAGAGGCGCTGTGCGGCCTCCTTCTGCACCATTACGGTGATGTTCCGGATAGGCAGCTTTTCCTCCAGCAGACGCATCAGAATCGGGCTGGTGATGTAGTACGGCAGGTTGGCACAGACGGCGACGGGCTTGCCGCCGAACTCCTCGGCCAGCAGAGCCTTCAGATCGACCTTCAGCACGTCGTTCAGGATGAGCTTGAAGTTGTCGTAGTCGGCCATCGTCTCTTCCAGCAGCGGCGGCAGACGCTTGTCGACCTCGATGGAGACGACATTGTCCGCACGCTTGCAAAGCTGCTCGGTCAGCACGCCGATGCCGGGGCCGACCTCAAGTGCGCCCCAGCCGGGGCCGATACCGGCGGCCTCCGCAATGCGGGGGCAGATGCCGGGGTTGATGATGAAATTCTGGCCGAAGCCCTTGGACAGGGCAAAGTCATACCGTGCGCAGAGGTCACGGATGGTGGACAGGTCAGTCAATGTGGGCACGGTGGACGTCCTTTCCGAGTCAATAAAAATCAGTTCTGCCCGGCCAGTGCCGTGGCCGCGTTGACGGCCTTGCTGATCTGCGGGTCAGTATCAAGTGTGTAATCGTAGTAGGCGTTCTGCTCGTCGACGGAGAGCGCGGCGTCAATGTCGGGACGCAGGCCCTCCTCATTCCAGGTCTGATCCTCGTTATCGAGCAGCAGGCCCACCGTGATGTAAGCGGCGGAGCCGTCGGAGAAGCTCTGGGCGTCGCTCAGAACGACGCCCTTACCCGCAGTTTTGGTGCCGACGAGCGTCGCACCGGCCATCTTGCGCAGGGCATTGGCGAACAGCTCGGCGCTGCCCGCGGTGGAGCCGTTGACAAGGCAGACGATCGGAACGTTGATCTTTGTCTCATCGGACATACGCAGCACGGTCACATTGCCGTCCCTGTCCTGCTGCTTGGCGATCTCTCCGGAGGGCACACAGTAATCCGCGGCCACAAGGGCGGCGTTCAGGTTCTCGCCGGTGTTGTCGCGCAGGTCAAAGACAAGGCTGTTCGCTCCCTGCTGCAGCAGCTCATCCACAGCAGCCTTGAACTCGCTGGCCGTGCCGGAGGTGAAGGCGTCAATGCGGATGTACCCGCAGGTGTCCGCTACCATCTGACGGGTGTAGATGGAGGGTGTTTTGTAGTTGGAGTGGACAAGATTCAGCTGCTGCTCCTGGCGGTCCGGCGTCAGGTAGGTGATCGTGGTGGTCGTACCCTCCTCACCCAGCAGCTTGGAGGTCAGGCGCGCGGTGGAGGTGATGTTGCGCGTCGACTCATCGTTGATAGCGGTGATGAAGCCGCCGACCTGCATCCCGGCCTCTGCGGCGGGCGAGTTGTCATACAGGCGGATGATGCGGGCGTAGCCGGAGGATGTGTCATTGACGACAGCGACGCCGATGCCGGTCAATGTGCCCTTTTCCACAGACTGCTTCTCGCTGTATTCTTTGGCGGTGTAGTAGACGGCGTACTTGTCGTTGATGCCGTTCATGTAGCCCGCAGCTAAGCGGTCATTCAAGGTGTCCTCGTCGATGGTGAAATACTCCCCTGCGCGGACAAAACGATCAATTTCGGACAGCTTGTTGTACTGGCGCTCCTTGTTTTTGACGCTGGACACTGTGGTGTTGAACATCTTCATGGACACGACCATGGTCAGCGAGAAGGTGACGGCCATTGCAATGATGGCAATGGTGGCCGCCACGCCAAGACTGATTTTTTTGCTCATGGGTCTGATGGCTCCTTACTGTGTTTGCGTTATGCCCCGTAGGCTAGTGAGAAAAATACCGTAGAGAAAAGGCTGAGTATCATCAGAACGGCGACTACAAGGCAGAAAATACGCACGGAGGTTTTGTGCTTCTGCGGCTTCATACAGATTCCCCTTTCGTTATGAGAGGTAGTTCATGACATTGACCAGGACGTTGTTGACCTTCATTTCCAGGTGCAGATGGTTGCCTGTGGAGTTGCCGGTGGAGCCGACATAACCAAGGATCTTGCCCTTTTCCACGGGCTGGCCCACGCTGACAACGGGCGCGCTGTTCATGTGGGCGTACAGCGTCGAATAAGTATTGCCGTTGTCATCCTTGCCGTGGTAGACCTGCACGTAGTAGCCCCAGCTCCAGTGGTAAGCCGCAGCGGTGACGACACCGCCGGAGACGGCGTAGATTTCGGTGCCGCCCGGTGCGGCGTAATCGGTGCCGCGGTGGCCGTGGCCGCCGAAGTAGCAGGAGACGTACTTATAGGTGGCCAGCGGGCGGCCAAAGTCCAGCGAGCACTGGATGGACGCATTGCCGTAAGCCTGGTTGGCGGCGTTCAGCGCGGCGTCCAGCTCGGCAGCGGCCTTATCCACGGCCTTGTTGGCTTCGATCAGGGCCGCCTTGTTGGCCTCGATCTCGGCATCCGCTGCGGAAATGTTGGCGTCGGTCTGGGAGATATTCTGGGCAAGCTCATTCGTCTTGCCGTCCAGCGCGGTCTTTTGGGTCTCCAGATCGGCCTGCGTGGCCTCCAGGTCCGCCTTGGCCTGCTCCAGCTCGGCGCGCTGCTGCTCCAGCTCGGCGTGCTCATTTTCAAGCTGTTGGCAGGTGTCCTCGTCCTTATTAACGATCTGATCCAATGTGGTGGCAAAGGTCAGCAGCTGGTACAGGTTGGTGGCACTGGACAACAGTGCGATGGAGCCGCCGTCATTCAGACGCTGCATCGCACGCATACGATCTTTAAAGTCCGCCCAGCGCTGGTCGTATTCGGCCTGCTTCTGGTCGACCTCCTGCTGCTTCCGGTCAATCTCGTCCTGCTTGTTGACGATTTCCTCATCCAAAGAGCCGATCTGCTCGGACAGGTTGCTGATCTGGCTCAAAATCAGTGCCTTCTGCTGTTCAAGCTGCGTTTTGAGCGCCTCAGCGTCGGCCTTGTTGCTCTGCGCGTCCTTGAGCTGCTGGTTGACCTTTTCCTGCTCAGACTGCAGTTCCTGCAGCTTCTGGCGCAGGTCGCTGACGCTGGAGGAGGCGGCCAGCGGCGTCATGACGGTGGAAAGCGTCATGCTCATGGCGACAGCCGCGCTCAGCAGAAGCGAAATCAGCTTTTTGCCGTGTTTTACATGCTTCATGGTCTTATACGTTCCCTTTATCCCCTGTTATACATTCAGATGCTTGCGGATGCTGGTGGCGGTGCCGAGGCCGCAGAGCACGAAGCCCAGCAGCACAAAGCCGCCGACGATGTAGTACCAGACGCTTTCCAGCGGGACAAGCGTGCCGCCGAACATCTGCGAAAGGTTGGACGGATTCTCGGCATACCAGCGGCAGAGTGCATAGTACGCGCCGCAGACGATGCCGGACGCAATGCCAGCCGAAATCAGGCCGGAGGTGACGCCCTCGACAAAGAACGGAAAGCGGATGAAGCCGTTGGTCGCGCCGACGAGCTTCATAATGCCGATCTCCTTGCGGCGGTTAAAGACGGTGATTTTGATCGTGTTGTTGATGACGACGATGGAGACGATGGCCAGCACCGCGACCAGGCCGTAGCAGGCGTAGTTGATGACCTTCTGCAGGGACGTGAAGGTATCCGCCATAGCCAGCGGGGCCTTGACGCTGTAAACGCCGTCGATCTGCATGAGCTGGGCGGAGACTTCCTTAATGTTGTCGGGGTCGTCCACGGTCACGCGGTAGTTGGGAGTGAACGGGTTGTCATTGGCAAAGACCTGCTGCAGGTTTGTGTAATCCTTCAGCATATCGCTGTAGGTCGCCAGAACGTCCTCCGGCGACATATAGGTCACGCTCACAACGTGGGGTGTGTTGCGGATGGCCGCGTCGGCGGCGGCAATCTGCTCGTCGGTGGCGACCTCGCTCTCGCCGGTGCCGCCCATGTAGACGACGGTCAAGTTCTGGTTGCCGATGTATTCGACCATGTGGTCAATGTTGATGCCCAGCAGCGAGGCTGCGCCGATCAGCAACATGCAGACGGTCAGCACGCCCATGGAGGCAAAGGTCATCAGCCGGTTGGCGCGCAGATTGTGCAGGCCCTGGCCGACTAAGTAGATAAAACTGGAAAAACGCATGGTATCCCCTCTTACTTACAAATCAGTCCTCGTCGTACTCATAGTCGTCCGCTTCGCGCTCGGCCATGGCGGCAGCGTAGCAGCGCGCGGCAGAAGGGTCAGCGGTGTCGGAGGCTACCATGCCGTTGGCCAGCGTGATGACGCGGTTGCCGTACTTGCGGGCCAGCTTGTGGACGAGCTCGTGTTCATGGGTGACGACGACAACGGTGATGTTGACCTTGTTGATGGCCTCAAACAGCTGCATGATGTCCATCGACATTTCGGGGTCGATGTTACCGGTGGGCTCGTCCGCGATGATGAGCTTGGGGCGGTGGGCTAGCGCGCGGGCAATGGCCACACGCTGCTGCTCGCCGCCGGAGAGCTCATCCGGCAGGCGGTCCATTTTGTCCTCCAGACCGACAAGGGAGAGTGCAAACGGTACGCGGTCCTTAATCTTTTTGGTCGAGATGTTCGTCACGCGCATGGCGAAGGCGACATTCTCATAGACGGTCATGGTGGGGATCAGGCGGAAGTCCTGGAACACAACGCCCATCTGGCGGCGCAAGTAGGGCACCTTGCGGCGCTTGATGCGCGTTAAATCCTGCCCATTGATAAAGACCTTGCCCTCGGTGGGCTTCTCCTCCATCTGGATGAGCTTTAAAAACGTGGATTTGCCCGCGCCGGAATGGCCGAGGATAAAGACGAACTCGCCCTCGTCAATATGGATGTTGATGTCCTCCAGCGCGACGTTCTCATCGTTGTGGGTCTCGTAGGTTTTATATACATGTTCAAAATCGATCATTCGGGGTTCTCCTGCCGTGGTGTGGCTTTGCTGTTATGGTTACAGTCATACATATAATAGAATACCATGTCAGACCTCTGCGGTCAAGGTGCTTTACGGCTGCAAAAAGCAGGAAAATGGCGCTGCCTTGCGGTGCAGCGCCATTTGTGAAAGTTTTTTTAAAATCAATATTTGGCCGGGTTGGCGGACAGATATTTCTTGACCATCAGCGCCACCTTAAAGACGATGGCATCATCGAAATTGCGCAGGTCAAGGCCGGTCAGCTTGCGGATCTTCTCAAGGCGGTAGACCAGCGTGTTGCGGTGAACGAACAGACCGCGGCTCGTCTCGGAGACGTTCAGGTTGTTCTCAAAGAAGCGCTGGATCGTGAACAGCGTCTCGGCATCGAGGGAGTCGATGCTCTCCTGCTTGAACACCTCGCGAAGGAATGCCTCGCAGAGCGTCGTGGGCAGCTGGTAGATCAGGCGCGCAATGCCCAGATGGTCATAGCTGATGACCTGACGCTCGGTGTCAAACACCTTGCCGACCTCCATGGCAATCTGGGCTTCCTTAAAGCTGGAGGCCAGGTCCTTGATGTTGCCGATGGGCGTACCGATGCCGACGACGGCCTTGATGTAATGGTCGCCCTGCAGCGTATCGACGATGGAGGCAGCCAGCTTTTCCATATCGCGGGTGTTGTTGTCGGGCTTGATCTCCTTGACCAGGACGGTGTCGGTCTCGCTGATGTTAAAGACGAAGTCCTTCTGTTTGTCCGGGAAAAGACCGCTGACGACGTCGTAGGCAGAAATATCATTGCCGGAGGTCACGCGGATCAGCAGTACGACGCGCTGCACGTCGGAGACAAAGTGCAGCTCCCGCGCCTTGGCGTAGATGTCGCCGGGCAGGATGTTGTCGAGCACGACGTTCTTGATGAAGTTCGTCTTGTCGAATTTTTCGTCGTGGTACTGCTTGATGCTCTGCAGGCTGATGGAGAGCATGGCGGCGAACTGCTCGGCGGTAGTGTCAGTGCCCTCGACAAAGACGGCGTAGTCATTGTGCTTGGCGTTGGAGAGCTGATGGTAGGCATACCCATCGCGCACGAAAGCATCCCCGGCCGTCTGGCGGACAGCGGCCACGCCCTCGCGCACCTCACCGATCTGCCCCAGCTCAGAGCAGGAAATGACGGTGCCGGTCTCATCAATCACGCCGACGACACGATCCACTGCGTCCTTCATCTGGTAGACCACGTTCTGGAATACCCTGTTTGCCATAATAAGTGACTCCCCTTCTAGCTGTTATTTAGACAGTCTGCACCGGTGTGCAGTGCGGGCTATGCGTGTTTGGCAAAATTGCCGTTTGGTAATCTGCCTGAAAACCAAAACATCATAATGTATATTTTACACAATCCGCTTGGCTTTTGCAACATATTTTCACGAAAATCGTAAGATTTTCTTGTACATTTTTTAAATCAGCACAAAAAATGTACCTGCCGGTGTTTTCCCGGCAGGTACAACGTCCGTCATTTTGACGATTTTTCCTCTTTTGTATGGTTCATGGCACCGGTGCCGCCCTCGACGACGCCGCGGCGCTGGAATACATAGGTGATGCTGCGGAAGAAAATCTTTACATCATTCCAGAACGTCACATGGGCGGCGTACTCACCGTCGTAGCGGGCTTTGACGTCAATCGGCAGCTCGTCGCGCCCGTTGACCTGCGCTAAGCCGGTCAGGCCCGGGCGGATGTCGTTGGCGCGGACCTTGTCGCGCGCCTCGATCAGGTCGTACTGGTTGTACAGTGCGGGGCGCGGACCGATGACGCTCATCTGCCCTGCCAGTATGTTGTAGATCTGCGGCAGCTCGTCCAGGCTCGTCTTGCGCAGGAAGGCACCGCTCCCGGTAATGTAGCTGTCCGCATCTTTCAAAAGGTGCGTGGGAACGTCGTGTGGGGTGTCGCCGCGCATCGTGCGGAACTTCAGGATGTTAAAGTGCATTTTGCCCTTGCCGACGCGGCGCTGCTTGAAAAAGACCGGCCCCGGGGAATCGAGCTTGATCCACAGCGCGACCAGCCCCATCGGAATTGCAAGAATGATCGTGGCTGCCAGCGAAAGGATAATGTCCAGCAGGCGCTTGCCGTAACGCTCGTACATAAATCAGCCCTCCTCGGCGGGATGCTCTGTCCCCCGGAGCTTCTGCGCAATCTCCTCCCGGGAGAAAAGCGCAGTGTTGCCGGTGGCGGCCACAACGGTGTGGTCGGCGCGCACGCGGCGGTTGGGGTGGTAGGTCGGGACCATCTCCTGCAGAACGTCGACGACCTCGTCGCTGTTGTGCCGGGCAGAGTCCTTGAGCCGCTGCAGGTCGGTGTAGAATTTTTCCAGATCGATCTGCATGGGCGGCGCGATGAAGATTTTGTTGTGGGCGGTTTTGGCCATCTTGTCCTGCTCGGAGTCCATGAGCAGTTCCTCGTACAGCTTTTCGCCGGGGCGCAGACCGGTGACCTTGACCTGCATATTTACGCCCGGCTCGTAACCGTAGAAGCGTATCAGGCGGTTGGCCAGATCCATGATCTTAACCGGCTCGCCCATGTCCAGCACGTAGATGCTGCCGCCCTTCGCCAGACCGCCGGCCTGCAGAACGAGCTGCGCAGCCTCGGTGATGGTCATAAAGTAGCGGACAATATCGGGATGCGTGATGGTCACAGGGCCGCCGCGCTTGATTTGCTCCTCAAACAGCGGGATGACGCTGCCGTGGCTGCCCAGCACGTTGCCAAAGCGCACCGCAACGCAGGTCATCGACGTGGCCCGGGAGAAGGTCTGGATCAGCATCTCGCACAGGCGCTTGGTGCAGCCCATGACGTTCGTCGGGTTGACAGCCTTGTCTGTAGAGAGCTGGACGAACCGCTCCACGCCGTGCTCGGCGGCGGAGGTCAGCAGGTTCTTGGTGCCAAAGACGTTGTTCTTGACGGCCTCGGCGGGGCTGATCTCCATCAGCGGCACATGCTTGTGCGCCGCCGCGTGAAAGACGACGGACGGATGATAGGTGTCGAACACATCGTCCAGACGTGCTTTATCGCGGATGGAGCCGATGAGGGTGATAACAGGAGCTTCGGGACCGTACTTGTTTTTCAGCTCGGTTTCCAGCTCATAGGCGCAGTTCTCGTAGATGTCAAAAATCAGCAGACGGCGGGGCTGGTAGCGCATGATCTGACGGCAAAGCTCGCTGCCGATGGAGCCTCCGCCGCCCGTGACGAGAACGATCTTGTCATGCAGGTACTCGGAGATCTGGGCATTGTTCAGCTGGATCTCGTCGCGGGAGAGGAAGTCCGCCGTGTTCAGCTCACGGAAGCCCGCCGCCACAGGATTGCCGTTCTCGTCAACAGCCTGCGGGTCACTGATCATCCGCACACGGCAGTGGGTGGAGTTGCAGAGGTTGATGATCTCGCTCAAACGGTCACCCTTGACCGTCGTGATGGCGATGACGATCTCGAGAATATGATATTTGCGCACCAGCTCCGGTATGTCGGAGATCGTGCCGCGCACCGGTACGCCCTGCACGCGCAGGCCCTTTTTGGTCAGGTCGTCGTCAACGATGCAGACCGGGTTGCCGAAGCTCTGGTTTTTCGTCTTACAGAGGTTGACGGCCCACGCACCGGCGTTGCCGGCGCCGACAATGAGCAATGGCGTGTTGTCCTCCGGCTTGTTGGCCTTGGCGTTGCGCATCGTCAGGACCAGCCGCCACAGGAACCGCACGCCCGCTATGGCCGCCGTGTTGAATACCGCGCCGAAGATCAGCACCGCGCCGGAGATCGGGCGGCTGTGGTAGATCAGATCGAACAGCATGATGATGCCCGTCGCCAGCCCGGAAAGGCAAGTTAGGCGTGCAAGGTCGCGCATACCGGCGTACTCCCACATGATCTCATACAGTCCGCCGAACCAGAACACGATCATATAAATGGGCAGGACGTATAAGAGCATCGGGGCCATGGCGCGCAGTATCTCCACGCGGCGGTAGGCGTCGCCGCTGTCAAAGCGCAGCATGACGGCCAGCCAGTAGCAAAGTACAATGAGCCCGCAGTCCAGCAGCATCAGTGCGATGCGGCGCGGAAGCCCTTTTATCAGTTGTTTTGAGACCTGTTGCATCGATTCCATCCTTACTATACGTTCTTCTATCTGAAAACGGGCGCAATACGGCCCGGCAAAATTGTCATATAGGCTATTATAACACAAAAAGGCCCCATTGTCCTACTTTTGAGCAGACAAATGGGGCTAATATTGTATAAAAATCGTGGTAAATTTTTGGTAAAACGGACGAAAGCGATTTACTCGACGGTCACGCTCTTGGCCAAGTTGCGCGGCTTATCGACATCCAATCCCTTGGCGCAGCTGACGTAGTAGGCCAGCAGCTGCAGCGGAATGACCGACAGGCTCGTGGCAAAGTGCGGGTCGGTCTTGGGCACGTAGACCGTGAAGCCCGCAGTGTCCTCGATGCTGTAATTTCCGTAGGTGGTCAGGCCCATCAGGAAGGCACCGCGGCTCTTGACCTCGACCATGTTGGAAACGCTCTTTTCAAACAGGTCCGGCTGGGTCAGGATGCCGACGACCAGCGTTCCATTTTCGACCAGAGAAATCGGCCCGTGCTTCATCTCGCCCGCGGCGAACGCCTCGGAGTGGATGTAGCTGATCTCCTTAAATTTCAAACTGCCCTCGAGCGCGACGGCGTAGTCGAGGCCGCGGCCAATGAAGAAGGCGTCCTTGGCGTTTGCGTACTTGCTGGCAAACCACTGGATACGTTCCTTGTCGGCCAGGGTCTTTTCGATCTTCTCGGGCAGAGCCTCCAGCTCGGTGACGAGGTGCTCATACTGGCCGTCCGCCAGCGTGCCGCGCACACGGGCAAACTCGGTAGCCAGCAGGTAGCAGGCCGCCAGCTGGGTGCTGTAGGCTTTGGTGGTAGCGACGGAGATTTCCGGGCCGGCCCAGGTGTACATTGTGGCGTCGGCCTCACGGGCAATGCTGGAGCCGACGACGTTCACAATGCCGATGGTGCGCACACCGCGCTCCTTGCACAGGCGCAGGGCGGCCAGCGTGTCGGCGGTCTCACCGCTCTGGCTGATGACCATAGCGAGTGCGTCCTTTTCGAGCACGGGATTGCGGTAACGGAACTCGCTGGCGACATCGACCTCGACGGGGATGCGGGCCAGGCTCTCAAACACATAGCGCGCGGCCATGCCGACATGGTAGGGGG
>OGPM01003034.1_pt1 | contig 10956 bp, 8 predicted proteins | sample 1552961 | NCBI WGS metagenome assembly OGPM01 (sample SAMEA2580304, study PRJEB22360) | human gut metagenome | biome: human gut; feature: human-associated habitat; material: faeces | place: Denmark | collected 2008/2010
TGGCGGGTCGTATGCTTGCCGCGCTGAATTTTCTCACTGATCTCCCCGGTCTCCATCTGTACCTCCGGCGCCAGCAGATTGATCAGCGTAGATTTTCCCACACCGGAAGGTCCTGCCACAGTAGTTGTTTTTCCTTCCAGTGCTGCCCGCAACGGTTCAATGCCCTCCTGCTGTCTGGCACTGACAAAAAACAATGGATATCCGCAGGTTCCATAAGCATCCCGCAGTTCCTGAATTTCTGCCTCCGAAGCCAGATCTTCTTTATTAAAACAGATCAGCGTCGGCACGTTCTGTTGTTCCATCATCAGTAAAAAACGATCCAGCAGATTCAGATTCGGCTTTGGCGAAGTTCCTGCGAAAATCACAAGTGCCTGATCCACATTGGCAACAGCCGGACGAACCAGTGCATTTTTGCGGGGCAGAATTTCTACTACGTTTCCTTTTTTCTCTTCTTCATCAATAATATCAATGGACACGTTATCTCCCACCAGAGGTTTCATCTTTTTCTGACGGAATGCACCCTTTGCTTTACATTCATAGATACCGGATCCTGCTACTGACACGTAGTAGAATCCGGCAATCCCTTTTACAATCTTTCCTTGCTTCATCTTGCACATTACTCTTTTATGCTGTCTTTATTTTGTGATTATTTGATATCTTTACTCTTTGTTAAAAGAAATCTCTTTTTTCTGGGTGGAAGTTGCTGCATTTCCATTTGCATCGGTGTAATGCCAGGTGATCACAATCGTTCCCTTCGGCACATCAATACCATGAGCTTCAAGGGTATACGGAAAAGAAGTTACTCCGTTCCAGTTCTGAATCAGGTCATTACTCTCGGATTTATACAGTTCGATATCTGCAGAAGTTACTGTTACATCCGTCGGTGCACTTACCTTGGAATTAATATAGTAAGTTACTTTTTCAGGACCTGAGCTGATAACGATCGTAATAGCAGCACCTTTATCTGCATACTGTCCCGCATCAATGCTCTGACTGATAACATTTCCGGAAGCAACCGAATCACTGTGTTCTGTTGTGGTTGTCACTGCAAATTCAGACAGCGCTGCTTTTGCATCTGCCTCTGATTTACCGCGTACATCCGGCACTTTCACTGACTCACTTCCCTGGCTGACATAAATCGTCACTTTTGTTCCTTCTTTTACTGTGCTTCCGGATTTTGGATCCTGACGGATAACCTGGCCCGCGGGAACATCATTACTGAATTCGAACTCACGACTGACCGTCAGATTCTTGTCTTCCAATGTAGCCATCGCTGCATCGGAGGTCTTTCCTGTCACATCAGGTACATCCACTTCCTTGGCATTTTCCTCTTCTGAGCCGGCAGATACCGTAACTTTGATCGTCGTTCCGGCCTTTACTGTCTCGCCCTCCGACACATCCTGAGCAATGATCTCACCTTTTTCATAAGTATCAGAAACTTCCGTTCCGGCTTCCGTCACTTTCAGTCCCAGTTCTTTTAAGTCTTTCTCTGCCTCGGAAAGTGTTTTTCCCTTCAGATCGATCATAACAACCGTTTCTTTTTCTTCCTGCGTAATCTGTGTATCGTCTTTTTTATTGTTTTTATTTCCCGGACCGAAATGGAAAATATCAAAGAAACTTCCTATCAGATAGATCACAATGATTGCAATGATAACCGCTACCACAATTCTCATAATGCCAACGATTTTTTCCATCTTGGAATTCAGAAAACGTCCCTCTTCTTCGTCGTCATCCTCGTCATATTCACTCATATCATAATCTTCATCATCTTCTTCCGGAACTTCCTGTGCCATAGTTTTCTTTTCCGGCTCCGGATTCACAGTTTCTGCCTGCTTTCTGATCTGGCTGACCTCATCATCTGTCAGCACACGGGTCTTGGTCTTATCCTGGTTAAACGGAACCAATGTCACGAAATCTTCATTTGGATTCAACAGTGCTTTCCGTAGATCGATCAGCAGACTCTCCATAGAATCGTACCGGCGATCCGGACTTTTCTGGGTACATTTCTGAATGATCTTCTCCAGACTGATGGGCAGGTTCGGTGCATAGGTACTTGGCGGAACCATTTCATCCTGCAGATGCTGGATCGCCACTGCCACGGTACTGTCACCATCAAAAGGCACGCGGCCGGTCACCATCTCATACATGACAATTCCCAGGGAATAGATATCACTCCGGTTACTGACATAACCGTTTCTCGCCTGTTCCGGGGATGCATAATGCACAGATCCCATAACATCGGAATGGATCGTATGCTCGGATACTGCACGGGCAATTCCAAAATCCGTTACTTTTACTTTACCATCCGTAGAGATAATAATATTCTGCGGTTTGATATCACGATGAATGATATGTTTTGCATGGGCAGCCTGAATTCCTCTGCTCACCTGAATTGCAATGCTCAGTGTTTCTTTATAGTTCAACTGACCTTTTTTTTCAATATAGGTCTTAAGGGTAATACCTTCCACATATTCCATGACAATATAATGAATGCCATTCTCGCTGCCGACATCATAAATATTGACGATATTCGGATGTTCCAAACCTGCTGCCGCCTGTGCTTCGCTGCGGAACTTCGTCACAAAATTAGTATCTTCGCTGAATTCTTCCTTCAGTACTTTGATTGCCACATATCTGCCAAGGGTGTGATCCTTCGCCTTATAGACGTCAGACATGCCACCAGTTCCAATCTGACCTACAACTTCGTAGCGATCGGCAATATACGTTCCATTTTTTAACATTCTGCCACCTCATCTGAATTAGGTTCTATTATGATAACGGTGATATTATCCTTTCCACCGTTTTTGTTTGCCAGTTCAATCAGACGCTCCGCCTTATCAGACAGGCTGCCTGCACCGTGTAATATCTGAAGAATCACGGAATCTTCCACCATATTGGTCAGTCCGTCAGAGCACAGGATAATATACTCCCCTGCCCGAAGTTGCCGTTCAAAAATATCAATTTTTACCTTTTCGGACACCCCCACTGCCCGGGTAATGATATTTTTATCCGGATGATTCTTTGCACTCTGCGGATCCATCTGTCCCAGACGCACCATCTCCTGTACCAGCGAATGATCCTGTGTTACCTGTGTGATCTCGTCTCCGACAATATACAGCCGGCTGTCACCGACATTTGCCACAAGCAATGTCCTTCCCTGAATCACTGCCGCCACAATCGTGGTTCCCATTCCACGCATCTGCTGATGTGCATCCGCATATTCTTTTAATTTGCGATTCGCTGTCTCGATACTTTCTGACAGAATTCCAACCGCTTCCTCCTCTTTGCTCCCTTTGATGGATCTTACAATATGTTCCACCACATACCGGGATGCAAATTCGCCTGCTTTATGTCCCCCCATACCATCTGCTACCAAAAACAGATTGGGCAGTTTTCCTACAGACTCTTCTGAGGAATAGAGATAGTCCTGATTCATTTCTCTTGTGTTTCCAATATCTGTAAGAGAACTTATCTTCATCTTCTAAGAGTCCTGCCTTTCTGAAAACCGTTTGCGCAACTGTCCGCATGCGCCATCTATATCACGGCCCATTTCTCTTCTAATAGTAACATTAATTCTGCATTTTTCAAGTTTATTTTTAAATTCCTGCACTGATTTTCCGTCAGGTTGCACAAAATCTCGCTCTTTAATTGGGTTTACAGGTATCAAATTGACATGACAATTGATGCCATGGATCAGTTCTGCCAGTTCCCTTGCATCTTCCTCAGTATCATTTACACCAGCAACCAAACTATACTCAAACGTAACTCTACGTCCTGTTTCTTCAAAATAATCCTGCATTGCATCCACTGCTTCGTGAATGTCATAGGATTTTGCCACCGGCATCAGTTCCAGACGTTTCTCCTGATTGGATGCGTGCAATGACAGTGCCAGTGTGATCTGCAGCCCTTCCTTCGCCAGATCACGGATCCGCGGTACCAGACCGCAGGTGGAAACCGTGAGATTCCGCTGACTGATATGTAAGCCGTTTTCATCCGTGAGCATCCGGATAAATGTCAGAAGATTGTCATAATTATCCAACGGTTCTCCGGTTCCCATGACCACCACATTCGACACACGCTCTCCGGTGTCTGCGCTGATCCGGTAAATCTGCTCCAGCATCTCCGCCGGTGTCAGATTACGCACCAGACCGTCCAGGGTCGATGCACAAAATCGGCATCCCATGCGGCACCCCACCTGTGAGGAAATACACACGGAATTACCATGTTTATAACGCATCAGTACACTTTCCACCATGTTGTGATCTTCCAGTTCAAACAGGTATTTGCGGGTTCCGTCCAGGGCAGATTCCTGCATCGTCACCTGTTTCAATACTGTAAAAGTGCAGTTTTCCCGGATTTTCTGCCGGAAAGCTGCAGACAGATTGCTCATCTGCTCCGGATCATCCACCAGTTTCACATGCATCCACTGATAAAGCTGTTTTGCCCGGAATTTTTTTTCTCCATATTCTACTGCCCACTGTTCTAACTGTTCCAGCGGCAATGATTTTATATCTGTTTTTCCCATTCTGATTCTCTATACTCCATTATCTGCGGTGCATCTTTGCCATGAAAAATCCGTCGCATCCCTCATACGGAAAATACTGACGCATCTGCTCCAGTTCAAAACCGGCATGCGTCTCCAGAAATTTCTGTACGTTGTCTTCGTTTTCTTCCCTTGTCATGGTACAGGTGCTATACAACAGCGTCCCATCCGGTTTGACATAGCCGCACACCACATGCAGGATTTCCTGCTGCAACGCTGCGAGTTCCGCAATTTTCTCCTCAGAAGCATTGTACTTAATATCTGTCTTGGTTCCGATGACACCCAGTCCGGAACAGGGCAGATCCGCAATGACCACATCTGCTTTTTCTCTGGCAGCTTCATCAAACACTCTGGCATCCCACACTTTCGCCGTCATGTTGGAAAGCCGGCACCTGTCAATATTTTCCTCGATCATTTCTACTTTATATTCCGTCAGATCTCTGGCTTCCACATGTCCCTGTTCACCGATCATACGTGCCGCATAAACACTCTTTCCGCCCGGTGCCGCACAGACATCGATCACATGGTCTCCCTGCTTTGGTGCTGCCAGTTCCACTGCCAGCATAGACGCGGTATCCTGTACATACAACAGACCGTTTTCAAATTCTTCGATTTCATCCAGTGCTTCATATCCGGATAAAAACAGGGCTCTTTCCACCTGTTCATTCCGTCTCACTGTAATTCCCTGTTGTTCCAGGGAAGCAATGATTTCTTCCACGGAACTCCGATCTGTATCCACCTGCACTGAGGTCGGATGCGGCATGAGATAAGCTGCCAGGCTCCGCTCACAGGCTTCTGCCCCGTACTGTTCTGTAAAACGCTGCACCAGCCATTCCGGTATAGAATATTTGACAGACAGGTACCGCACCGGTTCTTTTTCCGCATCCGGATAACGAATCTGGTCCATGTTTCGCGCAAGCGTCCGCATCACACCGTTTACAAATCCCTTCAGTCCGCCAAACCCGCGTTTTACTGTCAGCTTTACGGCTTCGTTGCAGGCTGCGGAATCCGGCACGGAATCCATATATTTCAACTGATAGACTCCGCTGCGCAAAATTGCTGCGATCACCGGCTTCATCTTTTTTACTTTTGTTTTAGAAAACTGGTTAATAATGGCATCCAGCTCAATCATCCGTTCGATCGTCCCCTGGGACAAACGTGTGATAAATGCACGATCCTGTTTCGGCAGATACCGGTATTTGTCCAGCACATCCCGAATGGCGATATGGGAAAACGCTCCGTCCCTGGTAACAGCCAGCAGGATATCCACCACCAGATTTCTCGTATTTACATTGTCACTTCTACTGTTAGTTATCATCCCTGCTTCTTCCTCCGAATAAAATGATCAACCGCAGAAGCTGCAGGATCATGGATGCGGCACTTGCCACATAAGTCATGGCAGCCGCTGTCAGAACTTTTCTCGTATCTTTCAGTTCGGCACTTCCCAGGATCCCTGTATGCTCCAGTTCCTGCATTGCCCGGTGGGAAGCGTTGAATTCCACCGGCAGCGTGATCAGCTGAAACAGTACCGCCAGGGAAAACATGATAATTCCCGCCTGGATCAGCACACTGCTCATCGACCCCCGGAAGATCAGACCAATGATGATCAATGGCCATGCCAGGTTGGAACCAATATTTGCGATTGGTACAAAAGCGCCACGGACACGCAGCGGCACATAGCCTTTTGCATGCTGGATCGCATGCCCGCATTCATGGGCAGCAACACCTACCGCAGCCACCGACGTGGAATTATATACACTGTCTGACAGACTTAACGTCTTATTCATTGGATTGTAATGATCCGTCAGATTTCCCTGAATATGCTGTACCTGTACATCATGAATACCTGCATCCCGCAGAATCCGCTCTGCTGCCATAGCACCGGTCATTCCCGACATGCTGCGCACACGCTGATAGCGGCTGAAGGTGCTGTTCATTCCGGCAGATGCGATCAGGCAGATCACAGCTCCGATAATCACAAATATATACGTATAGTCCATCCAGTAAAAACCATAATATCCATAAGGCATATCATTCACTTCTTTCTACTGTGTTCCGCACAATTTTTTGACCTGAATGTTACAACTCACGCCTCTGACTGTACACAACGCAGCTTCTGTTACTTATTTCAGGAGATACTATTCTCCCAGTTTCATTCCTTCACTCAGGGCATTACCGCGCAAGAACGCATCCGCACTCATCCGCTTCTTGCCTTCCAGTTGTACTTCCTCCAGCATCAGAATACCGTCGCCGGTCTGCACACCCACGCTGTGTTTCGTCACTTCTGTCAGTTCACCCGGTTCTTTATCGGATGTCTCATCCTTTACTGCTGCCGCCCAGATTTTCAATGTCTTGCCATTAAGATAAGTATATGCACTCGGCCATGGATTTAAACCGCGGATCAGACATTCAATCTCTGCTGCCGGTTTGTTCCAGTCGATGATACCAAACTGCTTTTTGATCAATGTTGTCTTTGTAGCCGCTGCATGATCCTGCTTTGTATAAATCGCGGTACCATCCTCAATAGCTTCCAGCGTGCGGACACAAAGCTTTGCACCAACTCCGCTCAGTCGGTCAAACAGACTTCCGCCGGTTTCTTTTTCATCCAGCACAACTTCTTCTTTCAGGATCATGTCACCGGTATCCAGTCCCTCATCCATCCGCATGGTTGTGACACCAGACACTTTCTCACCGTTGATAACTGCCCACTGAATCGGCGCAGCACCACGGTATTTCGGCAGCAGGGAAGCGTGCACGTTCACACATCCATATTTTGGCATTTCCAGAATCTCTTTCGGCAAAATCTGGCCAAATGCCACTACCACAATGATATCTGCATCAAATGACCGCAGATATTCCACGCACTCCGGTTCCCGGACACGGCGTGGCTGATATACTTCAATGCCGTGCTCCAGTGCCGCTTCTTTCACCGGTGGAAACTGCATGGACTTACCTCTGCCCTTCGGCTTGTCCGGCTGTGTCACCGCCAGTACCACTTCATGTCCCGCATCGATCAGTGCCTGTAATGTTCCCACGGAAAAATCCGGGGTTCCCATAAAAATCACTCGCATATTCTATCCTCCTGTTCCTGTCATTCACAGGTTTTCCGGTTTCTGTATGTAAAGCAGACATTCGCAATCCGCTTTCACTGCTTGCGCATGAACGCAGCCGCTTTGCGACCTGTCAGCGGGAGCTTTTAATTCCCACTGACATAACTATGCTTCTTCGTCGATTTCTTCCCAGTCTTCCTCATCTTCCGGATCCGCATACTGTACATCGTGGATCTCACCTTCCACTTTTTCCACATACATATGACCATCAAGATGATCCAGTTCATGGCAGATGGCCCGTGCCAGCAGACCTTCCCCTTCAATCTCATATTCTTCCAGATTCTCATCAAAAGCTCTTGCTTTTACATAATTCGGGCGTGTTACCTGACCCGCTTTTCCGGGAAGACTTAAACATCCCTCATCACCGGTCTGGCTTCCTGCGGTCTCAAGGATCACCGGATTGATCATAACGAACGGACCTTCGCCCACATCGATGACTACGATCCGGCGCAGCACGCCAACCTGTGGTGCTGCCAGTCCTACACCGCACGCATCATACATAGTCTCCAGCATATCATCGATGAGATTGGAAATACGCGGGGTCACTTTTGTTACCTCACGACATGTTTTTGTCAATACCTCATCACCCATAATTCTGATTGTTCTAAGTGCCATTGTTTTCTCCTCATTCTCTTTCGTTTTCAGATATTCCGGTCTTTGACCGTTTTGCCAACATGATTCCGTGTTTTTTCTAAAACCCGTTCATCGGGTCAAAATCAAATTGAATCGTTACTGCCCGAAATGCCGGATCCTTTCTGATCTCCTGCTCCAGCATATTTTTGGCATGAACCAGCAGCTGATAATCTTCCGCTTTTACATACAGTACCTTGCGAAAAATATCATTGATCCGGGAAACAGCTGCATCGGCAGGTCCGATGATCTGCAGATGTTCCTTTTCTTTTTCCATTTTAGTCAGTAACTTATATTTTAACATATCCTGTGCCTGTTTGACCAGCATTTCCTTTTCAGACGCTGCATGAACCACCAGCATATGCCATTTTGGTGGATAATGCAGCATCTCCCGGAAAAAGATTTCCTGCTGGAAAAATGCCTCATAATCCTGTGCAGCTGCCGTAACGATGCTGTAATGTTCCGGCTGATAAGTCTGAATAACGACTTCGCCCTGCCGGCATCCTCGGCCTGCACGGCCAGCTGCCTGGGTCAACAGCTGAAACGTCCGCTCCGGTGCCCGGTAATCACTGATGTGCAGCGACAGATCCGCCGCCAGGATCCCCACCAGCGTCACGTTCGGAAAATCATGCCCTTTCACGATCATCTGGGTGCCGATCAGGATATCCGCCTCCTGATTGGAAAATGCTGACAGAATCGACTCATATCCGCCTTTTTTTCGTGTTGTATCCAGATCCATCCGCAACACCCGGGCAGATGGAAACTGCTGCCGGACATACTGCTCGATCTTCTGGGTTCCTGCTTTGAACCCTCCTACATACGAAGAACCGCAGGACGGACATTTTTTTACCATAGGTTGCTGATACCCACAATAGTGACACACCAGTTTCCCATCATTATGCAGGTTCAGTGACACATCACAATGCGGACATTTGATCACCTCACCGCAGGAACGGCAGGATACAAAACCGGCCACACCCCTGCGGTTCAAAAACAGCATAATCTGTTCCTTTTTCTCCAACCGGTCCGTCATCAGTTTCCGCAGCCTGTCGCTGAGGATCGACCGGTTTCCATTCCTTAATTCTTCCCGCAGATCCACTGTATATACCGTCGGTAACGGTCGGGCACTGACCCGCTCCTTCATCTCAAACAACCGGTACTGCCCCTGTTGTGCCCGGTCATAACTTTCCACAGAAGGAGTTGCCGATCCAAGCACTACATGTGCCCCGCACAGCATTCCTCTTGCGATTGCAGTCTCCCTGGCATGGTACCTGGGCACTGTCTCACTTTTGTAAGCTGCTTCATGTTCCTCATCAATGATGATAACACCTAAATTTGGAAAAGGTGTGAACAATGCAGATCTCGGTCCGATCATGACATCCAAAAGTCCTCGTTTTGCCCGTTCAAACTGGTCTGACCGCTCCCCCGGAGACATTCTGGAATTCAGGATTGACACCCGCTCCCCGAAATGATTGTAAAACCGCAGCACAGTCTGAAAAGTCAATGCAATCTCCGGAATCAGCACAATCGCCTGTTTTCCCTCCCGGAGTACAGACTTGATCAGTTCCATATATACTTCTGTCTTGCCGCTTCCCGTAACACCATGGATCAGACATGGACGTTCATCCCCTGACCGCCATCCGTTTTCAATTCCGGTCACAATCTGCTGCTGTGCCGGATTAAGAGTCACCACTGTTCCCTGCTTTTTCATCTGGTCCAGCGGATTGCGCCAGCTGCGGATGCTCTCCACCCGGATCAGTTCCCGTTCCTGCATGGCACGGATCACAGAAACCGTAATATTCAGTTTCTGCGTCACTGTTTCATACGGAAGAGGCGACTGTTCCAGCAGTGCTTCCAGAAGCCTCGCCCGGGCAGTCTGGTGCTTGCGCTGCAATTCTCCCAGCAAAGACTTCGCTGTTGTCGGATCCGGTTTCAGCCAGATCAGACGTTGTTCCTTCTCCGTCGTCTTTTGTTTTACCGGAAGCACGGTTTTTAATGCCTGATTCATAGTTCCGCCAAAATTCTCCCGCATCCATGCCGCCAGAGCGATCAGCTGTCCCTCAATGGGAATACCCTCCCGGATAACGTGGCTCACCGGCTTGATCCGCTCCGGAGCAAACTCCGGCTCTTCGGTAACTTCCACCACATAACCTCTGATTTTGCGGTTGCTGCGGCCAAAAGGAATCTCTACCGGCGTTCCCGGGTGAATCTGATCCAACAGTTTCTCCGGAATCCGGTATTGAAAAGTCCGATCCAGCTTTTCATGGGAAATATCTATTATAATGTTTGCATACAATGTTTTTTTATCCATCCTGTCATTATTTCATTCGTAATTCTGCTATTCGTAAAGCGGACATTCGCAATCCGCTTTCGCTGCCTGCTCATGAATTGCATTTTACCAGACCTTACACTTCATGGCAAGTTGCCGGTCATCCATCGGAAACTTCTGCCCGCAGATTTCCTGATATTTCTCATGCCCTTTTCCGGCAATCACCACAATATCTCCCGGTTTTGCATGGGAGATTCCATAGGCAATAGCATCTCCACGATCCGGAATCCTGCCATATTTTCCTTTCGTTGCGTCCAGACCCCTACAGATCTCATCCGCAATTTTCTCCGGATCTTCATCCCTTGGATTATCCGTGGTCACCACCACAAGATCCGCCAGTCTTC
>OGPM01003039.1_pt1 | contig 10942 bp, 9 predicted proteins | sample 1552961 | NCBI WGS metagenome assembly OGPM01 (sample SAMEA2580304, study PRJEB22360) | human gut metagenome | biome: human gut; feature: human-associated habitat; material: faeces | place: Denmark | collected 2008/2010
TTTCGGCTGGCTCATGCCGGGGTACGCCGTCATCGACACGCCGCTTGCGGGCTGGGCCCCGCTGGGCGGCATCTACGCGGTCACGCTCGCACAGCTTCTCTTCGCGGCGCTCGTCGCCGTCGCGCTCAGCTGTCGCCTTGCCTGGCTTGCGGTGCCCGTCATCGGTGCAGCGCTCATTGCTGGCACGGGGCAAGTCTCCCGACAGCACGCCTGGTCGGAGCCGTCCTCCACGGTGGACGTGCGCATCATTCAGCCCGCGCTGCCCGTGGTCGACGCCTATACGCGCGCCAATCCCGCACAGCGCATCGAGGCGCTCTTTCCCGCCGCCTTCAAGCCGTGGCCCGCATCCGACAGGCCCCGACTGCTGCTGACGCCCGAGGGCATCGTGAACGTGCCCGTGAGCCGTCTCGGCAGGGAGGCGGCAGGCAGGCTCGTGCTCCTTCAGGAGAAGACCGAGGCAAGGGTGCTCTTCAACGGCTTCCGCAAGGACGGTCCGCGCTTCTTCAACACCTCCTTCGTTCTGGACGAGGGGCAGATCGCCTACAGGCTCGACAAGCGTGAGCTCGTGCCCTTCGGCGAATACGTGCCTGCAGGCTTCCACTGGTTCGTCGAGATGATCGGCATTCCGATGTCGGACCTGATGCGGGGCGACGCCGTGCAGCCGCTCCTGTCGCTCGGAGGGGCCGATGCGGGCATTCTCATCTGCTACGAAAACCTCTACGGCAGCGTGGTTCGCACCTTCTGGCAGTCCCGCTCGCCCGACTTCCTCATCGTGACGTCCAACCTCGGCTGGTTCGGACGCTCCGTGCTCGGACAGCACCTCACGATGAGCCGCATGCGCGCGATGGAAAGCGCAAGGCCGCTGGTGAGCGTGAGCAACACGGGCATGAGCGCCCTCGTCAATTCGAGGGGCGAGATCGCGGCCATGCTCAGGACCGATGGTCCCGATGCCGCGACCATGCCGCTTCTGGGCGCCACGGGCTCGCCCACGCCCTATGTGAGGCTCGGCAGCTGGCCCGCGCTGCTCGCATCGCTCATTCTGGCGCTCTGCGCCGTGCTCGTCCGCTTAGGGACAGCCAGAATCCGAGCGGGCAAGGTAAAGGGCTTATAATTAAATCTTTGAGCTCCCGTTTCCGTCAGGAAAGGGAGGGCTCCCTCATTTTTTGAATCAACAGGCGCCGACAAGAATCGGCGGCATAGAGAATGATTACCTTTCAGGAAGTAATCCTGCGCCTGCAGGAATATTGGAACCGCCAGGGCTGTGCTTTGCTGCAACCGATCGACTTGGAAGTCGGTGCCGGCACGTCCCATACTGCGACCTTTCTGCGGGCTCTGGGGCCGGAACCCTGGCGTGCCGCCTACGTTCAGCCCTCGCGTCGTCCGAAGGACGCCCGCTATGGTGAAAATCCGAACCGCCTCCACCAGCACCACCAGTTCCAGGTCGTGCTGAAGCCGGCTCCGACGAACATCGTCGACCTCTATCTGGGCAGCCTTCGCGCGCTCGGCATCGACACGGAAGTCAACGACATCCGCTTCGTCGAGGACAACTGGGAAAACCCGACGCTCGGCGCCTGGGGTCTCGGCTGGGAAATCTGGATGAACGGCATGGAAGTGACGCAGTTCACGTACTTCCAGCAGGTGGGCGGCCTTGAATGCAAGCCGATCACCGGCGAAATCACGTACGGTCTCGAGCGCCTGACGATGTATCTGCAGAACTGCGACAACGTCTTCGACCTCGTCTTCACGACGTGGACCGATCCGGACGGCACGGAACGCAAGCTCACCTACGGCGACGTCTTCCATCAGAACGAAGTCGAACAGTCCGTCTACAACTTCGAGGCCAGCGACTGCGAGAAGCTTCTCAAGCAGTTCGACTACTTCGAAAGCGAAGCCAAGCGCCTGATGGACCTGAACCTGGCCCTGCCCGCCTACGAAATGGTGCTCAAGGCCGGCCACACCTTCAATCTGCTTGACGCCCACGGCGCCATCTCCGTGACCGAACGCGCCGCCTACATCGCCCGCATTCGCAACATCTCCCGCTCTGTGGCCCAGAGCTACTACGATTCCCGTGAACGTCTGGGCTTCCCGATGCTCGCCAAGTCCGCGGAATAATGCGAGTGGAGGAAAAGAAGAAAATGACGAATTTGCTCGTTGAACTGCAAACCGAAGAACTCCCGCCGAAGGCCCTCGAAAAGCTTTCCGAAGCTTTCGCCGCCGGCGTCGAACAGCATCTTAGGAACCGCGGCTTCCTCGCCGAAGGATCCGTCACCACGGCCTACGGCTCTCCGCGCCGCCTCGCCGTGCACATCTCGAACGTGCTTGAAAAGAGCCCCGACGAAGCCTTCACGCAGAAGCTCGTCCCGGTGCGCGTCGGCCTTGCCGCCGACGGCTCCGCCACGCCGGCTCTCGTCAAGAAGATGAACGCCCTGGGCATCACGTGCGACGTCGCCGAGCTCAAGCGCGTCAACGACGGCAAGAATGAACAGCTCGTCTTTGAAGGCGTCCGTCCGGGCATCGTGCTCGCCGAAGGCCTCCAGACCGCTCTCGATGCCGCCGTCAAGAACCTCCCGATTCCGAAGGTCATGACCTACCAGCTCGCCGACGGCGAGACGACGGTCGCCTTCGTCCGTCCGGTCAAGCATCTCACCGCCCTCTACGGCGAACAGATCGTTCCGGTCAAGCTCTTCGGTCTCAACGCAGGCCGCATCACGCGCGGCCACCGCTTCCACACGACGGAACCGGTCACGCTCTCCTGCGCCGACGCCTATGACGCCGAGCTCAAGGCCGCCAAGGTCATGCCCTGCTACGCCGAGCGCCGCGAACTCCTTCGCAAGCTCCTCACGGAGCGCGCCGCCCAGATCGGCGGCACGGTCATCATGCCGGAAGACCTTCTCAACGAAGTGACCGCCCTGACCGAATGGCCGATCATCTATGAAAGCTCGTTCGAAGAAGAGTTCCTCGCCGTTCCGGAAGAGTGCCTCATCCTCACGATGCAGCTCAACCAGAAGTACTTCGCGCTTCGCGACGCCGAAGGCCGCCTGATGAACCGCTTCCTCCTCGTCTCCCAGCTTGAGGCCAAGGACGGCGGCGCCGCCATCTCTTCGGGCAATGCCCGCGTCGTGCGCGCCCGTCTTGCCGACGCCAAGTTCTTCTACGATCAGGACCGTCAGGAAAAGCTTGAGACCCGCGTTGACGGCCTCAAGCACGTCGTCTACCACAACAAGCTCGGCAGCCAGGCCGAACGCATGCTCCGCGTCAAGACGATGGCCGGCCTCTTCGCCGACCTGATCGGCGCCGACCGCGCCAAGGCCGAACGCGCCGCCATGCTCGCCAAGGCCGACCTCCGCACGCTGATGGTCGGCGAGTTCCCCGAACTCCAGGGCATCATGGGCGAGTACTACGCCAAGTATGACGGCGAAGCAGAGGAAGTGGCGCTTGCCATCCGCGAGCACTACCAGCCGCGCTACGCCGGCGACGCCCTGCCGTCCACCCCGGTGAGCCTCGCCACGGCCCTCGCCGACAAGATGGAGACCCTGATCGGCCTCTTCGGCATCGGCCAGATGCCGACCGGCGAAAAGGACCCGTTCGCGCTTCGCCGCCACGCCCTCGGCGTGTTGCGCATGCTCATCGAAAAGGCCCTGCCTGTCAGCCTCAACACGCTGATCGATGCCGCCTGGGAGGCTGAAAAGGCTGTTCCGGGCGTGACGGACCACCGTGAAGAGCTTCGCCAGTTCTTCCAGGACCGCCTGCGCGTCATGCTCCGCGATGCCGGCTACACCACGCTCGAAGTGGACGCCGTCCTCGCCCTGAATCCGGAAGGGCGTGGCGGGCTCCCGAAGCGCCTCCCCGCTGTCCGCGCCTTCATGGCGCTGCCGGAAGCCGAAGCCCTGACCGCCGCCAACAAGCGCATCGGCAACATCCTCAAGAAGATCGAGGGCGAAGTCCCGACGGTCGTCAACGAGGCCCTTCTTGCCGAAGACGCTGAAAAGCAGCTCTTCGCCGCCATCAACGACGTCGAACCCAAGGCCCTTCAGCACTTCGCCGCCGGCGAATACGAGCAGATGCTCGCGACACTTGCCGTTCTTCGCGGCCCGGTCGACAGCTTCTTCGACAACGTCATGGTCAACGCCGAGGATCCGGCCCTGCGCGCCACGCGTCAGGCCCTTCTGAAGCGCCTCTACGACGTCATGAACAAGGTTGCTGAAATCGCCCGCCTCGCCAAGTAAGCGACGTGCGCCGAAACGGCCCTTTCGAGGGCCGTTCAACAGGGATCCAAAACGGTATGATTTCGTTTTGGATCCTTTTTTTATCCGGCTCTGCAGGCCGGACATTCCAACATGAATCTTCTTCGAGGCTGGCTCTTCTACATCGTCCTGAGCTTTTCGATTCTGGTCCTTGCGGTCTGCGTGCTCTGCACGACGCCCTTTGCGAGCGTGAAGTGGCGCTATGAGGCCATCTGCCGTCCGTGGGCGAAGTTCGTGCTCGCACTGCTTCGCGTCATCTGCGGCATCAGGCTCGAGATGAAGGGCATGGAGAACCTTCCGCCCGCCGACACGCAGGCGGTCGTGCTGATGAAGCACCAGTCCGCCTGGGATCCGTTCTGGCTCGGCGCCTATCTTCCCGCGCCCGCCTGCTTCATCTACAAGCGCTCGATCAACTGGATTCCGGTCCTCGGCTGGGTGGTCTGCGCCATGGACATGCTGGCGATCGACCGCAGCAAGGGCCGCTCCGCCTTCGAGGCCTTCATGAAGAAGGGCCCCGTGAAGCTCCGCGAGGGCTTCTGGATCAGTCTCTTCCCCGAAGGCACCCGCGTGCCGCCGGGAGAGCGCGTGCGCTACAAGACGGGCGGCGCCCGCTTCGCATGCCAGAGCGGGACGCCCATCGTGCCCGTCTGCCACAATGCAGGCCACTGCTGGCCCAAGAACTCCATCGCCAAGCAACCCGGCACGATCACCGTGAGCGTCGGCCCCGTCATCGAGACGAAGGGCAGGGATCCGCATGAGGTGACGGCCGAAGTCGAAAAATGGATTGAAGATGAGCTTGAACGAATTGATGCCTGAAGCCGGCAGGGGGCTGTCTCTTCGATTGACGTCGCACCAGAGGGCCGTGACGGCGGAAGACGGCGAGCGCATCGAATATCTGTTCCAGCCCTCCCGACGCCACAGGACCCGCGTCATCCTGAGCTACGATGGCAGGCAGGACAAGCCCGTGGTGACGGTTCCGTACCGCTATGCCGGTCCGCAGATGCTGAGCGATGAATTCGTTCTTCAGCGGTGCGATGAAATCATTCTTCAGAAGAGGGAGTGCGTCAGGTGGATGCGGGCGCAGACGCATGCAGTTCTGGACGCTGCGTACTGCATTGCAGGCGGCAGCGGGTACATTCTCTACCGTGGTAGGAAGACGGCCGTTGCGGTCGACGCGACGGCGAAGACTTCGTACGTCGACGTGACGGGAGACGACGCCGTCATTCGTCTGGCGCTACCGCAGACATGCTCGAGGAAGGAGGTCGACAGGGCGTTGCTAGCCCTTTTCAAGGCGCAGGCCAAAATGGTGCTGGGCGACCTGATGGAGGCCTATCGCGGCAGTGCGCGCCACTGGCCCGCGTCGTGGAGTCTCTCAAGCGCGAGGATGAGATGGGGATGCTGTACGACGAGGAATACGATCAGACTCTCCTGGAGGCTGATCTTCCTTGATGATGCGGTCGCCTCCTACGTGATCGCGCACGAGCTTGCGCATCTCGAGCATTTCAATCACTCGAAGGCCTTCTGGAAGGAGGTGGAGAGGCTCTGCCCGGACTGGCGGGTACAGCTCGCCAAACTCAACGCGGCGAAGGTGCTGCCCGAACTGGAGGAGGTCGGGCAGTGAGGCTCAGACGGCGTCGGCGTGATGCGGCAGATTGGCCGCCTCGCGTGCCAGTCGCACGAAGGCCGCCACGTCGAGCGTTTCGGCGCGTGCGGCGGGATTGACGCCCGCGCGTTTGATCGCGGCGTCATCCATGAGGGTGGAGAGCGCGTTGCGCAGCGTCTTGCGGCGCTGCTGGAAGGCGAGCGCGACCACTTGGGATAGGATGTCCATGTCGACTTCGGGAAGCGACTCGACGGGGCGCGGCACCATGCGTACGATCGAGGACGTGACCTTGGGCGGCGGCACGAAGGCGCCGGGTGGCACGTCGAAGAGCTTGTGCATGACGTAGCGGTACTGGAGCATCACGCTCAGACGGCCGTAAGTCTTGCTGCCGGGTTCGGCGACCATGCGGTCGACCACTTCACGCTGGAGCATGAAGTGCTGGTCGATGACGCGGTCCGCAGCGCTCATGAGCGCGAAGAGGAGCGGCGAGGAGATGTTGTAGGGCAGGTTGCCGATGATGCGCAGGCGGCGGCCCTCAAGGACGGTCGTCCAGTCGAGTTTCAGGGCGTCGGCCTCGATGAGCGTGAGCTCCTCGGGGGAGAACTGCTCGCGCAGAAACTGGGCGAGGTCGCGGTCGATCTCGACGGCGGCTTCGTGGCCTGCGCAGGCGATGACTTCGCGCGTGAGCGCGGCCTGGCCCGGGCCGATTTCAATGAGAGCGTCGCCCGGCTTCGGGTCGATGCCGCGCACGATGCCGTCCTTGTTTGCGCCCAGACGGACGTGCATTTCCATCTCGTGGCGCGGCGAAGATGCAATCTGGCTCTCCACGCGGCTGAAGATGATCTTGGACGGCTTTTTCGTCATCCAGGTGACAAACGCCGGATACACCGCGCTGACCGCGGTCTGCTTGGCGCCGAAGCCGCCGCCGATGCGCGGCTTGGCGACGCGCACCTTGCTTTTCGGAATGTGCAGTGCGTTCGCCACGATTCGGCGGGTGTGGAACACGATCTGCGTTGAGCTGATGATGTGCAGGCGGCCGTAGGTGTCAATCTCGCAGTAGGTGCGGAAGGTTTCCATCATCGCCTGCTGGCATGCCTGCGTGTGGTACACGCGGTCGATAACGACATCGCAGTCCGCGAGGACCGCATCAATATCACCGTTGCCGCATTCATCGTGCGCGCACAGGTTGCGCCTGTTGTCCGCGCCGACCGGTGCAAGGCTCTCCCAGTTGTCCTCCGGATGCACGAGCACCGGATTGTCCTTTGCGGTGTGGAAATCGAGCACCGGCTCGAGCACCTCGTACTCCACCTTGACCAGCTTCATCGCCTTATCCACGCATTTTTCGTCCGCACCGGCGAGAATCGCCACCACATCGCCTACAAAGCGCACATGGCGGTCGATAACAAGGCGGTCATACGGACTCGCCTCCGGATAAGTCTGGCCGGCCTGCGTGTAGCGGCGGCCGTCCTGGTCTACGTCCTCCCATGTGAAGATGGCCTCCATGCCGGGGACTTTCATCGCGGCGGTCTTGTTGATAGACTTGACGATGGCATTCGCATGCGGCGAGCGCAGCAGCTTGACGCACAGGCAGTCGCGCGGCGTTACATCGTCCACATACACCGGCTGGCCGGGGACGAGCTGCATCGCATCCTTTTTGCGGAGCGGCTGATTGACTACCTTCACTGTGCGTCCTCCTCTCTCTGCTTCTTCCAGTCAAGATAGGCGCGGATACCGCGCAGCTGTCCCTCATAACCCGAGCAGCGGCACAGATTGCCCGACAGATATTCCTTGATCTCCTCATCGGTCGGGTCCTGCTTTTCGCGGAACAGCGCGATCGCGTTCATCATAAAGCCGGGATTGCAGAAGCCGCACTGCTCCGCACCCTGATCCGCGATGAACGCACCGAATTCGGCGGCTTCGCCCTGCAAGCCCTCCAAGGTCGTGATCGTATGTCCGCTTGCACGCGCTGCCAGCACCGAGCAGGACAGCACCGGCTTTTCGTCCATAAATACGGTGCACAGACCGCAGTTTGCGGTCTCGCAGCCGCGCTTGACGCTCAGGCAGCCATGATTTCGAACAAAGTCGATGAGCAGCGTGTCCGCCGCCACATCGTCTGCTACTTTCTTTCCATTCAATGTCATTGTGATCAGCATATCCGTTCCCCCCTTACTCTGCATCGAGCGCGTGTGCCGCGCGGCGCACCAGCACACCCGCGAGGTGTCTGCGATATTCCGCACTGCCGCGCAGACTGCTGCCGGTCTTGATTTCCGCCCGAACGGCTTCCGCCATCTGCTCCGCCGTTTTATCCACAGGCTGTGCATAAATCTGTGCGCGCGCCGGACGGGCACCGATGGCGAACCGATAGCCGTTCTCATCCTTAACAGACGCGCAGGTCAGCACCGGAATGTCGGTCTGGCTGATGCGCACGGACTGGTAGTTGAATTTCGCATTTTTCTTAGGCACGATAATGCGCACCAGAATATCGCGGTCCTTGGGTCTTTCGGCGTACTCGGAAAGCGGCACAATGCCGCCCTTGTACAGCTCTACCTGTGCGTCCAGCACGAGGAACATGGTCAGCACATCGGAAAAGCCGAACCGGCTGTACAGGCTGCCGCCGACGGTCGCCAGATTGCGAAGCTGCACGCCGACAATGTGGCGCACGGATTCGCGCATAGCACCGTTCGTGTAGGCTGCCAGTCCTTCGTGCAGCTCCAGCGCGCGCAGCGAGGCCATCGCACCGATCCGGAACTCGGTTTCGGTCTCCTCGATGGTGTCCAATCCCAGACCGGACAGGTCGATTGCCGTGCCGACATTCAGCGTCTCCATCTTGAGCCAGATCATGCCGCCGATCACGCGGTTGGACTTTTTCTGGTTGAGCGTATACGCTTCCTCGAGCGACTCGACTTTTTTGTATTCCCGTATCGTCAACATACGTTATATCCTCTCTCTTTCAGGGGAATGTGTTATCTTTTCAGTATACTACTTTTATTTTACCACAAAATCTGCTATAATGCCGTTGTGAATATCAAAATACAACGGAAAAGAAAAAGTTGTGGGAAAGGAGCCGCCATGCAGCCAAATATCCGCGTGATGCTGTTCGATGAGGACGGCGAGCGCTTTTTCGGTGAGGGACCGTGCCGTCTGCTGCATGCCATCGAGCAGACCGGATCGCTTCGCGCCGCCGCGCAGTCCATGCAGATGGCATATACCAAGGCGCTCGGACTCGTCCGTCATGCTGAGCAGGTGCTCGGTTTTGCGCTCACCGAGCGCAAAATCGGCGGCAAAGGCGGCGGCGGCAGCGTACTCACTGACGAGGCAAAGGAGTTTCTCTATCGCTATGAGCAGTATCGTGACGCCTGCAAACAGGCAGGAAAACAGCTCTATCCGCAGTTTTTCCCCGATGAAAAGTGAAATCGGATGTGTAATCATGGCATCCGGCCTGGCAAAACGGTTTGGCTCCAACAAGCTGCTTGCCGAATTTGACCGAAAACCGCTGCTCTGCCGTGCGTTTGCCGTGACAGAGGGGTTGCACCGCGTAGTCGTTACCCGCTCGACCGAGGTGCAGGCATTGTGTGAAAAATACGGCATTCCCGTCCTGCACCATGCCCATCCACTTCGCAGCGACACCGTGCGGCTTGGACTGGAGTGCCTGCTGCCGCGGTTTCCTGCCATGTCCGGCTGCGTGTTTCTGCCGGGTGATCAGCCGCTGCTGACGAGGAAAACGCTCTGCTGTATGGTGTCGGCATTCTGCGCGGAACCCGACCGGAAATCGCAGATTTTCCGTTTATGCGAGCCGCAAAGCGGTACGCCGGGCAGTCCGGTGCTGTTCGGCGCGGATTATTTTGAGGAACTGCGTTCTCTTCCCGAAGGCAAGGGCGGCGGCGCGGTCGTCAAACGGCATACGGAAAAGGTAACGCTGTTTTCTGCTCGACATCCGGCGGAATTGATGGACGCGGATATACCGGACGTTCTCGCAGAATTAAAAATGATTTTTCAAAACGATTCATTTTATCGGTAATGCCAACCATTTGATGTGGCGTTACGTGGGCGCGCATTGTGCGCCCCTACGGTTACGTTTGTGCAGTCGGTTTACACGGTGTGCCGAGGTCGTCGCACCCTACGATATCATTTTACGCCTCTCTCAATCGGAATGGCGAATGGTTGACCGTTACAATCATTTTCCATCCTCAATTCTCCATTCTCAATTAAAAACCCCGGAAAGAACTTCTTTCCGGGGTTTTGCATTATGCTTCGGTTTTCTTATCCTTCGGGAGCACGATATTGAGCAGAATCGCAACAAATGCTGCCGGTACAATACCGGAACCGCCAAAAATCAGCTGAACCGCCTGCGGCGCCTGTGCCAGAATGGTCATATTGGCACCCATGCCGTAGCCGACACCCAGAGCAACCGACACGATGGTCAGATTACGCGGCGTCATCTCCTCCTTGGTGATCAGCTGGATACCGCTGATAACAATGGACGAGAACATCATAACAGCCGCACCGCCGAGCACGGACTGCGGCATAATGGACACGATCGCGCCCAGCTTCGGAATCAGACCGCACAGAATGAGGAAGATTGCACCGACGGACAGGGCACCGCGGTTGACAACCTTGGTCATGGTAACAAGGCCTACGTTCTGGCTGAACGAGGTATTCGGCAGTACGCCGAACAGTGCCGCAAACGACGAACCGATACCGTCGCAGGCTACGCCGCCGGACAGCTCCTTGTCAGTTGCCTCACGGCCCATGCCGCCTTCCATAACGCCCGAAATATCGCCGACGGTCTCGACTGCGGTAACAATAAACATAACCAGCACCGGCAGGATGGCGCGCAGATCAAACACCGGCTTTACCGGCATCAGCTTCGGGATGGAAAACCAGCCGGCCTGTGCTACCTTGTCCCAGTTGAGTACCCATGCCTTGGTAAATTCTACACCGTCCGCGTCAACCGCGGTGGTCGGCAGAACAAAACCCATGATGATTGCCGCAATGTAGCCTGCAATAATGCCGACAAAGATCGCGGACGAGCCAAGGAAGCCCTTGCAGCCGTGCTTGACGACCAGAATAACCACCAGCACGAACAGCGCCAGCA
>OGPM01003047.1_pt1 | contig 10920 bp, 7 predicted proteins | sample 1552961 | NCBI WGS metagenome assembly OGPM01 (sample SAMEA2580304, study PRJEB22360) | human gut metagenome | biome: human gut; feature: human-associated habitat; material: faeces | place: Denmark | collected 2008/2010
TTGACATCGGTATACATTGTTGTCAGGTTGGAACTTACCATGCCTGTCAGAAGATCCCTCATCCATGTTTCAATCGCCTCAAATATACGATCCATGAGTTATCTCCTCTCTTTTTACACTTAACCAAACAATCCGGATAACAGCGGTACTAACTGTGTTCCGATCAGTGCCACACCGCCACCAGCCATAAGCTGCTTGATTCCCTGTGACTTAGCCCCAGGATTGTCGTTGCCGTATCCTTCCAGAAGATTAATAACTCCCCATACTGCAAGACCTGCTCCGATTGCTACTACAAGTGTCTGTAAAATATTGATTGCTGAATTAAAAAACGACATATGTTTTATCTCCTCTCAAGTTTTTTGCTTATAAATTCCTGCTGTATTCTGACCGGCTCTGCCCTGATGGGCGGTCGTTCATACCTGTGCATCCTCTCACCTCCCAAAAGGGCAAAGAAAAAGAGCTATGTAGTTGGATTTTCTACATGCTCTGCTTCCTTGTTTTCATTATTTTCCTGTTCCATAAGACTGTCCTCTGAGAACACATACAAGTCAAACTCCTCTGACCTTGTAAGTTTTACTTCCATTCTGTGCCTCATGTACGCTTCCACATCAAATTCATTGCGTTTATCGTAATCAGACAGTTCCTTATAGCGTTTATGTTTTGTAATATCATACTTGTCACTGAAAAACGGACGGACACCTCTTAGCTGGAGGATACACTTATTTCCATCCATCACCGCAAGTTCATCCCTGCTCATCAGTTCTTTTCCGGTTTTCTGATAGTTCATCCCGTAAGAACGGCTCTGCCCTCTCGTATCCGAAGTATTATATAAATCAATGGTTTCCTTACCAAGTGTTTCTGAAATCTCTTTTAAAGTGGAACTTTCTTTTCCTCCAAGGAACAGCATTGTGTCACAATTCCCTAAAATGGTTTCTGCAGCATCTTTATAAATAGTCTTTAACTGTGACTGCGACTGGAGTATAATAGAAGCAGATATTTCTCTGCTTCGTATGGTTGCAATCAGCTTGTCGAACTTTGGAATCTGTCCGATATTTGCGAACTCGTCACAGAGGATTCTTACATGATACGGCAGTCTGCCATGGTGTACATCATCTGCCCTGTCGCATAATAAATTGAATAACTGGCTGTACATCATTGCTACCACAAAGTTAAAGGTATCATCTGTATCCGAGATAATGACAAACAATGCCGACCTCTGATCTCCCATCATATCCAATTCCATTTCATCGTAACTCATAATTTCACGAAGTTCCGCAATATCAAATGGTGCAAGTCTGGCACCACAGGAAATCAAAATCGACTTTGCCGTTTTGCCGGCGGCTAATTTATATTTTTTATACTGACGTACAGCAAAGTGTTCCGGCTCTGTTTTTTCCAGTTCCTCAAACAGCATATCCACTGCATTTTTAAAGGTTTCGTCATCTTCCCTTGTTTCACTGGCATTGATAAATTCAAGCAGTGTCGCAAAGTTCTGTTCTTCCTCCGGTGCTTCATACCAGATATAACCAATCAAAGCACAGTATAAAAGGCGTTCCGCTTTACTCCAGAAATCTTCACTGGACTTCTCGCCTTCCCCTTTTGTATTTACCATAATCGTATTCACCAATTTTAAAATATCCTTTTCTGACCGGATGTAATGGAAAGGATTGTAGTGCATACTCTTTGAAAAGTTGATGGTATTCAGTACTTTTATCTTATATCCATTCCTTACTAACATCATGCCGCACTCAATAATAATCGTTCCCTTGGGATCGGTCACGACATAACTGATGTATTTTCCCATCTGCATCAGATTCGGCTTTACATAGAATCTCGTCTTACCGGAACCGGAGCCACCGATTACAATCACGTTCTTGTTCCTTGCAAATTTCGGCAGCTTTGGTCTGCTGTTCATAGTCAGCCTTTCCGTCATAGTAAGAAGAATATTGTTTTCAAATATTGGATCAATGAAGGGTGCAATGTCTTTTGCAGTTCCCCATCTTGCCGAACCATACTCTTCTCCCTGTCGGAACTTTTTGGCATTTTTCATCTTCATCATAACCAAAAGTTTTACAGCCAATGCCCCGGTAAAACCTGCCAGTAGTGGCATCTTTTCTATGCTAGGCAGAACAGAAGTAAATGCCATTTGAAAATTCAAAAGCAGCACCATCAGCCGTTCCACCGATGAATCTCCCTGACAATACTGATACAGCCATGCTTCTTTATCTACCAGATAAAAGATTATGACATAAGGAGTATTCAATGCCAGTATCCGCAGGGAATTTCTTTTCAGATACTCCCCTAAATCTAAGATTTTTTCTCTCAGCCAGTCAGCTCCCCATTGAAAGCCTTGCATAAGCAGTGGCGGGATTCTCTCCAGATACCCCTTGCATACTTTACGCATCTTCTGAAATCGGTTCATAGTGTCGGCTCCTTTTCTTTCTGCTTCGTTTTCTCCCGTTCTCGGTTCTTATCCTTCGCCTGTGTGATCGCATCCTTCAGTTTTGTCCTTACAGACGGTTTCTTTGTCTTATTGAGAGATTTACCAGTGTATTCCTTAAATGCTGCGGTCATGACATCTGCATCCCTTGCTTTGAAGAAAACAAAATATCTCGGCGGCTTTGCTGTCGTATCTTTTTTCAGACTGAAATCAATACTGTACTTTTTCGCCACCCGTTCAAAAGATTTGATATTCCCATCAGTAATTTCAATATTGGAAAGCTGTACATTCTGCCGCATCAGCTTATCCATAGTTTGTTTTCCTCGATAAGATTTATCCTTCGTCTTGTCATCCTGCTGTTTTTGTACTTTACTCTGCTGCTTCTGTTTTGCTTTCTCCTGTTCCATCTGGGCAAGAGCTTTTCTCATGGCAGCTTTAAGCAACTGGGCAGTTATCTTTCCACCCCGGATACACAGGGATACCGTTTTTTCATTTACTTCATCTTGCACCGTTGTCCTCCTCTTTCTTAATCTGTTCTTTCTTTACCAGCTCTTTCAGATAAGCCTGTACTTTCTCATAACAGTCATATCCCTGACTGATCAGGTTCTCACTATATTCATACAGTTCCTCCACCGTTTTACCAATTTTGTTTCTTGGAACTTCACCAACTTTTTTAATGATGTATCCATGGGCACCTGTTTCATCCATACACCACAGGTAGATTGTTGCTTTTTTATTTTGCTTGGCTGTATGTACTCCACTGACTTCTACTTCAAAGCGATTTCCAAAGTTTCTGTAAATACAAAGCTCCAGGTCAATCTCCATAAGTTTATAATTTTCGCCCAGACCATCACATAATGCCTGAAGCACTTTATCCTTTTCTTTCATTTTCGTCTGCTCCTTTATGTCGAATCAATCTTCATTACCATACATATCATGCTGCACCAATGCGGAATAATAATTACTAATCGTAAGCGGTGCATTATACAAAACTGTGAGAAGATACTGCCGGATATTCACCACTTTACTGGTGTTTTCTCTTAGACATTTCATCACAAATCGGATATGTTCTGCATTTAATTTTAAAAACTGACTTTTTACCACATCAAATGGTTTCCTGTCTCTGCCAATCCAGATAAATTCCCGGTCTGAACTGATAACATCCACCACCAATGCAACAATCTCATCCAGCATTTCCCTGTCACATTCTTCTATCAGGTACTCGTACCCGATGTTATGACAGATAATTTTGTAATACGCTTCTCTTTCTATCTGTTTCCTGCGGCTTTCTTCACTCTCATCCGCAGAAAGAAAAGATAGATACTCAGTATCATTTATCTCAGTCTTATTCTTATCAGTATCATTACCCGGCACTTTGGACATATCTGTATCTGCCATTTTGATATATCCAGAAATGTCATTTTGACGTGTCTGGATATTCCCTTCTGATAAATCTACACAGATGCACCGTCGTACATAAATCCTGTCCGGTTTTCCCAAACCCTGCCGTATCCTCGTTATCAGTCCGATCCCCTTTCTGCTGTCAAGCTCCGCAAGCAGGCTTCCGACCTTTTTCAGCCCACAACCCATCATTTCCGCAATCTGTTCCTGGGAAAAATAGATATAAACCTTTCCATCTGCATCCAGCCATCGGTTCTTCACTGAAAGCTGCATCCGGTCGAGTAACAATCCATACAGCAGTTTTGCCTCACAGGACAACTTTCTGAACTTCGGACTGGTAAATAGAATTTTAGGAATCCGGTAAAAAGTATATTGTTCTGCTTCCTCCCCATAATGGTAAGGAAATATGCAGTCTTTATCCGGTGTTCCGATGCTCCTTCACTTCTTTCAGTATTTTTGCAATACAATATCCAAGGCAGGGATGATATTTGCCATAAGGACAGCCCTTACATGGCTTCCAATGATTCTTAACCGCCATTTTCCTTTCCCTCACCCTTTGTCAGTCTGTCATAGTCTTTCTCCGATTCTGCACCTACTTTGATACAGCAGTATATGACAAATCCATATACTAAAAACACCGCAACAGATGTAGCGATCAATACTGTTTTCATTTTATCTGTTCCTCCTGTTCTTCTTTTTCTGGGAATCTGCCACTACCAGCTTTCCACAGATACATCTGTTATGAAAAAGGGCATTTATGAACTGTTTTTGCCCATAAATGCCCCTATCCTGTTTCAAAACCTTACAGTTACTTATTTTTTTCTTTTTTTACGTAAATATACCGCAGATGTTCCAAATCCGATCATTCCTAATCCTGCAAGCAGAATCCAGAACATCACAGGTGTGTCATCACCTGTTTTGGGTGCATCAGTAGATATTGTACTGGATGGAGTATCCGTTGTTTCCGGTGTCTCAGAAGGAGTTTCTGTTGGTGTCTCCGTTGGCGTTTCCGTCGGCTTGGCTTCATCCTTCATCACAACTTTCTGCATTTCCCCGGTATCTTTTACAGTGAACTTCACATCCTCTGCCACCCGATAACCGTCCGGTGCTGTTTCTTCACGAAGTGTATATTCTCCGATCGGAAGCATCTCGATATAGTGTGCTTTCTCTTCAGAAGTCCAGCTTTCTACGACCTTTCCGTCTTTGTCAAGAATGGTCAGCTTCGCTCCTGGAAGTTCCTTCCCAGAAATATCCGTTTTGGAAATCTGCACTTTCGTCACATCATCTTGCATCTCGATTTTCTGTGCTTTAGAAGAATCTTCTACTGTAAAAGTAATACTCTCCGCAGTCACATAACCATCTGCCGGTTTTGTCTCCGTCAGAGTGTACTTCTTTCCTGCAACAAGTTCTTTAATGATATGAGCCTCTTTTCCGGAAGTCCATGAATCTACCACCTTGCCATCTTCATCCGTCACTTCCAGTTTCGCCCCTTCCAGTTCCTTTCCATCAGTCAAAGAAGTTTTTGTAATCTCCACAACTGTTGGTTCATCTTCAAAGGTAAACTCATAAGACAGTGTTTCCTTATCTGCACCATCATATTCAAAAGTAAACTCCTGTACCTGATCCGTTGTTGCGAATCCCGGTGCCGGGGAAGTTTCTTTGACATAGTAAGTGTAACCAATCGGAAGATCTGCCGTAAATGTCAGTTTTCCCTCTTTGTCCGTAGCCTGCTCCTCAATAACGGTATCTGCTTTCAGAATGACATCACCATTTGCATTTACAATGTCCTCTTTATTGCAAAGAGCGAATACTGCACCTTCCAGTACCCTGTCAGAATCCTTTTCTTTTTTCAGCACCTTTACTTCCGCTTTCTGACGGTTATTCTGCCAGTCGGAAGAATAAGTTACCTCGGCAGTATCCTGATCCCGGTATGTCAGGTCAATCTCACGAGCTGTACCATCCAGTACATAGCCGTTTGCCGTTTCCTTTTCTTTGACATAATATTTGCCAAGCGGAAGATCTGTCAGTTTTGCCACTCCTGTTTCATCTGTCGTGATCGTTGCTATCAGATCATCTTTCTTGTAATAATCTCCACTCTCACCATCCGCAGCTTTAATATCTTCCAGTGCATAAACCTCAAAAGTAACTTCTTTCAGGGAACCGGAAATATATTCAAATAAATGGCTGAACCATCCACCTACAGAATCAAGTGCAGATACTTTTTCCAGAAATTCACCCTTCTTATTGATAATCAGAGTTCCAGTCGGCACATCATCTTTCATTTCCACTTTCTGGATTTCAGCAGTATCCTCTACAGTAAAGGTAATCTCCTCCGCTTTCAGATAACCATAAGGAGCCATTTCTTCACGAAGAGTATATGTTTCACCCACAGTCAGCCGCTCAATCAGATGTTCCTCACCCTTTACAGATTTCCATGTATCTATTACATTTTTATCCTTATCGAGAACTGTCAGTGTTGCTCCGGAAAGTTCAACTCCTGTTGTAATGTCAGATTTTTTCACTGTGATTTTGGTTGGCTGATTTTTAAATTCAGATGCAAGTTTTATTACTTTCACATCCTGTCCCTGATAAGCTGCAGTGACATCCAGTGTTTCATCCGAAGATACATAACCTGCCGGTGCTGCAAGTTCTCTGATATAATATTTGCCAAATGGCAGGTCTAGGTCAAAGACTGTCTTGCCATCCTCATCAGTAACTGCTTTTCCAAGAAGTGTATCTGCTTTCACAAGCACATTTTCATGTGCCAGAATATCCTCTTTCGCATACAGACCAAACTCTGCACCAGCAATAACCGCATCCGTTTCTGCATCTTTTTTTACAACAGATACTTCTACCCTCTGACGGTCATTGTCAAATGCTGCTGTCTGCTCGATCACTGCTGTATCCTGATCTTTATAAGAGAAAGTAACTGTCTGTGCTTCCTCATTTAACACAAAACCATCTGGTGCTGTCTTTTCGACAACTTTATAAGTTCCAAGAGGAAGATCCGCAATCTTTGCCTTTCCATCTTTATCAGTTGTAACCGTTCCTACCAGTGTTCCGGCAGCATACTCTAAGATACGGTTTCCATTGTCATCTTTCTGGAAATCCGCAGTATAAATATCTTCTGCCGCATAAACCTCAAAGACTGCACCTTCCAGATTCTCACTCTGGTAAGTAAAATCGTCTTTAAAACCATCAAGAACTTCACCTTTTTTCACAATATTAAGTTCACCCTTTACCGGATGATTCTCATAGGAAACCTCGATGATCACATCCCCGGAAGTACCGTCCATCTGATATGCTGTATTGGAATCCACATCAACCTCATAGTAATTCTCATTGAGCGTATATCCATAAGGTGCATTTACTTCCTCAATGCGGTAATGCCCGATTTTCAGATTTTGTGGAAGGATCAAATATCCATCCTCATCTGTAAAATAAGACTTATGCTTCACAGTAGTCGGATAAGTCGTTACCTGCTCCACATATTTTCCAGTGTCCATGTTATAGATTTTGAACTCTGTATTTTTCTGGAGTACCGCTTTCTTTGTTTCATCATCCTTTTTGATAATTTTCAGTTTGGCTTCAAATTCATCATCTAAAAGCACACGCCATGTCTGCGGTGTGTTTGGATTATTTTCTGTAATGCTGACTGTAAAATCATCTACCGGAGTATAATTATGCGGTGTTGTTGTTTCACGCACTACATATGTTCCATATGGGATTGCAATACTGCAGGCATATCCTTTTTCATCTGTAAATATTTCCGTTGCACCATTATCTCCGATCACTACTGGTTTTGCAGAATCAAAATCATAACTGCCATCTTCTTTCACCTTCAGAGAAGATACCAGATAAGCACTAAATCCTGCCCCTTTCAGTAAATCCGCATCGGTCTTTCCATTATTGGCTGCTTTGATGATCTGAAATGGCTGTTTCATTACCTGTTCCAGCGAAGTACACTCACGCTTCACTTCAGCAGTCATATCACCCTCATAATCACAGGAAAGGTCATATTCATTCTCATCTGCCAGATAACCGGTTGGTGGTGTGATCTCTTTCACATAATAACTTCCAAGATACAGCCCGCTGACGGAAGCCTGTCCATTTTCATCCGTAGTAAGTGTTGCCACCTGATCTCCTGCTTTATACATCACACCGGTTGCACCATCCGGATGGACAATGTTCTCTCTGGCATACAGTCCATAAACTGCTTTTTCCAGAGTCGCATCTCCCTGCGGAACTGCTTTCTTTGTTTCTGCATCCAGCTTCTGTAAAGAGATCTTTGCTGTCACACGTTCATTTTTAAAAGTATGGTTAAATGTCACCTTTGCTTCCTTATCGTTTGTATATGAAAAAGCAAACTGGTAAACATCTTCCGTATTTCTCACATATCCTGTTGGAGCCTGTTCTTCCTTAACTTCATAGGAAAATCCAAGCGGAAGATCTGCATTGAATTTTGCCTTTCCATCTGTTCCAGTGGTTGCCTTTTCAATCAGTGTGCCTTTCTTTGCAACTACAGTACCGTCCACATTTGTAATGTCACTGGCAGCATAAATTCCAAAAATACCTCCGTTCAGAGGATTTTCTGTATCCTTATCCTGCTTTGTCACAATAACTTCTGCTTTCTGTCTGTCATTCGTAAAAGTTGTTTCAGAAAATACCACTTCTACATTCTGTCCTGCATAAGCAAGTTTTACTGTCTTTTCTTCCCCTGCATTATAAAAACCAGACGGAGCCTGTACTTCCTTTACAACATATGTACCAAGATGCAGATTTTTAAGAATCACAGCACCATTGGAATCTGTTGTCAGATTCTCCTTTACCAGATCACCTTTACTGTAAACTTTTGTACCATAAGCAGTTGTAATATCTGCTCCGGCATAAACATTATAAACAGCACCTTTCTGTCGGCGTTTTTCATATCGGAATGTTGTTCCGTTTTCTGTCACATCTGCACCTGTGAGAACTTCACCCTCTTTATATACAGTAAGCTGTCCAAGCTGTTCTTCATCCGGAACAGTTACCGTAGTCGTCTTGCTGACTTCCAGCTTCACATTGTAGGCTGTAGCATTAATACGATAACCGCTTGGTGCAGTAATCTCTTTCAGATAAACGGTATCCTGTGTCTTAACGATCTGTGCAGATGCTTCTCCATTCGCATCCGTTGCAGGCAGTTTTGTAATCAGGTTCTTACAGTCTGCATCACTGTATAAGCCAAATACAGCTCCGGACAATTTTGCATTTGCTTTGGAATCCTTTTTTATGACTTTCACACTGGCATACTGTACCCATGTCACTTTAAAGTCCACATACTTTTCATCATCGACACCTTCGCCAAACACCAATGCCAGATCCTGTGAACCAGAACCGGTACTGATCTTATAAGCAGAATAATCTTTTGTGATACTTCCCTTCATTGTAGCGGACCAGCTTCCTGCTACATCACTTACCTGAGTAAGCGGTGCAGACAGATAGAACTTTGTTCCGCCACTGATCACTACGGATTCTCCTGCCTTGCTTGCCTTTCCTGTTGTCACATTATGAAGCTTTACTCCACTTGGAAGTTTCATTGTGATACTTTGCAGTTCATCTGCCTTAAAAGTAATCTCCTTTGTTCTCTGGCTGCTGCCATCCACATAGGCAGTCACATTCGCATCTGAAAAGCTCATCTCAACATCTGGAATATTTGGCTGCGAAATACAGTAATTATACAGTTTCATAGCAAGTGTTTTTGCTTTGCTGCTTGCACCGGAAAAAGCAGAATCTCCACTGTTGGCATAAGATGCTGCCAGATGCACCAGGATAAATCTTGCTCCTGTACTCAGATTTCCATAGCCATTCTCTTCTGTAAAAAATCCATCATCACCGGATGCCTTTGTTCCGTAATAGCAGACTTTCGCAAGTTTCTTACCATCACTCAGCTTGGTAATATCATAAGTTCCACTTCCTGGACTGGATTTTTCCGGCTGAATACAGTAAGCAGTAGCAGAAACACTTCCAAACTTTACAGTGTACTGATAAGTCAGATAACTTCCGTAACCATAATCAGAATACTGATAGCAGGCTCCTCTTGTCACTGTTACTTTCTTGGTGCTTGTCGTAGATGCTACCCTTGCCATAAAAGTAACTGATTCCCCTTCATCTAAAGAATAAAGGTCAATCCCTTCCTCGCCAGCCTGTTCCATCACATCAGAAACTGTCAGTCCAGTTTCTTCGTCTGTCGTTGTTTCTGATTCTTCTGTGAGATCAGTCACTACTTCTGTTTCTGTCTGCCTGTCCGTTTCTTCATCATCTGCAGTTCCAATATCCTCTGTTTCTCCGGCATTACCTTCACCCGTAGTATTCTCAGAAGTATTTGACATTGTTACGGCTTCCGTTTCCGCTTCCCTTACTGTCACATTTCTGCTGACACGATAAGACGGATTTCTACTGACTGGCTCTACTTTATAAACTGCTTTATAGGTATCTGCCCTGCCTGTATCAAAATCTTCACCTGCTTCATTCTTCGCTTCATAAAGTTCTATCTTTACCTTAGCATCATTGATTCCCTCTATACCGGAAAAATCAACTTTGATGTCAAAATCAGAACCATATTCCACCGTATAATCACTGGCTGTCACAATCTCATCCTCTGCCAGTTTATCCTTCACCGTTTCCAGTTCCGGATACTGAGATTCAAAAGAAGAAGCCGTATTATCCGGTTCTGCTGCATAAGTTGTAATCGGCTGAAATACTGTGGTTGCAATCGTAAGAACAGACAGCACACCAGACATTACTCTTTTCCAAGATCCTTTCATTTCTCAATACCTCACTTTGTTTTATTTTTCTGTTACTGATTTACAGGCTTTCACCTGTCTGATACAATCATAAGCATCACTCCGTTTTAAATTATTTGTGCGAACATCACTTCTGATAACAGCACAGTCATACGCCGGAGCCTGCATCATGCAAAAGTTCCGGCGCATAGTCTACTGTCATCGCCCGGCGAACCGGGCATAACAAAAATAAGGATTGAGCATTTCCGATCAGAAGAGAACTTCCACTGGCCGCAAAATGCGTAGCTGAGCTTTCAT
>OGPM01003052.1_pt1 | contig 10909 bp, 9 predicted proteins | sample 1552961 | NCBI WGS metagenome assembly OGPM01 (sample SAMEA2580304, study PRJEB22360) | human gut metagenome | biome: human gut; feature: human-associated habitat; material: faeces | place: Denmark | collected 2008/2010
CAGCCTCTTCAGCCTTTGCTTTTTCTAATTTGGCTTGTACTTCCGTAAGATTTGTTGAAGTCGCCTTTGCTTTTTCCTGGAGTTCCGTCTGTTTTTTCTTAAGTTCATCTTTCAGATCAAGAAGTGAATCCTGCTGAGTTTCTAATGTGTTTTTCTGATCTTCGATATTTTTATAAATATTTTTCAGATCGTCAAGGGCAGTTTTGTCATATTCGCTCAGATTTTCGATAAAATCAGCTTTGTTTATAAAATCTGCCATGTTTTCCGCCGAAAAGAGCATCTCAAGCAGTGTTGCGTTCCCGTGTTCGTACATATATTTAATACGGGATTTCATATTTTCATACTGCTCATTTTCGTTTTCTTCAGCTTCGACAAGTGCATCGGAAGTACGGGCAATCTCACCGTTTAAGATCTCAACCTGCATTTCTGTTGCAGAGATCTCTTCGCTCAAAGAGAGAATATCTTTGTTGATACCGTCTAATTCACTTTCGAGTGCAGAAGTCTGTCCTTTTAAATTGTCAATGTTGTCATCTGCAAATGAAGGAAAAACTGAAAGTACAATTCCGAGAGAACTGATCAGGATGATGCCTGATTGTATCCACCGTTTTTTGTAGAATTTCATAGCTTTAAATTCCTTTCTTGAAGCATTTTTTAAGTGCTGAATAATCATTATACTACAAATTGCGTTATTTGGCAAACTTTGATATGATAAAGGCTGAGAAGGCCGCTTTCAAAAGCAACGAAAGACAGAACGGAAAAGAAAGAGGTATATCTATGACGCATAAGATAAAAATGATCGGACTTGACCTGGACGGAACATTGCTGACGGATAAAAAAGAACTGACTGTGCGGACAAGAGAAGTTCTTGCAAAGGCGATCAGAAGCGGAATCGTCGTACTTGTAGCTACGGGGCGTCCGTGGATGGGAGTTCCGGAAGAATTGAGAGAATTTCCGGGTATGGATTATGCGCTGACGTCTAATGGAGCAAGGATTATCGACACTCGTACGGGAAATGTAATAGAAGAACATCTGTTGTCTGTCAAATCAGCGAAAAAGGCGTTGGAAATTTGTCGAAAATATGATACTCTACAAGAGGTATATTTTGATGGACAGGGATATGCTCCGGCAGAAAAAATGGAGTTTGTGGAACGATATCACAAAAATCCGAATATGTGGGAATATATGCGTAAAACCCGTATTCCGGTGGATGATATTTTTGAACTGGTAGACAGAGAAAACAGAGGTCTCGATAAAACGCAGGCATTATTTGCGGATATGTCCGAGAGAAAACATGCGTGGGAAGAACTTGCCCGTCATGAGGATTTGGAACTGGTCGGATCTCTTCGTTATAATATAGAAGTGAACGCGGCGGGAGTCAATAAAGGAACAGGACTTGTCAATCTCGGAAGCAGGCTTGGTATTAAGCGGGAAGAGATCATGGCGTTCGGAGACGGAGATAACGATACCGTGATGCTGAAAGAAGTCGGTTTCGGCGTCGCAATGGCAAACGGAGAGCCGCAGGTGAAAGAAGCTGCAGATTATATCACACTGTCAAATGAAGAGGACGGCGTTGCGCAAGCGATTGAAAGATTTGTTCTCGGAGGAGGAGAAGCAAGATGTTAGAAGCATTAAAAGTAATTATATTCGGTATTGTGGAGGGAATCACGGAATGGCTGCCGATCAGCAGCACGGGGCATCTGATCTTGTTGGAAGAATTACTGCATTTGAAACAAAATCAGGCGTTTCTTGACATGTTTTATGTTGTGATCCAGCTTGGAGCGATACTGGCGGTTGTCGTTATGTATTTCCATAAGCTGAATCCGTTTTCACCGAAGAAAACCCAGAAACAGAAGATGTTGACGATCCAGTTGTGGGTCAAAGTGATCATAGGTTCGATTCCGGCAATGCTGATCGGGCTTCCGTTCAATGATTTTATAGAAGAAAAGTTCAACAATTCATATGTTGTTGCCGCGACATTGATCATCTACGGTATTCTGTTTATCGTAATCGAAAACTATCAGAAAGATAAGCAGCCGAAAGTGGAAAAACTTTCTCAGCTTACGATACAGACGGTTTTGATCATCGGCGTATTTCAGGCATTGGCGCTGATCCCCGGAACATCCCGTTCGGGAGCGACGATCGTGGGAGCGCTTCTCATAGGAGTATCAAGAGGAGTTGCGGCGGAATTTACATTTTTCCTTGCAATTCCGGCGATGTTCGGCGCAAGTTTTTTGAAACTGATTAAATTCGGATTAAATTTCACGGGTATGCAGGTATTTCTGCTTTTGTTGGGAACGGTCGTTTCGTTTGCGGTTTCCATCCTTGCGATCAAGTTCCTCATGCAGTATATCAGAAAACATGATTTTAAAGTGTTTGGTTACTACAGAATCGTACTGGGAGTCATTGTGCTTCTTTACTTCGGTATTAAGACGCTGCTTGCATAAGAATTGTTTCGGCGAAAATGTGTATTTTGCAAAAAACCTGTATAAAGAATGAAGATTTATGCATAAAGTAACGCATAATATACATAAAAACTGAAACAGAATGCATAAAATTGAAAAAAGAGCTTGATTTTTATGCAGAACGTGTTAGAATGTAGTGCATGGAATGCATGATTATTCAGCATTGAGCAATGGAATTATAAACGGAGGGTGCGAAAATGAAAAATACGAAAATGAAAAAGTTTTTAGCAGTAGTTTTAAGTGCGGCGCTTGTTGCCGGACTGGCAGCAGGTTGCGGAAGCAAAGAAGACGGTAAAGAAGAAGATAAAGGAAGCAGCGCGAAAACGGCGAAAGTGATCGACGTTGATCTTACAAATGAAGAGTATGCGTTCGGTATTGATAAAGATCAGCCGGAACTTGTTGAACAGGTAAACGCATTTATAAAAGAAGTAAAAGAAGACGGAACGCTGGATGAGATCTGTGACAAGTATTTCGGCGGCGGAGAGCCGGCAGCAGTAGAATCCGCAAAACTTGACGAGTCGAAAGATCAGCTTGTAGTTGCCACAAATGCAGCGTTTGAGCCGTTTGAGTATACAAAAGGCGATAAATATGTCGGAATCGACATGGAACTGGCAGCTCTTCTTGCGGAAAAGCTTGGAAAAGAACTTGTAATCCAGAATATGGATTTTGATGCGGTATGTCTTTCTGTAGGACAGCACAAATGTGATATCGCTATCGCAGGACTTACAGTCAATGATGAAAGAAAACAATATGTGACATTCTCAGATACATATTATCAGGCGTCACAGCGTTTGATCGTTCCGAGCGATGACGATACATTCGACGATCTGAAAGATGCAGATGCAGTTGCGGCAAAACTTGGCGAACTGAAAAAAGAAGATAAGATCGGCGTACAGCAGGGAACGACAGCGCAAAGCTACATCGAAGGAGACGAAGCTTTCGGATTTGAAGGACTTCCGGCTACATGCCAGCCGTATAAGAGCGGATCACTTGCGGTTCAGGATATGCTGAACGGAAACATCAAATATGTGATCATCGATGCAGCTCCGGCTACAGCGATCACAGAAGCGATTAATGCAATGCAATAAGTTCTCGGAAGCAGAATGAGCAATCGGCGCAATACAGAAGAGGATTTCAAAACAGTATGAAATGAAACGGACGATTGAGCGGATGATTTCGGACTGAGAGTTTTGCAAAAAGAATAGAAAACAGTATTAAATCAGAAAGGGAAATACAGGTATGTTCCGAAAACGGAAAATATCGGCGTTTTCCTTTCTTTGGACGTTTGAGAGAAGAAAGCAAAGAGGAAAGTAATGGGTAATTTTAGTGCAAAAGTAGATAAGTTTATAGAAATATTTATCGATCAAAACGGCTATGTAAAAGTGGTGCAAGGTTTGCAGAACACAGTCCTTATTGCGATTGTCGGTCTGGTCATCGGTATTTTGATCGGGACTGTTATCGCGACGGCAAGGGTGCTGCCGAAATATAAAGTGCTCCCAAGAGTTTTGAACGGTATATGCAGCGTTTATGTGGCGATGTTCAGAGGAACGCCGATGGTTGTGCAGCTTCTTGTATTTTATTATGTACTTCTTCCGATCATCGGATGGAACATAACGGGAGTTCAGGTCGCGATGCTTGTGTTCGGATTGAACAGCGGCGCATATATTTCGGAAATTATGCGAAGCGGAATCCAATCGGTAGACGCAGGACAGATGGAAGCGGGACGTGCAGTCGGATTAAGTTTCGGGGCGAGTATGATGAAGATTGTCATTCCGCAGGCTGTCAAGAATATTCTTCCGACTCTCGGAAACGAATTTATCGCGCTTATCAAAGAAACATCGGTTGTAAGTTTCGTAGGCGCGGCGGATCTGTATGTGGCGTTTAACTATATCGGAACAAACAGTTATGAATTCATGGTTCCGTATCTCGTGATGGCGCTTATTTATATTGCATTGATCCTTGTTGTGACACTGCTTGTAAAATTATTGGAAAGGAGCCTGAAGAAGAGTGATAGACGTAATTAATCTTAGAAAAAGCTTTGGTGATCTTGAAATCTTAAAAGGCATCAATATCACGATCAATAAAGGCGACATTGTCGCGGTGCTCGGACCGTCAGGTTCCGGAAAAAGTACGTTTCTGCGCTGCTTAAATTGTATGGAAGATCCGACATCCGGAAGCATTGTTTTTAAAGGAGTCGATATCGCGGATATGAAAGTCGATATCAACGTGCATCGCCGCCATATGGGTATGGTATTTCAACATTTTAATTTGTTCAATAATAAAACAGTTCTTCAAAACGTAATGATGGCTCCGGCATATTTGCAGTGCAAGGATCTGAAAAAAGCAAAAAATAAAAACAGAATGATCCGGTTTAAAAATATATTCCGAAGCAAAAAAGAAGAACTTATCCCAATTACAACGACAAAAGAACAGATCAAAAGCGAGACGAAAAAGCAGGCTCTTGAACTGCTCGGAAGAATCGGACTTGAAGACAAAGCGGACGTTTACCCGTCTACATTGTCGGGAGGTCAGAAGCAAAGAGTTGCGATCATTCGTTCTCTTGCAATGAAGCCGGATGTGATCCTGTTTGACGAGCCGACATCGGCGCTTGATCCGGAGATGGTCGGAGAAGTTCTTGAGTTGATGAAGAAGCTGGCTCAGGAAGGAATGACGATGGTTGTAGTCACTCATGAGATGGGATTTGCGAAAGAGGTTGCGTCCAGAGTGATCTTCATGGATGACGGGCAGATTGTTGAGGAAGCTGAACCGGAAGAATTTTTCGGCAATCCGAAGAATCCGAGACTGAAAGAATTTTTGTCGAAGATTTTGTAAAAAGAATCTGTAAGTTGAAAAACGTGTACATGTCTGTGCACAGAAGAACATATGAAAAGCAGGGTGGATGAGAAACTCTGCTTTTTGTTTTTGAAAGAATGAAAAGTCCGAAGCAGACTTTTTGCTTTTATTTAAAGCGAGGTGGAAAATGAGATACGATCGAATTTATAAGGCGAAGTTTATAGAACGTCCGAACCGGTTTATTGCCTATGCAGAATTAAACGGGAAAAAGGAAACGGTTCATGTGAAAAATACAGGAAGATGCGCCGAGCTTCTTCGGCCGGGAGCAGATATTTATATTCAGGAAAGCGATAATCCGTCCAGAAAGACAAGGTGGGACTTGATTGCCGTAAAAAAGGGCAGTCGAATGATCAATATGGACTCTCAGATTCCGAATAAGGTTGTAAAAGAATGGATTGAACAGGGAAATCTTTTTGGAAATGTGACTTTGATCCGGCCTGAAACCGTATACAAAAATTCTCGTTTTGACCTGTATGTGGAAGCGGAAGATCAAAACGGGGGAATCCGAAAGATTTTTATTGAGATCAAAGGTGTGACATTAGAAGAAAACGGAGTGTGCCGCTTCCCGGATGCGCCAAGCGAACGAGCCGTAAAACATCTGGAAGAGCTTTCCGATGCAAAGAAGAATGGATATGAGGCATATGTGTTTTTTGTGATCCAGATGAAAGGCGTGCGTTATTTCACGCCGAATACAGAGACACATCCTCAATTTGCCGAAGCGCTTCAAAAGACGGCAAAGGAAGGTGTAAAAGTGCTTGCCTATGACTGTGATGTGACAAGCGATGCGATCGAGCTGAGCGATGCGGTAGACGTCGTTCTAGGCAATCCGATCTTAAAAGAATCTGTCCGGCCTCTTGTAGAGTGGTTTCGTGAGAATAAGCGTGATCTTCCGTGGAGAAAGAGGATTAACGCATACAGAGTGTGGATTTCGGAGATTATGCTTCAGCAGACGAGGGTGGAGGCGGTAAAGCCTTATTATGAGCGCTTTTTAAGTGAACTTCCCGATGTGAGCGCACTTGCATCTGTCGAGGAAGACAGGTTATTGAAACTGTGGGAAGGATTGGGGTATTATAACCGGGCCCGCAATTTAAAAGCTGCGGCGTGTCAGATTATGGAACAATACGGAGGAAGGTTTCCTTCATCATATGAAGAAATACGTTCGCTGAAGGGAATCGGAAATTATACTGCGGGAGCGATCGGATCATTTGTTTATCACATTCCGAAACCCGCAGTAGACGGAAATGTTCTGCGCGTAGTATCGAGGCTTGCGGCAGATGAGGGTGATATCAAAACGGCGGCTGTAAGATCAAAAGTAGAAGAATTGATCGAAGAAATCATCCCGAAAGATGCGCCGGGTGATTTTAATCAGGGGTTGATTGAGTTGGGAGCGATCGTCTGTGTTCCGAACGGAGAGCCGAAATGCGCCGCCTGTCCGCTTGAAGCGCTGTGCAAAGCACATAAGGAAGGACGGGAAATGGATTTCCCGGTGAAGAAAAAGGCGAAAGCAAGAAGAATAGAAAAGAGGACGGTGTTTATTTTTCGGGATAATGAAAAAGTGGCAATCAGGAAACGGCCTCAAAAAGGACTCCTTGCCGGAATGTATGAATTTCCGAATGTGGAAGGGCACCTCAGGACAGAGGAAGTGATCGGGTATGCGCAGACGGCAGGGCTGACTCCGGTACGTGTAAAACGGATTGGAACGGCAAAACATATTTTCAGCCATGTAGAATGGCATATGACAGGATATGAACTGCTGGTCGATGAACTGGAAAAAACGTCGGCGCCAAACGTCGGTCAAATGTGTGCGGAAAACGGAGCGGATAGATCGGAAAATATATTTGTAAAGATAAAACAATTAGAGGAAGAGTATGCGATGCCGTCTGCATTTGATAAGTTTGTAGAGCACACTCGGTTTTCTTGAAATGTATGAGATACTGTGGTAAACTGTTGCTGTATGTATTGAATGAAGTCAGAACAGACAGGAGTGTACTTGGATGAAAGAAAAAGAACAGATCTCAAGACAGCAGCAAAAATCCCGGGAGACGAAAGAAAAAATATTCAAGGCAGCGAAACGCATTTTGCAGAAGGGCGGATACGAGGAACTGTCTATCAAAAATATATGTGAGGAGGCGGGTGTCTCCAATGGAAGCTTTTACCACCATTTTAAGACAAAAGATGATCTTCTTTCTTACTATATAGAAGATCAGCCTCAGATCGAACCGAATCTTTTGGAACTTCCGGACAGCGTACAAGCAGTAAAAGACGGTATTATCCAAGTGTATTTGAATTATGTAAAATACTGCCGTGAACTTGGAGTTGAGTTTATGTCCGGTTACTATGATCCGCAAAACCAGGCGTTGAATGCAGATATCCGTACAGAACGTCCGTATCCGATCGTGACAGTAAGAGCTTATGTCGAAAAGGCAGTGCAGGCAGGCGTCGCAGTATTGAATGAGCCGATCGAAGAATTTACGACAGATATCAGGATGATCGTAATCGGGAATGTGTTTGAGTGGTGCATTAAGCATGGAAAGGCTGATTTTGAAGGAAATATGAGCCGGTCGCTTAGATGTTATCTCGACGGGGCGCTTCGCGAAGCGGTTCGCTGACGAAAGACAAACAAAACAGAACATAAAAAGCGGACGGAGCTTATAAAAGGAACAATAGATAAGAGATAATAAAAATGGAAAAAGAATATGATTTTATTATAAACCCGAAAGCACGTTCAGGAATGGGAATGAAAGCATGGCAGAAAATAGAATCAGAATTGAAGGCACGACATATAAATTACCGTGTATATCTGACAAAAAGAAGAGGTCATGCCGCTAAGACGGCGGCGTTTATCACGGCAGATGATAAACGGCATACGATTGTTGTTTTAGGCGGAGACGGCACAGTTAATGAAGTCGTAAACGGGATAAAACGTCCGGATCTGATAACATTTGGGTATATCCCTATAGGGTCGAGCAATGATTTCGCGCGGGGATTAAAACTTCCGAAAGATCCGATGAAAGCACTTCAATCTGTATTATCTCCGAAGAAAGTGATTTCTGCCGATGTAGGACAGATTTCAAGAGAAGGAAAAAGCCGGAGATTTATTGTAAGCGCAGGGATGGGGTTCGACGCAGGAGTCTGTCATGAAGTGTGCGTGTCACAATGGAAAAAGCGGCTGAATAAAATAGGGCTGGGTAAACTAAGTTACGCAGTAGTTGCCCTTGACCGTCTGAAAAAAGACCGGCCGACAAAGTTGACGGTAACGCTGCCTGACGGGAGAAAACAGATGTTTGAAAAAACTCTTTTTGTGGCTTTTATGAATCTTCCATATGAAGGCGGCGGTTTTCGATTTGCCCCGGAGGCGTCCGTGACGGATGGCTGCATCGATATCGTGATAGCGCACCATATGTCTCCTTTGAAGGCGGTGTGGCTGTTGCCGAGAGCGTTTTTTGGGAAACATACGGGAGCAAAAGAAATTACGATCATTCGGAGTCCTTCGGTATCGGTTGAGGCGCAGCGAAGCCTTCCGATCCATACAGACGGAGAGGCGGCGTTTTCCCGATATAAGGCATCGGTGGAGATACTGGAAGAAAAATTGCATATCATTGCAGGATAACAGCCGGAAAATTTAATAAATGTTTCCTAAATGTTTTATGAAGAAGGTTGTTGTACATTTTAAATCGTGCTATAATCGTTGCAATCGCAAAGATTAAAAGATTGCATATGAAAAGGGGCAGTCGTGTAATGGGCAAAAAAGAAAGTGGTAAATTCGGAAGCTGGCTGAAAAAGTATAAACATGCGTGGGTATTTTTGTATATTTTTATCTACATGCCGTGGTTTTTGCTTTTGGAAAAGCGTGTAACGACAAACTATCATGTGATCCAGACGCAGTTTGATATGTGGATTCCGTTTGTTGAATATTTTATTATTCCGTATTTGATGTGGTTTGCGTTTATCGCGGCTGCATTTGTGTATTTTTTCTTTACGGACGTACCGGGATTTTATAAAATGGCGAAGTTTATGTTTACCGGTATGACAATATTCTTGATCATATCGACGATATTTCCGAATGGGCAGGATCTTCGTCCGGTCGTATTTGAGAGAGATAATGTATTTGTGGATATGGTGCGGATGCTGTATCGTGCGGATACATGTACGAATGTATTCCCGAGTCTGCATGTATTTAATACGCTGAGCGTGTGTATCGCTGTCCATGAGAGTGAAAAACTGAAAAAACACAAAGCTGTCTGCAATGCGGCGTACATATTGGCGGCGCTGATCATTCTTGCAACGATGTTTTTGAAACAACATTCTGTTCTGGACGTATTCGGAGCGGTGATTATGGCGTATGTACTTTATAAAGTCGTCTATGAGCCGGAAAAGAAGATGATACCTCAGCTCTCAAAACAAAAATTTTCAAAGCAGAAGCGGATTGCCGCTCATAATAAATAAAAGAGCAGCGGTAAAGATAAACAGGATAAAGATAGATTAATTTTAACAGGAACATTTTCGACAGGAGCGAAAATGGGAAATGAGAGGGAATGAACATTATGAGAAAAGTTATGCTTACAGGTGACCGTCCGACAGGAAGACTTCATGTGGGACACTATGTAGGATCGTTAAGAAGACGTGTGGAGCTTCAGAATACGGGAGAGTTCGACGATATTTTTATTATGATCGCAGATGCTCAGGCGCTGACGGATAATGCGGATAATCCGGAAAAGGTGCGCAGCAATATTATTGAAGTCGCTTTGGATTATCTTGCGTGCGGACTTGATCCGGAAAAATCGACGCTTTTTATCCAGTCGCAGATTCCGCAGTTATGTGAACTGTCGTTTTATTATATGAATCTTGTGACGGTGTCAAGACTTCAGAGAAATCCTACTGTAAAAACAGAGATTAAAATGCGTAATTTCGAGACGAGTATTCCGGTAGGATTTTTCACATATCCGATCAGTCAGGCGGCGGATATTACGGCGTTTAAGGCGACGACTGTTCCGGTCGGCGAAGATCAGATGCCGATGATCGAACAGACAAAAGAGATCGTTCATAAGTTTAATTCCGTATATGGGGATACACTTATAGATCCGAAGATCCTTCTCCCTGAAAATCAGGCATGTCTGCGGCTTCCGGGAATTGACGGAAAAGCGAAAATGAGCAAATCGCTCGGGAACTGTATCTATCTGTCGGAAGAGCCGGAGGAGATTAAGAAGAAAGTGTTCAGTATGTTTACCGATCCGACTCATATCCGGGTGGAAGATCCGGGAAAACTGGAAGGAAACACAGTATTTACTTATCTTGATGCATTTTGCAGACCGGAATATTTTGCAGAGTTTTTGCCGGAATATTCGGATCTGGACGAGCTGAAAGCACATTATCAGCGCGGCGGACTCGGAGATATGAAAGTGAAACGTTTTCTGAATAATGTACTTCAGGCCGAGTTAGAGCCGATCAGGAACCGCAGAAAAGAATTCAGTAAAGATATTCCGGCGGTTTATGAGATGCTTAACTATATCTGGGCAGGAATGATCCTGTTAGGCGTGATCTATGGTGTCTGTACCGGGCAGATGAGCGCACTGACGGGAGGCGCGTTAGACAGT
>OGPM01003053.1_pt1 | contig 10904 bp, 9 predicted proteins | sample 1552961 | NCBI WGS metagenome assembly OGPM01 (sample SAMEA2580304, study PRJEB22360) | human gut metagenome | biome: human gut; feature: human-associated habitat; material: faeces | place: Denmark | collected 2008/2010
TGGCCGCCAGGGATCGGGTGCTGGCGGCGGCCATCTGCCGCGCTGTGCAGGCTGCAGCTCCCGGTGCTGTGCTGCTGGCACTCTCCGGCAGCGAGATGGTCAAGGCCGCAAACGCCATCGGACTGCCCGTTGCCAGCGAGGTATTCGCAGACCGCGGCTACCAGGCCGACGGCAGCCTTGTGCCACGCGGCGCTCCCGGCGCAATGATCGAGGACGAGGATACCGCCATTGCGCGGGTCTTGCAGATGGCGGCGCAGGGTACCGTACAGGCCGACGACGGCAGCACCGTAACCCTGCAGGCCGATTCCGTCTGCGTCCACGGTGACGGCCCCAAAGCCCTCGCCTTCGTGCAAAAAATCTCCGCCGCCCTCCTTGCCGCAGGGACAGCAGTTGCAGCATTTTGATTGTAGGCAGAAAGCAAGATGGGAGTTGAACCTATCTGAAGAAGGTAAAGCAGCGCTAAGCGGCAGAATCTGTCCTGCGCCTCTGCCGGGGCGCAGGAATTTTTTGTCAATAAAAATACCGTTGTATCGTGTGATACAACGGTTGAATAATTTGAATGCAGCCTTGATGTGTTTAGGCAGCGGATCCTGCACGGAGGACGAGCCGACACCATAGCACGAAGGCTGTTTTCATTCCGGCAGACGTCCGTACAGTTCCATTTCACTGTGCAGCTTTTTGGCCAGCCTTGTGTTAAAGACACCGGGTTCGGCACGCCAGCACCAGTTGCCGCCCAGAGTGGACGGCGTGTTCATGCGGGATTCATGCCCAAGGCCCAGCAGATCCTGTGCCTGCACGACAGCCAGATCGGCAGCACTGGACCAGATGCCGCGCATCATGCCCCAGTGATAGCCCTCTTTCTTCGTCAGATTCAGGTAGCGCACGGCGCGCGCCACGTCCTCAGGGGCGGCGGTTTCCATCCAGCCGTTCACAGGCTCGTTGTCGTGGGTGCCTACATAGGCAATGCAGTTCTTGGGGTAGCTGTGGGGGCGGTAATCACCGCCGTCACGGCTGTCAAAGGCAAACTCCAGCACTTTCATGCCGGGATAGCCGCATTGCTTCAGCAGGGCAGTGACATCTTCCGTCAGGAATCCCAAATCCTCGGCGATGATGCGCGGGCTGCCCAGCTTTTTCTTTATGGCAGCAAACAGCGCATAGCCGGGGCCTTCGCGCCAGCGGCCGTTTTGGGCGGTTGCTTCCCCGTAGGGGATAGCATAATAGCCCGCAAATCCGCGGAAGTGGTCAATGCGAACCACATCATAGATGCTGCACATGTGTTTGATGCGCCGCACCCACCATGCGTAGCCGGTCTTGGCCATGGAGTCCCAGTCGAACAGCGGGTTGCCCCACAGCTGGCCTGTGGCGGAGAAGCCGTCCGGCGGGCAGCCTGCCACCTCGGTGGGCAGCAGGTTCTCATCGAGCTGGAACTCCTGCGGGCAGCTCCACACATCGACGCTGTCCAGCGCCACATAGATGGGAAGGTCGCCGATGATGCGGATTTCCTGCTGGTTGGCGTAGTGCTTCAGCGCCTGCCACTGACTGTAGAACATAAACTGTACAGCCTGCCAAAACGCCACATCGTCGGCGTACTGCTGCCGGGCTGCTGCCAGGGCAGCGGGCTCACGGCGCCGCAGCGGTTCTTCCCATTCCAGCCAGCAGACTCCGTTGTGGGCGTCCTTCAGCGCCATGAACAGCGCGTAGTCGGGCAGCCAGAAGTCGTTTTCCTTCACGAAGCGGCGGTAGTCGGCACCGGGCTTTGCCAGCAGACGTTTGGCTGCACAGCGCAGCACTGCGTAGCGCTTTTCGTACATGACGCCATAGTTGATGCAGTCGGGGGTGCATTCCCAGTCGATGGACGCATATTCCTCCGGCAGCAGCAGTCCCTGCTTTGCCAGATCGTCCAGATCGATAAAATACGGGTTGCCCGCAAAGGTCGAGAACGACTGATAGGGACTGTCGCCGTAGCTTGTGGGGCAGACGGGCAGAATCTGCCAGTATGCCTGTCCGGCCTTGACCAAAAAGTCCACAAAGCTGCGCGCGGCTGCACCCATGGTACCAATGCCATAAGGCGAGGGCAGACTTGAAATGGGCATCAGAATGCCGCTTGTTCTCATCAGAGAACCCCTCTTTCTTTTGATAGTAAGCAGCCGGGATGTCTTTCATTCACAGTTCACGCACGCTTTCTCCTTCGGTCAGATCGAAGGAGACGATCTCGTGCACGGCATTGCCGGGTTTTTGGATGTTGTGGAGCAGGATCCGCGCCGAACGCCGCGCCAATTGCTCCATATTCTGCCGGATGGTCGTCAGCCGGGGCACACTGTACTGTCCCAGCGCGATGCCGTCAAAACCTGTGACGGAAATATCCTGCGGCACACACAGCCCGTGATCTCGCAGCGCACGAATTGCGCCGAGCGCCATCAGGTCGGACATGGCAAACACTGCCGTAATGTCGGGGCTGTGCTTTAAGAGATACTCCATTGCCTCATACCCGCTGGAAAGCGAGAACCGCGCATACGCATACTGCTTTTCCATGTCAAACGGCAGACCAAGGCGCAGCATAGCACCCTGACAGCCGGCCAGACGGGCGAGACTTGGACGGGAAAGATTGGGCTTGCCACCGATGATTCCGATGCGGCGGTGCCCCTTTTTGTACAGATATTCGATCATCGTGTCCGATGCAGCCATATCGTCTACGGACACACTGGACAAATTGCGGATGCGCAGGGATGCCGCGCTGTTTGTCAGCAGCAGGCAGGGGATACCCAGTGCCTCCAACTCCGGCGTAAAGTATTCCGGATTTGAGCCGAGAAACAATATACCATGGGGTTTGCGCTCTGTGCAGATGCGTCGGGCCTGCGCAACCTCGTTGGCTTCCTCGTCAATATAGTAGACCGTCGCAACGTAGCCGCTTTCCTCAATGATCTGCTGCAGCGGCTCCAAAATACCGGCAAACAGCATATTCTGGGTGCCTTTCACAATCAGTGCGATCCCATCGTTGGTCTGCTGCTTCAGATGCTTGGCGTTGGCGTTCGGTTCATAATTGTGGCGGTTTACGATTTCCAATATTTTTTGACGGGTTTCTGCACTGACGCCGGGGGCGTTATTTAAGGCTCGTGAGACGGTCCCGACCGCATAGCCGGACTCCCGCGCGATGTCTTTGATGGTCATTTGCCAATCCTCTTTCTTGAAGAAGTGTCAAATTTACCCCTTGACAGCACCGGCGACCACGCCATCGATAATATATTTCTGGCAGATCAGGTACAGCACGATAACAGGCAGCACCGTAATCATGATGCAGGCCATCATGGGTGCCATCTCCACCTTGCCGTAGCTGCCGCGGAAATACTGGATCGCCATAGGAATCGTGCGGAAGGTCTTGATGTCCAGCACCAGCGTGGGCAGCAGATAGTCGTTCCAGACCCACATGGTTTCCAAAATGGCGGTAGAGATCATCGTCGGCTTCAAAATCGGGCAGACGACCTTGAAGAAAATCTGGATGGGATTGCAGCCGTCGATCATAGCGGCTTCTTCAATAGCAATCGGCATGGATTTTACAAAGCCGGTGAACATGAACACCGCAAGTCCCGCGCCGAAGCCCAGATAGATGATGCAGATGTTGTAGGGGTTATTCAGCTTTAAGGTATCAGCGGTTTTTGCCAGTGTGAACATGACCATCTGGAAGGGGACAATCATGCTGAATACGCACAGATAGTACATACCTTTGGACAAGGTGTTCTGCACACGGGTGATATACCATGCGCACATGGAGCAGCACAGCAAAATCAGTGCCACAGACGAAACCGTGATCACTAAACTATACCAGAAAGAGGACAAAAAGTCCATTTCCTGAATGCCATAAATGTAGTTTTTCAAGCCGACGAAGGTCTCGGCGTTCGGCAGATCAAAGGCGTGGCTCGTCGTGATGGCACGCTCGGTCTTGAGGGAGTTCATCAAAATCATGAACACCGGGTACAGCCAGGCGATACACAGGATCGTGAACAGAACGGACAGTACCGTGTTGATGCGGCGGTCTTTTTTAGTAGCACCCATTATGCCTGCACCTCCTTAGAGCGGGTAAAATGCAGCTGGAGCAGCGAAATAACGACCACAAACAGGAAGAAAACGACGGCCTTGGCCTGACCGATGCCCTTCCACTGGGGTCCGGAGCGTGCGTAAAACGTGTCGTAGATGTTGTAGGCCAGCATCATGGACTGCTTTGCAGGCTCACCGGCTGTCAGCGAGAGGTTCTGGTCGAACAGCTTGAAGGAGTTCGTCAGCGTCAGGAAGGTGCAGATCGTCACGCTGGGCATGACCATCGGGATTTTGATTTTGAACAAAATCTGGCTGCTTGTTGCACCGTCAATGCGTGCGGCCTCCACCAGATCCACCGGCACATTCTGCAAACCGGCAATATAGATGATCATCATGTAGCCGATCTGCTGCCAGCACATCAGGATGATCAAACCCCAGAAGCCGTAGGTGGCATTCAGCGCCAGCAGCGACTTACCCCAGGAGGACAGCAGACCGTTGAGCAGGATCTGCCAGATATAGCCCAGCACGATGCCGCCGATCAGGTTCGGCAGGAAGAAGATGGTGCGGAAAGCGTTGGTGCCGTGCATACCGCGGGTGAGAAGCAGCGCAATGGCAAAGGCCAGCACGTTGATCAGCAGGGTGGACACGACGGTGAACGCCGCTGTGAACCAGAACGCATGGGTGAAGGTGTTATCCGACCAAATCATTGCGTAGTTGCTTAAGCCCACAAACTGCACATTTTTGACGGTGGTGAACTTGCAGAACGACAGCCCTGCACCCCAGATAAACGGCCAGACAAAGCCAATAATAAAGGCGATGAGGGTCGGCAGTACGAAAACAGGCCAATAACGTCGAATGGCTTTTTCCATAAGTATGCTCCCTTTGTTGTAATTTTTGTTTTCTGCAAAAGAAGCGGGGCGGGCGAAACCGCCCGCCCCGCTAACCGGTAATACTAGGTAAGGAGAAAAAGCTTTCAGTGTAGAGAAAACAATCTTATGTTATGCAGCAGCGTTCAGAGCGGCCTCAGATGCCCAGCCATCGACGAAAGCGGTGACGACATCATCCCAGCTGCCGGTACCGGCGGCGTAAGCGGTCAGAGCAGAACCAACGCCGTTCTTCCAGTTCTCGGAAGGCATGGTGGAGAAGTTCCAAGCCACAGGGGTCTTGCCGGCGGCGGTCATTTCCTTATCGGCCTTGACGAAGACGTTGGGGGACTCGACAGCATTCTTGAAGGGGATAACGAAGCCCATGTCGTTAGCCATGGCCTTGGTGCCCTCGTCAGAGGAAACGCACCAGTACATGAAGTCGAGCGTTGCGTTGATGTCGTCCTCGCTGGCTTCCTTGTTGACGCACCAGTAGTTCTCAGTGCCGGTGCACAGGCCCTGGTTGGCTTCATCGCCGACGCCAATGTAGATGGGCAGCATGGTCAGATCGTCATCGGTGAAGGGCTTGCCGTCGCCGACGAGGTTGGTGTACTCCCAAGAACCATTCTGGAAGAAGACAGCCTCATCGTTCAGGAACTCGTTGCGGCTGTCGTCGCCGGTCTTGCCAGCCAGTTCAGTAGGATCGCAGGTGGAGTTGTTGATGTACAGGTCGAAGATATTCTTGTAGTTGTCGAGATAGGTGCCCTTGATGGCGTCGGTGTTGTCGATGCCGTCCTCCTGATACTCGAAGTAGATGGGCAGGTTGGCCAGATGGGTCTTGTAGCGCCAGTCAGAGGAGCCGTCCATACCGGCGGAGGTGAAGGCAGAGAAGCCCAGCTCGTCCTTGCGGGCGGTGATGTCCTCGGCCACCTTCTTCAGGTCGTCGAAGCTCTTGATGTCGTCAACGCTGTAGCCGGCCTTTTCCAGCAGGGTCTTATTGGTGATCAGGCCGTAGCTTTCGATAACGTAGCCGATGCCCAGCATCTGGTCGCCGTCTTTCAAGGCGTAGGTGTCACTGGTCAAATCGCCTGCGATCTTGGTCCCGCTCAGGTCGTAGCAATAGTCCTTCCAGTTGGCCAGACCGACAGGGCCGTTGACCTGGAACAGGGTGGGCGCATCGCTCTTGGCCATCTCGCTCATCAGGGTGGTCTCATACTGGCCGGAGGCGGCGGTCACGACGGTGACGGGAACACCGGTCTCCTCGGTGTACTTCTTGGCCAGATTCTGCCAGGCTTCGTCCTGCTCGGGCTTGAAGTTCAGGTAGTAGACCTTGCCGGCTGCATCAGTGGTCGCCTCGGTAGAAGCGGCAGTGGATTCAGCCTTGGATTCGGTGCTGGTACTGGTAGAGGAAGCAGCCGTAGAGGAGCTGCCGCCGCAGCCTGCCAGCAGACCCGCAGCCATAGCAGCTGCCAGAGTCATCGAGAGTGTCTTTTTTGCGTTCATGTTTTTTCCTCCTTCTCAAGAAAAACAATGATTTGCAAGGGTGTTGATTTGTTTCGTCGGAAACGTTTCCGTTTCGGATTGATCTTATAATACACCTTTCCGGCGCAATAATCAATCGTTTTTTGCGATTTACTGCAAAATCGGCCTGATGCACAAATTTGCACCCCCTGTTTTTGTGGAAAAGTTCCAAAAATAGTGACAAATTTAGCGGAAACGATTCCGTAGCCGCGCGACAATCTTTGAGAATTGCAGGAAAACCCCTCTATAAATTATTTTTCACCAAAATATTGACACAGCAATTTTGTCATGTTATACTTTCTTAGATTTTGAAAGACGAATCGAGTTTGTAAGAGTTTTTCAAAGCAATTTACCTACGGACCGCCCATCGGGGGCTAAGGCCATACGGACAGCCGGGTCCACTGCCGATCGGCAACTTTGGTTGCCTTATTGATTGAGTTAAAAGCTCAAATTTTATAAGTTGGTTCCTTTACAACCATGAAATTGCACGTTTTGGTGTGCAGACTTGTGAAACGGTCAATAAAGAGTAGTAAAAGTGTAATTGCTATATAGACTCTGACACGCTCAGCCTTTTTGAATCATGCAGGACGCTCTCCCGGTGTGGTACCGGGGGCTTTCGGCCTGTGCAAAAATACGCTGGATTCAAACGCAAGTCTGCACGTATGTGCACGGCTTGCGTTTTTTATTTTGCAAGGGGACCGCGAACGGAGGTAAAAATGAACGGAGAAGCAAAGCGCACCCGGCTGGACCAGCGCCGCGCACCCATCCATGAAGCGCTGGAAAACTTCCGCCGTATGCGCGTCGTGCCCTTTGACGTGCCGGGCCACAAGCGCGGGCGCGGCAACCCGGAGCTGACCGCGTTTCTGGGCCAGCAGTGCGTCGGCGTGGACGTCAACAGCATGAAGCCGCTGGACAATCTCTGCCACCCGGTATCGGTCATCCGGGAGGCGGAGGAGCTGGCCGCCGACGCTTTCGGCGCGGCCCACGCCTTCCTGATGGTGGGCGGCACGACCAGCTCGGTACAAAGCATGGTGCTGACCGCCTGCAAGCGCGGGGATGAGATCATCCTTCCGCGCAACGTGCACCGCAGCGTGCTGAACGCGCTGGTGCTCTGCGGTGCGGTGCCGGTCTACGTCAACCCGGAGGTGGACAACCGCCTCGGAATCAGTCTGGGCATGAAGCGGGAGCAGGTGGCCAAGGCCATTGCCGAGCACCCCAACGCCGTGGCCGTGCTGGTGAACAACCCCACCTACTACGGCATTTGCAGCGACCTGCGCGCCATTGTGCGGATGGCCCACGACGCCGGGATGCTCTGCCTGGCCGACGAAGCCCACGGAACACACTCAGCACGCTCTCGGTCGGGGGCGGCGGGCTGCCTGTCTCTGCCATGGCGGCGGGCGCAGATATGGCCTCCGTCTCGATGCACAAGAGCGGCGGCAGCTTGACCCAGTCCAGTCTGCTGCTGACCGGCCCCAATGTCCACGCGGGCTATGTGCGGCAGATCATCAACCTGACCCAGACGACGTCCGGCAGTTACCTGCTCATGTCGAGCCTTGATATTTCCCGCCGCAATCTCGCATTGCGCGGGCGGCAGGTGTTCCATCAGGTGGCCGATATGGCCGAGTACGCCCGCGAGGAGATCAACGCCGTGGGCGGGTACTATGCCTTCGGCAAGGAGCTTTGCAACGGAAACTCCGTTTTTGACTTTGATACGACAAAACTCAGCGTCCACACGCTGGACATCGGTCTTGCGGGCATTGAGGTCTATGACATCCTGCGCGACGAGTACGACATTCAGATCGAGTTTGGCGACATCGGCAATATACTGGCTTATCTCTCCATCGGTGACCGCCCGCAGGAGGTCGAGCGCCTTGTCAGCGCACTGGCCGAAATCAAACGCCGCTACCACACCGACGGTGCGGGCCTGTTGAGCCAAGAGTACATTGACCCCGAGGTCGCCGCCAGCCCGCAGGAAGCGTTCTACGCCCCCAAGAAGAGCCTGCCCCTGCGCGAGACCGAGGGCATGGTGTGCAGCGAGTTCGTCATGTGCTACCCACCGGGCATCCCGATTCTGGCCCCGGGCGAGCGCATCACCGCTGAAATTTTAGACTATATCGAGTACGCCAAGGCCAAAGGCTGCAGCATGACCGGACCGGAAGATCCCGACATTCTGCGCCTGAACGTGCTGGCCTGACAGGGAGGTTTTACAATGGAAATGTGGTTTTCGGAGTTTCACACCCCCGATGTCAAGCACAGCATCCGGGTCAACCGCCAGCTTTACTCCAAGCAGAGCGACTATCAGCGCATCGACATTTTTGAAACACCGGAGTTTGGCCGCGTGCTGACGCTGGACGGCAACGTCATGCTGACCGAGCGCGACGAGTTCATCTACGACGAGATGATCACCCACGTGCCGATGTCGGTACACAAAAACGCCAAGGATATTCTCGTCATCGGTGCGGGCGACGGCGGCGTTGTGCGGGAGCTGACCCGCTATGACCGCGTGGAAAGCATTGACCTTGTGGAGATGGACCCGCAGGTCATCGAGGCATGCCGCGCCTACTTGCCCGGCAACGCCTGCCGCATGGATGACCGCCGCGTACATATTTATTACGAAAATGCGCTGAAATTCATCCGCAAGTGTGAGGATGAGTACGACCTTATCATCGTAGATTCCTCCGACCCGTTCGGCCCGTCGGAGGGGCTGTTCACCCGCGAATTTTACGGCAGCTGCTTCAACGCCCTGCGCGCGGACGGCATCATGGTCAACCAGCAGGGCAGCCCGTTCTATGCCGAGGACGCTACCGCCATGCAGCGCAGCCACCAGCGCATTGCCAGCACCTTTCCCATCAGCAAGGTGTATCAGGCGCACATCCCGACCTTTGCGGCGGGGTACTGGCTGTTCGGCTTTGCCAGCAAAAAATATCATCCCATCAACGATATGGACGCCGATGCGTGGAACGCGCTGAACATGCGCACCCGCTATTACACCTCCCGGCTGCACGTCGGGGCGTTTTATCTGCCCGCTTTCCTTGAGGAAATGCTGCGGGAAGTGGAGGAACACTGATGCTGCATCGCAATGTTGAAAATTTCATCGGCTGCGACAGCAGCTACCGCACGGCCAGTATCGTTTTGTACGGTGCACCGTTTGATTCCACCACAAGCTACCGCCCCGGTGCGCGCTTTGGCCCCGCGGCCATGCGCCACGAAAGCTACGGTCTGGAAACTTACAGTCCCTATCAGGACAAGGACCTGACCGATGGGAATGTGTTTGACAGCGGCGACCTGGAGCTGTGCTTTGGTTCCAGCGAGAGTGCCCTTGTAGACATTGAGTCCCGCGCGGCGGAAATTCTGCGCGACGGAAAGCTGCCGCTGCTGCTGGGCGGCGAGCACCTTGTCACGTTGGGCGCTGTGCGCGCGGCGGTGCGCAAATATCCCGATTTGCATATCGTACATTTTGACGCCCACGCCGATCTGCGGGACGATTACCTCGGCGCGCAGCTGAGCCACGCCTGCGTGCTGCGCCGCTGCCATGATTTGGTCGGCGACGGGCGCATCCACCAGTTCTGTATCCGCAGCGGTGACCGGGAGGAATTTCAGTTCGCCGCGCGGCACACCGATATGCACAAGTTCGACTTTACCGGCCTGACCGAGCTGGCCGACTGGCTGTGTCAGACCGATGTGCCTGTCTATCTGACCATTGATTTGGACTGCCTCGACCCGTCGGCCTTCCCCGGCACGGGCACGCCCGAGGCGGGCGGCGTCAGCTTTTTGCAGCTGCTTGGGGCCATCCGCACCGTGACGAAAGCGAACATCATTGGCGCGGACGTGAACGAGCTGGCACCCATGCTCGACCAAAGCGGCGTTTCCACGGCCACGGCCTGCAAGGTGCTGCGGGAATTGCTGCTGGCACTGGAAAAGTAAGCAGCCATCCCTGTAGGAAGCGGCGTCCTCGACGCTCCGCAGAGGGGTCAAGACCCCCTCCCTACATTCTCAACCTTATCGGGGGAGAGGATGTAGGGGCGGATTCCATATCCGCTCGGGAAAGCTGCCGCTGCCACAAACAGGCACGGGCGAACAATGTTCGCCCCCACAAAACATCCATACACATCATACAATAAAAAAATACAAAGGAGTTCCATCATGAGCAAAGTTCTTGTTATCGGCTGCGGCGGGGGGGGAAAAGGCCCCCCCTCCCAAAACTGCCCATATAGTTCCTACAGGTCGCCATTCCAAGGTGCTGCCAGGTCAGCGACGTCTTTACCGAGCTGTGCATCGCCAGCCGCACCAAATCCAAGTGCGACGCGCTGGCCGCCAAGCTGGCCCCTACCACCCGGACCAAAATCACCACCGCGCAGGTCGATGCCGACGATGTCCAGCAGCTGTGCGACCTCATCAACAGCTACAAGCCCGACCTCGTCATGAATATCGCCCTGCCGTATCAGGATCTGACCATCATGGACGCCTGCCTGGACTGCGGCGTAAACT
>OGPM01003056.1_pt1 | contig 10894 bp, 3 predicted proteins | sample 1552961 | NCBI WGS metagenome assembly OGPM01 (sample SAMEA2580304, study PRJEB22360) | human gut metagenome | biome: human gut; feature: human-associated habitat; material: faeces | place: Denmark | collected 2008/2010
CCTGCCGCATTACTTTCAGAATCATCATCGGCATATGCGTAAACATTACCGCCGTTTATAAGTACGTTGATACCCGAACCGTCCTTACCGCCTCCGATACCGGCACCGCCATTTCCGCCATAAGCATATACAGTACCGCTGTTTACAGTAAATTGCTTCATATCGCCTATACCGGCGCCGTTTGCAGACTTAAATGTTATAACACCGTCATTATCACCCGAATCTTCAACAATAAGTTTTGAAGTAGCCGTTATACCTCTTACCGCCGCAAGATTTACAGATTGTGACTCAATTTTATTTGTGCCTTTCAGTCTAAGGGTCAGCTCAACATCGTCACCTATCGTCAATGCATTGTTTATAGATGAACGAGATAAAATATTAATATTATCTAAAACAATGGTAGGATTTGCACCCTGTACCACTTCAATTACATTACTTGTTTGACTTGTTGATTGAACTATATATATTTCCATATTCTTTGGAATATCATAGCTTGTTGTACCAACCGTAACTGTTACTATATCGTTATTATCATTGTTTTTTGTTATTTTGATATTTCCTTTTGAAATATCAAACTGTGATTTATCATCACCTGTCAAAGAAATATCTTTTGAATTATTAAAAATATATCCATTTAAAGTTGCTGTTACCTTAACACGAATTTTATGAGTTCCCTGCTTATAATGTGCAACTATATATCCGTCCACAACTTCTGCCAAATCACTGCTTATTGCTGTTTCATTTTCGTCAGCTGTTGTTAATGTATATGTACAATTAAGAATATGAGTAGGATAAGTACAGTCACTTGATTTTTCAAAATCAGTTGTTAATTTGATTTTTGTCTGTCCGACAATTTTATTTACAGTTATTTCATCAGGTACAGATAATTTAATTGATGAATTTGCATCTGTACATGTACAGTCTGAACCCGAATATTCTGTCAGTGTTGTTTGGTTTTCTATATCGTCTGTACGATATATTTTACCGGCATATGTTAAGGCATAGCTTGTTGTATCTTCTGTTACATATACATACAGCTTTGCTTCGCTGTCTGTTACTGTTTTCCATGAGCCGACAGTAACTTCTTTATTTGCCATTTCAACTGCATCCGGCATTGTCAGAACTACTTGTTTAAGTTTATTTCCATACTTATCTTGAACTTTGTCATAATCTGTGCTTCTGAACGTACCATCTACACTGCCGCCGTTTATGTATATATTATTTACACCAAATTGTTCTGTTGTGGGAGTCATTCTTCCCGGTCCTATGGAATAAGTCACCGAAGCATCGGCTGGTGCTTTAATATATCCGCCATTTACGATAATCTCCGCATTAGACTGACGCTCCACACCGCCTATGGCTATTCCGTATCGTCCTGCACTCGCATTTATGATACCGCCGTTTATTTCTATTGTACATCCGCTGACATTACCAGATGTTTTTACACCTCCGCCTATAGCTGTACCTTTCATTCCTCCGACAGCATTAATAGTACCGCCGTTTATTATAATCTTACCATGTAATTGATTTAGATTCGCACCGATTCCCGATGCTTGTGCAGTACCTGTTACATTAAGAATACCATCACCGTCAACAGTCAAAATCGAATAATCCGACTCTATACTATTTGCTGCCACATTAATACCTGCCTTACCTCTTTTTGTAGCAGTAACGGTATTTGTACCGTTTATGTGTAAATTAACAACTGCACCGGATTCAATTATAATAGGCGAACTTGTTGCAGACGTCATCATTACATTTTCAACCGTCAAATCCGCCTTTACACCTGTTTTTACCGTCACAATATTTGTAACATCAACAGAACCGATATAATATGTACCGTCTGTATTAATTGTCACATCACCGTTTTGTAAATCTGAACTTAGGTCTGTTCCGTCTGTCATAGGTGCAACATCATTTTTATTTATATTTACAGTATCCGTTGAATTATCCAACGGTACGTTTGTAGCCTATTATATATATTTTCTTCCGTACTTTTTTCATTCGGAGATGAAGTTGCCAAAACCTCAGTCTGCTCCGAATTGATTTCTGTTTTGATTTCATCAGCCGACACCGCAAAATTCAATGTCGGTAAAAGCATTGATAAAGCCAATATTATAGAAACCGCTTTTCTTTTCATTTTAATTCCTCTTTTCATATATCTTAACAATGTATAGTTATCCTTATTATATATTTTATAATACCACAAAGCACTTGAAATTGTCAATATTATACACTGAAAACGACTGTTTTTAACACCGTTTCTCAATATTTTTAACAAAAAAGAGTTATGACAAATCAACTCCAAAATTGTTTCATCATAACTCCAATGTCAAATTATAACCAAGGATAATAAGCTTCCAATCTTACAGAGAATCTGTTTCTGATTGCATTAACATCATTATTGTCAATCCTGCCATCCTTGTTTACATCCCAAATACGCGCTTGTTTTACGCCGTTCGCATCAGCATCCTTACCAACAAGATTATTTGCATCAATACCGTTTACTGCGCCGTCACTGTTGACATCACCTAGTCTTCTGTCCACAACTAACAAATATCTCTCCATAGTTGAATCGTTGATTTGATATGTAACCTTATACAAGCCTTCTACTCCGGATACGGCACTGACCGTTCCTTTTATAGTATCAGATGTCGAACCGTCATTTACATTCACGCCCGGATCAACAAATTTATCAAGACCGCTTGTTATTACAGTATATTCGTTACCGTCTGCATCAATGTTATTTATAGGATTATATGTAATATCGGCACTGCAGTCCTTCGGCAAATAGTTTTCACTGAATTTGTGATTTGCCTTTAGGTAATCCAACGCTTCTTTTTGCCATTCCGCATCATGCGTCGTATCCTTATAAATCATAGCAGCCGGTGAATTACCCAAATTAAATGTATATGTAACATTAACAGTCATTGTTGCACTGAAAGAACCGTCTAAAGTATAGTTGCTGTTTGCAAGTTCAATTACTATATCATACACACCTGCATTTGTAACACTGTTAAGTTTTGTTTCTGTATCACGTTTAACGTATTTTACGGAATACAAATCCGATGCCAAAGCTTCAGTCGGTGTAACCTTTGCGGTATGTTCCTTACCATCATAATCAACTACATTGTCTGTAACCGTAAAATTAACTGCTTTCGGCGTAACCGTTATTGTTTTCGATGATGTTTCATCTGCAATATAGTTGCCGTTCGGGAAAGTAATTATTATATCATATACACCGACATCCGTAATTTCAGTCAAGTCAGTTTCTGTACCTTGCTTACGGTATGTTATTGTATATTTACTGTCATCATACGGTGCGTCAACCGTCATACTCGGTTTGTGCGTCTTTCCGTCATATACCCAGCTTTCATCCGTTGTAAAGTGACCCGATTGCGGACTTATTGTAAGTTTATTATCATAATCATTTCCGATTGAATACACTATATCATTATCAAGTGTAATTTTTATCGTATAAACATCTGCATCGGTCGGATTTTCTACAGTTTCACCCTTTGAATTAGTATATGTAACTTTATATCCAATATCTGCGGGATCGGAAGAAACAGTTGCCTTATGACTGTTTCCGTCATATGTAAACGATGTATTTGTTACCGTAAAGTTTACATTTTCGCCTATGATTTTAATTGTACATTCGTCATATATCGTTTCATAGTTAGGGTTTGTTGTATGCACCCTTGCAGTATATATACCGCTTGAAACAGGCACATCGGTTGTGTATTCACCGCCGTTTCTGCTATACTCAATAACATATCCTGCCGCAGGCGGTGTTACCGTTACGTCAGCTGCCGTAAGCGGGGGAGGTAATTGGTCATATTGATATTCTTTGTCACCGCTTAATGAAATTGACGCACCTTGACGTTCAATTTGAATATGCGTATCACCCTCACGTTCCGATATGATACAACCCGATACATAAACATCAATATAATATGTTCCGGCATCTGTTACAGACGAAAGATTATCTTTACCGTATCTTATAATCGGTACAGCGTCTGTCAGTTCGCCACCGTTTAAATCATAACATTTAACTGTCGCTGTATAACTGTTTCCGTCATATATAATATTCTTGGGAGCAGTTACATTAATCTTGATAGATCTCGCTCTTATATTAATCTTAAATGTAACATCTCTGTATGTACCGTCTACATTACTTATACGGATATTCATATTAGCATAATATCCGGCACTTGTCGGAGTACCCGTTATTGAACCGTCCTCGTTGACAGTAAGACCTGTTGGTTTAAAACCCGATATAAATTCAAAACTATATCCGTCATTGCTTCCGCCGCTCATTGTTATTTGTGCTGAGTACGGCTTATATGCCTCACCCATAGGAAGCGACGTTGTATCTACGCTAAAGTCAGCCGCATGAGCACATACACCTGCCATAAGCATTGCTATCATTATAATCAAAAATGCAGATATTTTTTTCATTTATTACACCTCTTTTCAGTTAAATCAATTACACAGCTTATTATTTTAATTGTTATTGCATTTCCGAAAGCATTGTCCAAAGATACGGACAATGCCATTGGAAATGCAATAACACAGGGCGATAACCGCCCTGTGTCATTACATTGCTTTATTTATCGCATTTATTATAATTCGATATTTATTAAGCAGCAGGAGTTGCTTCAGGAGCTGTTGTCTTTTCAGGAGCAACAGTTTCTTCAGGAGTTACTGTTTTTTCAGGAGCAACAGTTTCTTCCGGTGTTACTGTAGGAACTACTGCATTTGCGCCAACCATTCTTTCATTTACTGCAAGAAGAATGTCTGCCTCTGCCCAGTGACCTGCAATGTCATTAGGAGTAAATGTTACGATTGGTGTTGATTCTACAAGAACTCTGTTGATAATTGCAACAGCTTCAGCTCTTGTTAGCGGTGAATATGGACCGAATGTACCGTCTTCATAACCTGAAACGATATTCTTGTCAGCAAGAGTTTCAATGTTATCCTTAGCCCAATCATTTTCAGTTACATCTGTGAAGATGCCATTGTATGAAATCAAATCATATCTTTGAGCTCTTGCGATAACTGCACTGATTTCGCCTCTTGTGATTGTATCCATAGGTCTGAATGTACCGTCTTCATAACCGCTTAATACATCCTTATCTTCAAGATAACCGATGTACTTGTTGAACCAAGCGTCTGAATCAACGTCAGGGAATGATGCTTGATACATACCGTCAGGTAGATCGTCACCATAGCTTAGTCTTGCAATCATAGCTGCAAGTTCGCCTCTTGTGATGTTGTTATTTGGTAGGAATGAACCGTCATCATAACCTGAAGCGTATGGCTTTGTATATTCTGTGTTGATTACAGGTGCTTCTGTCGGCTTAACTGTTGGTACAGGTGTTGGTGTTGCTGTAGCTTCTTTAACAGTTACAGGAATATTCTTAACTATGCCGTTAACCTTAACCTTAACAGTTGCTGTACCCTTACCAACCAATGTGATGTTACCGTTTTCGTCAACAGTTGCTACATCTTTATTTGATGATGTCCATGTTGGTTTAGCTGTTGAGCCTGTTACAGTAGCTGTAACTTTAATCTTATCACCTACAACACTGGAAACAGTATCCTTATCAAGTTTAATTGATACGCTGCTTCCGCCGCCGCCACCGCCGCCGCCGGCTGTTTGAGACATATAAAGTGTAGTTTCTGTTGAAAGTGTGAATGGATATGTAATAGCTGTCTTACCTGCAAGATCTGTGAAGTATGCCTTGAACTTACTTGGCTTAGCTGTAAGAATCTTTGTATTAATATCGTTATCACTTGTTGCTGATGTCTCGTTTGTATAGATTTCAGCAAGTGGGCTTGTTGAAGTATTTACTTTGTAAACTACAAGGTGGTTCTTGTATGTTGTAGCGTCTGCTGTTGATGCAGGAGATGCTGCAAGTGTTTCTGTAGCCTTATATCTTGCAGAAACAGTATATGCCTTACCATTTTCAAGACCTGTAAATGTTGTTCCTGTCTGCCAATCTGTTCCGTTAATTGAATATTCAATATTATCACCCAAAGGACCTGCTACAACAATGTTGTTTGTCTTTTGGTTAACACTTACTGTTGGAGCTACAGGAGCCACTTGTGTACCTTGAGTAATCTTACCTGTTCCTTCAACTGTCGTATTTGCATCTATTGCTTCACCGTTATCTTTAAGCAATACATAGTTGCCTGATACATCTTCTTCACCTTCTCCGACCTTAGCGAACTTAAAGTCTGAGAATATTACCTTTTGAGCGTCACCAACTTGTTCAGGTGTAGCAAATTCAGCTTTAAATGTTAGCTTAACCTTATCAGCATCAGTAGCTACAATAGCATCTGTTGGTAATGTTGCTGATGCATTTACATTATTATCACCATATGCTTTTGATGCCTCAAATGTGATGTCTGAAAGTTTGATTGGTTTTTTCTTTGCTGTTAGAGTAATTGTCTTAGTCTTTGTTACTGAGCCTTCTGTGTATGATACTGTTATTGTTGTATCTCCATAAGGAAGCTTTGCAGTCTTATCAAATTCGTTACCGTCTTTATCCAATAGCTTGTAGTTTGTAACAGGAGCCTTTGTTGCCGAAGTACCTGTACCATATACTGCATTAACTACCAAACCGCCAAAGTCAGGTGTCAACTCAGGATATGTGTATGTTACCTTTGTAGGACCTGAAATTTCGATATCTGACATAGCGTCTTGAGTTACATTACCCTTAGCTGTTGTAACTTGTGTCTTATCAAATGTATAGTTATCCTTATCTGCACCTGTAAGATCTTTTAGTGTAATTGTTACATTCTTATCATTACCTGCTGTCTTTACATCGTCCTTTGCGAATGTGTATGTATATGGAACTGTTACATTATCGCCGTCAACTAAGTTTGAGTTAGCCGTTGTTAGTACCAACGAACCGTCTTTTGTTACATCAGCTGTAGCATTAGGATCAGCCTTTGTTGAAAAACCTGTTATAACACCGGCATTAAGTGTAAGAGCCTTTGCTGTAATTGTTGCAGCTGTCTTAAGTGTACCGTCAGCATTAATCTTATCTGTATCCGGTGCAAATGTGTACTTACCGTTTGTTTCCGGTAGTGTAGTTGTTAGTTTAATCTTCTTATCTGTGCCTACATTTTTATCTGTATATGCAAATGTACCTGTAACTGTGTATGAGTCAGTACCTACAAATGCTGTAGCTGAATCCTTAATTGAAATTGTAGGTAGTGTTTGATCTGCAGGAATAGTTAATCCGCCATCATATGCCTTTGTAATTGTTGCGTCTGATACTGTGTAGTAAACTGTCTTTGCAGCTACAGTAATCTTAGCTGATGAAGTAAGTGTTTTACCGTCATAGATAAATTCAACTGTCTTGCCTTTCATGGCAGGAGTTATTACTGTATTAGCATCAACTAATGTTTCACCGATTTTAACTGTAATACCGGCTGCTGCCAATTTATCAAATGATATTTCTGTTCCTGTTGAGTCGCCATCATATATAACATTCAACTTAAGGTCATCTGTCTTAAGCTTATCGCCATATGTATAATCTGTCTTTCCACCGCTAATTGTTGCACTCTTAATCTTCTTTGCACCAAGTGTAGCAACTTGAAGTGCTTGTTTCTCACCTTTTTGATTTGTGTAAACAACAAAAATCTTATTTTTATTGTCAATCATTTCTTTTGTAACAGTTGTTGTTGATGCTGTTGCAGACTTTGCAGCTGTATCATCTACAGCAACTACAACCAACCACTTGTTGCTACCTAATTTTGTATTAAAGTCAGCATATTTAACGTCAGTAGCCGCTGATTCAGATGCTTTCTTAGCACCTATAACAAGACCAGATGGGTCAAATGCGTCACCATCATTGTATGAGCTCTTAATCTTGTTGTTTGTTGATGTTGAAAGTGTAATCAAATCATAATCTGATACTACATTAAATGTTGCACTCTTAATTGTTTTGTCTGTTGTTGCTACTACAAAGTAGTTGTTGCCGTTACCATATTTGTCAGCAGCTGTTACTTTGTCAAGAACGTCGCCAGTAGCATTAGATTTGTAAATTGCCAAGTCATTACTGACATTTTCATAGTTTGTGAATTTAATATCACCAACTGATGTACCATTGTTCTTTTCAATCGTAGCAACCAAATTCTTGAAGTCGATTGCTGTACCGTCATAAGCAGTTGTCGGAGCACCGCTTACTGTAATCTTTGTAGTCTTAATTTCACTAACTGTTAATGCACCAAGGTCGCATATAAAGTTACCAACGATTGCATATATGTGATTACCGTTTACATCAGTTGTTAGTGGTGAAGGAACAGCTTTCAAGCGTGCATCGTCTGCTGCTGTAATACCTGCTGCACCATACTTATATGTAACAGTATCACTTGTATCAAGATCTTCATGTTTTGCGTCACTAAGGTCATACTGCATAGTCACACCCGGTTTAAATACATCACCTACAAATTGAGTTGATGCCATTGTACCTGACTTAACAGAAATACCTGTTCTTGTTGCTGCACCAGCCGGGAATATGTCAAGATTTGAATCGTCCAAGCTCATGATTGACTTGATATTTACTTCTGCTACATCCGCACTGTATGTAGCACTTTCACCTCTTGTACCAAGAGCAATTGTAAATCTTTCAATATTTGCCAACAAAGTATCATCCGGGAAGTATATAACCTTTTTAGCATCAGTAGGAATTGCTTTTACTTTAAACTTCAAAACAGCTATATATTCATCGGTTTCACCTGTCAATGTAGAGTTGACATCCATATTACTTGTCAATAATGGAAGGTTAATTGTACCATCCGCTCTTACATCACCACTGTTTGAATTGAATGAGTAAGAAACATTATACTTCATACTTTGAGTATGCTTTGTAAAGATATTACCTGTACGGGCACCCAAACGATTTCTTGAATCGTCTGTCAAACTTGAAATTGTATCTTCTGCAATGATATAATCAGGATCGTACTTTAATGTTATACACATATTATTAATACCATCACCTGATTCAACAACGTTATCAAAGTCAACCATTTTAACACCGACTAAGAATTCGTCGCCTACTTTAATAGCAGACTTTTTAGGTTTGTCTTGCTTTTCAACAATACCTTTTTTATAAAAAGCTTTGTCTTCTCCAACATCATCTATACTTGAGAATTCTGCATCTCCGGCTTGATCAACTTCAAAAGCCTTTTTAGCAGCTTCTGTATACTGCATATAGTCGAGTTGGAACTTCATTTTCCCTGTTCCGGGCTTTAAGCCTCCTCCTGAAGACGCAAAAGCCGTTGGTAACATTGAGATTAGCATAATTAAACTTGTTAAAAATGCTATACTTCGTTTTTTCATGTTACATTCCTCCATTTTATTATAAAATATTTAATTGCCGTTTAGTATTAATTTCCTGATGGCAATTCTACATATAATGTAGCAATAGGATTTTTTGGATTACTCTTATCATTGGCATAATTCTTCAAATAAGTATATACCGGGTTAGCATCTGAGTCGTTTATCAAGTTAGATGCGTCTGTATCCAAAATTCTATATAAGTAAATATTGTGTGCTGTACCTGTGATTGCATCAAATGTTGATGAATTCTTCAAATATACATATACAGGGTTTACAGATGAGTCATTTATAAGATCTGCACAATATGTATCACCACGATCTTGTAGAACAACTACTTTTCTTTCAACAGTTATTGTTCCTTGATTTGGATCATTAAAAGAATATTCCATTGTATATACATCAGGTCTTATTCTAAATGAACTTGGATCTTGATAATTATACTGTTTTGTTATTTCTGTAATTGCATAATTTGATGGTTTGTCAGGAATTGTAATTGTCTCTTCCTTTTGGTTTACATCATACAAGCCCGCAATTTGTTGAACTTGCATTCTGCTTACTGTAATTTTTCTTGTAAGATTTGTTACAGGCTTACCTTCTGAATCTGTTGCTGTAAATCCCGGATCTACAAACGTTCTACCGTTATAGATAAATATAGCATAATCATTTCTATCTATATTTATATCAGGATCAACCAATTTTGCTTGTTCTGCTGCTGTAATACCATCCAAGTCTTTAACATCTACCCATGCACGGAACGGATAACTTACATTTTGCTTACTTGCTACATTCGCAGGAATATATCCTGTAGCATATTTATTCGACTTATCAAATTCTTCTTTAGCTTTTGCTTTATCAGTAATAGCCGAATCTTTCATAATTTCACCATATGGTGAGTTACCATAGTTCAAAGTAATCTTTGCTTCAACAAGTTGTTGAACATGGAATGTATATGTTAGAGTCGGTGCATCATTATCTGTACCTGCTTTTGTTGTAATAGTGATAGTATTTTCAGTTTGTCCCTTATTTGTAAGAGGAGCCTTAATTGTGTATGTACCGTCACCATTCTTTGTAGGTGTAAGAGTTGTACCGTCTGATGCTGTTATTGTTGTAGTATCAGGATTTGTAAGTGTTACATTAAACTGAATGCTATCAGCATCAACATCCGGAACTCTTACATAATAATCCTTAATTGCAGGAGTTTCCGCATTATCAAATGCTACATCATTCTCATACTTGCTATCCTTAAACGGTAATGCAGTTGAATCAACTGTTGAACCCTTGACAGAATTAGCTTTTATTTCTTTAATCGAAGGGTCATTTGCAAGTACTTCATAAACAATGTTTCCGCCAACTTTGGCATCTGTATATTCAGCATAGCCTGTTGTCTTACCATCATAAAGTAATACCGCTTCTGTTGTTGTTGACTTAACCGAATCAATAACATAGTTTGAATTAGCTTTTAATTCAACAGCAACTACATACTTACCAACCTTTGTAATGTCAGTAACTTCACTTAATTCACTCTTCTGAATATTT
>OGPM01003063.1_pt1 | contig 10873 bp, 8 predicted proteins | sample 1552961 | NCBI WGS metagenome assembly OGPM01 (sample SAMEA2580304, study PRJEB22360) | human gut metagenome | biome: human gut; feature: human-associated habitat; material: faeces | place: Denmark | collected 2008/2010
TACTTCAGTTTGTAATCAGCAGCCCCAGGCCAGACCGGCACGTAGGCACCCTTATAGGCATCCTTGAGCGTCTGGGCTACATCCTGCGTCTGATAAGCGGCAACCACCTTCTTATAGACAGGATTGTCCTTATCGGCTTCGCGCGCAACGATCACGTTGACGAGCTGACCAAAGTACGGATTCGTCTTCGGATCCAGATTTTCCGAGAAGATTGAATCCGCATACGGATCGAGCTTCGCAGTAAAGGCATTGCCGCCGTTGATGACCGCCGCCGTCACATCAGGCAGGAGGTTTGCGAGCATGCCGGACTCTGCCTCAACGATCTGCACTTTCTTATTGAAATGCGTGATATCGGTTTTATTAGGCACATAGCCCTTGTCGGGATTGAGCGTGAAAAGACCCGCGGCTTCAAGCAGCTTCAGCGCACGGCCGCCGTTGGTCAGATCCGCCGGAATGGCAATCTTGTCGCCGTCCTTGATGTCGGCAATCGCCTTGATCTTCTGCTTGTTGTTGAAGACGCGAAGCGGCGTCACAAGCGTGTCGCCGATGGCGACGATCTTGTTTAAAGGAACGTCCACATCAATATTTTTCAAGTTATGGACCCCTGCGACGATCTTGTAGCCGTTGCGCTTGATGTCATTGGCAAGATATGCCTTGTGCTGGAAGGCATTGAGATCAATTTCCTTATCTGACAAGGCGCGGTTGGGCGTTGCATAGTCGGAATACTTGACGAGCTCAACTTTGATCTTGTCTTTCTCAAGGAGCTTATTGACGGTGTCCCACTGGGCGTTGTATTCGCCGACAACACCTACCTTGACAGTTGTGATATCCGTTTTTTCATCACCGCCGCAGCCGGCGAGCGTGACAGAAACGAAAATGGCAGCGGCCGCAGCAGCAGCGCTCTTGGTGAATTTGGTCATGTCTGAAAAGTCCTTCTGACGATGTTCTTGATTCTTTTGTCTGAAAGGGAGCGCCGCGCGCTCCACGCCTTCGAAAGAGGATTTGCAGCTCCGCTCGAATTCCCGCGGAATCCGACGCTGCAGAAAATTGAAGGCGCACTTATGTGCGGAAGGGAACGGCCGATCATCCTATGAGGCAGCGGTTCCTGACGCACCCTCTAGCGCTCTGCATAAGCATCTAGGGGGCGCGTTCTGTAAGAATATCTGATGAATCACTAGGCGTACTAAGCACAATTGCCAGGTATTGATGATGTTCGTCGAAGCCTCAGCGAACATTCGTTCATGTCTGCCTCTCTGCGGGCTCACTGTAGCGCTGTCGACCTCACCCGCGCCTATTCGAATGCGGACAATGAGGCACACTCAAAGCGTTTCCATCCCCGCGCGCGACGGGGCTGAAGCATTCACCAGGAACCGGAGAAGAGCATCCGCATCCGGGTTAAGTTCTTTGAGATTGGGCACATGCCAGATACGAATCAAAAGCGAAGTCCAAGGTTCATCGAGCGTTAACGCACAGACTCTTTCATCCTTTTTGGCAGCCTCAAGCGGCAGAATCGTTACGCCGCGGCCTGCTGCTGCAAAATGAAGCGCACTCGCGTAGCTCTCCGTCCAAATCTTGACGCGGAGGCTGCCCCCCGTCTTCGCCACCTCTTCGTCAATCACGTGACGCAGCGCAGCATCTCGATCGAGTGCAATGAAATCGAAATCAAATAAATCTGCGAGCCGGATACCCTTTTGTCCTCTCAAGACCTTCCCTGCCGAAGAATCCGGAGCAAATACAGCAGCGAGCCGCAGCGGCCGGTACGGCGCACAAAGCAGTTCGGCGTGACCTCCCGTCCAAGAAGTGAAGGCCAGATCACAGGTGCGGTTCAACACCGAATCGAGCAGTCGTCCTGCTCGAGCATACGCCATAGAAAAAACGCCGGCGAACAAAAGAATGGGGGCGCAAGTAATCCGAATGGTCAAATGACAATTGGACTTGAATCGATACAATGCAGTGATGCCGTCTGTTTCAACGATGCCTGCGAGAGCTGCGGGCATCCATTGCCAACGCAATCTTTATAGAAATACTGAGCGCCTGGCGCAGCCGCATATTGAAAAGAGTCTCTTTGACACTAACACCAAGGATTCACCCGCCATGCTGCTTGACCATATCCTGAAGCCTCGTGCAGTCGCCGTCGTCGGCGCCTCCACTCGTCCGCACACGATCGGCAACGATCTTCTGAAGCGCCTGCTCGAATACGGCTTCAAGGGACACATCTACCCGGTCAACCCCAAGGGCGGCGAGATCGAAGGACTTCGCACGTATACGTCCGTCAGCGAACTCCCCGACGGCGTGGATCTGGCGGTCATCGTTGTCAACGCGAAATTTGTGCTTTCCACCGTTGACGAATGCGCTGCCCGAGGCATCAAGGGACTCGTCGTCATTTCCGCGGGCTTTAAGGAAACTGGCGGCGAAGGCCGCGAGCTCGAAGAAGCGCTTGCGGCCAAGGTCCGCGCCAACGGAATGCGCATGGTCGGTCCAAACTGCCTCGGCGTCGTCAACACCAACCCGAATGTGCGTCTTGATGCATGTTTTGCTGAAAGCCTCCCCGTTGCGGGCGATATCGGCTTTGTTTCGCAGTCGGGCGCATTGGGCGGCGGCATCCTCAATATTCTCAAGGATCTCAATGTCGGCTTCGCGCAGTTTATTTCAATCGGCAATCAGGCCGATGTGAACGCGGAAACGGCGCTTGAATATTGGGAAAACGATCCGGATGTGAAGCAGATTCTGCTTTACATGGAATCGATCCCGGATCCCGCGAACTTCCGCAAGCTTGCCACCCGCATCTCCAAGAAAAAGCCCATCGTTGCGCTCAAAGCCGGCCGCTCGGCCGCCGGTGCTTCAGCGGCCTCTTCGCACACGGGCTCCCTCGCCGGCGGCGACCGCGCAGCCGACGCGCTCTTAAAGCAGTCCGGCGTCATCCGCGAAATGTCGCTCAAAGACCTCTTCTCCACCGCCAAAGTGTTCGCCAACTGCCCAATTCCGAAGGGCGACCGCGTGGCGATCGTCACCAATTCCGGCGGTCCCGGCATCATGGCGACCGATGCGGTCTGTGAATTCGGCATGCAGATGGCCCCGATCAGTGACGAAACAAAGGCGGAACTGCGTTCCTTCCTGCCTGCAGCCGCTTCGGTGAAAAATCCCATCGACATGATCGCCTCTGCCCCGCTGGAACACTACCGCCGTACGGTCGAAACGGTTTTGGCCGACCCGAATGTCGACATGGTGATGGTGATTTACCTGCCGTTCCTTGGCCTCAAAGACATCGATGTTGCCCGTGAACTGATGCGAATCCGCGCTGATCATCCTGAAAAGCCCATCGTCGGCGTCTTCATGACCAAGAGCGAATTCTTCCAGCAGCTCTCCGAAATGAAGGTCACCGTACCCTTCTATATGTATTCGGAAGAAGCAGCAGAAGCTTTCTGCCGCCTCAACCAGCAGCGCCTCTGGCAGGCTCGTCCGGAAGGCGTGGTGCCGCAGCGCCCGATGGACGAAGATCGTGCGCTCTCGATCTTCAAAGCAGCTGCCGCTGAGGGCCGCCGCGAACTCACAACGCGCGAATCCCTCGAGGTACTTGACGCCTGCGGCGTGCGCACCTGCCGCAGCGGCATGGCTCACAGCGAAGCAGAAGCCGTTGAGCTCGCCGCCCGCGTGGGCTACCCAATAGTCATGAAAATGACGTCCAAATCCACCTCGCACAAGACGGATGTGGGCGGGGTGCGTGTCGGCATTGCCGACGAAGCACAGCTGCGCACCGAATATCAGGATCTGCTTGCCAAACTCGAGGCCAAGGGGCTGCTTGAAGGTCTTGAAGGCGTCATCATTCAGGAAATGGTCAAGAGCAAGCGCGAACTTGTCACCGGCATCGCCACCGATCCTCAAATGGGTCCGATGATTATGTTCGGTCTCGGCGGCGTCTTTGTTGAAGTCCTTAAGGATGTCGCTTTCCGCATCGCGCCGCTTACCGACATTGATGCTCAGGAACTCATCCGCTCCGTCAAAGCGGTGAAGCTCCTTGAAGGCGCCCGCGGCATGATCCCTGCACAGATGGACAAGGTCGAAGACACCCTGCTGCGCATTTCGCAGCTCGCCGATCAGCATCGCTTCGTGAAGGAGCTCGACATCAACCCGCTGATGGTGAGCGATAAGGACGGCGAACCCATCGCTGTTGATGCCCGCATCGCTATCGACGTGGATGCCGTGAAAGCCCTTTGATACTCACGCGTCTTAGCAACTCTGTCAAGCCTCTTTCTGAGACTTGAAAACATACAGCCTGAAGCAATCCTTTGCTTCAGGCTGCTCTTCAATGACCGCGAGCACTGCATTATGCTGAGGGAAGTTCGTGCCACGGTTTCGGCAGCACGCAGCCAGTCCAAGAAGTCACAAGGATTCCAAAAATGCTTGATCTTCAGCGCTACGCCTTCTACGACGCCAAACGAACCATGCGTTTGACGCTCGAGCCGGTTTCCATCCTCGAAATGCTTCAGGATCTGCCGGGAGAATTGCTTTTCTCAGCACCGCTTCCTGCTGCCAGACTGGGTGTTCCCTGTGCATCGCCTGACGTTATGCATGCGCGTGCTGCGGAATTTGCGCAATTCGATGAAGAAACGGCCTTTCGTCTGTGGTTCAATCCCGAACCGTCGGCCGACGGCAGAAGCGTTTACGTATCCGCTCCCGACGCACTGCCGGAGATGAACGGCGCGCCGGACTTCGGCATCGCCAGCGCGGGCTTTCTCATCGGCAGTACGCTCGAAATGCTTCAATGGGTTCAAAGCCTCACCGGAGCGGAAACCCCTGACGAACAGCGCTCAGAGCTTTCCAAAATGCTTTCTGCAGCTTGCGAACCGCCGCATGCCGCAATTCTCACGGAACTCTCGAGCGGCACGGAACTGATGCGCTGGCCCGTGCAGTGCGGCAATCCTATTCGTGCACTTTCTCAAGCCGCTGCACAGTGGCCGGAAGTCAAGTTTGCCGAAGACGACTTCGAATTCTCCTTGAAGCCGGATCTCATCCACGACCTGGGATGAGGATGAGCAAAATTGAGAAGACGGCTCTCCGGGCACAAAAAAGCTCTGAAAAATCCCTCGATCCCCCAGAGCCTCGATGTACGCCATGCTCCGCCCCGCAGTCCGCTGAGGCGAAGCATGTTTTTCACCCGATTATTGACGCGACTTAATGACGTCTGCAATCGCCTTGGCAGCAACGGAAACATTGCGCAGATTCAGACCCGCAATGCAGATGCGGCCGTTGCGAACGCCGTAGACGGCATGCTCTTCGCGAAGCACATCCATTTCTTCCGGCGCAAGACCCGTGAAGGAGAACATGCCCTTTTGCTTGACGGCAAAGCTCATATCCACGCCTTCTGCCTTGCCGGCCTCAAAGAGCGCCGTGCGCATCGCATGAATGCGGGCGCGCATGCCGTCAACTTCCTTGCGCCAGGCCGCTTCGAGCGCCGGGTCGGCGAGAACTTCGGCAACAATCTGGCCGCCGTGGCAAGGCGGGTTGGAATATTCCTGACGAACGATGCGCTTGAGGATTGAAAGCACCACTGCCGTGGATTCCTGAGTGCCGCAGTAGATATGCAGCGCGCCCACGCGTTCGCCGTAGAGTCCGAAATTCTTCGAGCACGACGTCGCGGCCATGAAGGTGAGGCCAAGCTCAGCGAAGAGACGAATGGCATAAGCATCTTCCTCAATGCCGTCGCCAAAGCCTTGATATGCCATGTCAATCAAGGGAAGGAGATCCTTTTCCGCCACGACCTGAGCAACCTCACGCCATTCCTCATGGGTAAGATCAAGCCCGGTCGGATTGTGGCAGCAGCCATGGAGGAGCACCAGCGTCTTGGGCGGAAGTGCCTTGAGCGCCTTGATCATGGCATCAAAATCCACCGCCGAGCGGTCAGCCGAAAGGTACGGATACTTGCCGACAGAGAGACCGTCAGCCTTGAAAATCGCAATGTGATTGCCCCAGGTCGGATCCGATACGACGGATTCCTGAATGCCCAGGAACTGATGCGCAAACGCCGCGCCCAGCTGCAGTGCGCCGGTGCCGCCCAGCGTCTGGACAGTGGCAATCGTGCCGGCGGCAACTGCCGGATGATCCTTGCCGAAAACGAGCTTCTGCACGGCTTGACAATAGGCGGGGAGCCCCGACATCGGCATGTAAGTACGCGGCTGATGACGGTTCGTCATTCGGCGTTCGGCCTCTTCGACCACCTCAAGGAGCGGCACCTTGCCCGCTTCGTTCAGATACACGCCGACGCCGAGATTGACCTTATTGGGACGCTCATCGGCCTGATAGAGACTGACGAGACCGAGAATGGGATCGTCCGGCATGGGGGCGAGAGCGGCAATATCGTTCTTAAGCATTTGATGCGTCCTTGCAAAAAACAAAAGAGAGCGGAGAGGACAGTGCGGCGGCACCCTGCCGTCAACTGTGCGAATGGATTGGAACATTATGAATAATGCGCATGCGCTTTGGCGAACTGCAGCAGAGTCCGCCGCTCTGCTGAGCGCAATTTGCGCCCTGCCCTTTGATGCTGTGCCGACCCGCCTCGGGTAGATTGCTTATGAATACTTCGTCGATCGTCCTACACTGCTCAAATCCGATACGATGTTTTTGAGAATAATTCTCAATTAAAATATTTCTCGTTTTTTTCTTTAAGCAGACAAGTACGATGGATGGAGAACTCCTGGCCGTTCTGAAGTGGACCGCTGTCTATACAGGATTTACATTTCTGTGTACCGCCGCAGGCGCCGCAGCTGTATTTTTTCTCAAGCCTGATGCCAAGACTGAACTGGCTGAAACGCTTTCGCTCGGCTTTGCTGCCGGCATCATGACTGCTGCCTCTGTCTGGAGTCTGATCATACCGGCTCAGGAAATGGCGCAGAAACAAGGTGATACGCCGTGGCTGATAGCCTCCTTAGGGATTGCTGCGGGCGCAGGTTTTCTCAAACTCCTTGATGCCGTGCTGCCACACCTTCACCCCGGCGCTTCGAAACCCGAAGGGCCTAAAACAAAGATGCACCGTGCGATGCTTCTTTTTCTGGCTATCACGCTGCACAACATCCCCGAAGGCGGATCGGTCGGTCTGACTGCGGGGCTTGCGGCCATTGCCGGCGATTCCGCTTCACTTTCAGCGGCTTTCGCGCTGGCCTTGGGCATTGGCATCCAGAACATCCCCGAAGGCGCCGCAGTATCACTGCCGCTTGCCGGACAAGGCGTATCGCGCTGGCGGGCTTTTTGGTTCGGCACGGGTTCAGGCGCTGTTGAGCCGCTTTTCGGCATTCTCGCGGCCCTTGCCATTCCGCTCTTTCTCCCGGTGATGCCCTTCATGCTCGCTTTTGCCGCCGGCGCCATGCTTTACGTGGTGGTCGAAGAGCTCATCCCTGCCGCCCATTTGTCTCAGCACTCTGACGCCGGCACGCTTTGCTTCATTTTCGGCTTTGTCATCATGATGGCGCTCGACACCGCATTAGGCTAAAGCGACTTTTTATGTCGTTATACAAAAAGATTTAAAATAAGGCATTTTCAAAATAGTACAAATACGGTAGCGCTCGAAAGCCAAGAAGGATCATAATCAAATCAAGAAAGAAGACTGTAATCATTCGTCTTCCAAAGGACGCTGACCGTCAGTCTTCCAGCACGGCGCCGCGGATAAGTCCCCCGCTGAGCGCTCCGGAGCCACCCATAATGAAGGAGTGTTCCATGCGCATTCTCATACCGGTTGACGGCAGTACTCCCAGCCGCAGTGTTTTACAGTTTGTTTCCGACCGCGCCAAGCAAATGCCGGTTATGCCCGTTGTTCAGCTCCTCACGGTTGAGCCGCCGGTTCCTTCAAGCGGCATCGGCACGATGATGGAGCTCGAGGCAGTGCGTTCGGCGTTTGCCGCCGAGGGCGAACGAGTGCTTGAATCTCTGCTTCCGATCGCAGGCGGCATTCCGCTTTACCGTGCCGTTGTCTATGGGCGCCCTGGAGAGGAGATTGCCAATGCCAGCGACACCTTCTGCGCCGACTTAATTGCCATGGGTACGCACGGCCGCAGGGGCGTCTCCCGTCTTTTTATTGGTTCAACATCGCACTCGGTGCTCGCACTTGTCGAACGCCCGCTCCTATTCATTAAAGGAACGCAATATCCCGAACCGACAGAAAACCTGCATATCACACTGGCTGTCGACGGCTCCAAATTCGGCAGTGCCGCAGCGAAATTTATCGTTCGCTCGCGCGACTTCTTTGGTCCCTGCCCAACGGTTGATGTCGTGAGCGTGCTCCCCGATATGGAACGCTGGCTCACCAACCACTCCGTCGGTTTCGAATCCATAGTTGTAAAAACCCGAGATCGCTGGAACGAAGAAGCTGATGCGCTCTGGAAAGAAGCTGTCGCTGTGCCGCTTGAAATACTCTCGCGCGCCGGCATTAATGCCCGCGGCGTCAAATATTTCGGCAAACCTGCGCAAACAATTGCGGAGCATGCTCGAAAGACCGGCGGCATTGTTGTCATCGGCAGCCATGGCCGCGGAAACTTCCTGCAGGCTGTGCTCGGCTCCACGGCTTCAAAGCTCTGCGCTGTCGTTGATCAGCCGCTTCTCATTGTGAGGATGCCGTCAGGTGCGCTTGACCCCAAAGCAGAGAATGATGACCTTCCCATGACGCCGGAAACGGACTGGGACGCCTGTGCGGAGCGCTCCGAACCTTCGGCGGCGTCACATCATGGTGAAACACCCAATCAACACTGATAGACACGAAAGAGGAGCGACGAAGATCGGTCGGAAGCTCCCGGTGCTGATACTGTCAATAAGAGATAGTGAAGCTTTAAAGAAACAAAGCTTCTCAAAGGAGTGAAAATGAGGATTCTGATTCCTGTAGACGGAAGCACATGCAGCCGCGCAGCTGTTCGCTTTATTGGCGCCCGCTCGAAGTTCATGGGCGAAAAACCTGACGTAACGCTGCTCAATGTGCAGCAGAACATTCCGGGAACGGTGATTGAGCATTTCAGTCTGGAAGCCGTCCGGTCCGTTTATGAAGCTGAAGGCAAGGCGATTGTTGAGAAACTCGCGCCTGAAATCGAGGCCTACGGCATTGAACCGCATATGGCGGTGCGTATTGACGACTGCGGACCAGCTGTCGCCAAAATCGCAGTCGACGACAATATTGACCTGATTACCATGGGGTCTCGCGGTCTTTCCCCCGTTAAGAGCTTCTTCCTGGGTTCTGTTTCCCGCAGCGTGCTTGAGCACACGACAACGCCCGTACTGCTCGTGCGCGAAAAAGAGCTCCCCGAACGCGAGAACCTTCGCCTGCTACTCGCCGTCGACGGCTCGGATTACGGTGAATCGGCCGCAGCCTTTATTGCCGACCACCCCGGTCTTTTTGGTCCGAATCCCACTATTGACGTGATCTTTGTGGCGCCCGACTACGCCAAGATGGCGCTCGCGGAAATCGACAGTGTGACGCCCGCGCCTACGCTGAAGTTCTTTGAAAAAGAGAACCAGCTGGCTTGGGAAAATGCCGTGACGCCGGTGCTCGCCACGCTTCGCGATGCGGGGTTCGACGCCAAGGCCGTTAAGCGCACGGGCGATGCAGCTGAAGCGATTGCCGCCTATGCCGGCGAAAACGCGGACCTCATCGTCATGGGTTCGCACGGCTGGGGCAAGTTCAAATCTGCAGTGCTCGGTTCAACCGCCGCTAAAGTCGGTGCCGCAACTGAACTGCCGATCCTCATTATTCGTTCAGACAAAGACGAACTTCTTGTTTGAGCGTCAAGTTTTCAAACTCAAAGGACATGCCACATGCGCATTCTTGTTCCCGTTGATGAAAGTCTGCACAGCCGCCGCGTGATCGAATTCATTTCGCACCGCGAAACGCTTCTCGGCACCACGCCGGAAATTGAACTTGTGAACGTGCAGTACTCCGTGCCGGAAACGATCATCCATCTTTTCGGCATGGAGGCGGTCAAACAGTACTACCTCGAAGCCGGGAAGAAGGTTTTTGATGAGCTCGGCCCGGAGGCTCTCCGCCGCCGCGGCGTCACCGAACGCGTCCTTTACGGCGATATCGGCAAGACGCTTGCCGAAGAAGCAGAGGTCTTTAAGGCCGATCTTATCGTGATGGGCACCCGAGGCCTCAATCCCGTCAAGGGACTGCTCCTTGGCTCGGTCTCCAACGACCTCCTTGCCCGCACAAAGGTGCCGATGCTCCTTTTGCGCGACAAGACGCCGCCCTTGACGGACAAGCTCCGTGTCGGCATTTTTGTCGACGGCTCCGACTACGGCGCTGCTGCCGCAGACTTTGTGCTGCGAAACCGTGAACTCTTTGGTGCAAAATCGGAATTTACCGTGGTGCATGCCTCCGCGCCGATTCCAGACCCCGTCGCGCCTAATCCGGTTTCGCCGCATATGCCTACGCTCACGCGACAAGAACGTGAAGCGGAGCAGCGCCGTGTCTTTGCTGACGCCGTAAAGCCGGTGATTGAACCCTTTGAGGCTGCCGGCCTTGCCGTGAAGGCTGAACTCGTCGTGGGGGACGCCGACCATGCCTTGGCCGACTATGCCAACAAGAATCTTGACATCGTGGTAATGGCCAGCCACGGCTACGGCAACTTTAAAGCGGCCGTTCTCGGTTCGACCGCCATGCATGTTGCCGCACTGACGGAGGCGCCTATTCTGGTTATTCGCAAGGATTAATTCTTAGAAAGCGATTCCATTACGCAGATCGGAGCCGTCATGGCCCGATCTGCTTTTTTATAAGAAGTCCTCAGTCTCTTTGCGCCCCGAAAAGTTATGCTCGGGCTCGACCAAAAAAAACTAAGCGCGCCTGACGGCATCTGCCGGTCAGGCGCGCTTTTGGCGTCAAGCGATTTCCTTTCGCTTAAAA
>OGPM01003066.1_pt1 | contig 10868 bp, 8 predicted proteins | sample 1552961 | NCBI WGS metagenome assembly OGPM01 (sample SAMEA2580304, study PRJEB22360) | human gut metagenome | biome: human gut; feature: human-associated habitat; material: faeces | place: Denmark | collected 2008/2010
TACTGGCAGCACCGGCTATAACGGCCGCTTTCGGTTGTGCCCCACTCATTCCTCCGAGACCGGAGGAGACAAAGAGATGCCCGCGCAAATCCTGATCCTGCGGAATGCCTAATTTCTTCCGCCCGGCATTCAATAAGGTATTGAACGTCCCGTGCACAATCCCCTGCGGACCGATATACATCCAGCCGCCGGCGGTCATCTGTCCGTAATTAGCGACACCCATCTGGGCGGCTATATGCCAGTCTTTCTGATTGTCGAACAGGCCGACCATCATGGAATTGGTAATAATCACACGGGGTGCATCCGGCTTGGAACGGAACAGTCCCAACGGATGTCCGGACTCGATCACGAGTGTCTGCTCGTTCGTCAGTATTTCGAGATATTGCTTGATCAGGCGATACTGCATCCAGTTCTGGCAAACCTGCCCGGTTTCGCCATACGTGACCAGTTCGTATGGATAGAGAGCGATATCGAAACTGAGATTGTTGTCGATCATCACCTGAAAAGCCTTTCCCTCCAGACATTGCCCTTTATATTGGTCGACCGGCTTAGCTTTCAAGTCTCCTTCCGGCCGGTAACGGTATCCGTAAATGCGGCCGCGAGTCATCAACTCTTCCATAAACTCCGGAGCCAGCACTTCATGCAACTCTTCGGGAATGTAACGGAGCGCATTCTTCAAGGCCGTTTCTGTTTGTGCAGGCGTAAGTGAATAGCCGCGATCAGGAGCGCGGCGGATACCGGGAACAAAAGATGGGTAAACCGGCAATTGGTTACTTAGGCGTACTTCCATAACATGATATTTTAAGGTGTTTTCTTACAATCTGTAAGTAAATAGCAGAAGTAAGAGGCGTACAAGATAAGCATTCTCTTTCATCTTGCCAACCGGCACAATTATGTTTAGAAGCACAAAAAGGGCCATTCCCTTAACCAGGAACAGCCCTTTTCTATCGGATTAAAATCTATTCTTATTTACCAGCTTCAGCAGCTGCTTTCTTATTGATCTTCTTCTTCTGCAATTCGTAAGCGATAGGAGTTGCCACGAACAGAGTAGAATATGTACCGATAATGATACCTAACAAGATAGCGAACGTAAAGCTACGGATCGTCGCACCACCCAGGATGAAGATACACAATACAACTACCAATGTAGTTAATGATGTATTGAAGGTACGGGATAAAGTCGAGTTCAATGCATCGTTGATCACCTGATAACGATCACGCTTCGGATACAGACCGATCGTTTCACGGATACGGTCGAACACAACCACGGTATCGTTGATAACCGATGATGGTCAGGATAGCCGCGATAAAGGTCTGGTCGACTTCCATAGAGAACGGCAATACCTTCCAAAGCAATGTGTAGAATGAAATAATACACAAAGTCGTGACAGCTACAGAAGCGAATGCACCGACAGAGAATGAGATGTCGCGGAAACGAAGCAAGATATAAGCCGCCATACAGAACATGGCAAATACAACTGCGAGAAACGCAGCGTTCTTGATATCGTCTGCCATACTCGGTCCTACCTTCTGTGAGCTCTGGATATACTGATCCGTGAACTGAGCCAAAGTCGTTCCTTCCGGAAGCAATGACTTGACACCTTCAAACAATTTATTTTCGATTTCCTGGTCGATAGCCGGATCATTGTCTTCAATCTTATAGTTGGTAGATACACGAACCTGGTCGGGAGTACCGATCTGGATAACGCTAACAGAACCATCCAACTGCGCATCCAACAGATTACGGACTTCGTCAGTCTTCACATCCTGGGCGAAACGGATCACATAGTTACGTCCACCGGTGAAATCGATACCGTTGTTCAAACCGATAGTAGACATGGAGATCGCACCCAAAACGATAATACCGGCCGGAATCAGATACCCAACCTTACGGGCTGCCAAGAAGTTGATCTTCGGATTCGTCAATAAATCTTTCGTAATAGAAGTCGTAAAGGTCACGTTCTTCAGTTTATCTTTTGCCAACAGTGCTTCGTAAACGATACGAGTCAGGAAGACTGCCGTCAGGAAGGACGCGAACAAACCGATAATCATCGTCGTGGCAAAACCACGGATAGGACCCGTACCGAAATAGAACAATACGACACCAGTGATGATGGAAGTCAAGTTCGAGTCGAAGATTGCAGAAAATGCATTGCTGTAACCATCGGCAATTGCTTTGTTCAACGATTTACCGGCACGAAGTTCCTCTTTCGTACGTTCGTAGATCAACACGTTGGCATCGACAGCCATACCCAGCGTCAACACCATACCGGCAATACCCGGCAACGTAAGGACTGCCTGGAAGGATGCAAGGATACCCATTGTGAAAAAGATGTTCAATACCAAAGCACCGTCGGCGATCAAGCCCGGAAGAACTCCGTAGAAGGCACACATGTAGAACATCAACAGGATCAAAGCCAAAACAAATGAGATAACACCGGAATTGATAGCTTCCTGACCCAAAGACGGGCCGACAACGTCTTCCTGTACGATATGTACGGAAGCAGCCATTTTACCGGATTTCAACACGTTAGCCAAGTCCTTTGCCTCTTCCGGAGTGAAGTGGCCTGTGATCTGAGAACGTCCGCCTGTGATTTCCACCTGCACGTTAGGAGCTGAATAAACCATATCGTCGAGAACGATAGCAACCGCTTTACCGATATTTTCTTTTGTCAGGCGAGCCCATGCTTTAGCCCCTTCTGCGTTCATAGTCATGCTAACCTGCTGTTCTGAACGGCCTGCCTGCTGAACGAAGTCTGCATTAGCATCCGTTACAACGTCACCTCCCAAAGCAGGCGTTCCGTCGCGGTTCGTCATCTTGATTGCATACAAGTAGAAATATTGTTCTTTTTCATCGATAGCCTTTACGCCCCATTTCAAAGAAAGGTTACGCGGCAGGATATCTTTTACCTGCTTCATGTTCAAGTATTCGTTGATCTTGGCAATATCTTTCTTATCGGCAATACCGACAACCGGTCCGGGAGCCAACTGTCCGTTATACTGGTTGATCTGCAGAACGGCGAACAACGGATGTTGCTTTGCGAATTCTTCCATGCTCTTGGCTGCCTGTGCTTCAGGCTTGTCTTCACCGATCTTAGCCAGCAGAGAATCTGCGTCGTTGGTTGTTTCGGCAGCAGCATTGTCGGCAACTACTTCTTCCGTTGCTTCGATAGCCGTAGTATCCGAACCTACAGCAGCAGTATCGTCCGATTTCAGGATTGTAGCCAACATATTATCGGCGGCAACCAACTGCTGGTAGATTTCCGGCAAGTTGTATGTTTCCCAAAATTCGAGGTTGGCACTACCCTGTAACAATTTACGCACACGTTCCGGTTCTTTCACACCCGGAAGTTCAACCAGAATACGACCGGCAGTTTCCAGACGCTGGATGTTCGGAGACACCACGCCGAAACGGTCGATACGGGTACGCAATACGTTAAATGAATTATCGATTGCACTCTTCAGTTCTTCCTTCAACACGGCGATTACCTGTGCGTCCGAGCTCTGCGGAGTGATTTTGTCTTTCAATTCGAAAGTACTGAAAATAGCGGATAAACGGACGCCATTATCTAACTTCTTATACTCTTCTGCAAATAGATCAATAAAGTCCTTCTGACTTGTAACCTGATTTTCATAAGCCAGGTCCAATGCTTTATTGAAGTTCTCGTCCTGATTGTTGTTCGAAAGCGAGCGAATCACATCGGCCACATTCAATTCCAGAACGACGTTCATACCGCCCTTCAAGTCAAGCCCTAAACTGATTTCCATTTCACGGCACTCCTTGAGCGTATAGCCCAACCATACCTTCTGAGTAGATAACGAGTCCAAATAAGAACTCTCTTTTACCGGATCTCCACCTGCATACTCAGCGGCTTTACTGTTGTAATGTCTTGTCACGAACGAGAATGACAGATAAAACATACAGACAAGCGTAAGTAACACCGCGAAGACCTTTACAAATCCTTTGTTTTGCATTTGAATCTTATGTTTATGTTATTATTCGTTTTTTCACAGGGTGCAAATATAGGCTTTTTTTCTTTGTCCAACAGTAATTAGATTAATTTATTTGTCACACTCTTAGTTTATTTCAGCCACAATTATATATCTTTGCCCGTAAAAAACATAAGTAAAGAATAACCATGAAGCAACTTTTATTATTAACGCTATTTATCCCGACCCTACTCTGGGCTCAGGAAGATTCCAAGTATTTAGCCGGAGCCGTTCCGGTCGAGAATGGTAAAGTAGTATTCGCAAAGGAGATAAACGCACCTTCTTTTTCGAAAGATGAAGTATATGACAAAATGCTGGACTGGGCGGACGGTTTCTTCAGTGAAGACGGCAACCGCGTTGTCTATTCCGACAAGGCAAAAGGCGACATCGCCGCAGTAGGGCAAACCAACCTGGTCTTCCAGAGCACCGCCCTTTCTCTGGACCGTACGGAAATGAACTATCGCGTCACGATGGAATGCGAGAACCAGAAATGTATAGTGAAAGTGGCCGGTATCCGTTACGAATATAATGTATCGGACCAGCGAGAACCGCAAAGTTGACAGTGGCGGATGTTAACATCCTCTACCAGCGTGAACCGGAAAAATCCACCGCCGAAGAATGGATTACAGATAAGTATTGCCTGAACAAAGACCAAACCAAATTGAACCGAGGCAACGGCAAATTCCGTAGAAAGACAGTCGATTTCATTGACGAAATGTTTGCCTCCGCCTCCGCCGCTTTAGGCACGCAGACAACCGCCAACGTAGTTCCGGCAACACCGGTCACTCCCGCTCGGACTGTGACACCAGCCCAGACCACCCAACCGGCAACTCCGGTTCCGGCAAAAGAAGGATATGTGGCTTTTGCCGCCGATAAGGTTCCGTCTACATTATTACAGATGTTACCGGAAAGCGATATGCAGGTCGTATCCGCCGGTAAGCCGGATACAAAAGAGACATCCGCCCAGTGGAAAGGCACGGGTAATATGTTCGGCAAATCGATTGCCTCGATCGCCATCAGCAAAGACAGTCCTGTCTATAAAGAAATAGGTAACAATGACACATATAGCTTGTCTTTCTTTAAGAAAGGTGAAAGCGGGGATGCCTGGCTGATCATCGACTGCCGCAAGCAGGGCGAAACGGCAGAAGGCCAGCAGATAACCGTCATCGGTGAAATCGTAAATGTATGGATGAAATAGGATGATGAAAAAGCTGTTTTTCCTTCTATTGATCATGCTCCCTGCGCTGGCAACGGCACAGGGGCATAAAGGCGAAGTCGACGAGTGTGCCCCGATGAAAAACGGGAAAGTATGCTATCGCGACACAGTCCATGTGAAAGATATGAGCCAGGACCAGATATTCGAAGTAATCAATCAATGGGCGAAGAAAAGCTATGCGAAAGATATATTCCTGTCGAATGTCAACTCCAAGAAGTCCAAAGGGACTATCAACGTTTCTTCCAAAGTCGAGATGCTGTTGAACGATACAGACAAAACGATCATCAAATACAAGATGAAAATCAATTGCCACGACAACTGCTACTCGGCAGAAGTTAGCAATATCGTTTATCAATACGATCCACAGAACAATAAGAAGTTCAAGACGTATTCGGCAGAAAGCGTAATTGCCAATAATGGCAAAAGCAATACGGTTGCCTTGATCAAAGACCCGAAGCTGTTTTGCAATGCCACGTTCTTCTTCGTCGAGAACCTGTTTGCCGACATCCTGGATGCAGTGAACGATGCGGAACTGTAGCATAAAGAGCTAACTCCATAAGCACGGCACAAAAATTCCCCTATACGAGAAACTACGGCTTCCTGTGTAGGGGAATTTTTCATTTTCAATCATTCTCTTTCAATTGCAAATAACACCATAACGGATAATGGTCGGAATAACGCACCTTGTCGACCGTGCAGTTGATCGGTTTCATATTGGCTGAATGCAGGATGTTGTCGATCCTGAACCAAAAGAAGTTTTCATTATAGGTGACCCCGACACCACGGCCTGAAGCAGCATAAGCATCTTTCAACGGCCCCTGGATCGTACGATGGGCATAGGAAATCGGCGTATCGTTGAAGTCACCGCAGACCAATACATAATCGGTATCGATCTTTTTGATTTCTTCGGCAACCGCTCTCGCCTGACGGGCACGTATCCGGAATGCAGGTCCCAACTTCTGTTCGATGGAACTTCTCAAACCATCGAGCGTTTCGGAATTCAGATTCTTGATAAATGCGGAATAATGGCTCCGGTCCTCCATCGTCAGCTTGAAAGACTCCAAGTGGTTATTGATCAAAGTCAACTTCTTTCCTCTTATATCCAGTTCATGAATGGACGAGCCGTTGAAAGAGCTGTCATACTTGATCTTACGGGATTTGGAGATCGGATATTTGGAAAATACGGCTATATTGAATTTGAGCGTACCGGAGGTTCCGATCGGAATAATGGAGCGATACCTATACATCTTCAAGGCATTGGCGATCTTCTGATTCGTCAAAAAGTTCTTGGAAGTACCTACTGCATATTCCTGCAGACATACGATATCCGCACCGGAATTCGCAATATACCGTATGATCGGATTCGGAGCATCTTCCGTATGGCCTTTATAACCGAATCCCATGACATTATAAGTCAAGACTTTCAGTACATTCTCTTTCGGAATATCGTCCACTCTGTCATGGAAAGGGAAATAACGGGTTACAGCCCCCCGGCAGATCAGGAACGAACATAGTCCGATCAACACAAACCGCCATTCCCAAAGAAACAGCCAATAAACAACAAAACAGAGGTTCAAAACGCAAAATACAGGAAATCCCAACCCCAGATAAGAGAAGAACACACTCCTGTCCGGTGAAATTCTGTCCGAGAAGGCCGAAGCAATGAATAGCAGAATAACTATCACATTGGCAGTACCGACTACAGATTTAAACAGAATCCTGATCGCTTTAAACCGCTCGCTCATTTTTTGCTGGCATCAAATAGTTTTTTCTTTTCTTCTGCCGAAAGGCTTTCGTAACCGGAACGTTTTAATTTATCCAATATTGCATCCAGATCGACTGTTTCCCGATGTTTACGGGCATTATATTCATAATCGGTCTCAGGACGTTTATAAGTCACACGCATCTTGGGTTTCCGCTTTCCCTGATTCACCACCCAGTCGAGCAGGCGGTTCATAGGAGCTGTCAAATCTTTGCCTTCCTTGATCCGGGTGGCGAACCAGATGCCGAACAACGCCCCGCCGATATAGATATAGGGCTGTGCGAACCATCCGGCGTAGTAGTCAGCGGGCGAGACGTAGAAAATCCAGCCTCCCTGCATCAGGGCGTTGAGCGTGTTGAAGACCATGCCCATCACGACGATGCCGAGGGGCATGCGGCCCTTGCCGCGGATCAGCAGCGGGAAGATGAAGGCCCGCTGGAGGTAGTGGGCCTGAAACAGGCAGAACAGCGCCAGCGGCCCGGCCTGCCACATCCTTTCGGACGAGGCCCACAGCACGCACATGAGGATGAAAACCGGAGATTCCATCACCATCCAGCCCACGCGGTTGGGCACGGGTGGCCCGTAGCGGCGGTCGAAGAGATAGCCGTAGCCCGCTTCGAAGAAGTGCAGCGCGGCGTAGACCACGGCGGCCAGAAGGGCCATGACGATCAGGAAAATGTCGAAATTCTCTTTCATAGACGTTGGGGATAAAACGCACGAAAGATACGTATTTTTTCCGGTCCCGGCAAGTCCTTTGCGCCCTATGTTTTGTTCGTTGCGTCGTGTCGCTGCGGGGGCGTTTTTCCGGTCCGTGGCGGCAGCGCCGGGCTTGCGTAGGCCGCCGCCGAAGGTCCGGAAAAGCCTCCCGCCGCAAATGAAAAAGACGGCTCCGCTTCGGGGGTGAAGCGTGAGCCGTCCGGCGTTCTGCCGCCCGGAGGGGGCGCGTGTCGCGGGGAAGGTCCCTGAATGTTCGGTCAGCCGTTGCCGGCCGCGAGAAAGCGCCCTTCAGGGGCGGCTTGAGAAGCCTCTTTTGGATGCTATGGCCGAAATTGCGGTCCGAAGGCCGCTTTTCCCGCCAGCGTTCCGGCAGTCGGAGGTCCGGTGACCTCCGGCCGCATCAATGCGTGTAGACCTTGCCTTTCTGGTGCTCCTTGTTCTCGTACTTGATGCGCGAGGTAGTGGGGTACTCCAGCTGTTCGAATTCGGCGATGGCGTTGCGGATGTCGCCCATCAGCATGTCGGCCATGTCGCGCGACATGCCCTGGCGAACCACGATGCGCATGACGATCATCTCGTCGATGTTCTTGGGCATGGTGTATGCCGGGACCATCCAGCCGCTCTGCTGCAAGGCGGCCTGCAGGTCGAACAGCGTCCATTTGGCCTTCTTGTCGTATTCGGGGTCCATCATCCAGATGAACAGCGGGTTGACGACCTCCGTCGAGTAGTTCTTGAAGCATTTCATCGTGCCGATCTGCTGGTGGCAGTACTTGGCGATGTCCATCGAGTTCTGCTGTATCTCCTTGTACCCCTCGAATCCCAGGCGGATGAAGTTGTAGTACTGGCCGAGTATCTGCGCTGCGGGGCGCGAGAAGTTGAGGCCGACCTGCGTGATGTTGGCGCCCAGGTAGTTTACCGAGAACGACATTTCCTCGGGCAGGTATTTCTTGTCCTTCCATACCACCCATCCCAGGCCGGGATATACCAGGCCGTACTTGTGGCCCGACGTGGAGATCGACAATACCCACTTGAGGCGGAAGTCCCACTTCTTCTCGGGTTTGAGGAACGGCAGGATGAAACCGCCCGACGCTGCGTCGACGTGGATCGGGATTTCATAGCCGGTCTTGGCGTTGTACTCGTCGAGCGCCTTGTCCAGCCCCTCGATGTCGTCGTCCAGTCCCGTCCACGTGACGCCTGCGATCGGCACGATGCAGATCGTGTTCTCGTCGCACATCTCCAGCGCCTGCTTGGGGTCGAGCGTGATGTGGTCGAGCGTCAGGGGCACGGTGCGCATTTCGATCTGCCACAGCTGGCAGAACTTCTCCCATACGACTTGGAACCCGGCGCTCATCACCAGGTTCGGTTTGTCGAAGGGCTTGCCTGCGGCCTTGCGGCGCTGGCGCCAGCGGAGCCATGCGGCCACGCCGCCCAGCATACATGCCTCCGACGAACCGATGCCCAGCGCACCGGTCTTCCATTCGGCCTTCTCGGGGGTGTTCCACATGTTGGCGACGATGTTCAGGCAGCGGCCGCACATCACCGCGACACGCGGGTACTCCGTTTCGTCGATGTAGTTGATGTTGATGGCCTCGTTCATCAGCCGTGTGGCGTAATCGTCCATGTAGGTCGTTACGAACGTGGCGAGGTTCAGCCGCGGTTGTGTCTGCGGATAGGTCTCGTCCTTGACTAACTGGTAGGCGATCTCGGGAGCCGTCTTGCCCTTGGGGATGAATTCCGTGGGTGCCGGACTGCGCATTTCCTCCGAACCGAAAATGTCGGTCAGCGTGTCTTCGTTGGTGTGTCTTTGCTGATTCATGATGTAAATTTTGTTTTGGTTTACGCCCTCCAACCTTGCATGAACTGTGCCACGGAGCGGTTTCTTTCGGCCTAAACCGGGCTGCGGGGCCTCTTTTGCTTCGGCCGAAGCCGGTTGTGAAAAAAATGTCCGGAAAATTTGCAAATCCCAAAATGTTCGATATATTTGTGATATCAAAATAATATCACTAAAACTGTACGGATATGGAAAATGGAAATTTCGTTTACAAAGGCTGGAAATGCAACGGTTTCCTGGCATTGGTGCTGATCCTCGGCGGGTTGGCCTTGGGGGTTTACGCGATCGTCGCGGGCGCGCAGCGCATCGACGCCGGGCTGGCGCTCGGCGGCGGGCTGGTGGCGGCGGGCGTCGTCTGGTGCCTTTGCATGCTGATCTGCATGGCGGGATTCATGCTGCTCGAACCCAACGAGGCGCGCGTGATGGTCTTTTTCGGTAAATACAAAGGTACCTTCTACGAAACGGGCTATTGGTGGGTCAACCCCTTCATGTCGGCCAAGCAGATCTCGATCCGTGCCCGCAACCTGAACGTCGACCCGATCAAGGTCAACGACAAGACGGGCAACCCGATCCTGATCGGGCTGGTGCTGGTCTGGAAGATCAAGCGCGATGATATTTATAAGGCCGTTTTCGAGATCGACGCCCCGACTACGGCCGGGCAGACCGGCGTTTCGGCCTCGGCGCGCATGAACATCCTCGAGAACTTCGTGGGCGTGCAGAGCGATGCCGCACTGCGCCAGGTGGCCGGTTGCTATTCCTATGATAACAATGGTGTTGCGGACGATGAGCTGACGCTCCGCTCGAACAGCGAGCAGATCAACGACCAGCTCGAACACACGCTCAACGAACGCCTGGCGATGGCCGGCATCGAGGTGGTCGAGGCCCGCATCAACTACCTGGCCTATGCGCCCGAAATCGCCGCCGTGATGCTGCGCCGCCAGCAGGCCGATGCCATCATCTCCGCCCGCGAGAAGATCGTCGAGGGTGCCGTGTCGATGGTGCACATGGCGCTCGACCGCCTCGGCAACGAGCATATCGTCGAACTGGACGAAGAGCGCAAGGCGGCCATGGTGTCGAATTTGCTCGTAGTGCTCTGTGCCGACGAAGCCGCGCAGCCCGTGGTGAATGCCGGAACCCTGCACCATTGATTTAACTGGGGATGGCTAAAGAGAATAATAACAAGAGTTTCGTACTGCGTATCGACGCCGCGACGATGGACGCATTGGAGCTATGGGCTGCCGACGAGTTCCGCTCGATCAACGGCCAGCTCCAGTGGATCATCGCCGATGCCCTGCGCCGCAGCGGCCGCCTGAAGAAGCCGCGTGCGGCCGCCGGGGCGACCCTGCCGGCCG
>OGPM01003067.1_pt1 | contig 10865 bp, 8 predicted proteins | sample 1552961 | NCBI WGS metagenome assembly OGPM01 (sample SAMEA2580304, study PRJEB22360) | human gut metagenome | biome: human gut; feature: human-associated habitat; material: faeces | place: Denmark | collected 2008/2010
TGGGCGTGACGCTGCTGCGCTTGTTGACGATGGGGATGCCGTATTCGGCGCTGATGCCGTCCACGACGGAGACCAAATTGCCCGCCAGACGGGTGATCTTGTTGTAAATTTTCTCGCACGCCTTGTCCGCATCCGGGTCGATGCAGTCCAGCAGGCTGATGCCCATTGTGACGGTGCGCACGTCGAGGTTCTCGGCGGTCAGCATCTCAATGGTCTCCATAATGTCGCGGCTGTTGATGATTCTCATGTGGCAGCCCCCTTAAATGGTGTGCATGGCATCAAAGACTTCCTGCCGGGTCACGGTGACCTGCATCTTCATCTCTTTGCCCAATGCCGCAAAGCGGTCCCGGACCTCAGCGGCCTCGGCGTTCGCCTTGCTCAGATCGACCAGCATGATCATGCAGAACATATCCTGCATGATGGACTGGGAAACGTCCTCAATGTTGATGTTCAGCTCGGCGCACACCGCGCTGACCTTGGCAACGACACCCACCGTGTCCTGCCCGATGACCGTGATGACTGCTTTCATAAAATGACCCCCTCAAAATGTCCGATGATAAACGGAATACTGCCATTATAACAAAATTCCGCAAAAGAGTAAAGAATATAATGAGAAGTAATACTTTTTGACGAGCAACTGCCTGCGGGGCGTCGGGGACGCCGCCCCCTACAACAGCTCCGTAGGGGCGGATTCCATATCCGCCCGTGGGAGTGTCCGTAGTAGAAATAGAATTGAGTGAAGCCACAGCAAAAGCACAAAAAATCCCACCGCCGGGTGGCGGTGGGAGATTACTTTTAAAGTAGCTTAATCAGCATTAGCAATCGAATAAGTCGAACCTGCAGTGGCACTGTAATTATAAGTGCACTTTTTGCCCTTATTGGTATACACTAAGCTAGCGATTTTGCCTTTAGTAGTTCCATCAATGGTAATAGCACCAATTGTACCCTTCGTTTCAGAGAGATTTTCAATATCACTCTTCGCCAATGTAATCGCACTTGTTGTTGCGTCGTAACCTGTAGACACCTTAGCATCCGTAGAAACCGTAACAGTCACAGTAGTGTTTACCGGTGCCTTCGCATACTGTTCGTCAATTAAAGTCTGTGCTGCCATAACTACCATACGAGTCTCAGACTTGATAGACTCCTCTTTCGCCTTGTCGATGTAACCAGTCAGAGCCGGAACCAGCAGGGCGGCCAGGATGGCCAGGATGACCAGAACGACGATGAGCTCGACCAGGGTGAAACCCTTCTTATTCTTCATTTTGCGAATTTTCTCGAACATGACAAATTCCTGCAATAAATTCAGTAAGGACATCGTGCGTCCTCATTTGTGAAAATATAATATCACATATTCTGCCAAATTTCAACAGACTTATGTAAAAACAGCAAAAAACATTTTTTTGCTTCTATTTTCGATTTCCCACCGTTTTGCCTGTTGCACTCCAACCGCTTTGCCGTCGCTGCCCCTCTGCCGCCACGCGGAATTCTATACATATTACCGTCATTTTTAAGAATCGGCTGTATCGCCGCGCCAAAAAACGCGGCCAACGCCGCCGCAATTAAAACCGCACATATATTGCGTTTATTTTATCTGTGCTGTCTCTGCCGCTGTGGGCGGCGAGGCGCATCGCGTATGGATTTCCGCGTATACAGGCCAATTTTACAGGCGGGCAATTTTTGTGCTATTTTGCATTTTCCCGTGTTCTCTCTCCCCTGCCAGGCCACAGGGACGCTCTTTTGTGAAAACACCGCAAATTCCGGTGCAAAAGTGTGGTATACTGCAAGATTTTGTGCTATACTGGATAAAAATCAACACAGCCGGGCCGCGCCCGGCACAAAAGAGGCAACACATGAACAACACCACCGAGGAAAAACGCGAGGCCATCCCCAACAGCGTCAGCCGGATGCTGCTGGCGGGCATCGGCGTACTTTTGCAGGTTTTATGGATCTTCTGGCTTGCCCTCAAGCTGAACGATTACTCCACCGCCATTCAGGTATGCACGTCGGTACTGACATTTTTGATTACGCTGCGTATATATGGGCTGCATATCAACTCCGCGTATAAAATTTCGTGGATCATTCTGATTTTGCTGTTTCCCATCTTCGGTCTGACCATCTATCTGCTGTTTGGCCGCAGCGGGGCCGTCAGCGTCATGCGCCGCCGTTTTGGTGAAAATATGACGATGCTGCGCCGGTATCACGCACCCATTTTGCAGCAGCGCCGCGCCCTGCCCTACCCGGACCGCATCACCCGCAACCACGCCCGCTATTTGCAGGACCGCGCGGGCTACCCCGCCTATGACAATACCGATGTGACGTTCTACGGCGACACCTGCGAGGCGCTGGAGGCCCAGAAAACAGCTCTGCGCAGCGCGGAAAAGTTTATTTTCATGGAATACCACGCCATTGAGGACGCCTCCGCCTGGCAGGAGCTGGAGGATATTCTGGCCGAGCGCGCCGCCCACGGCGTGGAGGTGCGCGTATTTTACGACGACGTGGGCAGCATCGGGTTTATCAACAGCAAATTTGTCACAAAGCTGGCGGGGCGCGGCATCCAGTGCCGCCGGTTCAACCCGGTCATCCCGATTTTGAACGTCTTTATGAACAATCGCGACCACCGCAAAATCACCGTTGTGGACGGGCGCGTCGGCTTTACCGGCGGCTACAATCTGGCGGAGGAGTACTTCAACCGCACCCACCCTTACGGCCAGTGGAAGGACAGCGGCATCCGGCTGGAGGGCGACGCCGTGCGCGGCCTGACGCTGATTTTCTTAGAGCTGTGGGGCGCAACGCAGAAGGCCGCACCCGAGGTCGAGCACTATCTGCCCGATGTGCCCTACACCGCGCGGGAGAATGCCGTGGTGCTGCCCTACGCGGACAATCCGCTGGACGACGAGGCCACCGGCGAGAACGTCTACCTGAACATGATCCGCAGTGCGAAGGACTACGTCTACATTACAACGCCCTACCTTATTTTAAGTGACGAGATGCAGCGCACACTGCGGCTGGCCGCGTCCAGCGGCGTTGATGTGCGGATCATCACGCCGGGCATCCCGGACAAAAAGCTGATTTTCTCGGTCACGCGCAGCTATTACGCCAGCCTTGCCAAGAGCGGCGTGCGCATTTATGAGTACGCGCCCGGGTTCATCCACGCGAAGCAATGCGTAGCCGACGGCACGGAAGCCGTTGTGGGTACGATCAATTTTGACTTCCGCAGCCTGTACCTGCACTTTGAGAACGCCTGCTGGTTCTGCGGCTGCAGCGCCGTGGCCGATGTGCGCCGCGATTTTGACGCGCTGTTCCCCGTCTGCCGCGAGGTCACACAGAAGTACGCCGACACCCGCAGCCTGGCCGTGCGCGGCTGGGGCTGCGTGCTGCGGCTGTTCAGCCCGCTGATGTGACGGGCTGTGCGCCGGGCGCGGCAAGTGGAATTTTCCCAAAGAAATCTGTACTATTCCACGTTGCAAACCGCCGCTGCGCGCCGTACAATAAAGACAAAATCATCCTGTGAGGTGCATACCAATGGAGCATATAGCATGGAAGGGCCGCATCAAGCCCGGCTGCAAAGCGGAATATCAGCGCCGCCACGCGGAGATCTGGCCCGAGATGGTCGAGGTGCTGAAGGCTGCGGGCATCTGCAACTACAGCATCTTCTACTGTAACGACGAGCTGTTTGGCTACTATGAGTGCGCGAAGGGCGTTGCCTACGCCGAGAAGGTACAGGCCGAAAGCCCCGTTGTGGACCGCTGGAACGACTACATGAAGGACATTCTGGAGCTGGAAATGGACCCCGTGACCGGCGCCCAGCCCAAGCTGGAGCAGGTGTTCCGTCTGGAGTAAACGCGCATAAGACAGCAAAGCCGCCCGTGTCAGGCTGACACGGGCGGTTTGTGTTTTTATGGGTAGGTGCAGCGCAGGCGGTGCTGCCTTTAGGGTATTTACAACACGATGCGGAACGCGACGCGGTGCTCTCCTTCCCCGCTGACGCGGTAAGGCTCCTCCACATCGGTGCCCCAGCTGTCGATGCCGCCGACGCCGCGGGCTGCGCCCAGGATCGTCACGCTCGTGCGGCCCGTGGCGGGCAGCTCGGTGATGTGCTGGGCGGCCTCGATCTCCTGCGCAGTGTTGGGCAGTGCGCTGAAGGCAAACGGCGCGTCGGTCTGTTCAATCGTCAGCGCAGCCGCCGTCTGACCGCAGGCGTTGTGCTGCTCCAGCGTGAACTGACGGGTGCCCACATGCAGGCCGCAGTCCTGCGGGACGAGAGCCGGTTCAATGTGCGGCACCTCCTCATGGCAGCCAAAGACGCCGCCCTTACAGCGATCCGGGTAGGTCTCGCCCGAAAGGCCGGTCCAGAGTGTGCGGGCCACGGGGGCAAACGTCTGGAATTTTACGCCGAAGCAGGGCAGCTCGGGCGCACCGGGCACGCCATGATAGACGGCCTCGACCAGCAGCGTGCCCTGCGGCTCCACGGTGTAGGTCAGCTCGGCCTTAGCGCCGGGCACGGTGGGCACGCCGTAGGTATAGCGCACCTGCACACCGTCGGCGGATTTCTGCAAGACCGCAAAGCCGAGGTTCTGCAGGTAGACATCCGCCGCCAGCCAGGCCGCCGCTTTCTGCGGGAAGCCGCAGCCGCGGTCATTGTCGGTGGCGGCGCGCCAGAACGCCGGGCGCGGGGCGCGCCAGAGCCACTCGCTGCCGTTGACGGTCAGCGACGACGGCCCGGCCTCGCCCGCGGAAAAGAGAATTTCAAACCCGTCGCCCCTGACGCCGAGGTTGCCGTCGCCCTCGGTCACGGTCAACGTGCCGGGCTTGCGGGCGGCCTGTGCTTTGGCCGCGTCGCGGTCCGCCCGGGCGGCGGCTGCGGCGTTGCGGGCATCGTGGGCGGCGCGGCGGGCGGGGGTGTCGTACCAGTAGCGCACGTCCTGCATGGCGGGTTTCTCGGCACCGTCGGCGTAGACAATGCCGTTGCCGCTGAAGTTGTAATCGGTGTTGCGGTCCGCAAAGTCGCCGCCGTAGCCCAGCACGCTGCGGCCCAGCGCGTCGGTGTGCCGGAGCGCCTGGTCCATGTAGTCCCAGATGAAGCCGCCCTGGTACTGGTCGAACTCGTCGGCCAAGCGCACATAGCTCTCCATGCCGCCCAGCGAGTTGCCCATATCGTGCATATACTCGCAGAGAATGAAGGGCTTTTTCGGGTGGGATTCGAGATACTCGCGAATTTCCCACGGCTTGGCGTACATCCGGCTTTCCATGTCGCTGATGGCGTCGAACGCGCGGCAGTGGAACACACCCTCATAATGCACGAGGCGTCCCGGGTCGTGGTCGTGGAAGAACTGCGACATGGCGAGAATATCCTCGCCCGCGTAGCTCTCATTGCCGCAGGACCAGATCAGGACGGCGGCGTGGTTCTTGTCGCGTTCAAACATGCTGCGGGCGCGGTCCACGACGCAGTCCTTCCACTCGGGCAGGCTGCCGGGCACGTTCCAGCTCGGCTCCACCGCGCCGAGCTTCTGCCAGCTGCCGTGGCTTTCGAGGTTCGTCTCGTCGATCATGTAGATGCCGTTCCGGTCACACAGGTCATACCACAGACTCTGGTCGGGGTAGTGGCAGGTACGCACGGCGTTGATGTTGTTCTTTTTGAACACGGCCATGGCAGCGTGCATGTCGTCAGCGCCGATGGCGCGGCCCTTGTCGGCGTTCCACTCGTGGCGGTTGACGCCGTTGAACACGACCCGTTCCCCGTTCAGGCACATGACGCCGTTTATCATCTCAAAGCGGCGGAAGCCGATGTCGTAGGGCACGACCTCCTGCAAAACGCCGTCGGCATCGCGCAGGGTCAGTACGGCGTGGTAGAGCACCGGCGCTGCATGGCTCCACGGCTGGATGCCCTCGATCTCAATCGTATCGCCCGCGGCGGGGCCCTCGTAAACGGCGTAGCCCTCGGGGTCGGTCACGACGAGGGCAACCGATGCGCCGTCGGTCTCGCCGTCCAGCTTGACGAGGGGCGTCAGCAGGCCGGTGGTGTTGTCGGCGGCAAGGTCGGCCTTGAGCCAGATGTCGTTGATGTGGACCCTGGGCTTTGCGTACAGGTAGACCGAGCGGAAGATGCCCGAGAAGCGGAAGAAGTCCTGATCCTCGATCCAGGCGGCGCTGCTGCGCTTGTAGACCTCGACGCAGAGGCGGTTGTTCTCGTCCTGAATATACGGTGTCAGGTCAAATTCAGATGGGGTGAAGCTGTCCTCGGCATAGCCGACGAACTGGCCGTTGCACCACAGGTACATGGCCTGCTCCACGCCCTGAAAGCTGACGCAGACGCGCTGGCCGCGCAGGGACTCGTCCAGATCAAATTCTTTGACATAGCTGCCCACGGGGTCATCGTTCCAATCGACCTGCGGCGGGCGCAGGCAGCTGCGGCCATCCCACGGGTAGAGGGTGTTGGTGTACTGCAGCTGACCGTAGCCCTGCAGCTCAATGTGCCCGGGCACGCGGATCGTACCGAAGCCGGACAGGTCGGCGTCCGGCTGCCAGAAATCCGCCGGGCGGGCGGCAGGGTTGGCGCTCCACGCAAAGCGCCATGCGCCGTCCAGTGACTGGCGCAGCGATGTCAGACCGCTTTCGGCCTCGTCCAAGGTACGGCAGCAGAGATGGTCCGAGTGTGCGTCCAGCCGGTTCACGGCAAAGACGGTGGGGTCACTCAGCCAGCGAAGTTCAGGGGTCATAGGGATCTCTCCTTTACACAATCAAGTTCTTACCGACATTCTGCCACAGGGCGCGCGGGGTGTCAATGGAAAGTTTCACGCAGATATTTTCCGTATTTTTTGCATCTTTACGGGAATTGTGCTGTGTTTAACACTTCGCGGCAGGATTTTTTGAGTTTTTCCGTTTTGTCTGGTGGCAGATTGTACGCTGCAGCACCAGATATTGCGGTGGCGGCAGGATTTTTGCGGGGTGGGTTGTTATAGTCGGCACACCTGGGGCGCAAAAAAGCGCCGACCTTTTTGCAGGGGCGGCGTTTCGGGGTCATACTTCTTCTGTCTCCGCCTCCGCGGCGGCGCGCAGACGTTCCCGCACGGGGCGCAGGGCCTCGGGTAGAGCCTCGTCGGGCAGGTCGCTGATGCCCTCGGTGCTGCCGCGGGCGGCGGCGGTCTCATAGAACCAGCACTTGTAGTCCAAGGTGTCCATCGTCTGCTGCAATTCAGCCATGCGGGTCTCGAGCACGGTGCGCTGCTTGCGGAACAGCTCCAGCCGCCGGGCAATGGTCTCATCGCCCTCCATGGCCAGTTCGATGTATTCGCGGATGTCCTTGAGGGACATGCCGGTCTTTTTCAGGCACTCGATGATGCGCAGCCACTCGAAGTCCTTCTCCGTAAAAACGCGGATGCCGCCGGACGAGCGCCCGACGAAGGGCAGCAGCCCTTCCTTATCGTAATAGCGGATCGTCGATGCGGGCACACCCAGCCGCCGCGCCATCTCCCCCACTGTATAGGCCATGTGTTTTCCTCCTATGACTTAAACCCAGGTTTAACCTGTGTATCAGTATAGGACAAAAGGGCGGCGTTGTCAAGGCGGGCGGGGTCACACGCGGTATTTCCCCCTCATCCGGCTGAACGGTTTCCTGTTCTTGCGCACGCCGCGGGACGTGCCGCCGCTCCCCTGCCCGCTTTTCTTTTATAGGGAAGGCTTTTTCTATTTTTTATTGACAAACGCGCGGTTTATTTCTATCATGTTCATATAAGCAAGGGAGGGACCGCCACTATGCTGACCTATAATATGGACGTGGAGGAACGCAGCAGCTGGCTGCGCGCCACCCCCGGCGCGGCGGCGCTGGCACAGCCGTTTTACTGCACCGAGGCCGGCAACTTTTATGGCCGCGCCCATTTTGCCACAGCCCGCACCGATAAGGATAGCTTTCTGCTGTTTTATACGCTGTCCGGCTCCGGTCTGATCGAGCAGAACGACCAGCGCGTGGAGCTGCCCGCCGGCAGCGCCCTGCTGTTGAACTGCCGCACCCCGCAAAGCTACTGCACTGCCCCCGGGCAGGACCACTGGCACCACTACTGGGCGCATCTGGACGGCGCGGGCGTCGCCAATCTGGCCGAGGTACTGCAGCCGCAGGGGCGGCTGGCCCCCGTTACGGTCAGTCGGCTGGAGATGCAGCCACTGTTTGAGTCACTGGCTGCCGAGTGGGAGCACGGCGCCGCCGCACAGATCGAGATCTGCCTGGCCCTGCACCGGATGCTGGCCCTGATGGCCCGCCAACTGCTGGCCGGAGACGAGAGCCGCTCCAATCGCACCTTGATCGAACAGGCCGCCGAGTATATCCGCCAGCACTATGCCGAGCCGCTGTCGCTGGACAGCCTGCTGGCCCAGACGCCGGTGAGCAAGAGCTGGTTCCTGCGGCTGTTCCGCCAGTACATGGGCACGACGCCCTACAATTTTTTGCTGTCCACGCGGATCACACGCGCCAAGGAGCTGCTGGTGCTGACGGATTTCTCCGTCTGCGAGATCGCGCACCAGGTCGGCTTTGGGGATGAGAGCAACTTCTCGACCCGCTTTACCGCCATGGTGGGCCAAAGCCCCCAGCAGTACCGCAAAAGTGCAATGAAGCCCGCGGAAAACTGAATTAAGGAATTATGGGAAAGAAGGCATTTGTATGTTGAAAACCGAACGCATGGACCGTGTCCGTGCCGCCCTGCGCGCGCAGGGACTGACGCAGATGATCGTCTGCGACCCCAAGAGCGTGTTCACCATCCACAACATCGAGTACCAGGGCCGATACGGCAGCCAGACTTTGAAGGATGTGTTCGGGCTCAACGACGGGTACTTCAACGAGCACATGCTGGCCTACCACGGAGACGTGAATCTGATGAAAGGGGCTATCTATGCCGCCGACTACGTGACCACCGTCTCCCCCACCTACGCCGACGAGCTCCAGTACTCCTTCTATGCCCACGGCCTGGAGGGGGTTATCGCCGACAACCGCCACAAGCTGCGCGGCATCCTCAACGGCATCGACACCGAGGTGTATGACCCCTGGCGGGACAAGGGCCTGACCAAGTTCTTCTCGGCGCGGCAGATGGCGGGCAAGAAGAACTGCAAAGCCGCCCTGCAGCAGATGTCCGGCCTGCGGGAGAACCCGGACGCCCCCATCATCGCCTGCGTGTCCCGCTTGGTGCGGCACAAGGGCTTCGATCTGGTCACCGCCGCCATCCACGAGATTATGGGTATGGACGTACAGATGATCGTCCTGGGCACCGGCGACTGGAACTATGAGGAGGCCTTCCGCCAAGCTCAGAACCAGTACCCCGGCCGCTTCGCCGCCCACATGATGTACTCCCCCAACCTGTCCACCGCCATCTATGGCGGCGCCGACCTGTTCCTCATGCCCTCCATCTCCGAGCCCTGCGGCCTGAGCCAGATGATCGCCATGCGCTACGGCACCATCCCCGTGGTGCGGGAAACCGGCGGCCTGCGGGACTCCGTGGTGCCCTACAACAAGTTCACCGGCGAGGGCACCGGCTTCTCCTTTGCCAACATCAATGTGCAGGAGATGACCGGCGTACTGAGCGAGGCGGTGAACCTCTACCACAGCGAGCCCAAGGCGTGGAAGGCCCTCCAGAAGAACGCCATGACCGCCGACTTCTCCTGGGAAAAGTCGGCCAAAGCCTATGAGGAGATTTACGGCTGGGTGACCGGGAAATAGGGCCGCTTTTTACGCTTGACAGTACCATATTCCCATGATAGAATGAGCGCTCCGTGGCGGGTGTGTCCTTCCGCGGAGCGTTCCTATGTTGATCTCAACAGAAACAGGAGATGTCTGCATTGCACAAATATACCAAAAAAGAGCTGATGACCCTCATCACGGGCAAACTGCGCCGCAACTTCGGCCGTGACGTGGAGGAGGCCACCAGCCTGCACATGTTCAAGGCCTGCGCCCTGGTGCTGCGGGACATCATGTCCGAGCGGCAAATGAAGACCGCCGACCGGGTGGCCGTGGAGCACCTGCGCCAGGTTCACTACCTGTCCCTGGAGTTTCTGATGGGCCGGTCCCTGATGAAGAACGCCTACAACCTGGGCGTGGCGGAGCCGCTGAAGCAGAGCGTCGGCCTTCCCCCGGCCAAGTACTTCGGCGATATCGACCCCCAGCCGCTTCCGGTCATCACGACCGAGATTGCCTCCGGCCGCTTTGAGGACGATATCCGCCGCATGCGCATGGCCGCCTGGCACGGCGCCGACCACATCATGGTCATCCGGCATATGGGCCAGTCCCACATCGACGGCCTGATGGAGGGCACCCCCCAGGGAATCGGCGGCGTTCCCATCACCCGCAAGCAGGTCCGCGCACAGCGTAAGGCGCTGGATCTCATCGAGGAGGAGGTGGGCCGCCCCATCAACTATCACTCCTATGTCTCCGGTGTAGCTGGCCCCGATGTGGCCGTCATGTTTGCCGAGGAAGGCATCAATGGCGCCCACCAGGATCCCCAGTACAACGTCCTCTACCGCGACATCAACTGCGTGCGCTCCTTCGTGGACGCCTGCGAGTCCAAGTCCATTATGGCCTGGGCCGGGATGCTGCAGATTGATGGCGCCCACAACGCAAACGCCACCGCCCGGGAGGCGTGGAAGGTCATGCCTGAGCTGATCGTGCAGCATGCCATCAATTCCCTGTTCTCCGAGCGGGTGGGCATGAAGCCGGAGAACATCAGCCTGTCCACCGTGCCCCCCACGGCCACTCCAGCCCCCTGCGTCTATACCGACCTGCCCTACGCCGTGGCGCTGCGGGACATCTGCGGGCGCTACAAGATGCGGGCCCAGCAGAACACGAAGTACATCTGCTCCTCCACCCGCGAGGCGACGGTGACCCACGT
>OGPM01003091.1_pt1 | contig 10793 bp, 11 predicted proteins | sample 1552961 | NCBI WGS metagenome assembly OGPM01 (sample SAMEA2580304, study PRJEB22360) | human gut metagenome | biome: human gut; feature: human-associated habitat; material: faeces | place: Denmark | collected 2008/2010
GAGCCACATTGGCTGCCCATGTGTATGTGTTTAAAAGTAAGAAATTCCGAAAGGAAAGATAACGGGGAAATGATGCGGCCCGCCGCTCTCAGTGACTGGGAGCGGCGCTTTTTTTCGTGGATGACGATTGATATAGTAAATGTGCACAAAAAGGTTGAGGTAAAATGCTGGATTTGAATGAAATAACACATCATTACTTGACAAAAAGCTGTAGAGCTATATACTAGTAGTATAGCTGTATAGATAACGTCGCAAAAACATTGGAGGAGGGAAGATTGAAAATGAAAACTTTAAAGGAGAAGCTGAGAGACAGGGATAAATTGTCAGGGATGCATATATGCCTGACAGAACCCTGTATCAGTGAGATGTGCGCCGGATTGGGGTATGATTTTTTGTGGATTGACACGGAGCACACAGCCATTGATTACCAGGTGCTGCTGTACCATCTGATGGGAGCGAAGGCAGGCGGCACGGATACACTGGTGCGTATTCCATGGAATAACCAGGTATTGGCAAAAAGGGTGCTGGAGATGGGGCCCACGGGAATTATCATTCCAATGGTCAACACAGCCCAGGAGCTGGACGCGGCCATGCAGGCCACTCTGTATCCGCCCTATGGAATCAGGGGGTTCGGCCCATTGCGCGCAGTGAGGTATGGGCTGGATGACGCGGACTCATTTATTGCGTCATCCAGGCAGCAGCTGGTCCGGTGTGTCCAGATTGAGACTAAGACAGCGGTAAGAAACCTGAAAGAGATGGTCAGGAATCCTTATGTGGACTGCTTTATTCTGGGTCCCTGCGATCTGTCCGGTTCCATAGGGGAGCTGAACCGGGTATTTGAGGACCATACCAGCAGTCTGGTTGATGAGGCGGTGGCAATCATCAATGAGAGCGGAAAGTCTTCCGGCGTATCCACAGGCAGTGATGATCCGGAAATCATCCGCTACTGGCACGAAAAGGGCATTAACGTCATATCCGCAGGTTCCGATTATGTACATATCATGGACGGAGCCCGGAGAGAACTGAACATGATGAGACAGATTCAGGCAAAATAGGGAGGATAAACACCATGAAAAAACGCATGATTAGTATCGCATTAGTTCTTGCTATGACCGCAGGTCTGACTGCGTGCGGCCAAAAGACATCTGAGAGCAAGAGTCCATCGGAACCAGAGGCAAAGACAGAAGCAGTTTCTGATGCTTCGGAGCAGACAAAGACAGACACCGGCACAGATCTGCCGGAGGTAAAGCTGGTGTTTTCCACACAGTCCAGCGGCGATGTGAATTATGTAAAGGCCATGCATATGATAGCAGATGAGATATCAGAAAAAACCAACGGTAAATTCACCATGGAAATCCACGAAAACGGAAGCCTGATGACCCAGGAGGGAGAGGTGGACGCTGTTGCCAGGGGAAGCCTTGACATGATGTTCAGCTCACCGTTTCTGATTTCCGATCAGCTGCCATACCTGACCATGTTTACAGCAGCCTATATTTTTCAGAATGAACAGCATATGCGGGCGGTTATGGATGGTGAGATTGGCCAGAAGGTAGCGGATGATGTGGCTGAGAAATTAAATGTGCGCTGGCTGTCAGCCCTTTACTGCGGAGCGAGGCATCTGGACATGAGAGATGTCGGCAGGGAAATCACAAAACCCGAGGATCTAAACGGTGTCAATTTAAGAATGCCTAATTCATCTGCATGGCTCTTTATGGGTAAGGCACTGGGTGCGAACCCCACACCTATGGCTTACGCGGAGATATACCAGGGACTTCAGACCGGCGCTATTGACGGGCAGGAGAATCCTCTTCCCACCACCATTGCGCAGAAGTGGTATGAAGTGACCAGCCAGATTGTGCTTACGGGCCATGTGATTGAGCCTATGTGTATTGCTATCAATGAGCAGAAGTGGCAGGCCCTTCCACAGGAGTACAGGGATATTATGACAGAGGCAGTTAAGACGGCCACGGCATGGTGCGACGAGGCAAACCTGAAGCAGGAGCAGGAAGCGATTACGTTCCTGAAGGAGCAGGGGCTGACTGTTATTGAACCAGATCTGGATGCATTCATGGAGTATTCTGAGAACTATTATCTGAACGACAAGGATATGGTAAAAGATTGGGATATGGATTTGTATCATCAGATTAAGGACTTGAAATATTAGTGAGAGGTATTCTGAATGGACATATGGAAGAAATGCTTTCAGGCTGTCATGGATTTTATTGAGATTTACGTGCCTATGTTCTGGTTTGTTCTGTTGTTTGTGGCATTCATCCTGCAGATTATATCCAGATACATATTTAATAATCCCCTGGTCTGGCCTTATGAGCTGGCGCAGATTTCCTATATATGGATTATTACGTTGGGATGCTGCTATGCACAGCGGACAGACGATAATATTGTTTTTTCTGTGATTTATGAACTAGTGGGGGAGAAGGCCAGGAGGCTGCTCCGGCTCCTTGAGGATATCCTGATAGTTGGCCTGCTGGTCTATCTGGTTTTGCCGGCCCTGGAGTTTTACAGGTTTTATTTTACCAGGTACAGCACGGTATTCAAGGTCCCTCTGGGATTTGTATACCTGGGATTTTTCCTGTTTCAGATTATTACCATTGTCCGGTACTGCGGGGACCTGGCAGGCTGTTTTAGGGAATTTCGGAAAGGAGGGAAGGCGGTATGAGTCATGCCATGATGATTTCCCTTGGTTTGCTGGTGGTGTGTTTTCTCATCAGGATGCCCATTGCCATAGGGATGATTATATCCTCCACTCTTTATCTGGCTGTGAAAGGTATGGACCCCAGCGTGGTAGTGGAAATATTTACCAGTAAAATGTACAACAATTTTATACTTCTGGCTGTCCCGCTTTTTATCTTTGCTGCGAATATAATGAATTCCAGCAAGGTTACGGATAAAATATTTGACTTTTCCAAAGTCCTGGTGGGGCGGTGGAAGGGCGGCCTGGGACATGTGAATGTCATTGCGTCCCTGATATTTTCCGGAATGACAGGCTCCGCGGTAGCCGACGCGTCGGGGCTTGGAATCATGGAGATTGAGGCCATGCGCAAGGAGGGATATGACGACGGCTTCAGCGCTGCCATAACAGCCGGCTCCCATCTTTCCTCCCAGCATCCCCCTGGTAATATACGGGGTCATCGCTGGCGCGTCCATTGGAAATCTGTTCCTGGCAGGCATGGTGCCTGGAATTATACTGGCCCTGGCTCTGTGCATTTACGTCTGCTATATTGCGAATAAGAGGAATTATCCCAGCGGAAGAAAATATGCCGGTATGGAATTTATCAGGATGACGGTGAGCGCGATTCCTGCCCTCCTGACCCCCATCATCCTGTTGATGGGAATCTATACAGGTATCATGACCGCCACAGAGGCCGGGGCAGTGGCAGCCCTCTATGCCCTTCTCATATCCATCTTTGCGTACCGTTCCATGACATTGCCGGAGTTTATACAGGTACTGAAGAATACGGTGAAGTCAACGGGACAGATTGGCATTATGCTGGGCGCCGCCTATGTGTTTTCCTATGTGATTGCGGTGGAGAATCTTCCGTCCCTGGCAGGAAATCTGATTTTATCATTTGCCACCACGAAGGTTACCTTCCTTATTTTTGTCAACATCATACTGTTTATCCTGGGCATGCTGCTGGATTCTGCCGTCCTGCAGCTGGTATTGCTTCCCATTCTGTGTCCCATAGCCCAGTCCCTTGGGATTGACATGGTTCATTTCGGCGTGGTATTTACGCTTAATACCATGATTGGACTTTGTACACCGCCATTTGGCATGCTCTTATTCATAGTGACGGGAATCAGCGGGGAGAAGATGAACACCATCATAAAAGAAGTCATGCCTATGGTTCTTGTGATGGTCCTGGTGCTGATACTTGTAACGTTTGTACCGGATGTCATTATGTGGCTGCCGAGACTCTTTGGACGATAAAATTCTTGTATCTTTTCCATTGTTGTATTAATATAAACAGGAGGGGGATATGTAACCGCCGGGGTTTTTAGAATATTAAGATAGAGATGGGTAATGTATATGGAAGATCTGGATTTCAAAGTTAAGAAGAAAAATTTATATGAGACAGTGGCTGACCGCATGGAGGACATGATTCTGAGTAATTCGCTGCGGCAGGGGGAACGGCTTCCAAGTGAGCAGGAGCTGGCATTGAAATTCGGAATCAGCCGTAATGTCATGAGAGAATCCTTGAAGCTGCTTAAGGAGCGGCAGCTGATTGTGCAGAAGAACGGGGAAGGGACCTTTATAGCAAAGCCTGAAAGCGGAAGTGTTACAGAGATTCTTAACCGAATGCTGCGTCTGGATGATATCGGATATATGGATGTATATGAGATGCGCAAGCTGCTGGAACCCTATGCCAGCAGAGTGGTGGCTGAAAAAAAGGATGATTTGGATTTCGAGAAGCTGGAACAGTACCTGCAGGGAATGATTGAAAGTAAGGATGTATGGGATATGCGCATTGACTATGACATCCAGTTTCATATCTGCATAGCTGAGGCAACCGGGAATCCGCTGCTGATTTGTTTTATTAAATCCATGGTGAGTCTTTGGAAGACAATCCTGCTCAGGGGAATTGTGAAGCAGCAGGAGGGCCACCAGGATGGAATTGAATTCCACAAGCGAATTATCGAGAGCCTGAAAAAAGGAGACCCGGATAAGGCGGAAGCAATCATGAGGGCTCATATTGAGAAGTCTGCCAAGATGTGCTGGGTGGAAGATACACAGTAAAGAAATAAAAAATGGAAACAGGACGGTCTGCCAGGTATTTTTACCGAGCGGCCGTCCTTTTGTTAAATGCTCAGGCCGTTTCTTTCTGAATACTGCACCTGAGCTTATTCACTGCGTCCCTGAACCCTTCATCCTCCAGAAGCTGCTTATAGTACTCATCCTCCAGCAGGCTCTTAAGGAGCAGTTCACGCACTTCCCTTGTGGCGGCAGAATGCTCCCCATCTATCGTTACGGCAGGAGAGAACAGAACAGGATTGGGCTTTTGGACCGTGCCGGCGATGGCGTCCACAAACTGAATCATGCTGTCCAATGCCTGTTGGTCTTTTCCGGCCCGCTGGTAAGCCTGGGCAAAGAAGCCCGCGCTCATGCCATTTCCCACGCCCAGCAGTTCTTCCAGCTGGCGGTAAATGACGCACAGTTCCAGTGTCCTTGCGGTGTCAGGGGTCATTTCCGGGTTCATCATCTGAATCAGGAAGTTTTGTACCTGGCGTGTCAGCACATACAGGCGTTTCTGTATGACCTCCAATGCCTGGGATGCTTCTCCTTTTTTCAGGTACAGCATGGCCCAGATAGAGGTGGAGTCAGTGGTGTGCTGGGGCAGTTCCTTTAAAAGGCTCTCTGCCTTCTCCAGCTCGCCTTCCACTATGGCGATGGAAGCCAGGTGGGATACCGCTGCCTGCCAGAAGGCCGCGGCACCGCTTGCACGCACGTCCTCCAGAAGCTGTTTCTTCTGCTTAATCCAGCCATCCTTAATCTGCTGGGGCTGGGCGGGAAACAGCATCGCGAACAGGTCAAACAGGGTAACCGCCCTGGACTTTAAGGGGATACTTGAGGGATAGGTATGCAGAAGCGACTGTACCATGCCGTCCGCGGCTTCATACCCATGATTCCGGGCTGTCTCAACGATTTCATTCAGCCGGGCATCAATCTGTTCTTCTGTAAGGGTTTCCTCGAACTGCAGCAGGGTATCCACATTGGTTCCCAGGGCGCGGGCCAGAGGGCATAAAAGAGCAATGTCCGGACAGGAGGCACCTGTCTCCCATTTGCTGACAGCAGGAGGCGATACGCCCAGGGAAAGGGCCAGCTGCTCCTGCGTCATGGATTTGGCTCTGCGCAGTGACGCAATGCGCGGACCTAGTTTTATATCCATCGTATAATCTCTCCTTCGCTAAAACATATTTGTCCGGCCGGATATGGTTAGTATAAACCATAGAACGGCGCTGTACAATGGAGGCGCCGTTAAACAGCGGGAGGATTTTCTTAACTGATGGTTAAGTATGGAAGCATGAACCTGTCTATAACTGGGACAGAAGCCGGTTATCCTCCGCGGCCTTCCTGAAAAATTCCAAAAACAGACTGGTGGACAGTTTAAACCGGGTATCCTTACGGAAAATGGTATAGAGCTGCCGCTTCAGACCCGGATGATCCAGAAGGGGGACCTGCTTTAAAAGGCCCAGCTCCAGTTCCTGGCGCACCGCATACTCAGACATGATGGAAATTCCCTGGTGGTTGCGTATCCCGCGTTTGATGGCCTCGATGTTGCCGGCCACGTAAAGCCTGGAAGGTTCTAAGGAAAGGCGGCCCTCCTTTTCCAGATAATTCACCAGGGAGGTATTGGGATTGGAAATCAGCAGGGTTTCTTCCGTGATTTCTTTAAAGAGAATCCCCCTTTTTTCCGCCCACGGGTGCTGGGGATGGACTACCAGCACAAGGGGGTCCTCCATCAGCGGCTCGCAGCAAAGCACGTCCGTGCCCACTGAGGCGGGCTGGGAAATAATACCCAGGAAGAAATTTCCCCCAATCACATCTGATATGGCGCTGCGGGTGTACTGGATGTGGTTGATCACTGTTATGTAGGGATAGGACTGGCGGAACAGGTAAATCAGCGAGGGTATGATGTAGGTTCCGGGTGTGCTGGAGGAGGTGATCCGTATCTCGCTTTCCTCCATCAGCCTGGTCTGCAGCAGATGTTCCGACGCAGACTTCCAGGTATTCACCATCTGTCTGGCATAGGGCAGGAAAATCTCTCCCTCTCGGGTCAGCTCCACACGCCGGCCGCAGCGTTTGAACAGGCCGCATTCCAGGGCTGTTTCCAGTCGCTTGATGCGCATGGAGACCGCTGCCTGGGTACAGAACATGCTTTCTGCCGCTTTTGTGAAATTCTTATGCTTCTCCACCTCCAGAAAACTCTCCAGGGATTCCAAATCCATGTGTGTTTCCTCCAATCCATAAACATTATTAATTGTATTTTAGCGGAAACAGAGGAAAAAGTATAGGATTTTCAATGAGAAATCAAAGGGAAAAAGCCAACTATAAAGAAGTCTTATGAGAGGCGGGACTAAAATGGTAACTATAACGTTCTGTTATGACAGGATATAAAGATTATTGATTGGATCTGACCAGGGATTAAGACTACAATGGTAACATCAATGCAATACAAAATCAAACAGAGTACCGGAAACGGTACAAAAAGGAGAGTGGGTATTTTGAGCAGCGTACCGGCAAAGGTAAAAAAACAGAAAAGCCCTTTTGAAATGCGCATGGCGTATTTCGGGCTACCGGCAGCGTTGGTGGCACTGACGCTGATTTGGACCATGAGGACTCCCGCGGGACTGTCCTATTCAGGCAAGATGGCCATGGGCATCTTTGCGTTTGCACTGATTCTGTGGGTGAGCAACGGGATTCCAAACTATGTAACTTCACTGATTGTGATTTTTCTGCTGCCGGCAGCAGGGGCCTGGACAGAAAAAGCCACACTGGGCGTGTTTGGCTATGAAGTAATCTGGCTGATGATAGCAGCCTTTGTCATTGCCTCGGGCATGGAAAAGAGCGGACTTGCAAAACGTCTGGCACTGTTTCTGGTCACGCGGTTTGGAAAGAGCGTCAACACGGTGCTGATTGTGCTGATGGTAACCAATTTCCTCATTGCCTTTGTGGTGCCGTCCACAACAGCCAGGGCTGTGATGCTTCTTCCCATTGTCATGATGATTATGGAGGTTTTTGAGGTGGGAAACACTACGCCCCAGGACCGGAATTTTGGAAAGCTTATGGCATTGCAGGGGATACAGGCCAACAACCTTTCCACCGGAGCCATTGTGACGGCTACATCCTCCCAGATTCTGGCTATCAGCTTTATCAAGGACCTGACAGGTACGGAGATTTCCTGGATGAAGTGGTTCATTGCCTCTGCTCCTGTTGCCATTATCACACTGGCAGCCAGCTTCCTTATCGGAAAAATGCTCTTTAAGACGGGAAACCGTTCTGCTTCCGCGGAGAAGATGACGGCCCTGGAGGAAGAGTACAAGGGACTGGGAAAAATGAACGGAGTGGAAGTGCGGGCCCTGATTATCTTCCTTATCACCATCTTTTTGTGGGCAACAGACGAGTACCATGGCGCCATGTTTGGTTTCGACATATCCCTTGTTGTGGTAGCCATTGTGTCCGCAGCCATCTTCCTCATGCCCCATGTAGGGATATTGACCTGGAAGGAAGCAAAGATACCCTGGGATCTGATGATTTTCAGCTGCGGCGCTTATGCGGGAGGGCTGGCCCTGGACGATACAGGCGTGGCTACCTGGGTCTTAAACAGCGTGTTTGACAAGCTGGGAGTGGAGCATATGAGCTTCATGGTTCTTTACGCGGTAATTATTTTTATTGCAAGCTTCTCCCACTTTGTGTTCACCAGCAAGACGGTTCGTACCATCATTCTGATTCCCACCATTATATCCATTGCGCAGGTGGCGGGATTCAATCCTGTGGCTCTGGCCCTGCCGGCGTCCTTCATGATATGCGATACCATCACGCTTCCGCCTCACAGCAAGGTGAACCTGACATATTACAGCACAGGAAAATTCACGGTCCTGGAGGAAATGACATACGGTGTCCTGACCCTACTGGCAAAATGGGGCATTATGGTGGCGGCGTCATTTACCTGGTTTAAAATGATAGGGATTATGTAGGAGGTCAATATGAAGGGAAAAGGATATATTACGTTTATGGTGGCAGCAGCACTCAGCATGGGCCTTGCGGTCACTGCCATGGCGGAGGAACCGGGCAGTGGGGAACCGGGCGGTGCGCAGCTGGGAACCATGATAGAGATGGCGGACAGGTTGGCGCCGGAGGGAGAGGATGCAGCTGTTATCTCCCATATAAAAGGCATGACCGACAGCCAGGGACGTCTGGCAGTACCAATGTACCAGGATGCAGAGCTGGTGTCTGTCCAGGCAGGGGCAGGTACCCTTAAGGGTGAACCGAAGGAGCAGCATTCAGGCATGACGTCTTATCTGGTAGCGGATTTTGATGAGGCGGATTTCCCGGTGGAACTTACCCTGAACTGGCACCAGGAAGGGACTTACAAGATGAAGGCGGCCAAGACAAGCGGCACAGCCCCGGGCAATCTGAAGGCAGTTACATATTCCATGGTAAACACGGCACCGGTGACAATCGGTTCCTACAGCCTGGAACTGGCGGTGCCAGAGGGATATGAACTGGCGGGAATCGTTGGATACGACCCCGAGGAGGAGTATGGCATATTTTCGGACCAGGGCATAAAGTACGGCGCCTATGTGTTTGGGGAGGTTCCCGTTGGCCGGGAATGTGAGATGACGGTGAATATAAAGAAAGCAGGAGGCAATCTGGCGCTGTCCATGTGGGGAGCCACGATTCTGATTTCAGCTTATTTCCTGTATAAAAATAAGGGGATGCTGAAGGAGGCAAAGGAACTGGCTGCGAAAAAGAAGATGGGAGGCAACTCATAATGAGAAAGAGACAGGGATTATTAATCATCATGGACGGCCTGGGTGACAGACCGGATCCGGTGCTGGGGGGAATGACGCCGCTTGAGAGCGCCTCCACCCCCAATATGGAGCGCCTGCTTCAAATGGGGATGTGCGGAAATGTATACCCCATTGCGCCGGGGATTCCCGTGGGCACGGATGTGGGACATCTGCAGATATTCGGCTATGACAGCAGCAGGGTGTACAGAGGCAGGGGACCCTTAGAGGCCAGCAGCGGCGGGCTGGAGCTGATGGACGGGGACGTGGCGTTCAGAGGAAATTTTGCAACCGTTACAGAGGATATGGCGGTGGTGGACCGCAGAGCCGGGCGAATCAGCCAGGGTACGGAGTTTCTGGCACAGGCTGTAAACGGCATGGTGCTGTCTGACGGGACCCGGGTGCTGGCAAAGGAACTGACGGAGCACCGGATTGCGGTGGTTCTCAGAGGAGAGGGATTAAGCGATGCTATCAGCTGTACGGACCCCGGTACCACGGAGGAGGGGAAGAAGGTATCCGGACCCAGGGCTTTGGACGGCAGTGAGAAGGCGCAGAAGACAGCAGATGCCCTGGGGGAATTCACAAAAAAAGCGTACGGCATCTTAAAGGAGCATCCCATTAATAAGGAGAGGATCCAAAAGGGGCTTAAGCCGGCCAATATCATCCTGACCAGGGGAGCCGGACAGAAGACGGAGATGGTTTCCCTGAAGGACAGGTACAAAATCAGGGCCGCCTGTGTGGCAGGAGATAAAACAGTGGGAGGTATTGCCCGGCTGGCAGGTATGGATTACTATATCAGGGACAGCTTTACGGGAAGCTTTGACACGGACCTTATGGGAAAGGCCAGGCTGGCGACAGAGCTTCTAAAGGAAAAGAAATACGACTGGGTGGTGCTCCATATCAAGGGCACGGATCTGGCGGGCCACGACAACCGTCCGGATAAGAAGAAGGAGATTGTGGAACAGACAGACCAAATGCTGGGCTATCTTCTTAATGAGCTGGATTTGGAACAATGCTATATTTCCTTTACGGCAGACCATTCCACACCCTGTAAGGTGGGGGATCACAGCGGGGATGGCGTCCCCACCTTTATTGCCGGCGGCGATGTCAGGCGGGATAAGGTGGATATGGCCGGGGAACGCTACTTCATGGAGGGAGCCCTGGAAGGGCTGACAGCCAACGATATATTCCGGCTCCAGATGAACTACATGGGATTCATGGAAAAGGTGGGATCCTGATACCACAACTGTGATAGAATGAAGGCCTGA
>OGPM01003109.1_pt1 | contig 10730 bp, 10 predicted proteins | sample 1552961 | NCBI WGS metagenome assembly OGPM01 (sample SAMEA2580304, study PRJEB22360) | human gut metagenome | biome: human gut; feature: human-associated habitat; material: faeces | place: Denmark | collected 2008/2010
CCAGTGCATTTGCCACAGCCGCAACACCGTACACACCGATCTGCTTTGAATATCCACATATCACTGTCTGTTCACTTATTATATGGCCATCTTTTGTTTCAAATCTCATTTATGCCTCTCCATCTTTTCCTGCATTTATTCCGACACATACGCTCTGTTTCCTGTTCTATGATTATTCCAGAGCCTGCGCCTGACTAATCGCCGCATTAATCTTACTTCTGTCCTGCGAACCGACCGCATTTCTTACAATCGCTGAAGCCTGTGCATTTGACGACTTCGTTCCCACTGAAATCACCTGATCCGACTTATTGTAAGTGCTGTTATTAATAACTTTCCGGCTCACTTGCTTTCCATCCTGTATTACAATCTTCCACAGTCTTGCTGTACGGCCGGTATGCCCGCCACCGGCTGCAACGATCGAACCAATCGCCGCATCCGCATTTGCCTGATATCTCACACCCGGTTCTTCTGTATGCGTCGTCTCACTTTCAAATTGGATCTTACGACTTTCTTTTCTTGTTTCTTTGCCATAAATTGAAAATGTCAGCTGGTTTGCTCCATCAATTCCACCTTCAATATATATTGGATCTTTGTAATTGTTCTGGAATCTGAAATCTTTATAATCGCCTGCGATCGCCGCATCCCTGGACGGATCTACATATGCTACTGCCATAGAATGTGGAAAACGCTTTATTACTTTTAATTCCGCATACAAAACGGCATTATACAATGTCGTAGATCCCTGACAGATTCCTCCGCCGTAAGAATCTACAACCTGTCCATTCTCATAAGAACCCGCCAGTGCATAGCCGTGTTCTGCATCATATGGAGAAGTAATATCATGTACCGATACGACGTCTCCCGGCATCAGAATCGTGCCATTTAACTTCTCTGCTCCGTTTTTCAGATTCTTCCAGCGCTCACCTCCACCGGCATCGGTCGAAAATGTTCCCAGGCAGTCTTTGATATTTTTCAGATCTGCTGCTTTGATCCTCGGATGTTCTGTCTTCTGCGGAAGTGTAACCTCAAGCTTTTTATGATTCCATTTCCGGTTCAATGTTTGCACCAACAACTTTTTTGTTTCTTTTATATCGATTGTTTTTCCTTTTTTTCCGATGTAATCTGAAATTCTCCGTTCACACGCGCAATCGTTGCATCCGTTGCATGCGGTGCAAGCGGGACCGCCTGTTTCTTCAGAACTTTCTCTGTCTTATCCGCATCAAGCGCCAGCTTCATATTTATCTTTGTTTTTTCTTTTTTCAGTCTGCGAAGTTTGCGGTATCTGCTAAGAAGTGTTCCTTTTTTTCCATAAGAAACTGCTTTCTCGATTGCCTGATCTTCTTTTTTATATTGAAACCCAAGATCTTTCAGCGTTGTTTCTGTCTCTTTCTCCCCGGTTTTCAATACAACTGCCTGCTTCTCATCTTCAGCGAAATGTTCTTCCATCGCACGCTTTGCTTCTTCCCGTGTCATTCCGGACACATTTACCACATTAATATATACGTTATCGCAAATCTTCTTCTCCGGATATTTTGACACATAACGATAGAGTGCCAGATAAGCGGCACCCCATACTAATACAACCAGGACAACTGTCATCAGACCAATGAGCTGTCTTCTTTTTCTCCTTCTTCGTAACATCCTTCTGGAAACTCTTCCGAAGCCCTGTCTTCTCCTGTCTCCTGTCTTTTCCCCCACTGCTCTTTTGTCTCCTTCTATAACGATCTTATACCATTGCCGGCAAAATCATAGTAGCTACCATAGCTACAATCACAATCATAATGATAACTGCGACTGCTTTTTTTACTCTTTTATCATTAAAATTCATATTTCTTCCTTCCTCTCTATGCGTTATGCGTTTATATTTTACCCTCTTTTTCTATGCTTTGCAACGATTTTCCCCACAATCTGCCAGACTATCGATCAGACAGATTCTTGCATCCTGCGTAAGAGGATTTCGTTCCAGATAATCAAACAAAACTGTTTTCTGTAATCTTGAAAATCTTTCCAGATGCGTCATTTTACGCAGCTGGTTTTTGTCATATTTATCATAGGAAGTAAGATAACGCCTTTCTTTATCTTCTGTTTCATAAAACTGACGGTATTCTTCCTTCGTAAGCACTTCTTTTCCTGCAAATGCCGGTCTGGATTTTGCATTTTCACGCAGATAATAATCATACGTCAGCAATTCTCTGTAGTATTCCACTTTTTCCGGATGATATTCACGTACAAATCCAAGCAATATCTCATAGCGCTCGCTTCGTTTATGATTGACCTGATGATAATTTTGTTTCTTATAATAACTCCAGAGTTTCTCATACATGATAAATGCACTCTCATATTCTTTTCCCAGTTCTTCAAGCGTCTCTTCAAATTGTCTGCTGTTATAATAAACTTCAACCATTTCTTCAATGCCTTTTAGATGTAAGATTTCCTCATAAGAGATCCATCTGGTCGAAAGCACTTCGTATGGCGGTGTACTTTTATACTGCAATCCATAATCTTCTTTTTTTGTTTCCATATAAGAACCTTTCAGAACTTTCAGGAAACCAAGCTGCAACTGTTCCGGGCGCATTCGGTATACATCATCAAAAGACACTGCAAAACTTTTGATATCCTCAAATGGCAATCCGGCAATCAGATCCAAGTGTTGATGGATATTTCCTGCCTGATTGACTCTTGCCACTTTTGCAGCAAGCTTATCAAGATCCATTGTTCGGTGAATCTCCCGGATCGTATCCGGATTCGTTGACTGTACGCCGATTTCCAACTGGATCAATCCCGGACGCATAGCAGTAATAATCTCAAGTTCTTCTTCATTTAACAGATCCGCTGACACTTCAAAATGAAAATTCGTAATTCCATTATCGTGTTCTTCCAGATATTTCCATATTGCCAGTGCATGGTCATGCTTGCAGTTAAATGTACGGTCTACAAATTTAACCTGCGGAACTTTATGATTCAGGAAAAACTGTAATTCTCGAAATACAAGATCAAGGCTGCGGAAACGAAGTCTCTTATCTATAGAAGAAAGGCAATAGCTGCATGCAAACGGACAACCTCTGCTTGTCTCATAATAGATGATTTTATGTTCAAAATCTTCCAGATGTTCATATACAAACGGGACTTCGCTCAGATCGATCGGCTGCCGCCACGGTGTTTCTACTACTTCGCCGTTACTGTCACGAAATGTAATTCCATCAATCCCGGCCAGCACATCATCCGGGATCTCATATCCGGTCATTTCCTGTTCTGTCTGTACATATGCTTCACACAATGCATGAAAAGTCAGTTCGCCTTCTCCTTTCATTACACCGGTAACTTCCGGCAGTCTTCGAAGTACATCCGGTGCGTCATAAGAAACTTCCGGGCCGCCGGTCCAAATCTTAAGATTCGGACGGACTTTTTTTATTTCCCGGATCAGTTCTTCAACATATTTTAAATTCCAGATGTAACATGACAGACATAAAACGTCGGGCTGCCTTTCGTAGACATCCCGCATAATATCATCCATCTGCTGGTTGATCGTATATTCTCCGATTTCAATCTGTAATTCATTATTTTCCTGTTCTGTTTGGCAGTGCAGGTCAGCGTATGCTTTCAGACAATAGACTGATAAATTTGAATGTATATATTTGGCATTAATCGCCGCCAATAAGTACCGCATCGTCTCACACCTTCAAAATATGATAGCCAGCCGCCTTATTGAGCCGGTTCATAATCGCCCGTCCTAAATTGTCTTCCGAAAATCCTTCCGAAAAGATATATTCCGCGCCGCGATCGTCGAAATCGCGCAGAACCGCATACAGGTTATGTGCAACAGTCTCCTGACGCGCCCGCGCACCGATGCTTTCCAGCATCCCCGCCGGGTAACGGTCTTTCGTCTCGTCCGTGCAGATAATTCCAACCTTGCGCCCTTCTGCCAGCTTTTCGCCTGCCAGGCGGTTGATCGTCTCCACAACTGCCTCCGTCCCGCCCTCGACCAGTGTCAGATCGGCTTTCGGTGCATAATGGCGGTATTTCATTCCCGGTGCTTTCGGGCGCACATCCGCGCTGACCGGTCCTAAAATCGCCGGATCAATGCCGACTTCCCCGACCGTTTCACGCAGCATCTCCACGGTGATCGCACCCGGTCTTAAAACCATCGGCATTTCCTCCGTAACATCCACGATCGTCGATTCCAGACCAATTCCAACCGGACCGCCGTCGATGATCGCATCGATCTTTCCGTCCATATCCTGAAGCACGTGATCAGCGCGCGTCGGGCTTGGGCGTCCCGATGTATTCGCACTCGGAGCCGCGATCGGCACGCCGGACAGACGGATTAACTCTGCCGCGATCGGATCAGACGGCATCCGGATTGCCACCGTGTCAAGCCCGCCGGTCGTTCCATACGGCACGATCGCGCTCTTAGGAAATACCATCGTCATCGGTCCCGGCCAGTATGCCTTTGCAAGCTTTTTGCCATTTTCCGGCATATTCGATACCAGCGGCGCGATCTCCTCCAGACAGGACACATGCGCGATCAGCGGGTTGTCAGACGGGCGTCCCTTCGCCGCATAAATCTTCTTCGCTGCCGCCTCATCCAGCGCATTCGCCCCCAATCCGTATACCGTTTCCGTCGGAAATGCCACCAGACCGCCGTTCTTCAGGATTGAACCGGCTTCTTCCATAATCACCTGATCTATTTGGTTTCTGTCTATTTTTTTTATTATTGTTTCCATGTGTTTCATTATAGCATTATCCACATGGCATGGCAATTTTAATTTCCATACTCGTTCAGGTATTCCAGACATTTTGCGATTCCTTTTGCAACAGCTTCTGCAACCTGCTCCTGATATTCTTCTCCCGACAATTTTTCTGCCTCTTCCGGATTAGTCAGAAAACCGCATTCCACGATCACCGTAGGCACTTTTGTCCGCCTCAGAAGATAATAGGTCTCATTTGCTTTTGCCTGCCTGTGATTTTCCGGATCAATCTCCTGCAAACTTTCCTGCAGGATCTTCGCAACAGCCTCTCCTTCCCGGGAATGGCTGTAATAAAACACCTGCGCTCCATGAATTTCCGGGTCTTCATAGCTGTTCTGATGGATACTCACTGTAAGGACAGGTTTCGTCTCGTTGATCATCTTCACTCTTGCCTGCATATCTTCTGTCTTTTTACTTCCGTCTCCTGTTGTTCCAAGCCCTTTATCCTCTTTTCTTGTAAGCTCTGCTGTTATCTTTTCCTTTTCCAGACATTTTTTCACTTTCTCAGTAATTGCCAGATTGATATCCTTTTCCAGAAGGTTATTCAGCCCGATTTTTCCCGGATCACTTCCCCCGTGTCCGGCATCCAGGATTACCTGAGCCTGTTTTGCCTCCACCTGATCCGCCTCGGTATACCTGCTTAATGTATAGCTGCCATAAATACATCCCGTCAGTAAAATAAGAGCCAGAATCCACTTTATTTTGCTCTTGAAAATAGTTTTCCCCCTTTTTACTATTTCACTGATTTTTTTATTCAAAAAAGAGCCTCCTGCATATATTTTTACAAATATATGCATGGAAAGCTCTTTTCTATACCTTTCTCATTATGTAATCAGTTTACATCTTTCTGAATCAGATCCCAGATATCAGAAGTCTCAAATCCAAGTTTCCATGCCGCCGTTCCTGCCAGATTATTGTCCTTCATAAGTCCGAGTTTGACCTCAAGTGAAGAAGCATCCTCCAGCCAGATCCTGTAGGTTGAATCGTTATCTCCCTGCCACTCTGCATAGTTCTGCTTCACCGTATCATCCCATGTCACAGTTGCTCCGGCTTCGCTTACCCGCTGTGCCGCTTCTTCCATGCCAAGTGCTTCGCTGGTAACTTTCATTGAATAGCTTTCAGCCTCGGTTCCCTGATCTTCCGCACGCTCTTCGTCCGTCTTCGGTGTCTCATTCCACAGCCTTGTATAGAATGGCACTGCATTGATCACCTTATCTGCCGGTACATCCCGCAGGGTTTCTTCAATTCCCTCTTTTACATAATTGTAAGATGCCACAGAACCTGCTTCATAGGAACCGGCAAAATGTTCATCATATCCCATAATGATCACATAATCTGCCATAACCCCCTGTTCTTCTCTGTGATAATGTGTGTTATAACCCTTCGGCACATAATTATCTACAGAAAGGACCAGATTGTTCACCCGGCACAGCACAGAAAGCTCCCGGATAAACTGAATGTAATGATCTCCGACATCCGTCGGTATCTGTTCAAAATCCACGTTAATTCCGTCAATTCCATTCTGAAGTGCTGCATTTACCAGCTGATTCTCCAGATTCTCTCTGCTTGAAGTATGACTGAGCAACTCCATATCGTCTACATTCTGGTCGAAATTATCAACCAGCGCCCATACTTCCAGTCCACACTGATGTGCATAATCCACATAGTCTGTACTTGCAATGGAACTGATATTTCCGGAATTATCCGTTACACTGAACCATGTAGGGGAAATCGTATTGAGTCCTTTTGTAGCTGCAAGCGCATCTTCAATCCCTTCGTTGGCAGCTTCACTTGTGACCTGATGCCATACCAGATTGATCTTGTAATCTTTCTTGATTCCTGTATAATCCGGTTCCTCAAATTCTCTTGAGATTGTCTCTTTCTTGGCATCCTTCAGCTTTGACTTCTGAATATACCCGACAACTCCGGACTTTGTACAGACTTTTTTCCAGTCACTTACATCTTCAAGAACCGTAAGCTTATCTCCCTTTTTCACTTCTTCGAGCACCGGACTTTTTACACCTCCCAGAATCCTTACCTGGGAATCATCCTTAACCTTTGCCGTCTGACGCTCTCCAAACTTACTGGTGATCACGACTCTTGCCGGATCTTTATAAACTTCGTAGTCAAAATTTGCATATTTCTGCAGGAAATCCAGTGCAATATATGCTGTATCTCCTTCTGTCTTTACAATTGTATAATCCTCACTGTTCACAGTATCTGAAACAGAATAATCCTTACTGTCTGCCACTGCCTTTACCATATCTCTCGGCAGTGTATACAAAAGTATATGCTCATTGGAATCCCAGTAAAAACGATCGCTGATATAATCCTGTACAAAGTTATAAGACAGATATGCAGTTCCGCCTTCTGTAATTGCCTGAGCATCCAGTACCTCGTTGTTGATCGTTACACCCATCTGCGACTTTGCCGTAATTCCAAAATATTTATTCAAATCATAGGTTTCTTTTGTCGGCCCATACTTTATCCAGTATATTGTTCCACCGGCAAGTCCAATGACAACTATAAAGATCACCAGCAATGCTATACACACGTTTCTGACACGGCGACGTCTTTTTCTTGCTCTTCTCCGTCTCTGATAACCTACGCCCGGATCCTCGTATCTTGCAGCAGCTTTTCTTGCTGCCGCAGCTTTGCGTCTGCGCTCTCTTTCCCTTTGCTCATTGGTCATTCTTCTTTCGTCCACATGACACCTCCTGTTTGCAGCATATTTTCACAGTTTAACTAAGCTTGTAATATGCGCATACTTTAGGTTATTATACCACATATATCTACCATTTGTACACATCTGAGAACTATTTCCATTCTCCACAGGTCATGTCCTGGCGAAGGGGCTCTGCTCTTTTCATTCCACCTGTGAATGGTCTGTTCCTATACTGTTAAAATCCAGTTCACGGATCATTCCCTGTTCATCCAGAATATAATCCCGCATATAATTACTTTCTTCTCTTACCATATGCGCTGACACGATCTGAAGCGGACTTGCCGGAAAGCCATTCATCTGCATCCGGACACCACTACGCTCATAATTTGTCAGTTCTGTAAATAAATCCTGATACTTTTTCTCTTGCTCGTCCATATTTCCCCCTTGAGTCAGACAGTTTTTACGGCAAAAAGCGACCATAAGGCAACACTTGTGATATATTACTTCTCCTGTGCTTTTTCCGATGACAAGAAAATGATTACTGTCCATACTTCGGTTCAATTGTTAGGTTCTGTTGATAAATCGTCTGATATGACCTGAATGTACTTGATTCTGTACGCTGTGTGCGAAATGCGTATGATAAATTCAAGATTTGTGCGATTGACTGGTCTGTCTTATTTTCCTGTAACGCCATTATAAGAAAGAGTTTATAAAAAAGCAAGCATTTTTTATTTTTTATTTTGTTTACATCGTTCCGTTTTTTGTTTATACTATTAGTAATTGTTCAGATAGATTTTTGATTGAATAGGAAGTGATACTTTATGAAGATAGAAAAGATAAATGATAATCAGATCCGCTGCACACTTACCCGTGATGATCTCGCCCAGAGACAGTTAAAGCTCAGCGAGCTTGCTTACGGCTCCGAGAAGGCAAAGTCTTTATTCCGCGAGATGATGCAGCAGGCCGCTTCTGAATTTGGATTCGAAAGCGACAATCTGCCACTGATGATCGAAGCAATCCCGACCGCCGGTGATTCTATCGTTCTGAATATAACCAAAGTTGATGATCCGGATGAACTGGATACTCGTTTTTCCAGATTCACACCTACTCCTGCGGACGAAGCTGCTGATAAGCACAAATCCGTGCTGGAACATCTGAAAAAACTTGACGGAGCCGAAGATTTTCTCGACATTCTCCGCCAGATGAAAGAGGCTGTATCCCAGCTCCCGGAGAACCCGGAAGCACTTGCCGATACTCCGGTCCAGGAACAGGCTCCTGCTTCAGAAGCCAAAGAAGCAGCTCCTGCTGAACCTTCTGTTCCACCGGTCCGGCTTTTCTCTTTCTCAAGACTTGACAGTGTGATTCATGCCAGTCATTTTTTAGCTGAGATGTATGATGGTCCGAACACACTTTACAAGGATGAAGCAGAGAACATGTACATCCTGACACTTGCACAGGGAGAGCATCCGTCTTCTGATTTTAACCGTATCTGTAATATGCTCTCCGAGTATGGTTCACCGGAACAGGGTGGTGGTATATCACTTGCATTTCTGGAAGAACACTGTGATATGATCCTTGCCAAAAACGCAATACAGACTCTGACTTCATTTAAATAACAGACAAATCCACAATTTTTAACTTGGCGAAAAAAGACGGGGACGGCAGATTAATGATCTGTCGTCCCCGTTAAATTATATCTTTTATTTATTCACGGTCTATGCTTCAGCTGCTAAGAGTGCGTTGATCTTTGCGATAAGAAGATCTGCATCAATTCCATGAACCATTGCTGCTTCTTCAAGAGACTCACCCTGTGAAGCCGGGCATCCAAGACAATGCATTCCAACTTCCATAAGAACCGGTGCTGTCTGTGGAGCTACCTGAAGTAATTCGCCAATTGTCATTGTTTTTGTTACTTCGACTGCCATCTTTCTTCCTCCTTTGCTTTTCGTATCCCTTATTATAATACCATTTATCCCAAAAAACAACCTTAATATCCGACTGTATTGCTCGGATATTAAGGTTTCTTTGCTTTTGTAAAATATTTTCCCCGTTTTCCACAAAAAACGTATGTTTTTATGTGGACAATGTGGATAACCCACGGAAATTCAGCATTTTCGCATTTTTCAAATGTCTGCTTTCACTGGTGTTTCCAGGCTTTTACACAATTCTTCTTACTGAAAGAATTGTCGTATAAGTCGCCGGTGAAATCCCGATTCCCTGTTCCGGGTTCTGTGCATTGACGATCTGACCGTTCCCAATATAAATTCCGATGTGCCCATCATAACAGATCAGGTCTCCCGGCATCGCCTGATCATAGCTTACCTCCACGCCGGCATTGATCTGGTCATACGTTGTCCGTGGAAGACTGATTCCAAAATGTGCAAATACAGACTGTACAAATCCGGAACAGTCTGCCCCATCTGTCAGACTTGTGCCGCCCCAGACATACGGATTCCCAATAAACTGGCATGCATAATCGACGATCACCTGTCCATTTGACGCCGGCTGTGCGGAAACCTCGGTAGTCTCCGTCTGCTGTACATTCCCCTGGACTTCCTGCGTCATCTGCACTTCTTCAGATTTTCTGGACACTGCATAGGTAAATGCTTCTGCTTCTTCTTTTCCTTCCTGCTGCGCTTCCGTTACCAGATTCTCCGCATACGTCTGCGCCTCTGCTCCTGTCAGTATATATTCTGTTTTTACATATCCGGTGACATCTCCCGACTCGACTGCCGTCCATTCTCCCACAGGACCTGTGATCTTCGCCGCGTATCCCGGATACAGCTTTCCGACATATTCACTTTCCTTTGTCGGTTCGCTTCTGACATACAGAAAACTCGTTACATTGGCAAATGCCATATCTAAATACTCGCCCTTATTTTCCGGTACCAGATAATCCTCAGCTTTAATCTCCCTGTTCTGAGAATAAAAATCCTTCAACACCGCTTCTATCCCTACGCCCGGCATTTTTGCAGCTTCTGCGGTGTCCCCATCTGCTGCCATAACCGAAATTCCCGGAGATACTGTCATCCCCAGAAAAGTAACCAGGAACAATCCTTTTTTTAGATTTGAATGCATAAATCTCCCTCCTTCATGTATTCTTATCTTTTGTAAATGTTACAGAATTGTTACATTTGTTACGGTGATATTATATCAATCAAATTTCACATTGTCAAGTTTTCCTCATTTATTTCGTATTACACAGTTCTACACCGTTCTTTATATACATTGTTTTTTCGTCATATTTGTTACAAATTGTTACATCTCGTTTAACAGTATTTCCATTTTTTATTCTTTTATTCAATATACAATTTTTT
>OGPM01003121.1_pt1 | contig 10678 bp, 7 predicted proteins | sample 1552961 | NCBI WGS metagenome assembly OGPM01 (sample SAMEA2580304, study PRJEB22360) | human gut metagenome | biome: human gut; feature: human-associated habitat; material: faeces | place: Denmark | collected 2008/2010
CGCAGATGCCGTGCCGCAGCCGCCGGAGCGGTGCTTAAGCCGTAAGGCGGGAATTGTGCGGTGTTGCCTTATAGCTATTGAACACGCTCGCAATGATAAAGGTCTTACAATGGAGGACCTTGCAGAGCGCATACGAAAAAGCAAACGCTATGTTGTTGCTATCGAACGAGGTGAACGAACCCCCAGCTTAAAAACCTGCTACCAAATTGTTCGATGCCTTGGTATTTCTACGGATAAACTTTTTTATCCGGAAGCAACGCTCGATGAAAACTCTGCGACTCGTGAAATTACCCGCATGGCTGCCACCTGTACATCGAAGCAGCTTTGGTTCTATTGAGAAATGCAGATACCTACATCGCAGGGTTCTCGCAAGTGAAAAGCCCTACGAACCAGTATATAAGTTTTGTTCTCCAGCAAGAAGTTGTACGCAAGCCAACTCTACACCATCCCCGCACACCGCCCCTGTCGCCGCGAGAAGTGCCTCTGTTTGGGCACGTTTGCACTGCGTCGCCGCGGTGCCCGTCCAGCCTAATACCACCCTAAATTCCCCGCTTTCCGGGGATTTTTTATTTCACCACAAAGGCATTTACCTAGACCGGATTTTCCTGTACAGGTAAATCCTGCACAAATAAATACTAAATAAATTAAATACTAAGATACTATCGTATCCTATCAGAAAAACCGCAAAAAGTTGGATTTTTCCCACCGTGGTCTTACTGCGATGCGTACAACTTAACACCAGCGAGTACAACTTACGATTGCACACAGTTGCTATCATGCGATATAATTTATTTGTCCACTTCGTCAAAAGACGTCCTTTAAGACTTTTTCAGTTAGATAACGGTAAAAGTCGTTGTATTTTTCCTGCGGAATCGGTAGGAAAATCGTCATAACGACAAGGGCATGACCGCGATTTTCAGCGTGGTAGGGCGGGTGTATATGTGGGAAAGGATTCTCGGCAAAGCCACAGCGCTCATAAAACATTTTGCGGAGGCAGACAATCGCATCCATCGACGGATCGATTTCCAAAATCAAAGTCTTGCCGCATTCCGCCAGCAGATCCAACGTCCGCTGCCCATAACGATGGTTTCGCAGAGCCTGCAGAATGTAAAAATGCTCGATATACAGATACTCTGCAGTTTCCCGATACAGCGCAAGACCAACAAATAGTTTGCCGTCACACACCGGCGCAAAGTTGTAATCTCCATCCCCTAAAATACGCTCCTGCGACGGTGTTTCGCGCTGCTCATAGGGCGGGAAGCTTTTTTATACAGTGCCATCGTCTGCGTATACATCGGGTGTGCGGCAGAGGTCACACGTTCTAATCGCATACATTCGTTCCCCATACTTCCAGTTGTGTCAGCGCCGGGAATGGGCTGGGGTCATCGGCCTTTTTCAGGTTGTCCAGCATCAGACTTGTGATGACGAATCCGCCCAAATCAAAGCTCTGCCCCTTGCCCTCGGGGGATTTTTTCAGCGTAAGGATCCGTGTATTTCCGTTTGAAAGCGTGACTCTCGCGCTTTTCCACCACGCATCGTGGGGAAAGTCCGCGCGGGTCGTCAGCACCAATGTATCTGCTCTGACCGAGCGGCCAAATTCCAGCGTCAAGCACGCTTCCGGATCACGGTTGATGCCCCAGCTTTGGTAAGGGTAGGCACCGTGGCTTTCTGGGCAGATGATGCCATCAATGGCATTGCGGGCGGCAAAAACGGCTTCCCCCCGCGTTTCCACATTGGCCCATGTGTGGGGGTAGCAGGACGTATTGCCGTGGCAGTCATAACCGTTGCGGGCCAGATTGCGCGGTGCTGCGATCTCCTCAGTCCGCGCGGACCGTGCCGACAGATAGTGCATCGGTCCGGAAAAAGCTCGCGGGCTGTAACTGATTCGCGCTTCCGCAAAGGGAATTTCCAGCGTGAAAGAAGTTTCGTTCATGTAGACAAATTCCTCATTCATGGCATCGTCCAGCCGGATGACATAGTACCCCGGTTCCGGCACGGTCATGGTAATACTATCGCCGGGTGCGTAGGCTGCCGGGTAGACAAGGTGGTTGCAGGCTTGCGCCAGTGTTCTGTCTCCGTTTGTGATTTTTATCAATATATCGTTCATTCTTTATCTCCGATTTTCAGAGTAACAGTGAATGGATGCTCTGCGGGCAGGGTCAGCACCACGGACTGGAAGCCGCCCACCGGGTTGAACAGGCGGCGAAAACGGACGGGTGTGCCGTACTCCGGCGGCAGGGTCAGCGGGCGGTCCGCCTGCACGGTTAGGGCAGCGGGACCGCTGCCGATGCGCACGGTGTTGGCATCCTGCCACGCAACATTTTCCCCCTCCGGCGAGATGACGGGCAGGATAAACCTTGCGTCCGCGTCCTCACTTTGACCCGTCACGGTAACTTTTCCCGGCATTACGGAAACAGCAAAATCGTACCGTCCGGCGGCGTCTTGGGCCGCAGTGCGCAGTCTGCCGCCTGCACTCGTCTCATTTTCGCCCACGGTTAAGGCAGCAGTCAAATCGTTGCTGCTGCAATAGATTTTACCATCGCGGCGCAGCTCGATGCGCGACGTGGTGCAAATGTCAAACTGCCAGCGCGGCATCTGCATATTGTTCGGCTCGTTCTGGCGGTAAGGGTCCATACTGCCCGCCAGCACCGGACCGCGGGCGGCGTGCCACAGCAGTGACACCATACCGCCCGTGGGGTGACCGCCGGGCAGGTATTCATAGTCATAGCCCGTCACAGTCGCGCGCCAGTTGCCTTGCGCGATGCGAACCGTATCGATGGTGGGATAATACCGTGCGCCAGCCGCAGTCTCCGACGGCAACTTGGGCAGCGCCGCCGGGGACTGCCAGCCATCATGCACAAGTGCCGCCACGGACTTGGCATGGCAGAATGTGTGGTGGATGCAAGCGGGTTCCCCTGCTGTTATAAACATCGGCCCTCCGTACAAAAGACCGTCATGGGTGCATCGGTTCAACAATTCCAGATTTTTCTGCACAGCGGCGGCAAACACCGGGTCATGGCGGCTCAGGGCCGCAAAGCCGGCAAAGCATCCATCTGAGGTCCGGCTGCCCCCCCAACTCCACTTGTAACTGCGGCTGCCGAAGCTATTATCCCACCCGCCGTCAGGCAGCATAAAGTTGAGGTGCTCCCGCGCGGTGCGCAGCACAGCGCGGCCTACATCCTCATCTCCGGTCAGTTCTGCGTACAGAATCAGAGCAGGCAATGATTCCTCCGCGTTATACCCAAGGTCCACCGGGCGGCAGCTCTTGGGCGTTACGGCTGTCATAGGGTGACCCTCGCCGTACAGCAGACCGTCCGCCGTGATGTGTGTCACGGCAAAATCCGCCAGCTGCTTTGCCTTGGCTGCGAACGGCTCCGCACCCAAAAGACGCGCGGCCAGTGCCATTGTGTAGGCGCAGGTGATGGGATAGTTGACATTGCCGCCGATTCTTTCAATATTTTGGCAGAGATACTCCGCCATCTCGGCAAAGCGGGCTGTCCATGCATCGCGATCTGCAGCGGGCAGCTTGTCCCCGTACCAGAGCAGCGTTTCACCCAAGGCGTTTGCGTAAAATACCGTGATGCCGTTCCAATTACTGTTCGTGTCATTGTTCATGCTGCCGTCGGGGCGGCGCATATTAGCCGACCATGCGAACAGCTTTTCCGCCGCATGCAGGCAGCGCTCGTCGCCGTCGGTCTGCCACTGGGTCACCAGCGGCAAAATCGCATCGGCACTGCGGCCATGTACCCGCATACAGGCAGGGCAGAGCAGCCCGCCGTCCAGCCGGGTATCGCCTGTATCGTACAGCTGATATTTCAGCATCGCGTCGCACCAGCGGCGCAGCAGAGCTTTGTGCACGGTTCAGCCCTCCAGATCAATACGAATCGTGCGGCCGTCGGCGCAGGAAATCTCGATTGCATCGCCTTTGCACGCGGCAAAGGGCTTAACTGCGAAACCGCCGCGTTCATCGGCATCCGCCGGGCGGGCGTAGAAAGCATCCACCAAAATATGCGTACCGGGCTGCAAGGTGGCTTTCAAATATGGCACAGCGCAGAGGTTTGCCATCAAGTTCGTGTTGGGGAAAGTGCGCACAAACTCGGTCTGTGCGCCGCCCAGCAGACTGACCGCCGCCGTGCAGCCCCACGGCAGGAACACCGCCTTGCCGCCGCTGACGTCCTCGACCCGCTGCAGCAGCACCTTGCCGTCCTCGGCTCCGACGCGGCAGGTGAACGGTTCCTCGACCGAAAGAGCAAAACCGCCGTCGGCAATGTCTACGGGTGAAGTCGTCACAATTTTATGCACACGCACATGCCAGCTGCCGCCGCAGGGTACGACCCAGCTCTGCGCCGTGGTGCCGGGCAGCAGGGTATAAGCGGCGTAGGTGTAAGTGTCCGTCACGGCAAAGTCATCCGTGCCGTAACGCATACGGTAGAAGTTCATCCCTGCCGGGCTGGCAGCCAATGCGTTGTCGAACGCGCCGTCCTCCAGATCGGTGCCGCGGCCAACACTGAAGCCAAAGCGGTTGGAGTAGACAAACTTTTCATACTTGGCGCTGATGGCCCCGTGGTTCATGCAGTGCTGCCCCACCGGGAACACCGTGATATGCCCGCCGTCGTGGCAGACGAGCATGTGGGGTTTGTCCTGCCGCTGCTGTACCGGGTGCGGAACCGTTGCGTCCGGTGCTGTCCAGAACGGATGGTCGGCGGGCAGCGCCAAAAACAGGAACGCCTTAAAGGCCCAGTAGGGACTGCCGGGGGCATTGTACTGCTCGCTCATGAGCAGGTTCGGGTACTGGTACCCGATGGTCAGCACGCCCGCCGCGTCGGTGATGGGGTATTGGAACCAGTGGTGCAGGTTGGCCAGCACGGTATGGCGCACCGCGCCCCAGGGGATGCTTTCATTCTGCGCACCTGCAAACGCATAGGCCGCAAAGAATGCTGCGTGGGCGAAGCGGTAGGTCAGACTGCGGCCAAACGGAATCTCCGCGCCGTCATCTGCGAACCACTGGATGAAATCCCCGGCAAATTCGCCGCTGCGGGCCTTAAGTTTGGCCGCGCAGCCATCGGCATCCAGCGGGGAGAGTGCCGACCAGATGAGCGAGTAAAAGTGCATGGCAAAGGGGATATAGTAATCCATCTGGCCGGGGTTGCCGTCAAAATACCAGCCGCCGCCGGTATAACAATGCTCGACAACGCCAAAATCATCCTTCAGTTGATCGGTGTCATAGGGCAGACCCAGCCGGGCAAAGGTCATATTCGTTAAGATGCGGAAAAAACGCCAGTTGTTGGGGCGGATGCGGTGGGCGTTCATCTGATTGAGCCAGCAGTAGACATTCTGCTTCTGGGCGTCGGTCAGCGGCGTCCAGAGCACATCCGGGGCAAGGCAGAGCGCCAGATCCAGCGCGGCAGTCTCGACCATCTTCTGGTCATAATCGAAGATGTCCCCCCAGTATTCGGAATGGCTTGGGTCGGTGCCATGGACAAGACCCGCGCGGTAGAGGTCGGCCCATGCCGCGATTTCTGCCTGCTGATCAGCGGGCAATGCCGTGTTATCGCCGCCGAACAGCGGACCAAGCCCCCAGAGAATACGCGCCCAGCCTTCCATGCGGGCATCTTTTTCACCGTAGTGAGCAGCTGTGTTGCCAACCTTGAGCAGAGCGCCCCCCGCCGAGTAAAAGGCTTTGAGAGGACGAATCAAATCCAGCAGCGCCGTGACGGCGTCCTGCCGGGTCTGCATAGGGTTGGCGGCTAAAGCCGATGCAAAAACATCCATAGTGATGATCCTTTCGTGATGATAAAAAAGGCTTCCCCCGCGGGGGAAGCTGTCTGCGAAGCAGACTGATGAGGGCAGACCTTCCGCGGCCACCCATGCAGGGGCAGCGCCATTCAGTTTTCCCCTCATCCGGCGCTGCGCGCCGCCTTCCCCCGCGGGGGAAGGCTTTTATAAATTTACCAGAAGCACTTATCCCCGCCAAGCAGGCGCAGGAGGGTCTCATAGAAGAAATAGTCGCCCCAGATGACGCAGGTTGCGCCGGTGTCGCGGTGGTAGATGGCGTCGGTCAGCACACCCGCGCGGTCTGGGTCATGCAGAAAATAATGGTCGTAGAGACTGCGCACAATGGTCCGGGCGGCGGCGCGGTCTCGCGCGGCCTCGGCGTTGTCCACATACTGTGCCAATTCCAGCAGACCGCAGGTGAAAATCGATGCAGCGGAGCTGTCCCGGATATCGGGGATATGGTCGTTAAAGGTGAAATCCCAGTAGGGGACAAAGTCGGCGGGCAGGTTCTGCAAAAATACCTCGGCGGCTCTGCGGCTCACTTCCAGAAAGCGCGGTTCTTTTGTGTAGGTATAGGCCAGCGCAAACCCGGTCACGACCCATGCCTGCCCGCGCGCCCATGTTGTGTTATCGTGGAAACCCTGATGCGTGCGCCCTTCGACAGCCTTACCTGTGGCGGGATCCATCAGATAGGTGTGGAACGAGGAGTAATCCTCCCGCACGAGATAGTCTGCACAGGTGTGGGCATGGGCGGTGGCAATGTCCGTATAGCGGGCCTCTCCGGTCGTCTCGCCGGCCCAGAACAGCAGCGGCAGGTTCAGCATCGTATCCACGATGATTTTTACATAGGGTGTGCCGACATTGAACTTGCCCCACGCTTGAATGTAGCGGCCTTTCTCGTTATAGCGCTCACACAGCATATCGGCGGCGCGCAGGGCCAGCGTTTTGGCCTCCTCGTCCCCCGTCAGCTTGTACAAAGCGACAGCAGACAAAGTGTACAAAAAGCCTAAATCGTGGCTGATGCCGATGCGGTCATCCAGTCGCGCCCTGAACGACGCGAGATAGTCGTCCTTATACTGCAGGAACGCAGCGTCTCCGGTGCGCCTGGCGGCCAGAAACATCATACCGGGGAAGAAAGAGGACGTCCAGATGTTGTTTTCCTCCGGCGTGTAGCGCAGCCCCTCGGCGGGCAGGGTGCTGACATGCGGGTAGCGGCGGGTGTACAGCGGCGCGGCACGGCGCAGCTTTTCCTCGATTTCCGCGCACATCTGCAAATACAGCGCATTATCCTGCGGCGCGGTGAAACGTTCGGACATAGTTTTCCTCCTTTACTCCTTGACAGCGCCAACCATGACGCCGGCGGCAAAGTATTTCTGCAGGAACGGATAGATGCAGAGGATCGGCACCGTCGCGACCATGATGGTGGCATACTTGACAGGGCCGGCCACAGATTCCACATCGGCGACGCCGGTGCCGCCGGTCATGTTGGAGGTGCTGTTCTGCAGTAAGATCTCGCGCAGGACGAGCTGCAGGGGGTACATCTCGCGGTCACGCAGGATAGCAGACGCCCAGAACCAGCCGTTCCACACACCGACACCATAATACAGCACCATAACAGCCAGAATTGCCTTGGACAACGGCAGCACAATGGAGAACAGCACCTTCAGATGGCTTGCGCCGTCGATGCGGGCGGCCTCAATCAAGGATTCCGGAATAGAAGCAAACGAGGTTTTCAGAATAATCAGATTGTACACGCTGATCATGAACGGCAGGATCAAGCCCCACAGGCTGCCAGTCAGGTGCAGGCTCTTCATATTCAAGTAGGTGGGTATCATGCCGCCGGAGAAGAACATCGTAAAGGTGATGAGCAGCATGATGGGCTTCTGGAACATGACATTGCGGCGGGAGAGAAAGTACGCACCCAGCGAGGTCAGCGTGATCTGCAAAATCAAACTCATGACAAGCACGAACATCGTATTCAGGTAGCCGCGCGCTATCATCGGGTTTTTGAACACCATTTCATACGCGCCGGCGCTGAAACCCTGCGGCCACAACAGAATGCCGGTGTGGCGCATAAGCTGATTGCTGTTGGAGAAAGACGCAAACAGCACATACAGCATCGGGTACAGGCAGGCAACGGCCACCAGTGCCAGGAAAATATAGTTGATGACGGAGAAGATCTTTTCGCCGGTGGACATTTTGATCTTCATGGTTTTTGTATTCTGCATGGTGGATCCCCCTTACCAAAGGCTCGTATCGGCCAGCTTTTTGCTGAGCTTGTTCGCCAGCACCAGTAAAATCAAGTTGATGACACTGTTGAACAGGCCGATGGCCGTAGAGTAGCTCCAGCCCTGTTCCAGCAGACCGACGCGGTAAACATAGGACGAGATAATATCCGCCGTGTCGTAGGTGGAGGGGTTGTAGAGCAGGATGGTCTTTTCGTAGCCGATGCTCATCAGTCTGCCGATGCGCAGGATCAGCATTGTGATGATGGTGGGCATGATGCCCGGCAGTGTGACATGCAAAAGCGTCTGGAAGCGGCCCGCGCCGTCGATGGAAGCGGCATCATACAGCTGGGCATCCACGCCGGACAAAGCCGACAGATAAATAATGGAGCCCCAGCCAACCTGCTGCCAAATGTCGGACAGCACATAGATGGTGCGGTAGAGTGCCGGGTTCTGCAAAAGCGGGCTGCGCTCACCGCCGAAAAAGACGATGATGTCATTGAACAGACCGCTTGTCATCGAGAAGTCGGTGATCATGCCGACGACGACGATCAGCGAGATGAAGTGGGGCAGATAGGTCAGCGTCTGAACGCTCTTTTTAAAACCCTGATGATGGACTTCGTTGATGAGCAGCGCCAGAATAATGGGCGCAGGGAAGCCGAACAGCAGCAGCTCAAAGCTCAGCAGCAGCGTGTTGCGGACAAGACGCCCAAAGAACGGGCTTGTGAAAAAGCGGGTAAAATTGTCCAAGCCGACCCACGGACTACCGAAAAATCCCAGTGCAGGTTTGTAGTTTTTGAATGCGATCAGTGCACCGTACATCGGCTTATACTGGAACAGAATAAAATAAATCAGCACGGGGATGATAATGACGTATAGTTCCCAGTTGCGTTGCCAGTCCCGGCGGGCGCGGAACGCAAAGCTGTTGCGATTGCTCGGCTTGGTCGGTATTTCTGTCTTGTTGGCAGTAGGTGTTTTCATAAGAATTTCTCCCTTTGAGAAAAAAGTGGGACGGGCCAGCTGCCCGTCCCATGTTATAGCTGCCGAAACAGGGTGTTATCAGCGCTCGTTGTAGCGTTCCAGAGCAGCGTCCTGAATCTCGATGGCGCGCTGCAGACCCAGACTGTTCAGCGTCTCAACATACTGGTCGAAGTTATCCAGGCTCTCGGTACCCAGGATGAACTTGTTGGCCATCTCATCGCGGTAGGTCTCGACCTCGTTCATGATGGTGGAGTACTCCTCACTCTCCTCGGCCGTAGGGGTAACATTGGGCATGGCATATTGGGCAGCAGTCGCCACAGCCCAAGTCTCATTAGACTTCTTCTGACCATCCAGAGTGTAATACTGCTTCAGATATCTGAGATCCTGCACGAAAGGACCGTTGTAGTTGCCGCGGAGGTAATGGGTCATAACCGTACCGGGAGCCATGCCATCGGAGTTGTTCAGGATCAGGTCTGTGTAAACAGGCTCACCATTGACCATCTCGTAGGAAACACCCTCCGTACCGAAGTTATAGTACATATGACCTTCGTCGCTGTAACCCCAGTCCAGCAGGCGTGCAGCAGCCTCAACATCCTTGCAGGAGGTGGTGATAGCGACCATGCCCTCGTTGGGACAGGAGCTGTCAATCTGCCCCATCTTAACGGGGGTGCTCTTATCACGGGAGGGATAGGGGCAAGGCTGCAGGTTAAACTTTGGTTCGATTTCGACACCGGCATTGCTCCAGACACCCATGCGGGAACCTGCCCAGCCGAAGGACGCACCGGCATTGCCGTTACTCATCTTGGCGCTGACCGTCTCGTAGCTGGAAGTCATCATGTCGGGGTCCAGCAGACCCTCGGCATACCAGTCGTGCATGGTCTGCAGGTACTCTTTGTAGTTTTGCTCGGCTGCGCCGTAGTGGGGCTTGCCATCCTCGCCCACATAGAAGCCGCGTTTCGTATCATAAGCGTAAGCAAAGGGGTTGTTGTCGGCCAAGCCACGCTTCGTCCATTCATAGCAGAACGGGGCGGCTGCGCCCTTTTCTTCCTTAAAGGCAGTCAGCACGGTGTGCCACTCGTCAATGGTAGTGGGGATTTCCAAGCCGAGCTCATCAAGCCAGTCCTGTCGAATGAACAGTCCCTCCGTGACACGCAGTTCCTCGTTGCCGCGGATAAACGGGAACGCGTAGTAGTTGCCGTCATCGGTGCGGCACTGGCGGGCAATTTCGGGGTTGGCGTCGAAATAGGCTTTCAAGTTCGGGCAGTACTGGTCAATGATGTCATTCAGCGAAACGATAACACCGTCGGAGATTGCTTTTTCGGGGCCGCCGGGGTAGTTCTGCCAGTGATATTCCATAACATCAGGCAAATCACCATCAGCAACCAGCAGGTTGAACTGCTCGTCCTGGCCGCCTGTTGGCGGGTGAAGGAAGGTGATGTCCACGCCGGTATTTTCCATCAGACCCTTGCCAAAAGGGCTTTCGCCCATATCTTTGTAATAGGAGCCGATGTTCTCGTTCAGGTTGCACCAGTAGGTGATGCTGTGACCTGCGGCCATCGGGTAGGTGAACTCACCTGCGTTACCGCTCTCGGCAGCGGTAGAGGCACTGCTGGCGGTCTCGGTCGCGGTGGATGCCATGCCTTCGGTGCTGCCGCCGCAGCCTGCCAGCATTGTGGCGGGAACGGGCATTCGCATCT
>OGPM01003131.1_pt1 | contig 10633 bp, 9 predicted proteins | sample 1552961 | NCBI WGS metagenome assembly OGPM01 (sample SAMEA2580304, study PRJEB22360) | human gut metagenome | biome: human gut; feature: human-associated habitat; material: faeces | place: Denmark | collected 2008/2010
CGACCGGCACTCCGCCTGATGGAGGAGGAGATAGCCGAGGCGCTGGAGCAGCTGCATCCGGGAGAGGCTGGCGAGGTGTGCCCGGAGGAGATTTCGATTGCAACGGGACGGCTGGCTGCCCCGTATATTGAGCAGTATGTAGAGCGCGTGTGCCGCCAGTTCCCGGGGAAAAAGGTACATGTATATGCGATCCGCAATGACTTCTTTGGTGAGCGGATCACGGTGGCGGGGCTGATCACGGCAAAGGATCTGATTGCACAGTTAAAGGAACAGCCGCTTGGCAGCCGCCTGCTGCTTCCAAGCGCCATGTTCCGAAGCGGCGAGGAGACATTTCTGGATGATCTGACCCGCACGGATGTACAAAATGCTTTACAAGTTCCGGTGGATATTGTAAAATCAAGCGGACGTGATTTTGTGGAAGCAATTCTGGCTCCTGTGAAGGAGGAAAGCTCCAGGCATGGCGAGTATGAGCCGGATCCGGAGGAATTTGCCGCTCAGATGGATGATAACTGGCAGGAAGAAGATCTGGATGGCGTACAGGTGTACGCATATGAGCCGGAAGACCTGGATTAGGATGCCCCGGACGAAGTCGTTTGTTTTGAAGAGGAAGACTCAGATCTGGAGGATGAGAAAGAAACGTGGTGGCTGGAAATACAGTGGAAAACGTGCTTTCGGACACACAGAAAGAAAGCGTCTGGATGTGAAATGCATCACAATGAAAGAAACAAGTAACTGGACAATAAAAATAGCAGCTGTGGATTTACAAACCAGCTGCGGAGCATGAAAATAAATGGAGGCATAAATATGAAAAAGAAACCGGTGGTGGCGGTCGTTGGACGTCCAAACGTGGGAAAATCCACCCTTTTCAACGTCCTTGCGGGCGATATGATTTCGATTGTAAAAGATACTCCAGGTGTAACGCGTGACCGTATTTACGCGGACTGTACCTGGTTAGACCATGCTTTTACCCTGATCGATACTGGCGGTATCGAGCCGGATACGAAGGATATTATCCTGTCCCAGATGCGTGAGCAGGCGGAGATCGCGATCGCGACGGCGGATGTGATCCTGTTTATCGTAGATGTGCGTCAGGGCATGACCGATTCGGATTCCAAGGTGGCGGATATGCTGCGTAAATCGAGAAAACCGGTTGTTCTGGCGGTCAATAAAGTAGACAATCCGGCGAAATTTGGCAATGACGTCTATGAGTTCTACAACCTCGGTATCGGTGATCCGGTAGCGATCTCGGCAGCCTCCCGTCTGGGACTGGGCGATCTGCTGGATGAAGTCGTGGCACATTTCCCGGAGGGAAGCGGTGACGAGGAAGAGGATGACCGTCCGAGAGTGGCGATTGTCGGAAAACCAAACGTAGGTAAATCTTCTCTGATCAACAAACTTCTGGGCGAAGACCGAGTGATCGTTTCTGATATCGCAGGAACTACCAGAGATGCAGTCGATGCCAAAGTAAAATGGAAAGACAGGGAATACATTTTTATTGACACAGCAGGACTTCGCCGTAAAGGTAAGATCAAAGAAGAGATTGAGCGTTACAGCGTGATTCGTACCGTAACAGCAGTTGAACGGGCAGATGTGGTCGTTGTTGTGATCGATGCAACCGAAGGTGTAACCGAGCAGGATGCAAAGATCGCCGGAATCGCACATGAGCGCGGCAAGGGTGTTATCATTGCTGTCAATAAATGGGATGCAGTTGAAAAGGATGATAAAACCATCTACAAACACACCAACCGTATCCGTGAAGTGCTGGCATACATGCCTTATGCGGAGCTTGTATTTATTTCTGCAAAATCAGGTCAGAGACTTCCGAAACTTTTTGAGACCATTGATGCAGTTATTGAAAACCAGACACTTCGTATCCAGACAGGTGTACTGAATGAGATTCTGTCCGAGGCAGTGGCTATGCAGCAGCCACCGTCAGACAGAGGAAAACGTCTCAAGATTTTCTATATGACACAGGTGGGGGTTAAGCCGCCTACATTTGTGATCTTTGTAAATGACAAAGAACTGATGCATTTTTCATATACAAGATATATTGAGAATAAAGTTCGCGATGCGTTTGGATTCCGCGGAACTTCTCTGAAATTTATTATCCGTGAACGCGGGGAAAAGAGCTGAGTGAAATGTTGGAACGTTTGATCTGTATTCTGATAGGCTATGTTTTTGGCCTGTTTCAGACTTCGTACATTATTGGAAAAATACACAAAACAGATATCCGTGAGCATGGAAGCGGAAATGCGGGCACAACGAATGCGCTGCGTACCTTTGGAAAAAAAGCCGGAGCAATGACACTTCTGGGAGACTGCCTGAAATGCGTGTTTGCAATTGTTGCGGTACGACTGATCTTTAAAGAAAAAAGTGCGGATATCCTGCCGCTGCTCTCTATTTATGCAGCTGCGGGATGCGTGCTTGGACATAATTTTCCGGTAACGCTTGGATTCCGCGGTGGCAAGGGGATTGCTGCATCGGTAGGATTTCTGATCGCATTTGACTGGAGACTGTTTGTTCTCTGTGCAATCGTATTTTTTGTATTATTTTTGGGTACACATTATGTTTCTTTATGTTCTCTGAGCTGTTATCTGGTGGCACTGATCGCAATGATCGTGCGTGGAGAGATGGGCGGCTATGGCATGGACAGAAGTCATACGACAGAAATGTACATAGTAATGGGATTCCTGACGGTGCTGGCTTTCTGGAGACACAGGGCAAATATTGTCCGCCTTGCAAATGGAACAGAAAACAAAGTTTTCCTTGGAAAAACAAAGAAAGGTTAAAGGTAGCGTAATATGGCAAAAATCAGTGTGTTGGGAGCCGGAAGCTGGGGAACCGCACTTTCCGTTCTTTTGAATAATAATGGGCATGAAGTGCGTCTCTGGTCCAGATTTCAGGAAGAAGTAGATACTCTGAAACAAACAAGAGAGCTTACTTCCAAACTTCCGGGGGTTCATATTCCGGAAAACATTGATCTTACTGCAGACGTGAAGAACTGCGTGGAGACGGCTGAGGTGATTGTTCTGGCTGTGCCGTCCCCTTATGTCAGAGGTACAGCTGAATTAATGGCACCTTATGTAAAAGATGAGCAGATTATTGTCAATGTCGCAAAAGGAATTGAAGAAAAAACTCTGATGACCATGACAGATATCATCAGCGAAGAGATTCCGGCAGCGGGTGTTTATGTGCTTTCAGGACCAAGCCATGCGGAGGAAGTGGGAAGAGGGATTCCGACGACCTGTGTGATCAGCGGACCGAAGAGAGAGACAGCAGAATACCTTCAGGGGATTTTTATGAGCCCTGTATTTCGTGTGTATACAACGCCGGATACACTTGGCGTAGAGCTGGGTGGTTCTCTGAAAAATGTCATTGCTCTTGCTGCCGGTACAGCAGATGGACTTGGCTATGGTGATAATACAAAAGCAGCTCTTATTACCAGAGGAATTGCGGAAATTGCACGTCTGGGAACAAAAATGGGCGCACATATGGAGACGTTCTATGGATTGTCCGGGATGGGGGATCTGATCGTTACCTGTGCAAGTATTCACAGCCGTAACCGCAAGGCTGGTTACCTGATGGGCAAAGGCTATACTATGCAGCAGGCGATGAATGAAGTCAAAATGGTAGTAGAGGGTGTTTACTCTGCGAAAGCGGCCAAGAGTCTGGCGGAAAAATACGATGTGGAAATGCCGATTATTATGGAAGTGAACAAGGTCCTTTTTGAAGACAAGTCAGCAGCGGATGCGGTGCGTGACCTGATGATCCGTGACAAAAAAGTAGAGACTCCGATGCTTCCGTGGTAGAAGGGTACAGACTAAAGAAATCGAAAAAAATATCAGACAAATATAAAACCGGCTGATCCGTCTGCGTTCGGACCGGCCGGTTTTTGCTGGCTGAAAAGCAAATCTAAAAAACAATATCTCTCAGATCTTCTGGAATAGATGAACTGTGGTAATTCTGATTCAGAGTATCCAGAAGATCCATATCCTCCTGATCGATCGTAAAATCAAAAATCCTTGCATTAGAAGCAATACGCTCTGGATGAACGGATTTGGGAATGACAGAGATTCCCTTCTGTACAGCCCAGCGAAGACCTATCTGTGCTGGCGTGTGTGCATATTTGGTACCAAGTACACATAAGACATCATTGTCCAGATAAGCGCCTCTGGCCAATGGAGCATATGCCTGTACCTGAATGTCGTTTGCCTGACAGTATTCAATAAGCTCTTTTGGATAACAGAGTGGATGACATTCTATCTGATTGACAGCGGGTACGATGCCGGAAACTCTCCGGAGCTCTTCCAGATGGCGAATTTCAAAATTACTGACACCAATGGATAAAGCCCGTCCTGATTCAAGAATCTTTTCCATATCTTTCCATGTGTTCAGAAAGCAGCCAGGTACCGGCCAGTGAATCAGATACAGATCGATATAATCAAGACCGAGACGATCCAGACTGCGCTGAAAAGCACCTTCTACATCACCAAGACGCTGAGCATTGTTCCAGATCTTGGTTGTGATAAAAAGATCTTTTCTTGGAACACCGCATTTGGCAATTCCACATCCGACGAATTCTTCGTTCTTATATGCAGAAGCGGTATCCAAAAGGCGATATCCATTCTGTACAGCGGCGGCAATCGCATCTTCGGCTTCGACTGCGTCAGTTGTTTTATAAAGGCCAAGGCCCAGAAGAGGCATGGTTCTGTCGTTGTTTAAAAATACGGAAGTTGTCAAAATGAATCCTCCTTGCCTGTAAACTCACAATTTTTGTTTATTATACCATATAATTGTGAAAGAAGAAAATCAAATTTGTTAAAAAAATAATACAAGAGAGGCAAAAAAGGAAATACACAGCTTGTTAATTAAAAAACAAATGCGTTATTTATCTAACAGCATAGAAAACTGGAGAAGTACACTTTACCATGAAAAAGTATAAAAAAACAGGAAGAAATCTCAAACCCTTTTGTCTATTTTTTCTTATTATATCCTTGATAAACCGAAACAAAAGATGTATAATGAATTTAATTGATAAATTCTTGTCATAAGTGCGCCTGTTTTCAGGTGCCCCGGAGGTAGAACCGGAGAAAGGAGCTTCATATGCATCTTATTAAGGATGAAAACGGAAATCTTGTCCAGCATGGACATGAACATACACCGGAACATTCACATGAACACACACACGCAGATGGCGTGACACATACACATGCTCATACACATGGCGACGGAGATCATACACATTCTCATGGAGACTGTGGATCCTGTGAAGGTGGCGACTGCAAGAAAGAAACGATTGCGCTGCTCACCTATATGCTGCAACACAATGAACACCATGCAGCCGAACTTGATCAGATGGCTGACAATCTTCAGAAAATGGGACTTGATAATTCGGCAAAAACGATCAAAGAAGCAGTGGCTGATTTCCAGAAGGGAAATATGCGCCTTGGACTGGCACTTACTTTGGTAAAAGAAGAAATGAAATGATATACCAGATTTCAAATGACATAACTAGGAGGCAAAATTATGTGTCTTGCAACAGTATATAAAGAAAGTGATGATTCTGTGATATTCAAAAATGTATCCAGAATCGATGTAGATGGAAATAAACTTGTGCTCAGAGATATCATGGGAGATGAGAGGGTAGTCGAAGGACGTATTCTTATGGTAGACCTGGCAAACAGCATTGTAAAACTCAGCTGTGAATAATTTTTTTAAATCAGAATTACTAAATTGCGGATTTATAAATTTCATAAATGCGGAATTAGAGCAGGAGGCACTCTATTATTATGGCACACGTAATTGCTGTCGCCGGAAAAGGCGGCGTTGGTAAAACTACTTTATGCGGAATGTTGATTCAGTATCTCTGTGAACAGGGCAAAGGACCAATCCTTGCAGTGGATGCAGATGCAAACTCTAATCTTAATGAAGTCCTCGGGGTTGAGGTTGAGACCACACTCGGCGATGTAAGAGAAGAAATCGCACAGGCAGAAATTGTCAAAGAAAGTCCGATTCCTAAAGGAATGTCCAAAGCGGATTATGCAGAGATGCGTTTCGAAGATGCTTTGACAGAAGAAGATGATTTTGATCTGCTCGTTATGGGCAGAACACAGGGAAAAGGCTGCTATTGCTATGTTAATGGACTTCTTCAGGCACAGCTTGCAAAATATCAGAATCATTATCCTTATATTGTGGTAGACAATGAGGCTGGTATGGAACATATCAGCAGAGGCGTTCTTCCGTCCATGCAGACGGCAATCCTTGTCAGTGACTGCTCCAGAAGAGGAATTCAGGCAGTTGGCAGAATTGCAAAGCTGATCGATGAATGTAATATGCATCCGGAAACAGTCGGTCTGATCGTTAACCGTGCACCGAAAGGTGAACTGAACGACGGAATCAAAGAAGAAATAGAAAAACAGGGACTTCATCTTCTCGGTGTGGTACCGCAGGATGAAACTGTTTATGAGTATGACTGCGAAGGCCGTCCGACAGCAGCTCTGCCGGAGGATAATCCGGTTAAGGTTGCACTGAAAGAAATTGTAAAAAAATTAAATCTTTAAAAAGGACCCTTGCTACCTTTTGAAGATAGCAAGGGTATTTGTGCCGAAAAGGCAAATTTTTTAATACGAAAATAACCCATGGGCGGGGATGGGTTCTGTCTCGAGGGTTATTATATAGAAAACACTATAAATACATGAACTCATTCATGTACAAATTAAAGGAGGTCTATAATGAGTGAATTCAAATTAACTACAGTGGAAGAATTTGAAGCTGCTACCGAAAGACTGTTAGAGACAGGCGCGAAGGTAGGCGCGGACGCATGGCAGTTTCGAGTAAAGAATCAGACTCCACACTGTAAGTTCGGTGAGCAGGGTATCTGTTGCCGAATCTGTGCTATGGGACCATGTCGTATTACACCTAAGGCTCCAAGAGGAGTTTGCGGATGCGATGCACACGGTATCGTAGGAAGAAACTTCCTGAAATTCACAGCTGGTGGTGCAGCTACTCACTCTGATCACGGTCGTGAAATCTGCCACACACTGTACTGCGCAAAAGAAGGCGGAAACTATCAGGTAAAAGATCCTGAAAAGCTGCTCCGCATCGCTAAAGAATGGGGCGTAGAAACAGAAGGAAAAGACATTTATGATCTGGCTCATGAGATGGCTGAACTTGGCCTTATGGAATATGGTAAACCGTTCGGATACCAGAGATTCCTCGACAGAATGCCGGCTGGACAGAAAGAAAAACTTATCGAAAATGAAATCGCACCACGTGCGATCGACCGTGAAGTTGCAAGTTCTCTGCATATGACTCATATGGGATGTTCTTCTCTTCCGGAAGCACTTGTAAAACAGTCTCTCCGCTGCGGCCTTGCAGATGGATGGGGCGGTTCCATGATGGGAACAGAGTTCTCTGACGTACTTTTCGGAACTCCGAAGCCGATCGACACAGAAGCAAACCTTGGTGTTATGGTTGAAGAAAACGTAAACATCGTTGTACACGGACATGACCCGAGTCTTTCTGAAATGATCTGTGAATATGCAGACAGCAAAGAAATGATCGATTATGCAAAATCCGTAGGAGCAAAAGGAATCACTGTTTCCGGTGTATGCTGTACTTCTAACGAAGTAGCTATGCGCCGTGGTGTTCCGATGGCCGGTAACTTCCTGCAGCAGGAAAACGTAGTTCTGACAGGTGCCTGCGAAGCAATCGTAGTTGATGTTCAGTGTATCTTCCCTGCATTAGGACCTCTGAGCAAATGCTTCCATACAAAATTCGTTACAACTTCTCCGATCGCTCAGATGCCAGATTCTGAATTCATCAGATTCAACGCTGAAACAGCTGGAGAAAATGCAAAAGCAATCGTTAAGATGGCTATCGATAACTTCAAGAACAGAAAACCTGAGCTTGTACATATCCCGCAGCTGAAACAGAAAGCTACTGTTGGTTACTCAGTAGAAGCAATCGTCAAAGTTCTTGATGGTGTTACAAACTCTCAGGTTGACGTAACAGGAACAACCAAACCATTACTTGAGTGCATCACTTCCGGTGTTATCCGTGGCGCTGTTGCTATGGTTGGATGTAACAATCCTAAGATCCGTCCTGACTATGCACATATCGAACTGATGAAGAAGTGTATCGCAAATGATATCATTATCATCGCTTCCGGATGTTCCGCACAGGCAGCTGCTAAAGCTGGTCTGATGGACAAATCCGCAAGAGATCTCTGCGGTGCAGGTCTGAAACGTGTCTGTGAGCTGGCTGATATCCCACCAGTACTTCATATGGGATCCTGCGTAGATATCTCCCGTATGATGATCCTGGCTGCTGAACTTGCAAAAGATGCAGGACTTCAGATCAATCAGCTTCCTGTAGTAGGATGTGCTCCTGAGTGGATGTCTGAAAAAGCTGTATCCATCGGTAACTACGTAGTTGGTACTGGTATTGATACATTCCTTGGCGTTGATCCATATGTTTCCGGTTCTTCAGAAATGTGCGAGCTTCTTACAGAGGGAACAAGAAAATGGACAGGTGCTGCTTACACAGTAGAGACAGACATCGAGAAATTAGTTGATCTTATGATCGAGAGAATTGAAGAGAAGAGAACAGCATTAGGAATCTAATCCGTTGCGATCTTTAAAATGTTATAAAAGGTGGAAGACGTAAAATGAAAATAGCAGTAACCGGTAAAGGCGGAGTAGGAAAGACAACTTTCGCAGCAACACTTGCAAGACTATACGCAGATGAGGGAAAAAAAGTCCTTGCGGCGGATGTGGATCCGGATGCGAACCTGGGTCTTGCCCTTGGATTTGACGAGGAAACCTTGGATTCTATTGTTCCAATCTCAAAAATGCGTAAGCTCATAGAAGAACGCACCGGAGCCAACAGCCAGAATCAGTTTTATAAACTGAACCCAAAGGTAGACGATATTCCGGATACTTATGGAAAAACCTGTAATGGCGTAAAGCTGCTTGTCCTTGGAACTGTGGAAACAGGTGGAGGCGGATGCGTCTGTCCTGAACATGTGATGCTTAAAAGAGTGATCAATAACCTTGTGATCCACAGAGATGATGTGGTGATCATGGATATGGAGGCCGGCCTGGAACATCTGGGCCGGGGCACCACGGAGAGCATGGATGAATTTATTGTAGTGATCGAACCAGGGGCAAGAAGTGTACAGACATATAAGAATGTTAAACGTCTTGCAAAGGATTTGGGAGTTTCTCAGGTTAAGGTCGTGGCCAATAAGGTAAGAAATCCGGAGGATGAGGAATTTATCCGGAGTAAGATCCCGGCAGAGGATCTGCTTGGAATGATCCACTACAATACAGAAGTTATAGATGCTGATCGTCAGGGAAAATCTCCCTACGATTTCAGTGAAACTGTAACAGCTGAAATCAGAAAAATCAAAGACAAAATTGATCAGAATTCAATTCTGTAAAAATAGGAGGTATTACAGTGACTTTATTTGATAGAGTATTCGGCGGAAACGATGCTGTATATGGTTTAACAGAGGGTGCTATTGACGGCGCAATCGCTCAGTATGGCGAAGACAAAGCTGTCAGCTTCCCGAATACCGCTTACAGCCTTCCTTGCTACTATGCTGTAACAGGAACAAAAGTTACAACATTAAAAGAATTAAAAGAAGCTCTTGGCGTTGTAAAAACACTTATGACAAGAGAGAAAAGACTGAACGATGCATTCATGTCCGGTGTTGCTACAGCACTCTGCGCAGAGTTCATCGAGGTTCTGAAATATATCGACGGAGCAACTCCTTACGAAGAGCCATGCTATGGACATCTTGGTGATGCTGTTATCCGTGAGCTCGGTGTACCGCTTGTAACAGGCGATATCCCAGGCGTTGCTGTTATCCTTGGTGCTGCTCCTACTACAGAAGAGGGTGTTGCTCTTGTAAAGAGCTATCAGGCACAGGGTATCCTGGTAACACTTGTTGGCGGAATCATTGATCAGGTTGCAGAAGCCGGAATGAAGACAGGTGCCAACGTTCGTGTTATTCCTCTTGGAAAAGATGTTACATCTGTTGTTCATGTAGTTTCCGTTGCGATCCGTGCAGCTCTGATCTTCGGTAACGTAACACCTGGAGATGCAGGAACACTTATGAAATACACAATGGATCGTGTACCGGCATTTGTTAACGCATTCAAACCTCTGGATGATGTGATCGTAGCATGCGGTGCAGGCGCTATCGCACTTGGATTCCCGGTTGTTACAAATGAGACAGAGAATATCTTCCGTGTACCGAAGAGCCTTATCGTTCAGGAGGACGTAAGCAAATTTAACGCTACTTCTCTTGAGGCGCGTGATATTAAGATCAAGATCACAAATATTGATATTCCGGTTGCTTTCGCATCTGCATTCGAGGGTGAGATCATCCGTCGTAAAGATATGCAGGTTGAGTTCGATGGCTCCCGTGTAGACTGTGCAGAGCTTGTACATACCTGCGATGCTTCTGAGATCGAGGATCACAAGATCACAGTAATCGGACCTGAAGTAGATGAGATGGAATTCGGCAGCAAGAACAGCATTGCATATGTTGTTAAAGTTGCAGGTAAGAATATGCAGCCTGACTTTGAGCCGGTTATCGAGCGTAAATTCCACAACTACATCAACT
>OGPM01003138.1_pt1 | contig 10618 bp, 9 predicted proteins | sample 1552961 | NCBI WGS metagenome assembly OGPM01 (sample SAMEA2580304, study PRJEB22360) | human gut metagenome | biome: human gut; feature: human-associated habitat; material: faeces | place: Denmark | collected 2008/2010
TTCATCTTGGAGGCAGATACAATGCCGTACTATCGCAGAGTTGTCGGTCTGAAGACTGAAAAGTTCTATTCAACGAACAATGAAAACCGTACATTGGGCGAATCTGTAATCGATGGTGTTACTTATATGAACATCTTCAGTGCTGTTGAAGAACCGGAACGCAACAACGAGTTCTTTATCGATACAGCTCATGTAAATGTATCGAGCATGCCTACTTATCTGTTGGCTCTTGATGTTGAGGCTAAGAAAACAGCAGAATGCAATCACGAAGATCATCCGGCTATCGGTGACCATTATCAGGTGATTGATTACTTACAGGGACGTTACATGGTTGATGCTTCTGTCGATAGCGTAATTCCGGCTTATTTGAAGAACAGCGTTAAACCATTCGAAAATGTGTATACTCGTTATGCATTCGTAAATGCAATCCACTATCAGGATACATTGTACATCATGGATGCTGCTGATGCAACAATCAAGTATGACCGCGATTTGTATGACGGCAAAAACGTTGCCAAGAAAGTTGTTCTGAAAGAAAAGGCTTACGATGGAGCTTCTATCGCATTCCGTTTGAAAGATCAGAGTGATGACGAAAACTTCTATATCGAAACGAAGGGTAAACAGTATGGTTATGCAGCCAATGGTAACACTTGGGTGAAGGAACAAAACCACAACATTGTTTCTACCGGTCGTGGTTATAGTGAAACTGGAGATCATAATGGCAACTGGCATCAAAATGTTTATGAAGATATCTATCAGGCTTTGTTGCTGAATACGACAGCTCAAAGTGATGCTACTGCAAACGAAGACGTAGAAGTATCTTCTGTAACAGTCATCGCCGGTAACGGTCAGGTAACGGTTGCAGGTGCTGCCGGCAAGAAAGTGGTTATCACTAACATCTTAGGCCAGACAGTCGCTAATACAGTGGTTACTTCTGATAATGCTACTATCGCTGCTCCTGCTGGTGTAGTTGTAGTTGCTATTGAAGGTGAAGACGCTGTAAAAGCAATTGTAAAGTAATCTCAGAATAATAACATTACAATTATAATCAAATAATTCTAAATAAGATCGTGCGCCGTAGAGATGCACGGCTGTGCATCTCTACAAATAACGGCAATTATCCTGCGACAGGTGAACAAGCGATCGTATTATTAATACTAAAGTATTGAAATAAAGTTCTTCTGCCAGTAGCCTGTGAAGGTCGAAGGTAGTTAAAAAAACAAGAGGCTGTGTCGAAATACACTATGTGTATGGATACAGTCTCTTCGTTTGTTTAAGATAAGCATGCTACTTTTTATCCATCTATGCTCGGTGACTTGTAGTTAAAGAATTGTAAAGTAATCACTATCTCATAAATTATTCGTTCTTTTGCAGAAAAATTGGGAGGTGTGTTCTCTGAACGCATCTCCTCGCTTTATTTAATAACAATAAGGTTACGTCTAATGGCTGAAGGTAAAAAGGTTAGTTCTGTTTCTTTCTTTAATTCTCGTCTGACTTCCATTATAAGTATCTCATTGGTACTGTTTCTGCTGGGGCTCGTTTTTCTGATAGGGTTGTTGGGAAACAAACTTTCCGTATATGTGAAGGAGAACATTTCATTTTCGATCGTGCTGAAAGATAATCAGAAAGAGGCGGATATAAAGAAGATGCAGAAGACGCTGGATGCCTTGCCTTATATCAAATCGACCGAATATATATCGAAAGAACAGGCTGTCAAGGAACTTGAGGAGGAGTTGGGGGAAAATCCCGAAACGTTCTTGGGCTTTAATCCGCTACAGGCTTCCATTGAAGTGAAATTGCATTCGGAATATGCTAATGTCGACAGCTTGCAATTGATCGAAAAGAAAATAAAAAAATATACTTCCGTTTCAGATCTGCTTTACCGGAAAGACATGATGCAGATGGTGAACGACAATGTGAAACGTGTCAGCCTGATCTTGCTTACACTTGCCGTAATGTTGATGGCAATCTCGTTTGTGCTGATCAGTAACACGATCCGTTTGCTGATTTATTCCAAACGTTTTCTGATCCATACGATGAAGTTGGTGGGGGCTACACCTGGTTTTATCAGAAGGCCGTTTGTGCGGTACAATGTGGTCAGTGGTATTTTTGCGTCCATTTTCGCAATATTAATGTTGACGGGAGCGTTGTATTATTTACAAAACGAATTATCTGGCTTCGTCCAGTTGCTGGATATTAAAGTATTGATAATTGTTTATGCCGGTGTATTGATAATGGGGATCCTGCTTTCGGTTACGGCTACTGTTTTTGCGGTGAACAAGTATTTACGAATGGGTGTTGATAAACTATATTATATATAAATGTATGGCTAAGAGAGATTTTGCTTTTGGAAAAGAAAATTTTATTTTGATCGCTGTTGCTGTTGCTGTTATCGCGATTGGTTTTATGTTGATGAGTGGTGGCGGTTCGCAGGATCCGACAGGTTTTAATCCTGAGATTTTCAGTTCCCGCCGTATTGTTGTGGCTCCGGCTGTGACAGTGATCGGCTTCGTATTGATGATTTTCGGAATTTTAAAAAACAGCAAAAATAAGGAAGTAGCGGAATGAGTTGGTTTGAGGCTTTAGTGCTGGGGATTGTTCAGGGATTAACGGAATACCTGCCGGTCAGCAGTAGCGGACATTTGGCTATCGGCTCTGCTCTGTTCGGTATTCAAGGAGAAGAAAATCTGGCATTTACGATTGTTGTCCATGTGGCGACCGTGTTTAGTACGCTGGTGATTTTGTGGAAAGAGATCGAATGGATATTCCGTGGTTTGTTTAAGTTCAAGATGAATGCAGAAACTCGTTATGTGATCAATATCCTGATTTCTATGATTCCTATTGGTATTGTAGGCGTATTCTTCAAGGATACGGTGGAAGATATTTTCGGGTCGGGATTGCTGATTGTCGGTTGTATGTTGTTGCTGACGGCTGCGTTGCTCGCATTTTCTTATTATGCCAAACCCCGCCAGAAAGAAAGTATCTCGATGAAAGATGCCTTTATCATCGGTTTGGCTCAGGCGTGTGCCGTGATGCCGGGGCTTTCCCGTTCAGGAACAACGATTGCGACTGGTTTGTTATTGGGAAACAATAAGGCAAAACTGGCCCAGTTCTCATTCCTGATGGTTATTCCTCCGATTTTGGGTGAAGCGTTGTTGGATGTCATGAAAGCGGTAAAAGGCGAAGCGGTAGCAGGTGATATTCCGGCATTGTCATTGGTGGTCGGGTTTATTGCTGCATTCGTATCGGGATGTATCGCCTGTAAATGGATGATTAATATCGTAAAGAAGGGAAAACTGATTTATTTCGCCATCTATTGTGCAATTGCAGGTTTGGTTACGATTGCCTGTACGTTACTTAAATAAGAATGGATTTTATAGCAGGAGAAGTATTATATTTCAATAAGCCCTTGAAGTGGACTTCCTTTGACCTGGTGAACAAGTTCCGGTATAAATTATCGCGGAAGCTGAAGGTGAAAAAGATAAAAGTGGGACACGCCGGAACTTTGGATCCGCTGGCGACAGGGGTAATGATTGTCTGTACGGGCAAGGCCACTAAGAGGATCGATGAATTTCAGTATCAGACAAAGGAGTATGTCGCTACCTTGAAGTTGGGGGAAACGACGCCTTCTTTTGATTTGGAAAAAGAGATAGACGGAGTATATCCGACAGAACATATTACCCGTGAGGAAGTAGAGAAGGTGTTACAGTCGTTCGTGGGAACGATTCAGCAGATTCCACCTGTGTTTTCGGCTTGCAAGGTGGATGGTAAGCGGGCGTATGAGTTGGCTCGCAAGGGTGAAGAAGTGGAATTGAAGTCCAAGACGCTTGTGATCGATGAAATGGAACTGTTGGAGTGTGATCTGCCGGTAATAAAGATACGGGTGGTTTGCAGCAAGGGCACTTATATTCGCGCTTTGGCACGTGATATCGGTGTTGCCCTTCAGTCGGGTGCTCATCTGATAGCTCTCGAACGGACTCGTATCGGAGACATCACACTGGCCAAATGTATGTCTCCCGATGATATCGATGCCTTTTTAGATGAAAATATCATAATCGGAAAGGATTGTGAGGATTGATAATGATAAGAATAAAATAAAAATAGAAATTATATTATGAAGCTGTCGAAATTCAAATTTAACTTACCGCAGGAGCTGATCGCTCTCCATCCGGCAAAGAACAGGGACGAGTCCAGATTGATGATTGTCAATCGCAAGACCGGAGAGATCGAGCATAAAGTGTTTAAAGACTTGCTTGGCTATTTTGGAGAAAAAGATGTATTCATCTTCAATAACACGAAGGTTTTTCCTGCCCGTTTATACGGAAATAAGGAAAAGACCGGGGCTCGTATCGAAGTTTTTCTGTTGCGTGAACTGAACGAAGATCTCCGTCTTTGGGATGTATTGGTCGATCCTGCCCGTAAAATCCGTATCGGTAATAAATTGTATTTTGGTGAAGATGATTCGATGGTGGCTGAAGTGATCGACAATACGACATCACGCGGCCGTACCTTGCGTTTCCTTTATGACGGGAACCATGATGAATTTAAAAAGGCATTGTACGCATTGGGGGAAACTCCGCTGCCTAAATATATCGACCGTCCTGTAGAACCGGATGACGAAGATCGTTATCAGAATATTTTTGCGACGGAAGAAGGTGCAGTTGTGGCTCCCGCTGCAGGTCTTCATTTCAGCCGTGAGCTGATGAAGCGTCTGGAGATCAAGGATTGCCAGTTCGCTTTCCTGACATTGCATTCCGGTCTGGGCAACTTCCGCGAAATCGATGTGGAAGATCTGACCAAGCATAAGATGGATTCTGAGCAGATGGTCGTGAACGGAGATGTCGTGAACATCGTGAATACGGCAAAGGATAACGGCCGACAGATTTGTGCGGTCGGTACGTCCGTGATGCGTGCTATCGAAACGGCTGTCAGTACGGATGGCCATCTGAAAGAGTTTGAAGGGTGGACCAATAAGTTCATTTTCCCGCCGTATGACTTTAGTGTGGCGTCCAGCATGATCACAAACTTCCATATGCCGTTGTCAACTTTGTTGATGATGACAGCTTCTTTCGGGGGATATGATCTGATTATGGATGCTTATGACGTGGCGTTGAAAGAAAAATATAGTTTCGGTGCTTATGGCGATGCCATGTTGATCCTGTAAAAACGGGTACTTATGGCGATTGCATACCTGGGCTTGGGAACCAATATAGGGAATAAGCGACGGAACATGATAACAGCTGCAGCATTGCTGGCTGAAAGGGTGGGAGATATTCTCGCCCTTTCCGGTTTCTATGAAACGGAACCGTGGGGGTTCGAGTCGGAGAACTTTTTCTTGAATGCGGCTGTTAAATTGAAGACTTCTTTTTCTCCGTTGGAATTATTGCGGATAACCCAGCGGATCGAAAAAGAATTGGGGCGCGCGGAAAAAAGCAGCGGAGTCTATCATGACCGTATTATCGATATCGATATCCTTCTGTATGAGGACGAGGTTTTGCAGATACCGGAGCTTACCTTGCCGCATCCTCTTATGCATGAACGGAAGTTCGTGATGGAACCTTTGGCCGAAATAGCTCCGTTTGTCGTGCATCCTGTGTTGAAAGAACGTATAATAGATTTGAAAGAACGATTATGAATGATTTTGAAAAGATATTGACCGGCGGTGGCATGGTCTTTAAGAAAAAGGGAAAAGACGAAAATGCCGGAGAGAAAAAGATTAAGTTTTCGGACTTCTTGCGTGGTACGCATAAATCGGGTGCTGCCAAGATGAGAGCTGAGTTCAAGTATAAAAAAGCACTGCGTAACACTAAAAAGAAAAAATAATTGTCAATTATCAATTGTCAATTATCAATTGTTTCGTACTTTTGCATGCGAATTGATGTGGATAGATTTGTATTGCTTGCAACCACAGGAAAAAATGCTAAAAACAAGCCCTTTTTAACTGCCGTCCGGCAAAGCAAATTTCCCCTCGTCAATCCATTCATTTGATTTATTAACCGTCAATTGTAAATTGTCTGTTGGCTTTATTGGATCGCTCCATTACTTGTCAATTGTCAATTGTCGATTGTCAATTCAAAAAACAATGAGTTATTTATTCACCTCCGAATCGGTGTCTGAAGGGCACCCCGATAAAGTAGCCGATCAAATATCGGATGCTTTGCTGGATGAGTTCCTGGCTTATGACAAGAACTCTAAAGTTGCTTGCGAAACCCTTGTTACAACTGACAGGTTGTCTTGGCTGGAGAAGTAAAATCAAGTGCTTACGTGGATGTACAGGATGTAGCCCGTAACGTGATCGAAAAAATTGGTTATACGAAAAGCGAATACCAGTTTGAAGCGAAATCATGTGGCGTGTTCTCTTCTATCCATGAACAGAGTGGCGACATTAACCGTGGTGTCGAGCGCGAAGATCCTTATAATCAAGGAGCGGGCGACCAGGGTATGATGTTTGGTTATGCCACTAACGAAACAGAAAACTATATGCCTCTGGCATTGGATCTTTCACACAGCCTGTTGTGGGAGCTTGCCGAGATACGTAAGAATGAAAACGACCTGATGCCTTACCTCCGTCCGGATGCAAAGAGTCAGGTGACGATTGAATATGATGATAACGGAAAACCGCTACGCATCGATACGATTGTTGTTTCTACACAACATGATGAATTTATCACTGCAAAAGGTATCACACAGGAAGAAGCGGACTTGGCTATGCAGAAAAAGATCGCAGAAGATGTCAAGAGTATACTGATCCCGCGCGTAAAGGCTCAGTATCCGGCTCATGTTCAGGCTTTGTTCAATGATGATATTATCTATCATGTGAATCCGACTGGAAAGTTCGTGATCGGTGGTCCTCATGGAGATACCGGTTTGACAGGTCGTAAGATTATTGTTGATACATACGGTGGCAAGGGAGCTCATGGTGGTGGAGCATTTTCTGGAAAAGACCCCTCGAAAGTAGACCGTTCTGCTGCTTATGCTGCTCGTCATATTGCAAAGAATTTGGTTGCCGCTGGCGTGGCTGATGAAATGCTAGTACAGGTTTCGTATGCGATCGGTGTGGCTAAGCCAATGAATATCTTCGTGAATACATTCGGCCGTGCTAACGTGAAAATGACAGACGGAGAGATTGCAGAAAAGATCTGGAATCTGTTTGACATGCGCCCGAAAGCAATCGAGGAACGTTTGAAATTGCGTAACCCGATCTATCTGGAAACTGCATCTTACGGTCATATGGGACGTAAACCGCAGGTTGTGACAAAAACATTTACTTCTCGTTATAATCCGGAACCGACCATTTGCGAAGTGGAACTATTTACCTGGGAAAAACTGGATTATGTCGATAAAGTAAAAGAAGCGTTCGGCCTTTAATGTAAATATAATCTTTGTATGAGCATATATTAGCTCCTATCCGAAAAAATCGGCTCTTGTTCTGTTTTTTTTCGGATAAGAGCTATTTTTATTTTAAATTGCATATATTTGACGCATGTAATTATCTAAATCTAAAATTTATGCGTAAAACGATTCAGTTTCTTCAGTTAGCCTTTCTTTTCCTTTTGGCAACTGCATGTGCAGAGACTTCCCCGTTTAAATACGAGTCGGTCCCGAACGATCCTCTGAAAGCCCGTATCTATACTTTGGATAACGGCCTGAAAGTGTATATGACTGTGAATAAAGAGACCCCACGTATTCAAACGTATATTGCCGTTCGCGTGGGAGGTAAAAACGATCCTGCCGAAACGACCGGGCTGGCACACTATTTTGAACACTTGATGTTTAAAGGAACTCAGCGGTTCGGCACGCAGAATTACGAACAGGAAAAACCGATGCTCGATCAGATCGAACAGCTTTTTGAGGTGTATCGTAAGACTACTGATGAGGCAGAACGCCAGGCTATTTATCATCAGATCGACAGTGTTTCTTATGAGGCTTCGAAATTGGCAATTCCGAACGAATATGATAAATTGATGTCTGCTATTGGTGCAACTGGAACAAATGCGTATACCGGCTTTGACCAAACGGTCTACGTGGAAGATATTCCTTCCAACCAGATTGACAACTGGGCCAAGATACAGGCGGACCGTTTTGAAAACAATGTAATCCGTGGCTTTCATACGGAGCTTGAGACTGTGTACGAAGAAAAGAACATGTCTCTTACCAGTGATGGCCGTAAAGTGTATGAAGCTGTTCTGACCGCTCTTTTCCCCGATCATCCATACGGGACGCAGACTGTTCTCGGAACACAGGAAAACCTGAAGAACCCGTCTATCACGAATATCAAAAACTACCATAAAACTTGGTATGTCCCTAATAATATGGCAATCTGTCTGTCCGGTGATTTTGATCCGGACCAGATGATCGAGACGATCAATAAATATTTTGGCCATTTGAAACCGAATCCCAATCTGCCGAAGTTGCCAGTAACGCATGAGTCTCCGATTAAAGCACCGGTTATAAAAGAAGTGTTGGGTGTCGATGCTGAAAATGTGACTTTGGGTTGGCGTTTCCCGGGAGCTGCTTCTCCTGACCAGGATTTGCTGAATCTGACAGGCGAAATTATTAATAACGGTAAAGCCGGTTTGTTGGATATCGATTTGGTTCAGCAACAGAAAGTACTAAGTTGTTATGCCGGAACATACGGAATGTCCGATTATAATGCATTTGTTATTAGTGGTCGTCCGAAACAGGGACAGACTTTGGATGAAGTAAAAGACCTATTCCTGGCTGAAATTGATAAGCTAAAGAAAGGTGAGTTTGACGAAGGCTTGCTGGAAGCTGCTATCAATAACTATAAACTGATGCAAATGTACCGGATGGATCGTAACGACGGTCGTGCCGATATGTTTGTCTCTTCTTTCATCGACGGTGTCGATTGGAAAGATGAAGTCGCTTCGTTAGATCGCATGAGCAAAGTGACAAAGCAGCAGATCGTCGATTTTGCCAACAAATATTTCGGTGACAACTATGCGCTCATCTATAAAAGACAAGGTAAAGACCCGAACGAAAAGAAGATCGACAAACCTAAAATCACTCCGATCGTGATGAATCGCGATAGTTCAAGTCTGTTCTTGAAAGAAATACAAGCTTCAAAAGTGGCTCCGATCGAACCGGTATTCTTGGATTATAGTAAGGATTTGCAAAAACTGACCGCCCAATCCAATATTCCGGTATTGTATAAGGAGAATACTTCCAATGATCTCTTCTCTCTGATGTATGTATTCGATATGGGTACGAATAACGATAAGGCAATGGGCACCGCTTTCGAATATATGAAGTATTTGGGCACATCTAAAATGAGTCTGAAGGAAATCAATGAAGAATTCTACAAACTGGCTTGTTATTTCAATGTATTCCCAGGTTCAGACCGCACATATGTGATGCTGGAAGGTTTGAAAGAGAACATGCCGAAGGCAATGGCTCTGTTTGAAGAGATCTTGGCCGATGCACAGGTTAATAAGGAGGCTTATGGAAACCTTGCAGGTGATATCTTGAAAAAAAGGACTGATGCTAAATTGAATCAGGGACAGAATTTCAACAAACTGATCCAGTATGCTATCTGGGGGCCGAAGTCTCCTGCTACAAATGTACTGACAACTGCCGAGTTGCAGCAGATGGACCCGCAAGAACTGGTCGATCGCATTCATAAGATCAACTCATTCGATCATAAGATCTTGTATTATGGTCCGGAAAAACCACAGGCCGTTCTGGACATCATCAAACAATATCATAATGTCCCTGAACAGTTGCAACCGGTTCCGGCAGCAATTGAGTTTAGCCAGCAGGAAACTCCTGAAAATAGAGTTCTGCTTGCACAGTATGATGCTAAACAGATTTATTTCTCTGCTGTCTCTAACCGAGGTGAAAAGTTCGATCCGGCTATCCAACCTACATTGAATATGTATAACGAATACTTCGGTGGCGGCATGAACGCGATCGTATTTCAGGAAATGCGTGAATCGCGTGGGCTGGCTTATTCTGCAGGAGCTTTCCTTATTACTCCGTCCAAACTGAAATATCCGTATGTATACCGTACGTTCATTGCGACTCAGAATGATAAGATGATTGATGCGATGAAAGCTTTCGATGAAATTATCAATAATATGCCGGAATCAGAAAAAGCGTTCAACTTGGCTAAAGATGCTCTCATTACCCGTTTGCGTACGGAGCGTATTACCAAATCGGATGTTCTTTGGTCTTATCTGAATGCCCAGGATTTAGGTCTGAACACGGACGGTCGTAAAGAACTGTTCGAGAAGGCGCAGACAATGACATTGCCTGAAATCAAGGCATTCCAGGAAAAATGGGTGAAAGGGCGTACCTATATCTATTGTGTATTAGGCGATGAAAAGGATCTCGATCTGAAAGGTTTGTCACAATATGGTCCGATCCAGAAACTGACACAGGAAGAATTGTTCGGATATTAATCCGATGCCTATCTCTTTCCGATCCGATGCCCATCGTTTTTTCATCCGATGGGCATCGGATAATTTTTTACTTTGCTTTCAGTTCTTCTTCTTTTAACTCTTCTTCCTCGACTTCTTTAACCTTGCGGAACAAGTCTGAAGCGAAGATAAAATCGTTCAATGCTTTGTTCTTGGAAGTAATAACCTCTTTGCTGTTC
>OGPM01003140.1_pt1 | contig 10616 bp, 6 predicted proteins | sample 1552961 | NCBI WGS metagenome assembly OGPM01 (sample SAMEA2580304, study PRJEB22360) | human gut metagenome | biome: human gut; feature: human-associated habitat; material: faeces | place: Denmark | collected 2008/2010
TTGACGATGCCGAAACGTCCGACGCTGTGCGCGAAGCCTGGGAAACCACCGGGCGGCTCATCGACCCGCACACGGCTGTTGCCTGGAAGATTGCGCAGGAGCAGGCGTCTCCGGAAGTGCCGATGGTGGTGCTCTCCACTGCCTCGCCCTTCAAATTCTGCCGCGACGTCTTCAATGCCCTTTACGGTCCCCTGAAGTTAAAGAGCACGACGCCGGAAGCCGCAGCATTCGAATATATGGATGCGCTTGCTGACTCCACGGGTGTTGAGCCCCCGCAGTGCCTCTCAGCACTTCGCACGCAGTCCGTGCGCTTCAACGCGGTCTATGACGTTGATCAGGCGCCTGAACGCGTGCTTGCCGCAGCCGCCAAGCTCTGACGCAGTGCAAATCATAGGCAGCGGCCGAGCGGCCTGGAGCCCTTTTGCCGCTGCTTCATCTCCATCCCTTCCATCGCGAGCAGTCTCATGCAGATCACCGTACGTGCTCCGGCCTCCACTTCGAATCTCGGCCCGGGTTTTGACATCTTCGGCCTGGCACTTTCGCTCTACTCCGTTTTCACTTTTAAGCGTTCTGAAGTGCTCCAGATTTCCGGCTGTCCGGAAGCTTTTCAAAATGAAGACAATCTGGTGCTTCAGGGCTTTCGAGAAGTCTTCCGTGAAGCCGGGCAGACGCCCTTTCCCGTGAAGCTTCACATTGACGCAGAGGTTCCCGTCGCCCGCGGCCTGGGCAGTTCAAGCACCTGCATCGCCGCCGGCGCTGCCGCCGCCAATGCTTTCCTCGGCAGTCCCTTTGCGAAGGACGAGCTCTTCCAAATTTGCGCTCGCTTTGAGGGACACCCTGACAACGCAGCCCCTGTGACATTCGGCGGCTTCACCGCGTCTTTTGCCGCGGATGAACGCTTTCACGCGCTGCGTATGCCGCTTGACCAAAATTGGAAGTTTGCCGTCATCATCCCTGACTATGAAGTGCGCACGGCTGACGCCCGACGTGCAATGCCTAAAGAAATCGCCGTTAAAGACAGCGTCTTTACGACCTCTCATGCCATTGCCATGATTGAGGCGCTCCGCTCCGGCAGCGAAGAACTTCTGGCCGAAGCCTGTCAGGACGTGCTTCATGAACCCTGCCGGCGCAAACTCATCAAAGACTACGATTCGGTGCGGGCCTCTGCCAAGGCAGCCGGAGCACCAGCTTTTTTCATCAGCGGATCAGGTTCAACGATGATTGCACTCACAAAGTCTGAGACCGTTGCCGAGCGTTTTATCGAACTCGTTCGTGCTCGTCATCCGAATTTTGCGAGCCATGTGCTCCATGCCGCTTCGGACGGCGTGCGTGTTGAAACGAAATAATTGCTGCAGCAGCCCCGTGATCAGGCAAATTGACGAACATCTTTTTCGCAATTCGCCGAAATCAAATCGAACATCGCAAAACTCGAGCTCTGCGGCGTTCGAGTTTCTGCATTATTTGAATTTGAACACTGATCTAAAAATCTTCCAGCACCAGTTTTCTTTCATTCTTACTCAGGTATGAAAGACTGTGTCCAGCCGACATTTCTAATATCTAGGAGCATCATCGACTGTCGCACTGGGCTTTTTTTCCGCTTTGGGTGATATTCCCGCTTGAATGGTGTAAACCCTAAGTTGTATATACCCAACGCTTATCGAAATCGACAACAAATGTAAACTATTGAACTTCAGTCATTTCGGGACGCATAGGGTAACCACCCCCCCCCCACCTGTTTTCAGATTCCTCATAGACTCAAACGCAGTTGCGCACCCCTGCGCAACCCAATGATTTCAAGGAGTCTTGATGAATCAGAAAAAATTATTGGCCGCATCTGTTGCGGCTGCTTGCTTGGCAATGACGACCAGTGCCCTCGCTGCCGATTACTCCAATCACACAGGAACTGCTGACGGCACAACGCTTGCTGGTCACTTAAACAGCACTTCAGATGCCATTAATTCAACCAACGACACCTTCGAGAACAACAAACTTACCTTTACCGCGACTGGCGGCCTGACGACAGCGGCCGGCATCGCCGCATCCAATACCACCGTCACGGTAACGGACGGAACCTTTACCTCGAATGAAGTCTCGGATTCCGACGGCTCTATTAACGGCGTCTACGGCACTGCCGTCGGTGTATCCGGTGCTGACGGCTCTTCCGCACTGACGATCACCAACTCGACTTTCACAAGCAACAAAGGCACGAGCTACAACCAGACAGAAGGCGGCGCCGTTTATCAATCGATCGGCACTGCCACTATTAAGGGGTCAACGTTCGACCAGAATAGTGCTGGAGCTGCCGAAGGAACAGCTGCTTATGCCATGGGCGGTGCCGTTTCGTTGTGGGGTACAACAACAGACATCGAAAATTCGACTTTCACGAACAACTCAGCAGTCTCTTATAAAGACGGCTCCAGCCTTGGCGGCGCACTCTACCTCCGCGGCGGCCGTTGGGGCGGGGCAGAGAACCTCTCAGCCTCCATCAAGAATTCGACCTTTGAAGGCAATTCGGTAAAGGGAACCAGCGCTCAAGGCGGTGCTCTCTACGCCAAGAGCGACTACGATTCCGAAAATGACAAACATTACATTCTGAATCTCGACCTCGACAACGTCACCTTCAAAAACAACACCTCAGAGAGTTGGGGCGGCGCGATGTTCGTTCAAGGTGAAGGTTCGCTCACAATGAAGGACGTCACCTTTGAAGGCAATCAAGGCGTCTACGGGAGTGCTCTGGCGGTATATGGAAATAAACCGAATGAAACCGTTCTCACCAATGTTAAAACTGCCACGGTGACTGCCTCCAATGTCAACTACCTGAACAACGTCAGCAACGGCTACGGCGCAGCACTTTGGCTCTACACAAAGACCCAATATAGCCAAACAGGCGGCTCCTTCGTCGGCAACAAAACAACGGGATCGGGAGACCTTCTCGGTGCTGTGTTTGTGAAGGGGGCCGACGCGGTCTTCACGGATGTGCTGTTCCAAAACAACACGGTTGAGTCATCCGATGGCATCGCCGCTGGCGGCGCCGTCTACGTCGATATCGTTAAAAATGGCGACGCCGGCGTAGTCGGAGGCAGCGTCAAGTTCGTTGCCACGAAGGACATGACCTATTCGGGCAACAATGTCACCGGCAAAGATGATCCAGCTGACACATACGGCTACATGACAGCTACGGCCGGCGGCTTCTTGCTTCTGGACCGCGGCACCAGCGCAGAATTTGCAGTGGATGACGGCGCCACACTCACCATCGGCGAAGAAGGCTCGACGGACCACATGGACTCCATTGCGAGCGCTTATCCCAAAGCAGCCGATCAGACAGCGGCTTCGATTAAGAAGACTGGCAACGGTACGCTTGTCATCAACAGCGACATGAACCGTTACTACGGCACAGTTGAGGTCCAAGCCGGCCGTATGGAAGTGAACACGACTTGGTCTCTGCGTGAAGCCGCCACCATCACCGGCGGTACGCTCGCTCTTAAAGACTTCAATTTCGTTAAGATGCCCGATCCGCTCTCAACGGTCGGCAGCATTACCATTAAGAGCGGCGGCACACTTGAAACCGCTTCTGCTCAGCTCTTTAAGAACGGACTTGGCAATGGCTCCGTGACGGACGCCGGCGACGCACTGAAGGCTGACAAAGTTACGATTGAAGAAGGCGGTACGATTGCTCTCAATGACGCCGTTTACAATCTTGACTATGCAAGCTCACTGGGCAACAAGTACACCAATGCCAAGTATGTTCTGCTGGGGCAGCTTTCCGACACTTCGAAAGATGATCTCGCTCAGCAGGATAAGGTGACATTGGATGACGTCGCCATGGTCGGCGAAAACATCGTTCTGAACGAAGTCAAGATCACCTCAGAAGATAAGAATGTTCAAATTGGCGGCACACAGTCGAATGACTACGCTTATCGCGGAGAAAGTCTCGCTGTTGCTTCGTTCGATCTTGGCACGGCCAATCAAGTGCTGATCGACGGCGGCAAAACGCTTACCCTCACGGGTGAAGGCGCCGGCTCAGAGCTTCTGAAGACCTCCGGCACCGATAAAGTTGGTGTTACCGTCAAAGCGAATTCCACGCTGCTTCTTGGCGGCACTGACTATGCCAAGGGCGGCACGCTCGCAGGCACGGTTACCGTTGAGAGCAATGGCACGCTGACCGCCACGGGGGGTGAAACCTTCACGGTTGATGCCATTGACGGTGCAGGTACGGTTCTCGTCGGTGAAGATAAGACTGCCGGCAAGCTCACAATCACGCAGCTCGCCGAAAACTTCACGGGTACGATCTTCGTTGATCCGGCTTGGAAAGATGACGAAACGCTCAACGTGATCGGCAATGCCTCGCACCTCGAGATCTCCAAAGTCGATACCGCCATCACGGGTACTTTGGCTGCAGGCCGCAACTCCCTCATCACTCTGGGAGCCGATGCTGCCGAAGCTGCATCCGCCTTTGAAGCCATTGCCTCCGTTCAAGGTTTGTCATGGGGTGAAAAGAACGTCACTGCCGCGCTCTATCTTGGCGCTCCGATTGAAGTTGCGGGCAAGATTGTCGTTGACGGCAGCCTCACTGATGCGGCCTCTGCTGCAGCCTATAACAATAATGCAACGGTCTACGTCGCCAATCAGGGCATTCTGATCGTCAGTCAGTCGCAGGGGTCTTCCGACACGTCAATGATTGCCGGCACGCTCAGCGTGGCTGAAGGCAGCTTTATCGGCGTCACCAATGCAACTGAAGGCACCTTCAAACTTGCAGACACGATTACCGGCACGACTGAAGTCGTTACGGACAATCCGTTCATTGAAGGCGAAATCAGTACTGCTGACGGCACGCTCACCAATACACTGAACGCCGACTCCGGCCTCTCAGCACTTGCCTCGCTCGGCATCCTGTCCATGGCTCGCCGCGCTGACTTCACGCTCTCCGAAACGATTGCCGACCGCACAGCGATTGGTCAGCAGCTCCATGCGGGCGTCAATCTCTGGGCCGACGTTTCCGGCGAACGCTACGAAGCCGACGGCCTCGCTCACGGGCTGAATTCAAGGCTGACATGGGCTATGCGGCCTTCGGCGGCGACATTGCCCTCGGTCAAGACTACACCGTTGGCGCTGCCTTTCAGTACGGCAAAGGTACGCTGAGAAGTGCCGTCTCCTCGATTCGCAACGAAATTGACAGCTACGGCTTCGCGCTCTACGGCGCGAAGGACTTCGGAGCTGCCAAGGTTGTCGCGGAAGCCTCGTATCTGTGGACTGAAAACGACATCACCGCTTCGCAGACAGCACTCAACCAAAGCGTTGATGCGAACGTGTGGTCTGTCGGCATCCGCGGTCAGCATGCCTTCAAGGCGGGGGCCTTCACCTTCACGCCAAGCGTGGGTGTTCGCTACTCTCATCTTGAAACAGATGCTATGACCATCGGTGCCGTCAATGTTGAGAAGCAGAAGCAGGATCTCATCCAAGTCCCGCTTGCCCTTCGTGTGACAGCTGGTGAAACGAATGCTGCAGGATGGCAGCTTGCGCCGTTCTTCAAGGTCGCCTACGTCCCGACCTTCGGGGACAAGGAAATTGAAGTCCTCTCGCATGAAACCGATGTGATCGACACCAACCCGGTGCAGAGCGCATTCGGCCTGCGCGCGCAGAACGGCAATCTCCTGCTGAATGCTGACTTTACCGTGGGCGGCGGCAAGGATGGAACATCCTCTGTCGGCGGCAAGATCGGCGTGAAGTACGCATTCTGATTGCCAAAGCGCTTCTGCCCTTCTTGTCCTGTTAACGGTATGTAAGGGCTTTGTCTGAAACGCTAAGCCCCCCGATGTTCAAATGAGCTTCGGGGGGCTTTATTCATCACGAAGAAAACATAGCGTCACCCTTCAATCTGACCAAGGAGGCTTAGCCGCAGACTTCAATTTCCCTGTTTCTCTCCTGATCCGTCGATTGATCTAGGTCATGTTGATTAGAAAAGCGCACAAAGACGATGAACTCATGTCAGGCGGCCAATAGGTCCGCCTAACGACCTGGAGATTCAGTCATGAGAAACTTTCGTCTTACCGCTGCTGCGGCTCTTTTAACCGCGCTCATTGCCGGTCCATCCTGGAGTTACACGCCGGGGACCTATGAAGCATCGGCTCAGGGCATGAAGGGACCGGTGAAAGTTGCGGTCACTTTTTCAAAGGATGCGGTGACTTCAGTCAAGGTTATCGAAGAGAAGGAAACGGCAGGCATCGGGACGACTGCGGCGGCCGAACTTCCTCGGCAAATCGTTGAAGCCCAGAGCACAAAGATCGACGGACTGAGCGGAGCGACGGTAACAAGCAAAGCCATCTTCGCGGCTGTTGAAGACTGCATTCGTCAAGCCAAAGGCGATCCGAATCAGCCAGCCCGAAGCACTGCGCCGAAACATGCCGGAAAAACGATTGAAGCAGCTGACGACGTCGTCATCATCGGATCGGGTTTTTCAGGACTTGCCGCTGCCGTCAACGCTGCTGAGCACGGTGCCCGCGTGACAGTCCTTGAGAAGATGAGCGTTACCGGCGGCGCATCGGCCATCTGCGGCGGGCAGTGGGCCATCATGGGCACGAAGCTCCAGAAGGAAAAAGGCGTCCCCTACGATCCTCCGCAAGCACTGGTCTACGATCTGATCGGCAATGGCCACCTGAAGAACGACCTGACAACGCTCACGATGTTCGCGGAGAACTCTCCTCGCGCTGCCGATTGGGCGATCAATCGCTTCAAACCGGAATTCATTGACCAAAAACTGCAGTACCGCGCCGAATTCCAATTCGACCGCTCGCTCTACCTCAAGGGCGGCTGCGGCCCGGCCTACCGGAAGGTGGAAAAGGCCGTGCGGGATCTCGGCATCAAGATCCACACCGACACCAAGGCTGAACGACTGATTGTTAAAGACGGCCGGATCGTGGGTGTTGAAGCGCACAAGAAGGACGGAACGAAATACATTTTCTCAAGCAAAGCAGTCCTCCTCGCCACCGGCGGTTACGGCGCGAATAAGGCTATGCTCATCGAACCGCTCAAAAGCGCGCTCTACTACGGACCGGCCTCAGCAACCGGCGACGGACATCGTATGGCCCAAGCCGTTGGCGCCAAGCTTGAACTCATGGAATTCGGCAAGCGCTATCCCAACGGCGTTGAAGCGGCTCCCGGCGTAGCAAAGTCGATTATTCAAGGCAACTACCGTGCGTGGCTCCAGTCGGGCATTCTCGTCAATAATGAAGGACGCCGCCTCATTAATGAAAAGGCCTCCAATCACGATATTCTTACTGTGCTCGAGAAGCAAAAGGGCGGAATGCTCTACCTCGTGATGGATCAGGCTACATGGAATGGCTTCCGTGACGGCGTTCACACGCTGGGCATTACGGACGAAGATCTTGAAAAATGGCTCGCCGAAAACGGCCGCAAAGCTCCGATCTTCGCTCATGGCTCAACCCTCGCTGAAGCCGCTGCCGCAGCCGGCATCGACGGCAGCACGCTTGAGAAGACCGTTGCCCGCTACAACGAACTCGTGAAGCTTGGCAAAGACGAGGACTTTGGCCGTCCTGCGGCATTTATGAAGGCCGCAATCTCGTCAGAAGGTCCGTATTACATCGTTGAACAAAAACCGCGCTTTGCCACTACGATGGGAAGCGTTATCGTCGACGAGAATCTTCAGGTTCTTAACCAACAGGGCAAACCGATTCCGGGCCTTTATGCCGCCGGTGAAATTGTGAATGCTGTGCACGGCGATGACTCCTCTCCCGGCATGAACGTGGCGTGGGGCTTCACTTCCGGCAAGGTCGCAAGTGAATCCATTCTCAAAGCGCTTGGGCGATTAGAGAAGTAGCCTTCACACAGCGTCTTTCATCTCCGCATCGGCATCGGCTGCTCTCCCCCTCACCTTTGTCGGTGCGGAATTCCCCATTTCCTCATAATGGCCTTTCACATATCCAGCTGGAGAATAAGATCCGCGGCCGCAGCAGCGGCTTTGCTCTGCGCATTCCCCGGATTTTCTGTCTGCGGGGCGGAAGACCTCCGTCCCGTCCTGCGCTTTGGGATGATGGCCTTTTTGCAGGAAGGCACTCCGTCGGGATTCACGACCTATGTGAATGCCGACGACTACGTGCTGCGCAAACTTCCGCAGATTCTCTCGCAAAGTCTCCCAGAGTACCGCGTGGATGTGAAGGTCTACCGTACGGCAGCCCTCATCAAGGCAGCCCGCAGCGGCAAAGTAGATGTGATTTTCGGCAGCAGCGGGTGCTATGCATCGCTGCTGCCTGACGGCATCTATCCGCTCGCCACGCTCGTCACCAATTTCGCCCCGGATCCCAACCAAGCGGTTGCCGGCGCAGTCGTTGTGAGCAGCCGACGCACTGATCTCAACAGTCTTAAGGACCTGAAACATCTCTCGGCGATGTCGGGTCTCGAATCGATGTTCTTCAACTGGCAGATGCCGGCTTCTGCGCTCCTTGACAGAGGCTTGGATCCGTACCGCTTCTTCAGTTCCCTCAGACAGGTGGATCAGCCCGTGCCGAAAATTCTGCGGGCACTTGAAGACGGAACCATTGACGTTGGACTGATGCGGGCCTGCGTTCTTGAAGGACTGCCAATAGAGAGGAGAAAACACTTCAAGGTAATCGAGCCGGCAGAAGACTCTCCGCTCGCCTGCGCGCACACATCGAGGCTCTTTCCTAACTGGACGGTTGGCGCTATGAGTCAGGTGCCGTCCGACGTTGCCAAGCGAATCTCTCTGGCACTGCTCACCGCGCCGCCGCAAACAGAAGCGGGCATCGCATGGAGCACCGCCAACAGCTTCAAAAGCATCGATCAGCTCTACCGAGAGCTCAAATGGGGACGCTATGAATACCTGCGGCATTGGACCTTCACGCGTGTCTGGGAGGCCGTCTGGCCGTTCGCATTGGCTGCTCTAGTTGCTTTCCTCGCCTTAATGCTGCACCTTCGTCGCGTCAATGCCCTCGTTGAGCGCCGAACCCGAGAACTTAACGACGAAGCTGCCCGACGCATGGCTCTGGAAGAGAGCAACACTGCGCTTCTCCAAAAGTTCCACCGCTATGAGCAAATGAGCACGATGGGCATGCTGTCAAACATGGTTGCGCACGAAATTCGTCAGCCGCTTTCAGCACTGCGCTATGCGCTGCGTACGATCGAGATGGCCGCCGCCCGCGACGAAGAGGACTCTGCCGTCATTGAGAAGTCCTGTGCCAAAGCCCGAAGACAAACAGAGCGAATCAACGACATTGTCGAGCACGTCTGCTCCTATGCCCGAACGGACCGCCGAAACCTCCCGATTAATCTTTCCGCGCTGATCCGGGAAACAGTGGCTGAAGCCGCCCAGATGAAACTCATTCATCATGCAGTGATGGTTGTCCTGCCGGACAATGTCTTCATTACCGGCAATCCCCTTGAACTTCAGCTGGTTGTGCTTAATCTCCTCAAGAACTCCTCAGAAGCTGCAGCCGGACGGGACCCGCAGTCCAAGATTGCACTGACCTGCGGCGAAGATCACGTCGAGCTAATCGTTTCAGACGAAACAGAACAACTCGATGCTCAAGCGCTTGAGCGCATTGCCTCCTGCGGACCGTCACAGAAACGAGACGGTTTGGGTCTTGGCCTCAGCATCGTGCGGAGCATCATCAGCGCACACGGCGGCAGCATTCACTTCAGTGCACGAGCCGACAAAGGCCTCGAAGTACACATCATTCTTCCGCTTCCCGGAGGCTCCTCGTGACTCGAACACTCAAGGATATTCAGCAGCACACGCTCGTGCGCATCGTTGATGACAACGAAGATCTCCGTGAAACGTGTGAAATGATGCTCACCTATGCCGGCTGGCAGGTTCGCACTTATGCTGGTGCATGGTCTTTCCTTATGGATGACGCACCATCTGTGCCTGGCTGTCTTATTCTCGACATCAGCATGCCCGACATGACCGGCACAGAACTGCAGATGGAAATGCGCCGCCGCCGGTACTCCCTGCCCATCATCATCCTTACAGGACATGCCAACGTTGACCTTGCCGTTACGACGCTGAAGGCGGGTGCAGCCGAATTTTTTGAAAAACCCGTTGACGAAGACCGCCTGATGAAGGCGATCGCCAAACTGTGCAGAGAAAGTCTCGCCAAAAGCTGCGGCGAACTTACCGGCCGGGATCTTGAAAAAGCATTTGACCTCCTTACTGAGCGAGAACGCGAAATACTGGAACTTATGATCCAAGACGTCTCTTCTCAACAGATTGCCGAACGTTTGGGTTTAAGCGACCGCACCATCTATGCGCACCGGAATGCCATTTACCGAAAGCTCGGAACAAAAAATCTGTCGAATATTTCGCTCGAAGATCTCGTTAGTTCGTCATGCTCTCTGCCTAGGTGATTCAGGGTTCATCAGCAAACGTCCTGCCTTCTGCCGATACCAAATCGTACATGTGGCCAATCTGAATACGATGAAATTCAATGCCGCACCGTTATTTGTCAGGAAGGACACCAAACACAACTTTTTAAGCGCCGCGTTGCTCTCATTGCATGGAAAAGTACCCGGATATCGGGTAGAGAGCGGATTTGCACCTCGCTCCCTCCCACACCACCGGACGTGCCGTTCGGCATCCGGCGGTT
>OGPM01003142.1_pt1 | contig 10613 bp, 8 predicted proteins | sample 1552961 | NCBI WGS metagenome assembly OGPM01 (sample SAMEA2580304, study PRJEB22360) | human gut metagenome | biome: human gut; feature: human-associated habitat; material: faeces | place: Denmark | collected 2008/2010
TTAGTATGGAAGATTTAAATTTCAGAAAAGGTGATGCAAAAACCGATGTATTTGGTTCAGACAGAATGTTACAACCCTCTCCGATAGAGAAAATACCTGATGGACCTACTACTCCTGAAGTCGCCTATCAAATGGTGAAAGATGAAACATTTGCTCAAACCCAACCACGTTTGAATCTGGCTACTTTCGTGACTACTTATATGGATGAATACGCCACTAAGCTGATGAATGAGGCCATTAACATCAACTACATTGATGAAACAGAATATCCGCGTATCGCAGTGATGAACGGTAAATGTATCAACATCGTTGCCAACTTGTGGAACTCTCCTGAAAAAGACACTTGGAAAACCGGTGCGCTGGCTATCGGTTCTTCGGAAGCATGTATGTTGGGTGGTGTAGCTGCCTGGTTGCGTTGGCGTAAGAAAAGACAAGCACAGGGCAAACCGTTTGATAAACCAAACTTTGTTATTTCTACAGGTTTCCAGGTTGTTTGGGAAAAGTTTGCACAGTTGTGGCAGATTGAAATGCGTGAAGTGCCTTTGACACTCGAAAAAACCACTCTTGACCCCGAAGAAGCTTTGAAAATGTGTGATGAAAACACCATCTGTATCGTGCCTATCCAGGGTGTTACATGGACTGGACTGAATGATGACGTCGAAGCATTGGACAAAGCACTGGATGCTTACAATGCCAAGACCGGTTATGACATTCCTATCCACGTAGATGCCGCCAGTGGTGGTTTCATCCTTCCGTTCCTGTATCCGGAAAAGAAATGGGACTTCCGTTTGAAATGGGTACTTTCTATCAGCGTATCCGGCCATAAGTTTGGTTTGGTATATCCGGGACTCGGATGGGTTTGCTGGAAAGGCAAAGAATATCTGCCCGAAGAAATGTCATTCAGCGTAAATTATCTGGGTGCCAACATTACACAGGTAGGTTTGAACTTCTCTCGTCCGGCTGCACAAATCCTAGGGCAATATTATCAATTCATCCGTTTAGGATTCCAGGGATACAAAGAAGTGCAGTACAACTCCCTGCAAATTGCTAAATATATCCACAGCGAAATAGCCAAGATGGTTCCGTTTGTCAACTACTCTAATGATGTTGTGAACCCATTATTCATCTGGTATCTGAAACCGGAATATGCAAAGAACGCCAAATGGACCTTGTACGATTTGCAAGACAAACTATCCCAACACGGTTGGATGGTTCCTGCTTACACCTTGCCTTCCAAACTGGAAGATTATGTAGTGATGCGTGTCGTTGTCCGTCAGGGATTCAGCCGCGATATGGCAGATATGCTACTGGGCGACATCAACAACGCCATCACCGAACTGGAAAAACTGGAATATCCTACCCCTACCCGTATGGCTCAAGAAAAGAATCTTCCGGTAGAAGCTAAGATGTTCAACCATGGTGGTCGTCGTAAAACCGTAAAAAAATAAAAAAGATCTATGGATAAAAAAGTAACACTCGCTCAATTGAAAGAAGTGGTACAGGAGGCATACGATCAGGTAAAGACGAATACGGGAGGCAAGAATGCCGACTATATCCCTTACTTGGCCAATGTCAACAAAGATCTCTTTGGAATCAGTGTCTGCCTGCTCAACGGGCAGACCATCCATGTGGGAGATACTGACTACCGCTTCGGTATAGAATCCGTATCCAAAGTACATACGGCTATTCTGGCACTGCGCCAATATGGTGCCAAAGAAATCCTGGACAAGATTGGAGCCGATGCAACAGGCTTACCTTTCAATTCAATTATCGCCATCTTGCTGGAGAACGACCATCCGTCTACTCCGCTGGTAAACGCCGGAGCCATCTCCGCCTGCAGCATGGTGCAGCCCATTGGCGACTCTGCCAAGAAATGGGATGCCATCGTAGGAAACGTGACCGATTTATGCGGCAGCGCCCCACAGTTGATTGATGAATTGTACAAGTCCGAATCGGATACCAACTTCAACAACCGTTCTATCGCATGGTTGCTGAAAAATTATAATCGGATTTATGATGATCCGGATATGTCATTAGACCTCTACACCCGTCAGTGCTCATTAGGAGTGACTGCATTGCAGCTTTCCATTGCAGCCGGCACAATCGCCAACGGTGGTGTAAATCCGGTGACTAAGAAAGAAGTTTTTGATGCCACGCTGGCTCCTAAAATCACTGCCATGATTGCCGCAGTAGGTTTCTATGAACATACCGGCGACTGGATGTACACTTCCGGTATTCCTGCCAAGACAGGTGTAGGCGGTGGTGTGATGGGGGTACTGCCCGGACAGTTCGGTATTGCCGCCTTTGCTCCTCCTTTGGATGGATCGGGCAACTCCGTGAAAGCGCAGTTAGCTATTCAATACATCATGAACAAGCTGGAATTGAATGTATTTAGCAACAACCATATCACCGTTGTTGACTAAAACTCTCTCTCGATCTCTTTTATAAGTAGGTAAAGGTTACTATCTCCCGATAGTAACCTTTTTCTATTCCTCCTTATCCCATTGATTTCCCGCTTGACTCCCCACCAGTGTTTTCAATACAAACGGTATTAATTATCAAATACAACAAATTAAATTTACCCCTATGCAACTCCAGTTATTAAAATGAGTATATCAGTGTCACTATTATTCACCCGGATAAGGTGGAACTTCTTCATTTAGAGACAGCAACTAACAGCTGTTTGCCTCTGTCTCTTTTCTACAAAGATAGAAAGTTATTCCACTTTTCCTCCCCTTTTCCTTCCATGCTTATAAAGAAAAGTAATAATACTATTAAGAAAAGTATTTCTAAGCTGATTTTCAACACATTACAATTACTCTCATTCTATCTGTTTTTATCCGCCACACAAGCATATTATGTATTAACCTTCTGTACGACAGCTTTTTCTGCCGATTCCTTTTGGGCGGAAGCCTTTTTCTGTTGTTCCTCCTCTTCGTAATATTGCTTTCTACGCTTGTTGGATTGTTGAATCAGATTTGTAATATAAACCGTAAAGATAGGAAACATCATCATACCCAAGGCGGCCAGCAAAACGGAAAGCACGCGCCCGGTCACGGTCTGCGCTATAATATTCGACCCCACGGTAGTAACATCCATAAAAGCCCACCACAAGGCATCTCCATAATCATTCACCAATGGATTTACCCGATGCTCGAGCACAAAAAATGCCAGACTGGAGAAATAAACTGTTGCCAGCAACATCGTCAGATAAGAGACAAACAGGCTCGAAGCCCGGTTGTAAGTCAGCCAGCCGACCACAATAGCAAGCGCATATCCTCCTCTTAATAAAGGAATGAAACGAAGCAGGTAGGTAATCTCATCCGAAAACGTCCATCCATAATATGCGATGATATTCTGATAAGGGATAGCCACCAATAAAAAGATAAAGTGTGTCCGCAGATAGCGTCCTTTATGTTTTGCCAAAAAGAACTCCAACACAAAATCGAAAAGAAACCAAAGGCAGATACATAGCTGTACCTTCATGTAAGAAGACTGTGTATAGAACGGAATTCCCTTAAAAGTATCCACCGAGATACTGATAACCAGAAAAAGAGACATTATTAATATAATAATGTGAAGAATACCATAAATCCCCTTTTTCCCGGAAATAAAATCTGAAAACGCTGATTTCATAACTACTTAGTTTATAATAAAATGGTTCACATATAATTTAGATTGTTTAGAAACAATCGAGAAAAGTAATTGTTCCGAAACAGGTAAATCGGGGGTTGCAATATCCCGTTCCGGCGATGTTAATTAACGAACTTTGAAAGAGATTGCGGAAACATCTCGCGCAAAATGTTGTTATAACACTGACTTTAAAATATTTTTCACTTAAAACCTTAACTTATGGCAAATATTAAAAATGCAGTGAAGCTGGGTGTGTTTACCCTTGCTATCATGAATGTTACGGCAGTAGTATCCTTGCGTGGACTACCAGCCGAGGCCGTATACGGAATGAGTTCGGCCTTCTATTATCTTTTTGCAGCTATTGTCTTTCTAATCCCTACATCGCTCGTTGCAGCCGAGTTGGCAGCAATGTTTCAGGATAAGCAGGGTGGTGTATTCCGGTGGGTAGGCGAGGCCTACGGCAAGAAACTGGGATTCCTCGCCATCTGGGTGCAATGGATCGAAAGTACGATCTGGTATCCGACAGTATTAACGTTTGGTGCCGTATCTATCGCTTTCATCGGAATGAATGACGTACATGACATGTCACTGGCAAACAATAAGTATTATACGCTCGTCGTCGTACTTATCATCTATTGGCTGGCCACTTTCATCTCCCTGAAAGGTATGAGCTGGGTAGGAAAGGTAGCCAAAGTCGGCGGTCTGGTAGGTACGATTATCCCTGCCGGATTACTGATTGTCCTCGGCATTATCTACCTTGCCACAGGCGGACATTCCAATATGGACTTCCACAGCAGCTTTTTCCCCGACCTGACGAACTTTGACAATGTGGTGCTTGCCGCAAGTATCTTCCTCTTTTATGCAGGTATGGAGATGGGCGGTATCCACGTGAAGGATGTAAACAATCCGTCCAAGAACTATCCGAAGGCTGTGTTTATCGGTGCACTGATTACGGTGCTTATCTTCGTGTTGGGCACATTCGCTCTAGGTGTCATTATTCCGGCCAAGGACATCAGCCTTACACAAAGCCTGCTGGTAGGTTTCGACAATTACTTCCGTTACATCCATGCTTCCTGGCTGTCGCCGGTTATAGCCGTTGCACTGGCGTTCGGCGTGCTGGCAGGTGTGCTGACATGGGTTGCCGGTCCGTCCAAAGGTATCTTTGCCGTGGGCAAGGCAGGTTATATGCCTCCGTTCTTCCAGAAAACAAACAAGCTGGGTGTACAAAAGAACATTCTGTTCGTACAGGGTGGCGCTGTAACCGTATTAAGCCTTCTGTTCGTGGTGATGCCTTCGGTACAGAGTTTCTACCAGATTCTTTCACAACTGACAGTGGTGCTTTATCTCATCATGTATATGCTGATGTTCTCCGGAGCCATCGTATTGCGTTATAAGATGAAGAAACTGAACCGTCCGTTCCGTATCGGTAAAGGCGGTAACGGTCTGATGTGGCTTGTAGGCGGCCTCGGCTTCTGCGGCTCACTGCTTGCATTCGTACTGAGTTTCATCCCGCCCAGCCAGATTTCTACCGGCAGCAATACCGTATGGTTCTCCGTACTTATCATCGGCGCACTTATCGTGGTGATTGCTCCGTTCATCATCTACGCTTCCAAGAAGCCGAGCTGGGTTGACCCGAACAGCACTTTCGAACCGTTCCATTGGGAAGAACAACCGACTGCACAAGTTGCAGGCAAAACCGCCACGGCTACGGCAACTGCCGGAACAATCGCTTCGGCCACTGCAAACGAAAGCGTTGCCTCTCCCACGGGCAATGCTCCGTCAGCAAACAACAGCAACAACAGCGGTAAAGCTCCGAACATTCCCCCTAAAGGATAAAGACAGGCTTGCTCTCATATAATTTTGCCTATAGTGGAAATCCGGTACAATGTACGTCAAAAGGATTTTCACTATAGGCAAAATCGTTTATATCAACTGTCAAACGTCCCAACGCTCGCAAACATTGGAGGCAAGCGTTTCGCATGCCCGCTGATAACCTGTTACCAGTTCGTCCATCACTTCTGCTACCGTCTGTATTTCTTTCTCATTGAGCAAGGCGGAAACCTGACCTATTTCAAGTTCGCCCTCTTCAAGGTCTCCTTCAAAAATGCCGCGTTTGGCACGTCCTCTCGACAAAAGGATACGTAAATCCTCTTCCGTAGCCCCTGCAGCTTCGGCAGCCGCCACTGCCTGCTGAAAATTACCGCGGGCCAGACGTACCGGAGACAGTTTCTTCAATAATAAACGGGTATCCCCCTCTTTCAGATGCAGGCAATATTCTTTAAACACTTCGCTGGCTGAACTTTCTTCGGTCAAAGCAAACCGCGTACCCACCTGAACACCATCGGCTCCCAAAGCACGCATGGCAAGAATCGCCTCACCGGTAGCAATGCCGCCGGCAGCAATCAAAGGCAGTGAGGTAACTGCACGTACAGCAGGTATCAGGCAAAGCGTAGTCGTCTCTTCACGCCCGTTATGTCCGCCGGCTTCAAAGCCCTCGGCTACGATGGCATCTACACCGGCAGCCTCGGCTTTCATGGCAAAACGCGATGACGAAACAACATGCACCACTGTAATGCCATGCTGCTTCAGCCAAGTGGTCCATGTCGTGGGATTTCCGGCCGAAGTAAACACGATACGCACCCCCTCATCTACCACAATCTGCATGATTTCCTCTATCTGGGGATACATTAAAGGAATGTTCACTCCAAACGAATGATGCGTAGCCGCACGGCACTTCCGTATATGCTCACGTAAGGTTTCGGGATGCATGGAGCCTGCACCCAACAGCCCCAAACCACCGGCATTACTTACTGCCGACGCCAACCGCCAGCCACTGCACCATACCATACCGCCCTGGATGACGGGGTATTTTATTCCAAACAAAGAAGTTATTCTATTCATTAATTTATCCTTTAAAGGTTTATTTTTATGAAAACAAGAAGCGGAGAAATAAAGTTCAATACTCAAAGCGGAATATCCCTATTTGATAATCGTCTCTTTACGGCGGTCAGTTATGGAATCACCGTAAGTCCTTAATACTTCCAAAGTACGTGCACGGCGTCTGGCAGCTTTCCTGTTCCAGAAATCTTTTGTAAAAGGACGCATGAAATCACCTGCAATGCCACCACCGCCGACACTTCGCCAACTCCCCACTGCCATATTGTTGGCACGTTCGGTCACCATATAGCGCAAACCGGTAGCTTCTATCTGTTCGATACTCTCACGCGGTCCGGCATCCAACGGACGCTTTGCCCAGTCTGTATAGATTTTGAGTTTGGTCAGTTCGTAGAACGGATTGCCCCGCCATGTATTCTTGTTCACCGTAATCTTCTTCTGATAGACGGGATCCCAGTTGTATTTGGTGTTTGCGGTATAAGGCCGTAAGGTAAGCACTACCTTTTTCTCCGGCATCCGAGGCATTGCGGGTAAGGAAGCATCAAAGTCCATCCACGTCTTACTTACATCAGCCTTTGGAGAGCCCAAAGGAGCATCAACGCCCATTTCCTTCAATACATCCGGATTCAGCTTCATCTCCCCCCCGCCATCCAGCAACCGGTGCAGACGCAAAGAGTCTTGCGGCGTCCACTCTTGAGCGTAAAGAGGAAAGGTTACCGCACAAAGCAACCCCAAAAAGAGAATAGAATACTTCACCCCGATTGTTTTTTATACCTTACACTTTATACCTAATCTCACCACCACATATAGCTGCTTCCGCAAAGCGGTTCATCGTAACAGGGGTCTATAGTCCACATGGTACGCGGATATTTCCGGCCTTCCCACCAACGGCGATAACGGGCGGCTGCATCGAGCACCTCCTCATCGGTCAGGAAGTAGATGCCTTCATAATTCTCGGCATCGGTATGCACCATCTTACACCCCATCGAAGCATTATGTCCCAAACGAATCGTTTCCACCGTCCACAAGATACATTCGCCTAACCGCAGTTTTCCGCCTGCCGAATAGGATACGGGAGCTAACGGAAAAGAAGGTATTACCGTCAAATCCTCGGCATACTTCAGGAGTTCTTCAATATCTTCTTTAGCAAACTTGGGAACATTACTCAGTCCTTCAGGACTTTGAGTAGAATATTTGCCGGTTTTCAGCTGTTTTACAAACAAATCTACATCCGGATGATTGTAATCCAGCGATTCTTTACCGCAGGATGCAAGCATAAGGCAAGCTGCCATTGCAAGTATCAGATATCCGTATTTATATAGTTTACAGAGAGTCTTCATTTTGTTGTATTGTCTTTAAGGTTAATAAGTCATGCGCACTCCACACAAAAGATTCAGGTTCGTAGGGCGTTCCGTCCGCAAGGTTCCGGTTTCGGAGTCCGTACCGAAATGGTGGGAAACCGAAGGCTCGGCAAACAAAGCAAACCGGTCATTCAATCTGTAACGCACCCCTACTCCTGCCGCTACCGACAGTTGAACGGGTTCCGCATTAAAGCCGTTATCCGCAGCGCCGGCAATGCACTTTTCGGCAGTTCCGCCTACAGTGGCATATAAATCGAGTTTGGGAGTACTTGCCAATGTCATATTCAATTTTACGGGAATCCCTAAAGTATGGAGCGTGCGGTCGGCATGCAAGCGATTATACAGAATACCCGTTTCCAACGCGAACCGGCTGTTCAGACTACGTTCCACTGTAACTGCCGTCGTCAGCGGCATATTGTAGTCCCCTTTAGGAAGAGAGGTTCCAAGAGCTGCTTTCAACGCCCACTTACGCGATTTCCGGTATTTTAAAGGAGTAGTTGCCTGCTCTTCTTCCGCAGGAACAGCGGAAAAGGTGTCCGAAGCAGAACTTACCCGGCCGGTGGTGTTCTGATAAGAACTGCCGGTTTGTGCAACGGCACTATTGCTGAAGTAACCGTCACCGGTCTGCTGCACCCGCTGCCTGATAGTGATGGAAAGCCGGACGGAAACGGACTCGCCCTCAGTTTCCGATTGGGCAGTCATGCCTGCGGGAATTCCATCGGCAGGTTGTTTTGTACCGGAATTCCGTACCATCGGGGTTACCTGATGGATAGATGGAAAAGATTCCTGCACCACATCTCCGTCCAAATTGCCTTCCGGCGTCAAAGCAGCCACTTGCGTAAAGGCTTCCTTTATCTCCTCTTTCGGAGAGAAATACCAGAAAGCGGCCGAAGCGGCTCCCAGCACAAATATAACGGATGCGGCAGCTGCCACCCGATAATATTTAGGAGAAAGAACAATCGCTCTCTTCCGGCCTGCAGCCGGAGATGCCGCGTCTTCCTGCAACTGCTCCCAAAAGCCATCGCGTACCGTCATCTCTGTGCCGGACAGACGGCTACGGAACAATCCGGTTATTTCATCTTTTTCTCTCATATTCAGTATATTCTTTAATTCTTTTCGCTAACATACACTTGGCACGGTGCAACTGCGAGGTAGACGAATGCTCCTTGATATGAAGCAGTTCCGCAATCTCCTTGTGCGACTTCTCCTCGAACACATACAAGTTGAACACGGTACGGCAGCCGTCGGGAAGTTCCGCCACGAACGCCATCAACACTTCCTCTGAAAGCCTGCTTCCGCTTTCGGCAATACTCGCTTCGTCCTGCACATCGGGAAGTTGTTCTTCGTTTACCACCAGTTGGCTGAAACGGTGTTTCCGTCGCAGATAGTCGATAGCTTGTGTCACCATCACCCTCGTTACCCACGTGCCCAACGCACATTCACCGCGAAACGTGAAGCGGGTGAAGATTTTGATAAAGCCATCGTGCAAAACATCGTGCGCCGCATCCATATCGCCCGTATAACGGTAGCATACCGCCAGCATCTGCTTGGAATAGAGAGTGTAAAGTTCCTTTCGGGCGGAATCCTTTCCTGCCCGGCAGCCCTCAATCAGTTCTATCTCATTTTCCAATGTCAGTGCTCGTTTTACGGACGCCTCTTCGCGTCGTTTGTTGGTTAGACGCAGCATCCGGCAGAATGCTGCAATAGAATCTCTAAAAAGAAGTTAAAGAATAAGGTTATCCATATCTTTCCGTTTCATCATTTGCCCTTTATAACATAAGAAAAAAAGCCTCTCACAGACCTGCCCTGACGGGCAGCATTCCCTATGAGAGGCTTTCTCCTGTATTATATCGCCTTTATCAGCAGGCTTTGAAGCTCATGTCCAATCCTTTTACGGAATGCGTCAAAGCACCTACCGAGATAAAGTCTACGCCGCATTCGGCATAGTCGCGCAGAGTGTCAAAGGTGATGCCGCCGGAAGATTCCGTTTCATAACGGCCTGCTACCATTTCTACGGCTTTCTTCGTCATTTCGGGTGTAAAGTTATCGAACATGATACGGTCTACGCCACCCAAATCGAGTACCTGTTGCAGTTCGTCGAAGTTGCGTACTTCAATTTCTATCTTGAGGTCCTTGCCCTTCTCCTTGCAATATTCCTTGGCACGGGTAATGGCCTTGTCGATACCACCGGCGAAGTCAACATGATTGTCTTTCAGCAGAATCATGTCGAACAGACCGATTCGATGGTTCACGCCGCCACCTATCTTCACAGCCATCTTTTCCAGAATACGCATGCCCGGAGTTGTCTTACGGGTATCGAGCACACGGGTATTCGTACCTTTCAGCTTCTCGGCATACTTATGGGTCATGGTAGCGATGCCGCTCATACGCTGCATAATGTTCAGCATCAGGCGTTCGGTCTGCAACAAAGACTGCACCTTGCCTTCCACAACCATAGCCACGTCGCCCGGCTTCACTTCAGTGCCGTCATTGATGAATACTTCCACTTTCATGGTGGGGTCGAAACGACGGAACACTTCTTTAGCTACCTCGATACCGGCAAGAATACCGGCTTCTTTAATCAAAAGCTTGGATTTGCCCATTGCCGTAGCAGGAATGCACGAAAGAGTGGTGTGGTCACCATCGCCTATATCTTCGGCAAAGGCCAGGTCAATCAGCCTGTCAATCAATTCTTCTTCCTTATTCATTTGTCTTATCTATTCT